>Ga0335082_10000159_pt1 | contig 67154 bp, 60 predicted proteins | sample Lox_Sample_41_FD_206718 | JGI IMG/M metagenome (GOLD analysis project Ga0335082, IMG submission 206718) | Soil microbial communities from Loxahatchee National Wildlife Refuge, Florida, United States - Lox_Sample_4.1 | ecosystem: Environmental > Terrestrial > Soil > Wetlands | place: USA... | reverse complement strand
CTTTCTCCGATCTCAAGGCGAGTGCGGCGCAGAACTTCGTGGGCGCCACCGTCAACTATCTGGACGGTACGGTAACGAACACCGGAGACAAGACCGTGATCCACGCCGTGGTGCAGGTTGTCTTTAGAGATGACATGGGACAGATGGCGCAGCGGGAAGAAGTGCCGCTGCGGGTTCTGCGCACCGGGCCGCCGTATGACGAGGCGGTGGATCTCAACATGTCTCCGCTTGCTCCCGGCCAGACCAAGCCCTTCCGCCTCACCTTCGAAAACATCTCGGCGCAGTGGAACCGGGCGTATCCGGAGATGAAGATCACCGACGTGAGAACGAAGTGAGGTAAAAGGGCAGAGGTCGGATTGCCGAGGTAGAAACCGAACATTCTCAATGTGATTCAAGTCACAACCGGTAGCGTCCGATCCTCATAGTATCTCTTCAGGTGTTGACATGAAGAGAGACTCGGAAGCCCTGAAGAAGCGGACCAAGTCCTTTGCGCTTCGGATCCTACGAATGTGCAGGTCACTGCCACGAACGAATGAGGCACGGGTTCTTGCCAGCCAACTGCTACGCTCGGGCACATCCATCGGGGCTAATTATCGGTCGGCTTGTCGTGCGCGGTCCCGTGCTGAGTTTGGCGCAAAATTGGGCATCGTCCTGGAAGAAGCAGATGAGACTGTCTTCTGGCTGGAGCTGATTCAAGAGTCTGAATTCTTTCCAAAGGACCGACTTGCAGACTTATTGCAGGAGGCGAACGAACTAGTGTCGATCTTCGTCTCTTCCCTCAAAACAGCCAAACAACTCTGCAATCTGACCTCTAACCTCTGACCTCCTTTACAATCTCCTCGTGCCAGAAACGAAACCATTCCGTCTGACGGAGTCGGTGAAAGCGGCGGGTTGAGCGTCCAAGCTGAGTCCGGCGGTGCTGGACACGGTGCTTGGGAAATTAGCCCGGCAACACGACCCGAATGTGCTGGTCGGCTTCGATCATGCCGACGACGCCGGCGTGTATCAACTCACGCCTGAGCAGGCGCTCGTCCAGACGGTGGACTTCTTCACTCCGATCGTGGACGATCCGTACACCTTTGGCCAGATCGCGGCCACGAATTCGCTCAGCGACGTCTACGCCATGGGCGGGCGGCCGCTGACTTCGCTGGCGCTCGTCTGCTTTCCGGAGAAGGGCGACATTGAGATTCTGGAGCGCATTCTGGCCGGTGGACTGTCGAAAATGATGGAAGCCGGCTGCACAATCGTCGGCGGGCACAGCATTCGCGACGATGAAACGAAGTTCGGGTATTCGGTGACGGGGGTGATTCATCCGCAGCGCGTGCTGGCGAACAACGGCGCGCGGCCCGGGGATCGGTTGCTCTTCACCAAGGCGCTGGGCACGGGAGTGATTTCGACGGCGATCAAGAAGGGAACGGCCAAGCAAAGCTGGATCGATGCGGCAGTGAACTCGATGACGACGCTGAACAAAACTGCCGCCGAAGTCGTGGTCAAAGCGAACGGCGAACAGCGAACAGCGGATGGCGGGGTTCCCGTTCACGCCCTTACCGACATCACCGGTTTCGGTCTCATCGGGCACGCCCGCGAGATGGCGCTCGCTTCCGATGTTGCGCTGACGTTGTTCGCGGAAAGGGTCCCGTTGCTGGAAGGAGCGCTGGAATGTGCACGGGCCGGATACATTCCCGGAGGGCTGAAAGCCAATCGCGAATTCGCCGAGTGCATGGTGGAATATGCGGAGAGTGTCCCGGCAGACATGCGCACCATTCTGTTCGACCCGCAGACGGCGGGTGGACTGCTCATCTCCGTTGCGCCGGATACCAGCGAGAGTCTCGCAGCGGCGCTGCGCAAGGCGGGAGTCCCGGCGGTTGAAATCGGCGAAGTGCGATCGAAGACCAAACCATTGATCGCGGTTCAATAACTTTCTGAGACGGCGTTCTTAGCGCGTCATTTGCCAGATCGCGGCCAGGTGATGGTCGTCGTGCTCCGCGGCAAAGAAGAGGTGGTCTACCAGTCGCATCGGCTGCTTCAGCCGGGGATGCAGCTTCGTGCGGGTAATGGCTGCCGGATCGAGGGACTCGGCCCGTTTGACCAGTCGTTCGCGCGCGCTGCGAAAATGCTCAAGAATTGCCGCGATGGGCTGGGCGTTGTGCTTGGCCTCGTGCGTCTTGCGATTCTTCAAGTCCGCCGGTGTAAGTTCGTCTCCATCAGTCAGGAAATCGTCCACGCGGGCCAGCCACAGCGGTTCGAGGTCGAGCAGGTGTCCCGCATGTTCCTGGGCGGACCATTTCTCGCCTGGCTTTCGAATCAGGATCTCGCGACGGAGTCCGCGGACCAGATCCTCGAGCCGCGCCGGCGTGCCACGCAGGCGCGCGCAGAGGTTGGGATGAAGCTCTACCGGGAACGTGAATTCAAATTTGCGCTCAAACCAGAGGCCAACAGGGTCCATAGCAATTGAAATCGTTGGATGCCCGAGGTAGCAACGGCGACTCAAGGAAGTGCAGGCGCCGAGGTCGACCGTTGCGCCCGGGACTCACTCCTAAGAGAGAAGGGCGGGCGAGCGCCCGTTCCTTCAACTTTCCGGTCAGCGCGGCGCTATGGTTCGACTCGGCGGTGCCGGAACGGCTCGCCGCGGGTTGCGTCGGGAGCGCGGAATTCGAGTTCGCGCGGGGCGGCTTCGATTTCAGCGTTACCGCCGCGGAGGAAGCCGCGCACTTCACCCGTGTTGGCGTCGCGCAGCATGAGGACCGGGAACTTGTCCGCGTCCCAGACGACCTGCATGCGGTTGTCGGGCAGATCCGTTACGTGCACCGTGGACTGCAGGTCGGCATCCGTGAGCGCAGAAACGGAACGATGCGCCAGTTCCTGATCGCCAGACTTCACGTGCATGGTCTGGATGGCAGCCAGCACATCGGAGCCAAGCGGCACGACGAACGAGAACATCTGCATCGGCTGGTCCTCGGGGCCATCGGCCACTTCAGGGGCGTTGAAGCGCACGCTGGCGAGGATGCGGCCGATGGCGTCGCGCGCTTCCCAAGTGTAGGCGCCCGGCTCGGGCAGGCCGCCGTTAAACGGAACGCGAAATGCGGGTTCAAGGATCATGTGGCCATCAAGAATCCGGCCCCAGACCAGCAGGCCGTCACCGCCCACGGCAGAACCGGGGAAACCGGGCACGCTTCCGAAGCTGTTGTTCTGCCGGAAATTGAGTTCGGATATGTATACATAATCGCTGATCCACTGGGGCGAGCAGTATGCCATGACATCGGTGTAGGTTGAAGCGGACTTGAGATTGTTGCTGGTGGCGAAAGCGTCCCACCCGGGCACGCCGATGAGGGCTCCGGGATAGGGATAGTTCGGATCAGGGCTGCTCGCGCCCCCGCATGGACTGTGGGCACGATTGAAGTTGTGTCCCTCCTCATGAGCGAAGACCGCGGGGAAACTGCCGTTGACGTCCCAACCGATCGCTGCCGGAGCGCCGATCCAGCCGAGACCGGCGATGCCACTGCTATAGGAGGCGTGGACAACCCCATAGTAATAACGGTCTGTCACTCCATCGGCGGTTCGCTTCGCCGTGACTTCATTCAGGACCGCGCTCCAGACGTTAATGTCGTTCGTGATGGAGTTCTCACCGGAGTTCATCACGCTGCCGACGGTGACGTCGATGGCGTCGGGTACCGGGTGCAACCGCTTCGCGAAATCAATCCAGTCATTCGTCGTCCTGCTGCCGTTTACCAGAACGGAGCCGAGGTCGCCGTTGACCATGTGAACCGGGATCAGGGTTACCTTCCAGGTCTTCAGATTGCGCACATCGGGGCTCTGGGTAGAGGTGTTGTTGGTTTCATCCGCTTCCGGGATAGCATTGCTCGGATCAACAGTAGCTACGACCTGTAACCCCGTCTGGATCCACGCCGAAGAAACGGCTGCGTTCCACGATGCCGAGGCATTGGTGGGATCGATGCTGGTCGGAACCGAGGCTCCGGGGGCATTGATGGTCAGTGTTCCAAGTGTCGTGGCACCTTTCTTGAAATCAACCTTGACCTGAGGCGCAACGGTATTTGCCTGATTCGCTTTCACGAACACTCGCACCCAGGCGCTGCGGTTCTGCACCAGCGGCACCTGCGGATTCGGATATTCCTGCGTGGCCTGCGTGAGGTAGAGGCCGTCAATCGAGAGATCGAGAGTCGCGCCGCCGCTGGTCACCGTGAAGCTGCTGGCCGACGTGGCGGTGCCGCCGGGTGTCGTGACTGTGATTTTGCCGGTGGTCGAGCCGGTGGCGACGGTGGCCGTGATCTGCGTCGCGCTATTGACCGTGAAGACGCTCGCGGCCTTGCCGTTGAAGGCGACCGCAGTGGCTCCGGTGAAGTTCGTACCGGTGATCACGACTCCGGTGCCGACAGGGCCGGTGGCCGGATTGAAGCTGGTGATTGTCGGAGCCGGGATGATCACGGTGAAGTTCGTGGATGACGTGGCGGTTCCGCCCGCCGTCGTCACCGTAATCGGGCCGGTGGTCGAGCCGGGGGCAACGGTGGCTGAGATTTGGGTCGCGCTGTTGACAGTGAAGGCCGACGCCGCCGTGGCGTTGAACTTGACTGCCGTCGCACCGGTGAAGTTGGTGCCGGTGATGACGACCGACGTACCGGCGGGGCCACTCGTCGGATTGAAACTGCTGATGGTCGGGGCGGGCACGATGACGGTGAAGTTCGTCGTGGACGTGGCGGTTCCATTGGGAGTCGTCACCGTAATCTTGCCGCTGGACGAACCCGTGGCGACCGTGGCGGTGATCTGGGTGTCGCTATTGACCACTACACCGGTTGCGGCAGTGGCATTGAACTTGACCGCAGTGGCTCCCGTGAAGTTCGTTCCCGTGATCGTGACTACGGTTCCGACGGCACCGCTGGTCGGATTGAAGCTGGAAATGGTGGGCTGATTCAGGATCGTGAAGTTGCTGGCCGACGCCGCGGTTCCCCCCGACGTCGCGACAATGATCTTGCCGGTGGTGGTGCCGCTGGCAACCGTGGCGGTGATCTGGGTCGCGCTGTCGACGGAGAAACTTGCGGCGGCCTTGCTGTTGAACGTTACTGCGGTCGCGCCCGTCAGGTTGGTGCCGGTAATGACCACGGCAGTCCCGGCCAATCCGGACGTCGGGGCAAAGGTGGAAATTGTGGGCGTCTGCGGCGGTGGAGGATTGTTCGAGGCGGCGCTGCCGCAGCCGGCCATCGCGATCAGAAGGGCGGCCGAGGCAACGGCGAGAGCAAGACGGCCCCTCCGGCCAGCAATTCTTAAATTCTGTAATCCATTGAAAACAAAAGGAAAATGCCGCACAAACGCGAGGATTTCCAGCAGGCTGAGCATTCCCAATTGTTGGTTGCGAGTGCTGGGGCGACAAGGGTGCGGGAGTACTACGACTTTAGGGCTAAAGCCGGGCCGAAGGCGCGCCTATTGCAGCTTTCGCAGCTCCCGAAGCAGTTCTTCGACGTCCGGTAGCTGGTCGAGGGGGTACACCCGGGCGAAGGCAACCGCTCCCGCTTTGTCGACGATGAACGCGGCGCGCTCGCTAATGCCGGGAACAGGCGGTCCTTCCCGCAGGATTCCAAACTGCCGGGTGACTTCTCCGTGCGGATAGAAATCAGAGCACAGCGGAATCTTAACGGGCCCGACTTCCTGGTGCCGCCAGGCGATGTGACTGGAAATGGAATCTACGCTGATGTCCAGAACCTGGGCATTGAGCGCGGCGAATTCTTTGCTACGGGCATCGAATTCGGGCACTTGAACGGCTCAGGTGGGCGTCCAGTCAAGCGGATGAAAGGTCACGATCAGGTGCTGCTTGCCCAGGTAGTCGTTCGAACGGACCGTGATCTCGCTGTCGCCAGCGACGGCCGGAAGTTCGAATTCTGGGGCGGCATCACCAACTTTGAGAGCCATGGCCTCACTCTTCATTGCGTGGAAAGATTCTAAACGGAATTAACATTGCCTTAACATTGAGGCGCGGGATCACCGATTAACATGCCGTTCATGTCAGAACGTACGTTGCAGATCGAAGAACTCAGCGGGTCTCGGCCAGGGGTCCGAGTGTATCGATTGAGTGGGCCTTTACTCCTTACCAATCTGTTTGACTTCCAGTCGAAGGTGCGGGCCGACAGTGGCCCGGCACTGATTTTGGACTTCACCAATGTGCCGCTCATCGACTCAGCCGGAATTGGCGCCCTGGTTGGGGCTTATGTCAGTCGGCAGAAAGATGGCCGCAGCCTGGGATTAGTCGGGGTGAACCAGCGCATCCACGACGCTCTCGAAGTTACGCGGGTCGAGAAGTTCTTCCTTTTCTACAGCAGCGTAGCCGAAGCGGAGCGGGCTGCAGCCTGAGAGGTCCGGGGGCGAGATCCGAGACGCAAAAAAGAAAGGCGGCCTGCCGGCCGCCTTCTTTCGGATTGTAGGTGGTTTAGACGGCCTTAACGTTCTCGGCCTGCCAGCCCTTGGGGCCTTTCACGACATCGAACTGGACCTGCTGACCTTCCTGCAGGCTGCGGAATCCGTTGGCCTGGATAGCGGAGAAGTGCACGAATACGTCCTCCCCGTTCTGACGGCTGATGAAACCATAGCCTTTGGCATCGTTAAACCACTTTACTGTTCCTGTTTCCATGGTGTTGCTTTTGTTCCTTTGTGTTGAAATGTGCGCTGAGTTTCGCAGGAAAGTGCAGGCAGGTCACGCTTTAGAGCGGGGTACTGCTTACAACCGCAAAGATCAAACGCATCTAAACTTTACAGAATTCTGTGGAAAATAGCCAGAAATTTCCGACTTACGAAGGTAAGGGCTTGATAGTCATAGAGATGGCCGCAAGTCGCGTTGCAACTTTGGGGCGCGTCGTTCATCATCCACTTATGCGTTTTCGGGGAAGAATCTGCCGCCGCTGGTGGCTGTCAACGTTGACAGTTCTGGCCTCATTGGGTGCGCAGGCGGGGATCATTGACGACGTCAGGGTCCAGGTTGGCCAGAACAGTTACTCCGCGGCGGAATCGGAACTGCGCGACTACCGCGCGCATCATGGTGTCACACCGGAATACCTGGAAGCGTTGTCCTGGGTGGCGCGCGGCGCGGCGGCGATGAAGCAGTGGAACCAGGCTGCCGGATATGCCCGCGAAACCCGCACTCTTTCCGAGAAACTCCTGACCAAGCAGAAGCTCGATTCCGAACCTCAACTTCCTATCGCCCTTGGTGCCGCTTATGAGGTTCTGGCACAGAGCATGGCCGAAACCGGGGAACGGACACAGGCTGTGACTTTACTGCGAACGGCGCTCTCGAAGTACCGGAATACCTCGATCGCAGCGCGCCTGCAGAAGAATCTGAACCTGGTTAACCTGGTGGGAAGCGGCGCTCCTCCGCTGCAGGCGACTGATTTTCTCGGCCCCAAACCTCCAACTCTCGCGTCGCTGAAAGGATCGCCGGTGCTTCTATTCTTCTGGGCACACTGGTGCGGCGACTGCAAGGCCGAAGTGCCTATCGTTGTGCGCTTACGCCAGGAGTTTGCTCCTTCCGGACTGGTCGTCATCGGACCAACTCAACTCTACGGCTACACCGCCCAAGAAGACGACGCCAGCCCGGCGCGCGAGAGGAAGTATATTGAGGCAGTCCGGCAGCGCTTCTACGCGAACCTGCTCGATATGCCTGTCCCGCTCAGCAAAACCAACTTCAACACGTACGGCGCCAGCACCACGCCTACGCTGGTCCTGCTGGATCGCGGAGGAAAAGTTGCGATGTACCACCCGGGCGCGATGCCGTATGAGGAATTGCGGGCGGCGGTGGAGGGGGTGGCGAAGTAGAGACGTGGCCCCTCCGAATCGACGGTGGCCTTCAAAGCACTTGGTAGGAGTAGCATTGCTCCGCACGACAAACGGTCTCTAGCGCTCCCTTAACGATTGAGCGGGCTGTCGATGGCAACGAGCTTTCGGTGTCCAGCTCCATCGTTGTGCGCCTTCATTGCCACGGAAACGTTCAAACCATAGACGGGCACATCCGCGTCGTAGCCTAAGTCATAGAGCGTAGGTCGGTTCGTTGCCGAGAAAGCCTGCTTCAGTAGGTCACGAGCGGGTGTTTCCTCTCCGCCCAGTGTCACCTCTTTATCGAATTCCTTATTTGGAAAGCTCATCAGGATCACCTGCGTACCAACTTTTCTGGATAGTGCATCGGTAATCGCATGAACTGCCTCATACACTGTTCGCCGTTGTTTGCTGACGATAATCGGCGTATCTAGCACCGGAACGATCGTTTGGTAGCCGCCAGAATCATCGCGCACACGGATGCCGATTATAGTTAACTGTCCATCGGTGTCGCGTCGAAGAACGTACCTGCCAGGGTTGGGGGATCGGTTGTAATCCTCGACGAGCTTGGTCAATGCAGCCTCTACGCCCTCCGTACGAGTGGGGTCGGTTATTTCTGTAAGAGTAGTGGTGAACTTCCCCCCGACGGGCCTTGTTACCCCCCTTTCGCCCGGATGCGCCTCTCTCGATTTGGGATCGGTATCATCGACGACGTCAAACTGGCTATACAGTGGAGCGCCCTCATAGTTGACTCGCCAGCCATATTCCTCCCGGAGACCTTGGATCGCCTGCGCCAGCGGATTCGCATCATTCGACGTAATCTCGACCGTAGGGCCCTTGTGTTCGACGGCGGCTCTCTCCATGTAAGTGGGGCGAGTCGTGGACTGCGGTGAAGCAGATAGGGTGGATAGAATCGCCATGCCTGCAAAAACGACGATTTTGGACATAGTGGTCTCCGTCAATATTAAGGCGCGCTGCAGATACTTGCAAAAATGCGGCAACGAATTCCTTCCTTCTCCAAAATTCTGGCGAGACACCGCTCAGCATTGCTGATTCGATCCAAGGTCACATTCAACCGTAAGGGCAAGATGCACTATCCGCCAGAAATGACGTGCGGGGAAGTTGCAGGCAGTGGCGGGGCCGAAGTAGAAGTAGATTCTTGATGTCTCATCCTTATGGTTCTGCCAAAGGCCAATGATGGGACTAGGGAAAGGGGAGCAGCGAAAGGAGGCCCGGCGGTCCTTCAATGGTTTATCAGCCTGTCAATGGCCACAGGCTTCCTGTGACCGGCACTATCATTCTGGGCCTTCATCGCGACATAAACGTTCAAGATATAAACTGGCTCGTTCGGATCATATCCAAGATCGTAGAGCGTCGGTCGGCCGGTTGCAGCCAATGCCTGCTGTAGAAGATCGCGCGCCGGGATCTCATCCCCGCCCAGTGTCACTTCTTTATCGAATTCGTTATTGGGAAAGCTCATGACGAACATCCGCGTTCCCACCTTGCTCGATAGGGCGTTGAATATGGCGTACACACTGTCGTAAACACTGCGCTGCTCCCGGCTGATAAGGATAGGTGTGTCCAACACGGGCGTGAGCGTATGGTAATCGCCGGAGTCATCTCGCACACGCGTGCCGATCACGGTGAACTGCCCGCCGGAATACGGTCGAACAATATATTTGCCGGGATAATCGGACTGGTTGTAGTCAGCTACGAGTTTCGCCAAGGCGGCTTTCGCACCCGAGGGGCCATCCGCTGCAGATACCTCAGGGAACGTGCTGGTGAACGTTCCACCTACTGGTCCCCAAAAGCCCTTTTCGGTTGGGTGAAGCGCACGCCACTTTGAATCTGTAACATCAACGAGATCAAAATGGCTGTGCAAGGGAGCTGCTTCATAATTGACCTCCAACCATATTCTTCCCGCAGGTCGCGGACCGCCTGAAACAACGGGGCCGCATCATTCGCCGTAACCTTTACGATACCGCCTTTGCGTTCGATGACTGCGCGGTCCAGATAAGGTCCCCGAAGAGAGGACTGCGTTGAAGCCAACAAGGATGCCAGAACCACTACGCTCGCGACACGGACGATGCTTGTCATGTTCTTTTGCTCAACATTCACGCGCGTCGTTTACCACTTAATTAGGTTAAGCGAAAGTCGCCCGTCTAACAACACTACGCTCGCCTCTCTTCCCGCCGCCTCGCCTGAATCTCGATATAGACATGAATAAGGGATACGGCGGCTGGAGTTACTCCGGGAATGCGCGAGGCCTGGCCGAGCGTTTGCGGAACCACTCGGCCGAGCTTCTCCTGCATCTCGCGCGAGAGGCCGCTGACGGTGCGGTAGTCGAACCACTCCGGGATGCGCCGCTGCTCAGCCTTCTTCAGGCGCTCGATCGCCCGCTCCTGCTGGTCCAGATAGCCGGCGTACTTGATTTCGGTCTCCACAGATTTAAGTTCGTTGCGAATGTCCGAAGACAAGTGGTCGGTGGTCAGTGGCCGGTGGTCAGTTGGGTGCGCAAAAGAATCGGGTGAGAGCTGGCGGAGGACTGGTGCCAGGCGCTCGATGACGATCTCCGGGCGCTTCAGAAATTGGGACAACGGTTGTCCCAACGCAGAAGGCCAATCGTTTGCCGTCAGTTCAATCTGTTCCAACATCTCGCTGGTCAACCGGGTGCCTTCAAGAAGTTTCTTCATGTTGTCCAACCGCAGTTGCTTCGCTTGGAATTCGGCCCACGCCTCATCCGAGATCAATCCCACGCGCCGCCCATGCGGAGTGAGCCGGCGGTCAGCGTTGTCGATGCGCAAATGCAGGCGGAACTCTGCGCGCGACGTGAACATGCGGTATGGCTCGTTGGTGCCCTTCGAGATCAGGTCGTCGATCAAAATCGCCGTGTACGCCTCGGTACGGTCGAGCACCAGCGGTTCTTCGCCCTTCACTTTCAATGCGGCGTTGATTCCCGCCATGATTCCCTGACATGCTGCTTCTTCGTACCCCGAGGTTCCGTTGATCTGGCCGGCGAGAAATAATCCGGCGACCTTCTTCGTCTCAAGCGTTCGGTTCAGCTCTGTCGGGTCAATTGAGTCGTATTCGATCGCGTAGCCTGGTCGCATCATTTCCGCGTCCTCGAGGCCAGGGATCGACTTCAGAATCGCCAGCTGCACGTCGATCGGCAGCGAGGTACTCATGCCGTTGACGTAGATTTCGTGCGTGTTCAGGCCCTCGGGCTCGAGGAACAGCTGGTGGGTGAGCTTGTCGGGGAACTTCACGATCTTGTCTTCGATCGACGGGCAGTAGCGCGGACCGATGGACTGGATCTGTCCGCTGTACATCGGCGAGCGATGCACGTTTTCGCGAATGACGCGATGCGTCTCTTCGGTCGTGAAGGCGATGTAGCAGGGAACCTGCTTGTCGTGATGCGCTACGCGCTTGGTGCGGAAACTGAACGGCGTGGGATCGGGATCGCCTGGTTGCTCGGCGAACTTCGACCAGTCAATGGTGCGTCCATCGAGGCGCGGGGGCGTGCCGGTTTTCAGCCGGCATCCACGCAGGCCGAGTTTCTTGAGCGCTTCGCCGAGAAGGACAGCGTTGGGTTCTCCCGAGCGTCCGGCGGGATACTGCTGTTCGCCGCAGTGAATCAGGCCGTTGAGGAAGGTGCCGGTCGTGATGACGACGGCGCGGGCGGAGACGCGGCGGCCGTCGCGGAGAAGGATGCCGCGAATGCAGTTCTCCGTTCTCAGTTCCCGGTTGTTCTCAGTTGAACTGACTCCCTCAGCGGCTAAAGCCGTACCTTCAAACGGACTTTGTTTGGCACGACTAAAGTCGTGCCCTTCCCGGTCTTGCTGAGAGCTGAGAGCCGAGAGCTGAGAGCTCTCTACAATCACATCCGCCACTTCCGCCTGCTTGATTTTCAGATTCGGCTGCGATTCGAGGACCTCGCGCATCTTCAGGCGGTAGGCCTGCTTGTCGCACTGTGCGCGCGGCGACCAGACGGCGGGGCCGCGCGAGGTGTTCAGGAGACGGAATTGGATGCCGACGGCGTCGGTGACTTCGCCCATGATGCCGCCGAGGGCATCGACTTCGCGGACGAGGTGTCCTTTGGCGATCCCGCCAATCGCCGGGTTGCACGACATTTGGGCGATGAGATCGACGTTCAGCGTGTAGAGCGCCGTCTTCAGCCCTAAACGCGCGGCGGCCATCGCCGCTTCGCAGCCGGCGTGACCCGCGCCTACAACCACAAGGTCGAAATGTTCGTTGAACGGCTGCATGCGCAAGAAAACTCAGGACCCACAACCCGGCGGGGAACCAGTGTCTAGATTGTAACAATCTTCGTGCTGGCCTGATGCCGAGGTGCCTTGTCAGCGCGGCGGCGGGTCCGTATATTGGGAGGTCCGAGGTGACTATGAAAGCCGAAGTATTTCTCTCCCGTTTGGACGACTGCATTCATCAATACGACCTTCTTTGCCATCCGTTTTACAAGGCTTGGGCCGCGGGCGAATTGACCCGCGAGGATCTGCGCGAGTATGCGGAGTCCTATTACCAGCATGTAGCCGCTTTTCCAACCTATCTTGCGGAACTGGGCATTCGTCTGGAAGAAGGCGAGTTGCGCCGTGCCGTGCTTTCGAATATGACCGACGAAAAGGGCGGCGAAGACGCCTTTGGCGATCCGCAGCGCGCGCACTCCGAATTGTGGCTGGACTTTGTCGAGGGCATGGGCGGAAGCCGCCTGCGCAAACGCCAGCACGTGACGGAGATCCGCAACCTCGTGTCGCACTTCCACGCCGTCGCCAGCGAAGGCACGGTGGAGGAGGCGCTGGCGGCCTTCTACGCGTACGAGTCGCAGGTGCCGCGGGTGGCCGCAGAGAAAGACCACGGTCTGCGGAGGCTGTACAGCGCCGACAAGAAGACGCGCGCCTATTTCACCCTGCACACGACCGCCGACGTCTACCACTCGCAGGTCTGGCAAAAGCAGCTGGCGAAGCGAATCCAGGCGAACCCGCAGGCCGCCGACAAAGCCCTGGCTGCCGCCGAGAGCGCGGCCAAGGCACTGTGGACTGCCCTCGATGGCGTGGAAGCGCGGCGGCAGACACGAGCGGCGTAAACGAAAGTCAGAAGTCAGGAGTCAGATTGCAGAAGTGCGCCTCATGGTCTGGTTCGGCGCGCCGAAGTGTTGGACTTTCACTCTTGCAATTTGTCTTTTGACCTGCTTCCATGAGTTCTTTCTTCTCACTCTCTGCCGCGGTGCAGTATTTCCTCTTTCTCGTCTTCATTTTCGTTCCTCTGGCGGGCGTGGCAGGGTATCTGCGCATACGCAGCGGAAAACCGCTGCGTCCGAAGCGGCAGCGATACGTAGCGACAATGGGGATGCAAGTCTTTATTCTGGTGGTCACTGTTTGGGCCGCTCGAAGCGAAGAAATCGAACTGCTGGGGCGCCGATGGGGTAATCCTCTCATTTGGCTGATGGTGGCGGGGTACATGGTGCTGCTGACCCTACGAGTCCGAACGGCGTGGGCCAAGCTCTCCGACGCGCGCAAAAAACCGGCCGCCCGCCTGCTACCCGACGATCACTCGCTGATGCGGTTGTGGGCAGGCGTGGCGGCCCTGGCCGCGATCAGCGAAGAATGCGCCTATCGCGGACTTGGGTATCAACTCCTGCGGAGCATGAGAGTCAACATAGCGCTGGCGCTGCTGGTGTGTGCCGCCACGTTTGCCCTCGGGCACATGACGCAGGGATGGCGCGGCGTGCTCGGCACATTTGTACTCGCATTGGTTTTTCACGGCCTGGTGTTTCTCACCGGCGCGCTCTACCTGGCGATTGCCTTCCACGCAGCGTACAACCTGATCGTAGGAGTGATCGCGATGCCGATCCTAAGAGAGTTCACCGCGAAAGGGGACGCCGCTCAGGCAGCGACTGCGTAATCATGGCTCTTCCCATTCCTATCGGCGCACGCGGCGAAGCTCACGAGACGGTCGAACTCGGACACACGCTCGCGACTCATCATCCCGAACTGCCTCCCGTGTATTCCACTCCGGACATGATCCGCCTGATGGAAACAGCCTGTTTCCAGGCGCTCCAGCCCTATTGCGAAGAAGGCGAGATCACGGTCGGGATTTCGATCCACGTGGAGCACCGCGCGGCGAGCGGCGTCGGAATGCGGATTCGTGCCACCGCCGAACTTGAGTCGTTCGACGGCCGATTCTATCTAATGCGGGTATCGGCTCACGATGGCGTGCAGGAGATTGGACGCGGCACCGTAGGCCGGGCGGTGGTGCACGTGCCGAGTTTCCTGGAGCGCATGCGGGAAAAGGCACGCAGCCACCAGCGCACTCCCGAACGAGGTCGGTGATGGATTCACAAAGCGACAAGGCCTTGCAGTTTCGCCAACTTCACCGCGGGCCGCGCGCTCTCGTTCTCGCCAACGTGTGGGACGTCGCCAGTGCCCGCATCATCGAAGAGTCGGGTGTCCCGGCAGTTGCTACGACGTCGGCCGGGATCGCTTACTCGCTGGGATACCCCGACGGCCAGAAGATCTCGCGGGAGGAGATGATTGCCCGCATCGCGCGCATTGCCCGTGCTGTGAAGGTGCCGGTCTCGGCGGACATTGAAGCAGGATACGGTTCTACTCCCGAAGACGCTGCGCGAACCACTCAGGAACTGGTGCAGGCAGGCGCCGTCGGAATGAACCTTGAGGATACGGGGGGCGGCGGCCCGGGGCGGTCGTTGCTGGAGATTTCCGTGGCCGTGGAAAAGATCAAGGCGGCGCGCCTGGCTGCGGCTCAACTGCGCGTGCCCATGGTCGTCAACGCCCGGACCGATGTTTACCTCATGCCGGGCGGCGATGCCACATCCCAATATGACGAAGCTCTGCGACGGTTGACCGCCTACTGCGATGCCGGCGCCGACTGCGTCTTTGCGCCGGGATTGAAAGACCGGGAGACCATTGGGCGGTTGGTCAAAGATGTGCAATGTCCTCTGAATATTTTGGCGGTGGCAGGGTCGCCAACAATTCCGGAACTCGAGCAACTAGGAGTCGCTCGCATTAGCCTGGGCTCGGGGCCAATGCGTGCGACGCTGGGATTGTTGCAGCGGATCGCTGCGGAACTCAAGGCAACGGGAACCTACGAAACGCTGCAGTTGGGCGTCCCCTACGTCGATATGAACAAGCTGCTCTCGTAGCTGAACCTTACGCGTTCACCAGCGCCATCATGTGCTCGGGATAGCGTTCGCCCGCAGCGGCTCCGCTGGGGAAAACGTCGTTCAGGCGGCGCAGATCGTCGATGGTCAGTTCGAGTTCCACCGCACCGATATTTTCCTCAAGGTACGTGCGCCGCTTGGTGCCGGGAATGGGGACGACGTCGTCGCCCTGCGCGAGCACCCACGCCAGCGCCAGTTGCGATGGCTGGCAGTCTTTCTCGCGGGCCAACAGTTCAACCTGTTTCACCAGGTCAAGGTTCTTCTGGAAGTTCTCCCCCTGAAAGCGCGGCGAGAAGCGGCGATAATCGTCGGCCGGGAGATCGTCAAATTTCTTGAATTGGCCGGTCAGAAAGCCCCGACCGAGCGGACTGTAGGCCACGAAGCCAATGCCGAGTTCGCGGCAAGTGGGAAGAATCTCGGGCTCCGGATTGCGCGTCCAGAGTGAATACTCCGTCTGCAGTGCAGCGATGGGGTGCACGTTCACGGCGCGGCGCAGCGTTTTCGCGCTCGCCTCCGACAATCCCAGATAGCGCACCTTGCCTTGCTCGACCAGTTCCGCCATTGCGCCCACCGTCTCTTCAATCGGCGTGTTTGGGTCGACGCGGTGCTGGTAGTAGAGATCGATGTGATCGACGCCCAGCCGCTTCAGGCTGGCTTCGCACGATTGGCGCACGTAGTCGGGCTTGCCGTTGACTCCGCGCACGTGGGGATTGCTCGGATCGCGGACGATGCCGAACTTCGTCGCCAGCACGATGTCATCACGTCTGTCTTTGATCGCCCGGCCCACCAACTCTTCATTCTTGAGCGGACCATACACGTCCGCCGTGTCGAGAAAGTTGATGCCCAGTTCCAGCGCGCGATGAATGGTGGCGATCGATTCGTCATCGTCGCGTCCGGAGTAAAACTCCGACATGCCCATGCAGCCCAGGCCGAGGGCAGAGACTTTCAAACCGCTGCGTCCGAGATCGCGTGATTTCATGGATGAGTTCCTTTCGAAGAAATGAAAGCCGGTCGCAGACGTGCCGCTCTAGTCCAACAACGCATCGCAGGCAACTGTATGAATGCAAGGATATCAGCTAGAAGCGGAGAAAAGCGCCGGCCGACACTTTCTGTCAGCGGGCTCCCGGTGGGTTAGGCCTCCCGAAACTTGCTCTACTCCCCACCGACGGTGAGTCCGTTTATGCGGATCGTCGGCGAGGCCACGCTGCCGCGGAACTCGAGATCGTTGCCGACCTCGGAAATGTTCATGAAGACATCTTTGAGGTTGCCCGCCACCGTGATCTCTTCCACCGGATAAGCGAGTTCTCCATTGACGATCCAGAGTCCCGACGCGCCGCGCGAGTAGTCGCCCGTGACCAGGTTTACGCCCATGCCGAGGAATTCGGTGACATACAGACCATCTTTGATATCGCCGATGATCTGTTGTGGAGTCTTTGTCCCCGCCTGCAGAAAGTAATTGCCGAGTCCAATGCCGGGAGTGCCGGCGAGTCCGCGCGAAGCATTGGCGGTGGTCTCCAGCCCGAGCTTCTTCGCCGTATAGGTGTTCAGGAGATACGATTTCAGCACTCCCTTTTCGACCACAACCGTGCGTCGCGTGGGAATGCCTTCGCCGTCGAACGGGGTAGTGCCGAAGCCGCCGGACATGGTGCCGTCGTCGATGACGGTCACCGTTGGGGCTGCGATCTGCTGACCGAGTTTTCCTGCCAGAAACGAAGCGCCGCGATAGACCGAGTCACCGTTCACTCCCTCGAAGATGTGCTCGAGCATCGAGGTGGCGACCATAGGATCGAGGACGACGGGCACGTGAGCGGTCTTCACTTTGCGTGCGCCCAGACGGCGCAGCGTGCGGCGGGCGGCTTCTTTGCCGACCTGCTCCGCGGGATCGAGCTTCGCCAGGCTACGCGCTACCGAGTACCAATAGTCGCGCTGCATGTTGCCCTGCTCGTCCTGCGCGATGGGGACGGCCGCGACCGAGCAATACGAACGGCGATACTCGCCGACAAACCCGTGAGAATTCGCTAGCGCTTTGCGGCCGGTGGCCGCATCGAAGGATCCGCCTTCGGAATTTTTCATCCGCGGATCGGTGTCGAGCGCAGCCTTCTCCGCGCGGCGGGCGTAGTCGATGCGTTCAGCGCCGGGAAGGGAATAGACGTCTTCGTGATAGAGATCGAGGTCGCCAGATAAGGCGCCCAACTTGCTTGTTTCGGGAATTCCCGCGAAAGGATCTTCGGACGTAATCTTCGCCAGTTCGAGCGCGGACTTCAGCATGCGCTCGATGCCCTCGTTCGAAAAGTCGCTGGAGTAAGTCGAAGCAGCCCGTTGGCCGAAGAACACACGCACGCCGATGGCCTTGGAGCCGGATTCTTTCAACGTTTCGACCTGCCCGAGTCGCACGACGGCGGAGAATTCGTCGCCTTCGCGGACCACGCACTCGGCGGACGTGGCACCGCCTTCCATAGCGCGGCGGACCACGTCGGTGGCGAGAGACGCTAGGTCGGTCGTGGTTTGTTGAGTGGTTTCTAGTGTCGTTGTCATTTCGTAATTTCTATTTCACCGGTGCGCGGCCAAGATCCCTCAGGTTTCAGGGCCATCCTCATCAATTCCTGGTTCGACAGCCGCTTAACCCCCATCTTTTTCATTTTCTCCACCAGTTCCGAGCCGTAGTAGGCAGCACCAAAATCCTCGCGGCGATGAGAGTAGTGGCGGCGATTCTGGAACGAGACTCGAGACAGATTCTTCGGCTGCATGAGAGGTGAAAGATCGCCGTCGAGGATGTTGGTAGACTCAACGAACGTTACCCACTCAAGACTCGTCAACTTTTCGAGCGGTTTCAGTGACTCGATTTCACCGCAATTGCCGAAATGGAACTTCCGCAGTCGCGTTAGGGAACCAATCTCATCAATCGATCCAATGGTGCGGCAAGTATCTATATTCAACTCCTCCAAAGCTACCAGTCCCTCGATGCCGGCGAGCGATGTAAGTTTCCGGAGATTGGCCAGCCTCAAATATCGGAGATGCTTCAACGGAATCAGACCGCGTAGGTTATGCACTGGAGCGCTCAATAGCGACAACGATTCCAGGTTAACCAGGCTCGAGAACGCGTCTACGTCGTTCTTCTTGTAGCAATTGACGAAGAGCTTTTTCAGCGTCAGACATGAAAAAAGCGACTTGCATTGGCGACGCCATTCCAGTGCGCAATCCTGGAGCTGAGGAAACTCCGCAAACCGAATTGGAGTTCCGCAATAAGTCTGCACATTTAGTTTTCGAAGCTCATGCAGCGAGTGAATCGGCTCCACGAGCGGCATCTGAAAATGATCGATGATCGCAAAAGCCTGCAGCTGGGGCAAGCGGCGCAAGAACGTGAGGTCGGTACCTCGCCAACCTTTTGCGTAATTGAGCTCCAGCTCAAGGACATCATTGGCAAGGAGGTCATTCAACATCCCGGTAGACCAAGCTGAGGTCAAGACAGCTCGTCTGCCGTATTCTCCATCCTCCAGCTGAATTTCTCGGATCATGAGAAGGTTGTTCCAGAGAACTTAGTCGAGTTACTGCATAAACCCGCCCGGATCCTTCCGCGCGGTGCCGCCAACGGTCAGGCGATCCACCTTGATGGTCGGAATTCCTACGCCCACCGGCACGGCTTGTCCATCCTTGCCGCATGTCCCGACGCCTTCATCGAGCTTCAGATCGTTGCCGACCATCGAGACGCGAGTCAGCACATCCGGCCCGTTGCCGATTAGAGTCGCGCCCCTGATGGGAGCTGTGATCTGGCCGTCCTCGATCATGTAGGCCTCGGAGGCAGAAAACACAAACTTGCCATTGGTGATGTCGACCTGTCCTCCGCCGAAATTCACGGCGTAGACGCCGTGCTTCACGGAACGAATGATGTCCTGCGGATCGTCCTGCCCAGCGAGCATGTAGGTGTTTGTCATGCGCGGCATGGGGATGTGCTCGTAGCTCTCACGGCGTCCGTTGCCGGTATCGGCCAGTCCCATCAGCTTTGAGGACAGTTTGTCGCTGAGGTAGTTCTTCAGAATTCCGTTCTCGATCAAGACGGTTTCCTGCGTGGGCTGTCCTTCGTCGTCGACGTTGAGCGATCCGCGCCGCCAAGGCATTGTGCCGTTGTCGATGACCGTACACTTCTCGCTGGCTACGCGCTTACCGATCAGTCCCGCAAACGCCGACGTCTTTTTGCGATTGAAATCGGCTTCCAGGCCGTGTCCGACTGCTTCGTGCAGCAACACGCCCGGCCATCCCGGACCGAGCACGACTTCCATGTCTCCCGCCGGAGCTTCGCGCGCATCGAGCTGCAGGAGCGCTTGCCGCGCTGCTTCTTTGGCGAAGAACTCAGGGTTTTTTTCCGAAAAGAAGAAGTCGAGCGCGATGCGTCCGCCGCCCCCGGAAGTGCCGCGTGCTGAATTCGAATCAGTCTTGGCGATGCAGTTGACGTTCATGCGCGCCAGCGGTTGCGAGTCTTCGGCAAACGTGCCGTCGGAGCCGACCACGAGGATGTTCCGCAGTTCGTCAGTGTAGCTGGCCCGGACTTCCTTGATGCGCGGATCGAATGCGCGGGCAGCGCGATCGCCACGCATGAGTAACTCGACCTTGGCCGTAATCTCGGCATCCACGGACGGCAGGGTGACCGGGTACAAGCTGCGCGCCGGTTTCTCCTGGAATCCGGTAACGGGAGTCTTCGCGGGAGCGCTGGCAATCAACGCGGCAGTGCGGGCGGCGTGCAAAATGCGCGCCGGAGTCAGGTCGTCAGTGTAGGCGTATCCGGTGCGCTCGCCTGAGACCACGCGGATTCCGCAACCGGCGGAAATGCCCTGCGAGGCAGATTTGACCATGGACTCGTCGACCATCAGCGAGGTCGAGGTCAGGTATTCAAAATACAGATCCGCGTAGTCGCCGCCGGCGGAAAGCGCCGCGCCCAGGTACTTCTCAAGGTCTTGATTCGTAAGGCCGTAGTGCTCGAAGAAAAAATGCTCGTGATTTACGCTCACAGTATTTGGATGCCCTCGATCAGGAAACGACTCCCCGATCGCTATTATCACACACGACTAACGCGGCGCCGGCGACCCGCCGTCGCTCCGCTTCGGATTCACCACAATTTCGCTGTTCACTCGTCACAGACGCCGTCCACGATCCGGCCAACAATCGCGGGATGACGCCCGATTCCGTCAGCCAGATGCTTTCCGACTTCCTCGGAGGTGCGCGTGGCGCGGTTGTCGTTGAAGACGGAGCCGTTGTCTTCGACCTTTCGGACGCGAAATATTCAGTTTCCGGGGAGTACAACAAGTGCTTGTTGCACGTGTGGTCGCACGAACGCAACGTCGTTCGCCGGGTGCTCGACGCGGAAGTGAAAGGGGGAACCCTGCGCCTGCAGGTGCAGCGCATGGGCCAGAATCGTCCCACGAAGCTGGAGTTCTGCCGCAACCGTGACCGGCGCTCGCCCGCATCCCGGCAGGCGGCGAGGACAGCTTATGCCGCGCGACTGCGGCGGGCGCTGGAGCGGAATTTTCCTGGTTGGTACATAGTTCGGCTCACCACCAGCATGGACCTGGAACATTCGTTCGGTCCGGCCTATGTCCGCGGGCTGATCCAGCAGGGGCAGCGTGCGCTGGCCATCGTGGGCGTGAATTCTCACGAAATGCAATCGACCATCGATGGTGCGCTCACGTGCGGACTGCTGTGGCTTGAGGCATGTCGCCGGGCGCAGGAGAAGCGGCTGGTGGAAGGCCTGGCGCTGATTCTTCCCAAAGGAACGATTGCACTCACCCAGCAGCGCATGGCGCATCTGCATCCCACCGCTGCCAGGTGGCACCTCTACGAATTCGAAGAACGGGAAGACTCGCTGAATCCCGCCGACACTGCCGAATGCGGCAATCTCGCGACCCGCCTGGTTCATGCGACCGACGAAAGTGTAGCGCACGAACGCTTCGCTGATTCGATCTCCCGCATTCGCTCGATTCTGCCTCAATGTAACGTCGCGGTGCTCTCACCGGCCCTGATCTCGTTCCGCCTCCGCGGGCTGGAGTTTGCCCAGGCACGCGTGGCGCACGACCCGCGGAATTTCCAGAGCGGGCAGGAGATTGCCTTCGGCGTTGGCGCCGAAGAGCGAGTGCTCGACGAGGGCAACGAATCAGACTTCGTTCGCCTAATACAGCTTGCCGCTTCGATCCGTCACAAAGACGGTCCCAAGAATCACCCCTTGTGGCGAATGCATCCGGAACGATGGCTGGAGTCGGTGGTGGTGGGGAATGTCGAACTACTCGACGGCCGACTGCGGGGCGGACAAGAGTGTCCGGGCCACACGGTGTATTCGCAGGTGCCTGCTTTTTCAGCCGCCGATCGCGCCATGATCGACGTGCTCGCTCTGACCCGCGGGAACCGCCTGGCGGTCATCGAACTCAAGGCCGACGAGGATATCCACCTGCCGCTCCAGGGCGTCGACTATTGGTCGCGGGTGGCCTGGCACCAGGAGCGCGGCGAATTTCGCAAGTTCGGCTATTTCCCCGGGCAAGAGCTTTCGACGCAGAAGCCTCTTCTCCTGCTGGTGGCCCCGGCGCTGCACGTTCATCCTGCCACAGACACGATCCTGCGTTACCTCTCGCCCGAGATTGAATGGGAACTGCTGGGCATCGACGAGCGTTGGCGGGACGAAGTGAGAGTAGTGTTTCGCAAACGAGTGAGCGAATTGCAAGCCTCGGCGGATCGCAAGACGGCTTGAATTGAATGATTGAGACCTTGAATCGCCGTCCAATGATTCAATGCCTCAATAGCTCAGATCCCGATACTCTTCCGCAGCATCACGAGCTGCCCCAGGTGATACGCGTTATGATCCGCCACGAGCAACGCCTCGCGCAGGACTGTCTGACCGTCGCCCCAGGGTAGCTTGGCGTGGAGATCGGTTTTCTTGTTGGCGACCAGCTTCTCCACTGCCTGCAGGTCCTTCTTGAATGCCGCCATGCTGGCCTTCCACTCTTTCTCGCTCGGCGGAGCCTCGGTTGCAGGCCAGTAACCCTCAGGCCAGGGCGGCGAAACGTGCTTTGGGTTGCGGCTGAACTCCAGGATGTCCCATTGCGCGAGGCGCATGTGCTCGAGCAGCATCCAGGCAGTGTGAGGAAAATTCGCGACCTTTGCTCCGGCCAACTGTATCGGCCAGTCGCCGATGGCGTCGTCGAAGTGGGCGTGCGCCCCTCCACCGCGCAGCAGGTAGAGCAGGTGCTCGCGCAGGGACTGATCTTGTGTCCCGGAACTCTTCCCGCTGGAGGTCCTCTTCGCCGGCTTCCGGGAATGAGTTTTGGTCGATTTGGATTTCTTTGCCATACTTGCCATTGTATGAAGGCCAATGTCCCACAGGGAAACGGTTTCTTCTGTGGCCCTCTGTGTGCCGCGGTAGTTCAAGGTTGTGCGCGTGATTCCGTCGGAAGCGGAGATGGCTCCGGGGCTTCGCCCTTGTAGACGCGTCCGATCCCGCGGACCAGGCGCCGCATGGGCAGTTCGCCATTCGATTCAGCGAAGAAAATCTCGCCCGCCCGCGTACCGCGGTAGTACCAGCGCTTGAGGATTGCCAGGTGTTCCATGCGCTCCGTCGTGCTACCCGGATCGGCAGGTGCCAGCGTCGCCAGCGCGCTCTGGATGCGCGCTTCCATCGATTGCGTCTTGGTGTGTTCGGACGCAGAGATAGGAAACTCCAGGGGTCCGGAGATCGCGCCCGCATCTGCGCGGAATAACGCCACATGGTCTGCCTGCGCCGATCGCTGCACAATCACGGCGCGCATCTGGTCAATCCGGCGGACGGCCTCGGGCATCTGTTGCAGGACCGGGGCCAGCTTATCGAGACGGGCATGGAGAGTCGCGGCCGCTTCGAATTCCAGCTTTGCCGAAGCATCGTCGCGCTCGGCCGCGAATTGCCGTTTCAGCGTTTCGCCGCGCGAGTCCAGAAAGTCCTGTACACGAACAACCTCGGCGCGATATTCATCGTCGGTGCAACCCTTGAAGCATGGCGCCAGGCACATCTTCATTTCCGAATACACGCAGCCGGGAAACTTCGGATCGGGATTCAAATCCTCGACGCAACGCCGCATCTTGAAGAAGTCGAGCGCGTCATTGAGGAACTTCTCGGCCGCTACCCGCGAGAGAAACGGCCCGTAGAAGACATTTTTGCCGGTCAGGCGGCCGAGGCGCGTTGTGATGGAAGCACGTGGGTACTCATTTTCCAGGTGCATCTTGACCAGCGGCGCGAAGCGAAGCCGCAGCCGCGCGGCGTAGGTCTTCGGAAACGCGTCATGCAACACACGATAAAGCAGGAATCCTGACTCAAAATCCGAACCGGTGAGCGAATACTCGATCGTGCGCACGCGATCGCGAAGGTTGAGACGTTTGGTGCGTTCTTCGGGAACCGAAAGCAGCCTCTGCAAGCGTCGACGCAGGTTAGCCGTCTTGCTGACATAGGGCTCGGAGGCGGGATCGGCAGGACGAAGCAGAAACACAGCCGGAACAACAGGTACCGCGGCAAAAATCTCGCGGTCTTGCTCCGGTGAGAACTCGATGCGTTCTTTCAACACAAAGGTGATTCTATTATCTGTTGTCGGCAGTAATCTTTCTTTAAAACGATGGCTGGCGCATACTCTGGCCATGGTGATCACTGAAAATCGACATTCGATTCTGTCCGCGCTTCTAGCCGTTTTGATTGGTGGCTACGCGTACGGCCAGACTCCGAAGCACAACCACCACGAAATCAGCCAAGCAGAATACGAAATTTTCTCAGCATTCATTGCACGTTCTTTTGTGGGCAAGGCCGGAGCGGAGCGAGTTGCATTCCCAGTGTCGCAAATCATTATCGTAGACACGACTGAGTACGATGAAAGCGAGATTACAGACGAGATGTCATGGAAGGAGATCCGCAGATTCCTCAGAAAGCAGGTGCCGTCGCTCCAAGTCGCAACTATGGAAAATTTTCGCAGTGCGAATGTGTCGCAAGCAGCCCTGGAGAAAATATTTGATCTACCGCTGCCATATCAACTCGTGGCGGAAAACACACTCGATTCGATAATTCATAACATCGCCGATTGGCCTCAGTATTACAAAAAGTATCCCGGTGCACAGGGCTTTTTGGTGTTGTCTCGTGTCGGGTTCAGTCCAGATGAAAAACAAGCTATGTTCTACGTCACCAACCACTGTAGCGGAAAATGCGCAAGCTGGTCATTTGTCGTAGCGCGAAAGGAACGTGCAAAATGGGTCGTGGTTAAGGAGGTTGTATTTGGGGCTTCGTGAGAGCTACCGGAAGCTCGCGCTCTTGAACTTCTGCCGGAAATCCGGTCCGTCCATGCGCAAGATGCGGCACATTTCGTGCAATCGCGATCGCATGCGCTCGCCGATGCGGTCGCCGAGAGTTTCCCGCCGTGTGGCAGCAAAGGCCAACGTACGGCCCGACCCGCCAGAGTTACCCAAGCCCGCCGCCGGTTCATCGGCAAAATTCGTCGTGATGATCGTCGTCCGCCGGTCGTTATAGCGCGTATTCAGAATCAGGCTGACGGTGTCCCACACCCACTCGCTCGGCTTCACCGCGCCGAGTTCGTCGAGTACCAACACCTCGGCTTCGAAAACGGGCCGCAGCACCTGCAGTTCCGTGGCCTGCACCGAGTCGTTGTAGGAATTCTGAATTTCCTTCAGCAGCTCGCGGTAGTCATAGAACAAGCAAGGCGTGCCGTATTTCGCGACCAGTTCTTTCACGATTCCGACTGCAAGATGAGTCTTACCCGTCCCGATGCCGCCCACTACCAGAAGACCCTGTCCGTCGCGCGGGTTGAATTCCTCGACGAAGCGCGCCGCAGCAATGTGGGCCAGTGCGATCGAGGAATCGGCGCCCGGGAAGTCAGACGTGAAATTCGAGAGTTCACAATGCTCGTATCGTTTGGGAATATGCGCGGCCGCCAGCAACGCGTCGGCTCGCGCGCGCAACTGGCAATCGCAACGCCTGACGCCACGCTCGGGCGCATCCGAGACCGATCTCCATCCCGATCCTGCGCACAGGGGACAAACTTCCGCAGCAGCTTTCATGGGTTGTTGTTTCCACTGTGCACCGAACCTCGCCTGCACCGCAACTGCAAACCCTGGCGGTACTGTGCACATCCTGTGGAGCCGGACCATCCCTTGTGGAGAATTCAGGAAAAGCGGGCCCGTCGCTTCACCGCCCTGCGCTGCACCATTGTCGATGCAGGTTCATGAGAAGCCCATGAAACCCCGCGTCTGGCACGGTCTTGCCATTGACATTCCACCGTTTGGGTAGAGAATGGCTCCCGCGATCCCGCAACAGACGCTAGACTTCCCCAGCAACTGCCGCGGGACCGAAACACTTCGTCAGGAGAGAGCATGAACAAAGCTGATCTCGTTGACCGGATCGCCGGAGCCTGCAGCATCTCGAAAGCCCAGGCAACGACCGCGATCGACACCGCCGTGGACAGCGTTACTGCTGCCCTCAAAAAAGGAGAGCGGGTAGCCTTGATCGGTTTCGGTACCTTCTCCATCTCGCAACGTAAGGCCCGCAATGGGCGGAACCCACAGACCGGAGCGACCATAAAGATTCCCGCCCGGCGCGTCGCCAAATTCACACCTGGAAACGAACTGAAGAAAGCTGTCGGAAAAGGGAAGTAAAGGGCCCAGGATTCTTGAAGCGCGTGGAACGGCAGGGGGTCGGCCCTGCCGTTTTGCTTTCTAGGTCTCAGGTGCCAGGTCTCAGGTGTCAGGAAGGTCAACGTGGAATTGCTTTTGATTTTCCCGGCACCTGACATCTGAGACCTGACACCTGCCTTGCTGAATCCTTCTAACTCCAGTAGAATCTAATGATTCGAAAGGGTTCCGAACTGACATGAAGGCAGCGATCCATCCCAACTATCACGAAGTGCGCGTGCACTGTGCCTGCGGCAACGCGTTTGTCACCCGTTCCACTCATCATGGCGACATCAACGTCGAAATCTGCTCTGCCTGCCATCCGTTTTTCACCGGCAAGCAGAAGCTGGTCGACACCGCCGGACGCGTCGAGCGTTTCCGCAGAAAGTACGCCAAGAGCGACACGGCGAAAGCCGAGACGGCAAAGAAGTAACGTGTGGCGCGGGCGCCATCGCCCGCGGACCATTGGTTAGGAAATTAAGCCCTCGCCTTGGCGGGGGCTTTTGATTTCCTTCTGCTCTGCTCCGGACAAGATAAACTCGTCAATAGAGGGATTCATGGACCAGGACTTCTCATCATCGAACTACGATGATCTAGCGAGGCGCGAGGAAGAGATCATTGCCGAGCACTCGGCTCTCTACAAGCCATGCCCGTACCTTCGAGTTTTCTATCCTCCGCGTAACGGTCGATGGAGAGTAGATAGCGACTTTGAAGAGGGTTACTACGAATCAGCGAAATCCTTGCTGGCCGGCGTCGTTGAAGGCAATCTGCGCGAAGGGGTTGAGGGGCCCGTAGCAGTTTTCCTCAGTAGGCACTATCTTGAGCTCGCCATTAAGTACGCATTGTTTCACTCTCGGTGGCTGAAGCAACGCGCTCCTGATGAGCCCTCGCGGAACACCCACGACAACGAAGTCGAGGCTGTTGAACCAGAGCATAACCTACGATGTCTCTGGGCCATCCTGTGGTTAGAGCTGAACAAGCGGGCTCCCGATCTGATCGCGACACGTCTGGATCTTGGGTTTCTGGAGAGTTTCGTGAACGAGTTTCATCAGATTGACAAGAGTGGTACCCGCTTTCGATATCCCAAGAAATTGGCGGTAGCGTCTGCTAATGAGGCACGTGCGGCGTCACTGGGCATAAGATTTGAGGCGTTGCTCCATGATTTGCAGCGAGCTCATGGGATTCTCAATGCTCTCGACAGCCACTTGGTAGTTCAGTACGGCCTCAATCAAGATTGGGAAGCCGAACTCAACGGTCTCTAGCGGGTTAGACCGAGCAGAGCGCACTCTATATGCGCAAATATTGGGACAGTTCGAGGAGTTTCGCGGGCGAAGGCGCCCGCGCCACACGGGCCACCATATTCCCAGAATCCCTGCAAATCGGCCCAGTCCAGATCCGCCCCGCCACGGTCCTTGCCCCCATGGCTGGCGTGACCGACACCGTTTTCCGTCGCTTCATCAAGAACCTTGGCGGCTGCGGCCTGATCATGACCGAGTTCACTTCGGCCGACGGCGTCCTGCGCAATCCCAAGGTCCGCGGACGCTACCTGCATTTCTACGAAGACGAGCATCCCATCTCGGCGCAACTCTTCGGAAGCAATCCGCGCCTGCTGGCCGATGCGGCGCGGGTCGTCGAAGACCTCGGATTCGACCTGGTCGACCTGAACCTGGGGTGCCCGGCAAAGAAGGTCGTCAAGTGCAATGGCGGGTCGGGATTACTTCGCGACCTGCCGCTGATCCGCAAGATTTTTGAGTCCGTCCGCGCAGCGGTGAAGATTCCCTTCACAGTGAAATTCCGCGCCGGATGGAACGACGACGAAATCGTCTGTGTCGACCTGGCGCGCATGGCCGAAGATTGCGGCCTGTGCGCCGTCGCCCTTCACGCCCGTACCCGCGAACAGGGCTATAGCGGCAACGCGCGTTGGGAATGGATCGCATCGGTGAAGCAGGCGATCAAGATTCCCGTGATCGGCAATGGGGACATCCGCTCGCCCGAAGACGCCTGCGCGATGATCGCGCAGACGGGCTGCGACGCGGTCATGATCGGCCGCATGGCGCCGGCGAATCCATGGATCTTCCGCCAGATCGAGCAATATACGGCAAGCGGTTCGTACGTTCAGCCTACCGAAGGCGACCGCTACCAGATGATCCGCACTTATTTCCAAATGCTGCTGGAAGAAGAAATGCCCGGCGCCGAAGGCAAGATGAAGCAGTTCGCGTCATGGTTCACGCACGGTGTGCCGAACGGAGCCGCCCTCCGTAAGGCGATCTATGAAGCGAAGGGCGGGACGGAGATTTTGACCGGTGTCGAACAATTCTTCGAAACAAGATTAGCCCAGCCCACGTAGCGTCACCTTTCCCTTCTCTCCCTGCTCCACATACCCCCACGGCGTTGTCGCATCATGCGTGAACACGGTCAGCCACTTCTGCGGAATCGCCTCTGCATAGTAATGCTTGCGGCTCGCGATGGCTTGCAGCGGATACAGATCGAACGCCATCCCCCAAGTAACGTCGAGGTGAGCACTCGTCGGGATCAAGTCTGAGATGTAGCAGGCGGTCTTGCCGCCACTCCTCACCAGGATGGCTTGCATGTGGGCGGTGTGGCCCGAGTAAGTCCTGACGGATATGCCGGGCACAATCTCCTCGCTGCCGCGCAGCAGTGTCATCTGTCCGCTTTCGACCAGCGGATCGTAATTCTCCGAGATGAAGCTGATAGCATCACGCTCGCTCGGACGACGCGCATACTGCCATTCGCCTTCAGGCGCATAGTATTTCGCGCGCGGGAAAGCCGGAACAACGGCGCCATCGTTGCTGAGTACAGTATTCCACCCGCAATGGTCGAAGTGCAGGTGACTGTTAATAACGATATCGATGTCCCCCGGCGCGACTCCAGCGGCGCGCAAGTTCTCCAGCAGTTTTGCGGGCTGCGTGTAGATGCGCGCCATTTTCTCGGAGAGCTTGTTGCCGATCCCGGTCTCGATCAGGATGTTCTGCTTACCCGTGCGGACCAGCAGGGAATTCAAACCAGCCGAGACGCGGTTTTGCTCGTCCGCAGTAACTTTCTTTGACCACAGGACCTTGGGAACGACGCCGAAGAACCCGCCACCGTCGAGGAAGTACGTCCCATCGGAAACGACGGTAAGTTCGAAATCGCCAAGGGTAGTTGTGTGCATGGGGGATCTGGGTGTGAGCTTATTTCAGTTCCTTATTCCAGAACTCTTCCATCATTTTGAACAGATGGGTCCGCGCGTCCGTCCCGGAAATGCCGTGCGTCTTGTTGGGATACACCATGAGCCGAAATTGTTTTCCGTTGCGGATCAGCGCATCCACCATCTGGATCGTATTCTGAAAATGCACGTTATCGTCCCCCGTGCCATGCGCGAGAAAGAGCGACCCGTGCAGGTTTCCGGCCGTGCTTACGATGGAGTCGTCGTAGCCCTTGGCATTCTCCTTTGGCAGTCCCATGTAGCGTTCGGTGTAAATGGAGTCGTAGTTGCGCTGGTTGGTGACCGGCGCCACCGAGATCCCGGCCTTGAATCGGCTGGAGTGGGTGAGAGCATAAAGCGTCATCGAGCCGCCGTTCGACCATCCCCAGATCGCAACGCGCGCGGGATCGATCTGTGGATACTTGGCCAGCAGCTGATCGAGTCCCGCGAGCTGGTCTTTGAGTTCGACGCCGCCGAACTGGCCGCGCAATGCTGAGCTGAACTTGCGCCCACGGTTCGGGCTGCCGCGATTGTCGAGCGTGAAGACCGCAAAGCCTTCTTTGACGAGCATCTGGTGGAAGAGTGCCGTCGTCCCGCCCCACGTCTTCTCCACGGTTTGCCCAGCCGGACCGCCGTAGACAAAAACAATGAGCGGAGTTTCTTCGTCGGCGTCATCTTCCGTCGGAAGCAGGAGCGACCCGTACAGGACGGTACCGTCGTCCGCCTTGAACTCCAGATATTGCGGAGCAATCAGGCCGTAATCGGCGACGCTCCGGCTCTCCCAGACTTTCTGGCATGCGCCTCCGCTGGAGCACATGGATAGGCGAGGGGGTTGCTCCGTATCGGATTGGTGTTCGACATAGTGCTTCCCATCGTCGGCGAAGTCCCCGGTGGAGGTCCCCTCACCGGACGAGATGCGCTGCATCGCCGAGCCGTCAAGCTTGACCGAAAACACACCTTGCCGCCGCGGATCATCTTTATTCGCGATGAAGAATACGCTGCCAGATTGTTCGTCGACGCCACTGATCTTGATGACTTCGTAGTCGCCACTTTCGAGCTGGCGTTCCAGTTTGGCGTCGGCTGCCAGTGGGTCCTTCCCGTCGAAGCTGTAAAGGTAGATGTGGGTGTGCCCGTCGCGCCAACTGGTCCAGAGGAACCGATCTCCCGATTTCAGAATGCGAAAGTCATCGTTGACGTTGACCCAGGCATCAGGGCTCGACTCGGTCAGAACTTTGCGCGTGCGCCCGGACCTCGTATCGATGAAATACAAGTCCATCGTATCTTGTTTGCGATTCAGTAACTCCGCCCAGGCCAGACCCTCGCGAATCCAGCCGAAGCGGGGGACGTAGGTATCGTCATCGTCGCTGAGTTTGATCCAGCGTATCTTCCCGCCACCGCTTCCCACCACGCCCAGATGCACCGCTGGATTTGGATCTCCGGCTTTCGGATACTTTTCCGGATCGACAAAGGGATGGGTGGGGATCCAGTTCACGATGGGGTAGATTGGAACGCGCGTCTCGTCCATCTGCAGGAACAGGATGTCGTGTCCTTCGGGCGACCAGAAATAATTGCTGCGTACGCCGAGTTCCTCCGCGTACACCCAATCCACCTCGCCGTTCAGGATGTTGTCGGCGCTGTCGTCTTTTTTGTCCTTATCTTTATCTTTGTCCTTGCTCTCTTCGCGGGTGATCTGGTGTTCGCCCTCTTCCCCGGAAACGGAGTGCACGTAGATGTTGTGCCGCCGCACATAGGCCAGCCGTTTGCCATCGGGCGAAAACTTGGGATCGTCGATAGGTTCGGGGGAAGAGGTGAGCTGAACCGCTGTGCCGCTTTCCAGGTCGTAGTACCAGAGCTGACCCTGCGCATCGAAGAGCAAGTGCTTGGAATCGGGCGACCATAGGTAAGCGGCGACGTGATAGCGGGTCACGCGCTCCTTTTCCCGTTCATCACGGATCTTGCTGGCTGGAGGCGCAAGCTGGCCGAGCTTGTTCTCGCTTACCAGGACCTTCTTCTCACCGGTGGCCGCGTCCACATACCAGAGTTCGCCGTGTTCGCCGCTATCGTCGCGCTCCACGAAGGAAACCTTGGAGTTGTCGGGACTCCACTTGATGGTTTCCGGCAGACGGCCCGTGACTCCTCCCTCAGCGAAGATTGACTCGATAGTAAGCTGCTTGGGAGGTCCCACCTGGGCGAACGCCACCGACAATGAAAGAAAAACAAAACAGGACGAGATAAGAAGTCTTCTCACGCATGAACTCCGATCGGGTCTACGATGCCGGCGCATCGCCCTTCGCAAAGTGAAACTCCAAAGTGTACAACCTCGCGAGGTTCCGCGTCAGACGGCCATGGCGGCGACAGGATTTAGTCTTCGGCATTCCGCCTCGGGCATCGACAATGCAATTGACACAACATCCATCAGGCGTTAGTTTCGCTGCGACATTTTTTCGGGGTGAAGACTCTGATTCGACAACATGTTTTGGCTGCAGTGCTGATCTCGTGTGCCGTCGCGGCTTGGGGTACCGATGAAAATCGTCTCGCCGCTGCCACCGCCCAGGCGAACAACAATCGTGTCCCTGCCGGCGAGCTCAAAAATGGCGTCCTGACCCTGCAACTCGAAATGGTGCCCTCCACCTGGTATCCCGAACAGCAGGGCGGCCGCAGCTTCCCGGTCTACGCCTTCGCCGAAAAAGGCAAGGCACCACAAATTCCTGGCCCCATGATCCGTGTGCCGCAGGGCACCGAGGTGCGCGTCGAACTGCACAACCCTCTGCCACTCACGATGTACGTTCGCGGCTTCCGGACTCCCGAGCCTGTCCCCGTCGCGGCCGGAGCCACCACCCAGATTCACTTCACCGCCGCCTCGCCGGGCACGTTTTACTACTCAGCCCGCAGCTGCAAACTATCCATTCGTGAGATCGGTCTGCTTCCCATCACAGAGGATCTTCCCATGGGCGAGTCGCCCTTCAGCATCGAGAGCCCCCTGTCGGGTGCGCTCATCGTAGACCCGCCCGGCGCCGTCCCCGATGACCGGATCTTCGTCATTACCACTTGGATGGAAGGCGTCATCACGCCGCCCTTTCACGAGGTGGTCGCCATCAACGGCAAGTCCTGGCCCTACTCCGAGCGCCTGAACTATCGCACCGGAGACTCCGTTCATTGGCGCGTGCTCAATCCCAGCCTTAGCGATCACGCCATGCACCTGCATGGCTTTTACTTTCGGGTCGACAGCACCGGAGAGCAGGAAGGTGACCGCATCTACACGCCAGACCAGTCTCCCCACGCTGTGACCCAGTACCTGGAGCCCGGCTCGACCACATCCATCACCTGGATTCCGGAACGGCCCGGGCGCTGGCTCTTTCATTGCCACATGACGGCGCACATGGCGCCAGAACAGGAATCGCCTCCGTCGGACTCCCCTGACTCTCACCTCTCCGCTCACAGCACAGACGATCCCACCGGCATGCTGGGGCTGGTTCTTGGAATCACGGTTACCCCCGGCCCTGACTATCGCACCGCGCAACCGTCCGGCCAGAAACCACGCCAGTTACAGCTCTTCGTCCGCGAGATACCTCCCACTCGTTTCTCTCTCGCCCGCATGGGCTACTTGATCCATGAGCCGGGGACCAAAGAGACGTCGGACCCGCCACCGATCCCTGGCGCACCGATTGTTCTCGTTCGTGGCGAGACGACGGAAATCACTGTCATCAATCAACTGCACGAGCCGACCGCTGTGCACTGGCATGGCATTGAGCTTGAGAGTTACTTCGACGGCGTGCCCGGCTGGGGAGGAGATTCTCCGCAAGTTACGCCTTCCATCCCTCCCGGCGGCTCCTTCCTGGCCCGCATGACTCCGCCCCGGGCCGGGACTTTCATCTACCACACCCACTGGCACGACATCGGCCAGATCACTGGCGGTCTCTACGGGCCGCTCATTGTCCTCGAGCCGGGACAGAAATTTGATCCCGCCCTGGACAAGATCTTCATCCTCAGCCGCGAAGGCCCGGAAGAAGACATTTCTCCCCAGCTTCTCAATGGCACCTCCCAGCCGCGTCCGCTGGTGCTCCAGGCCGGCACGAAATATCGCCTGCGCTTCATCAACATCGGCACCAACGATTCCGATTCCATCGTGTCGCTGCGCGGAGAAGGCGGCAAGCCCGTTTCATGGCGCGCGATAGCCAAAGATGGATGGACTCTTCCCGATTCCCAGGCGACGTTCAGGCAGGCAGTTCAGCCCATCACAGTCGGCGAAACCTATGATTTCGAATTTCAACCGGACCATGCCGGCGAACTGACTCTGCAAGCCGACATGCATTTCCTGATGACGAGAATCTCCCAGACCGTCACCATTCACTGACTTTTGCGCGTGCCCCTGGCCGGTTCGTATTAGAATTCGTCCCGCCCGGCCTCTTACGCTGGGTCTGCGCGCCTCATGGAAGAACTTGGCATCCTCTTCGGCATCGCTGCGGTCGCGGTCATCATCATTTTGCCCATCTGGCTGGTGGCAAATGTCTTGAGGCTCCGCCGCCAGGCGGAAGAGGAACGCCAGGAAAACACCCAGCACTGGCGTGACCTTACCGCGCGGCTGCACATTCTTGAAACCCAGTTCAAGGAATGGAAGCAGACTACGGGCACGAAGGAAGTGGCACGAGAAACGGTCTCGCCGGCCGTATCAGTCCCGGTTGCTGGAGTTCACCGTGAAGCGGCGCCGCAACCCAGTCCAGTACCGCCAAAACCTGATCCACGGCCCGTTACGCCCGCTACTCCCCCACCTGCAGTGAGTGCGGCGCACACTCCTCAGCCTGAGCCGACTTTGCCCGCGCTGGCTCGTCCACCCGTCCCGCCGCCGGCTCCTCCCCGGCCCTCCATTCCGCCGCCGGTTCTTCCGCGGATACACCCTCCGGCCCCCGAACCAGCGCGCTCCGGCTTCGATCTGGAAGAGATGCTTGGCACCAATTGGCTGAATAAGATCGGCATCGGCATTCTTGTCCTGGGGCTCGCGTTTTTTCTCGCCTATCAGTTACAGAATCTCGGTCCTGCTGGAAAAGTCCTTCTCGGCATCGCTCTCAGCGGAGCCATGATCGCCGCCGGCATCCGTTACGAATCCAACGAGCGTTATCGCATTCTCGCCCGCGCCGGCGCGGCAGGAGGATGGTCTCTTCTCTATTTCGTCAGTTATGCCGTCTATCACGTCCCCGCCGCGCGCGTCATCGACTCGCGCCAAATCGACTTCTTCCTCATGCTCACGGTCGCGGCCGCGATCGTCGGGTACAGCCTTCGTTACCGTTCGCAGGCGACAACCGCGCTGGCGTTGGTTCTTTCGTATCTGACGGTCGGCATCCATCACACATCGTTCTACAGCCTCGCGGCGAGCGTAATCCTGGCGCTTACCGTCGTTACCCTTGCCCTGCGTATGCAGTGGTTTGCCCTGGAGATGTTCGGGATCATTGCAACCTACTTCAATCACCTGCTGTGGTTGTGGCCGGTGATCGAAGCGATGGATCCCCACCGCACTGAATTTCCGGAATTCCACACCAGCGTCGCCTTGCTCGCGTTTTACTGGCTGTTGTTCCGCTTTTCCTACATCTATCGCAACCCCGCCAACCGTCAGCAGGAGGAACTCTCGACCGCCGCCGCGTTGCTAAACGGCTTTTGCCTGCTCGGATTGCTCCGCTACCAGTCCATCCATCCCGAATGGGCATTCTGGGCGCTGCTCGTGCTGGGCACGGTTGAACTCGTTCTGTCGGCACTGGCCGCGCGCCGTCGCAGAACCGCATTCGTCGTCCTCGCCACCTTGGGCTCCGCTCTGCTGGTTGCCGCCATTCCGTTCCGCTATTCCGGATCGAATCTCTCTTTGCTGTGGCTGGTCGCAGCCGAGACCTTCCTGTTGGCCGGAGTCTTCACCAGCGAAATCGTCTTCCGTCGCATCGGCATGATCACTCTTGCGATCGTCGCAGGACAGATGATTGTCGACACCGCCGGCCCCTTGCTCGAATTGCGTCTCGGAAATGCCGCCGGCGTTCCGCCCGCGTACCCCACGGCGGTTCTTTTCGCCATGGGTGCCGCCATCTTCTATCTCAACGCGCATTGGGTCCGAGAACGCTGGGCAGAATTATTCGACCAGGAATTCGATTGGCCGCTCATCGCCAGCATGACCTATGTCGGCGGCCTGCTCGCGCTTCTGGCGCTGTGGCTCGCCTTTCCAGGGATGTGGACCGCGGTTACCTGGGCCCTTCTCGCCCTCCTGCTTGATGTCGCGGGCAAGCAACTCCGCCAGCCGCCGCTGGCGGTGCAGGGCAATGTGATCGCGGTGCTGGCCATCGTGCGCCTGGTCACGCTTAACTTGTTCTCCGCCGAACCGTGGCACGGCGTGAGTTTTCGTTTCGTGACCGTTGGGCTGACCGCCCTGCTCCTCTATGCCGCAGCGCCCTTTGCCCGCGCCGCCGACGACGAGGGAGAAAGCGAGTGGGCGCTGTTCACCGCCGGCTACACCTGGGCTGCTTCGATCCTCCTCGGACTGCTCGTCTGGTACGAAGTCTCCGAGGTAAATGTAAGCTTCTGTTCCTACTGAATGCACCGGCGCAGCGGCTGGCGACAGCGGTTGGCGCGGTCGCGCTCTGGCGTGGGCAGCTCTCGGCATCGTGCTCCTCGAAATTGGTCTGCGGCTCAATGCCGGATTTCTCCGCTGGCAGGGCTACACGGCCCTATCCGCGAGTTTCGTCGGGCTCCTGGTGATCAACTTCACCGCTCCCGCCGCGCCCACGCCAATCAGTCCGCGCGTATGGCGAGCGCTCACCCTGACCGCAGCCTACTACTACGCCGATGTTCGGTTGCAGCGGTCCGCGATCTCGCGGCGGAACCGGGCACTTCATCGTGCCGGCAGCCTCTTCGCCTATTGCGGGACCCTCGCCCTCTCCGGATGGCTGTTCGTGGAATTACAACCGCCTTGGGTCGCGGCCAGCTGGGCCGCCCTTGCCTTCGCTACTCTTGCCGTTGCCTCCCGCCAATTGCGCCACGACTTTCTTCACCAGGCTTTCCTGCTGGTGCTGGCCGTCGTCTTTCGCATGCTGACGTACAACTTCTTTCAGTCGGATCCCGTCGACGTTTCTTTCTGGCGTAGCCAGCAGTACTACTCCGGCGTCGCAATTGCTCTGCTGTTTGCCGCTCTACCCCTGGCATTCGCTCTGCGTCGCTCTCGGCTGGGTGCCACTTCCGGTTTCGTCCTCGACGCCTATCCCGAGCAGGTCTTCTTCTTTGTTCCGTTCGGATTGCTGACCGCTCTCGTCGCCCTCGAATCGAGCCGGGGCCAGCTCACAGTGGCCTGGGGGGTGGAAGGCCTGGCCACATTTCTTTTTGCCCTCTGGGTAGGTGAGCGCAGCTTCCGCCTCGCCGGACTGGGATTGCTGCTCGTCTGCGTGGCCAAGATCTTCCTGGTCGACGTCTGGGGCCTCGACCCGCAGTCCCGCTACATCACGCTCATCGTGCTCGGCGCCGCGCTCGTCCTGGTGTCGTTCCTCTATACCCGACACAAAGAGAAGTTTCGCCAGTACCTGTAGGACCGATGGGCGAACCTCAAATGGGCTTTTTGTGTGCGGCTGCTTCGGACTCCGAGACTTGACAAATTCTGCACCTGTGAGATAATTGAAACAGAAAATAATAGCTAATTGAGAACATGAGGGACGGCAGAAAGAGTGCTAACTCCTTTGTCCGGAATATTTTGCGCTAACTCCTTGTGGCTCAAGATTTTGCCAAAACGAAGTACGCGCAAGCTCTTGATTCCAGATATTTTGCGCAACGAAGGGGGAGGGGGAGGGGGGGGCCCAATTACTATCTGGTAATCGGCTGGGAGGAACGCGAAACGGCCCGCAACTGACTTGGTCAGCGCGCCGGCCGGTTGGTCTTTTGATCGAGAAACGCCCGCAACCGGGCATACCCGCTTCGGCTGACCGGAAGTTGGCCCCCGCCAGTGAGCACCACGACGTGGTTATCTTTGCTGTACGGTTCGATCTTCGTCACCCGTTCCAGGTTCACGATATATGACCGGTGAATGCGCAAGAAACGCTGCGGATCGAGCGCCGTTTCCAGGCTGGAGATCGTCTGCTGCTTCAGATGCTTCTTGCCTTCGGTCGCCAGCGCAACATAATCATCCTGCGCTTCGGCATAGTCGAGCTTGGCGACCGGGATTACGTAAACGCGCGTCCCGTCCCGCACCACGATGCGCTCCAGATGCTGCGCCGGTGGGCGAGCGCTCGTCGCCAGGTCGGCGGGTGGAGGAAGCTTCCCGCCCAGCCGCTGCTTCGCCCGCCCCAGCGCAGTCTCAAAACGGTCCGCCGGAAACGGCTTCAACAAGTAGTCGACCGCGTGAATTTCAAAAGCTCGCAGCGCGTATTCGTCATACGCAGTCACAAACACGACCGCCCGATCCGTGCCAATCAGTTCCAGCACCTCGAAACCATCCAGCTTGGGCATCTGGATGTCGAGGAAGAGAAGATCGGGCTTCAGTTCGGTAACTGCCTTCACCGCTTCAAATCCGTTCGCGCATTCCGCGACGACTTCAATTTCAGGGTGACGCGAGAGAAACTCGAGCAGCATCTTGCGCGCAAGTTCTTCGTCGTCCACGATGATCGTGCGGATTTTCGCGTCGCTTTCGGTCATGAGCGGTTTCCGTTCTCCTGCATCGGCACTCGCAGGCGTACCGTAAACAGACTGTTCTCGGTTTTCACGGTGACATCAGCATCGTCTCCGTAGCGCGTATGCAGCCGCTGCCGCACGTTGTCGAGACCGAGCCCCGTCTTAAGAGAAGAAGGTGTGTCGGGGTCAAAGGTGTTCTCCACCACAATGGAAACCGTGTTCAGGTTGCGATGCGCGCTCAAGGCGATCACTCCGCCCTCAGGCAGGTTGGCGAGGCCATGCCGGATCGCGTTCTCCACTAAGGGTTGCAGCAAGAGAGGCGGAAGGTGCAGCGCCCTGGTTTCGTCCTCAACCTGTTCTTCCATCTTCACCCGCGGCCCGAACCTCACTTTCTCAATGGCCAGATAGCCGCGAATCAGCGCCAGCTCTTCTTCCAGAGTGATGGTCTCCTGTCGGCCCACACGCAACGTGGTGCGAAGGAAATCAGCAAGCAAGATACACATCTCCCGCGCCTTGGCTGCGTCTGCGCTGGTCAGAGCGCTGATGGAATGCAGGCAATTGAATAGGAAATGCGGATTCACCTGCGCCCGCAGAGCTTTCAACTCCGCATCCCTCGCCAAGACTTGCGCTTCGAGTGCGCGTTCCTGGGCTTCGCGGGCTGCCTGTTCTGCGAGGAACACATAATGCAGCGTCACCGACAACACGTACAACAGAACTCCAGTCACCCACAGCAGCGGAAGGTAGCCCGATGCGCGTGATTCCAAACCCGCGAAGCCGCCCCAGCGCGTGAGTCCAGCTGCAAGCCCCTTGGCCAGCTGCAGCCACAAGGTGCTGAGCAGCATCGCTGCGGTGAAGTGCGTGAGCAGGAGCTTGAGAAAGCTGGATTGCTCCACGGGTGTTGCGCGGCACGGATACCATGCGGCAAGACAAAGGAAGGCGTAGATTGCGCACAGCGGCAACGTCAGAGTGGCCGCGACCGTCCAGCTCTCTCCGGCCCGGACCAGTAAGTACATCAGAATCCCGGCGAGCGGGATCCATGCCAGCAGGTACAGTCCGAGTTGCCGAAAACGCCCCAGGATCGGGTGCATCCATGCCCTCAGTTCCTGACCTCAACGCCGCCCATGATGGCGAGTCCCTTGACGATCAGGGTTTTTGTGGGCTGAACGCGTTCGCGGGCTTTCAGGCTGTGTCCACCCATAAAGGCCGCGACCTTCATCGACACGGCCCAGTTTTCGGGCACGCGAATAACGCCGCCTCCCATCAGGGCGTTAACGTTGATGACGGCGGTGTCGCCCTCGATATCTGCATCCCTGAGGTCGACGTCGAATCCGCCCATGAATGCGACCAGGTCGCCGCCGCGAAAATTCTTGGCTTGGATGCGGTATTCCCCTCCGCCCCAGATGGCGATCACATTCAGATGCGGCGTCAGGCCCCCGCTGGTCTCAGTCGGCGGTTGAAAGGCGCGCCACATCATCACCAGGCCCGCGGCGATCACCAGCACCGGCCAGTAGGTTTCGAAGCGGATGTGGACGATGCCGAGCTGGTTCAGTTCCAGCAACACGCCCACCCAGATCAGCAGGAAGCCCCACAGCCGGGTTCGTCCCGACTGCACGATATTGAGGCTGCCGACCACGATGAAGATGGCGGCCCAGAAGTTAAACCAGTCGTGGATGAGGCCCATCTGGCTCAAGAGCAACAGCACCCCAACCACGATCAGCGCCGCACCGCTGACGACGGCCGGATTGATGGCGTTGTCTTTACAGCTCATGTTGGTCCCCTTTTGTGCCGCGATGGTCCGACCCGGCAATCACGCCGCTCGGTTCGGTCAGCAGAATGATGGCCCCGGCCACGATGACCAGAACCGGCGCTGCACGCAATACCAAAGCCAGAGTAAGAACGCCGCTCTGCACGAGGGAGGAAAGTTTATCAAACAGGAACGGCGCTCCGCCCACTGCCATGACGGCTGCCAGTAGCGAGGCTTCCCAACGATCAGGCTGATTCCGCTTTGCCATCGAACTTCTCCTTGATTGGACCGTTGTTGTCATGGGAGCAAGGTAGCCCGTCATCGGAGGCTCGTCGTGGGCTATTCGGCGAATGGCGTCCAGCTACCGGTCAGCGGCGGTTTCCTCCCGGTTGATCCCTCTTCCCACCGTAAGTCTTTTGATACCAGTCTCATCTTTTTCGAGTCCGGCCGTGGAGACTCGACCGTAATCGTTACCTCAGTCCTACGTTGTGCTTACCGAGGTGCTATGCCACTACGGAAAAGGGCCATGTCCTTTCGCGCAATCGGCCGATAGTCTGATCATGTTCCCCCATCGGGGCCCCGGAGACATCATGAAACAAGTTCTCGCGATCGTGCTGCTTGTCAGTGCCGCAGCGGCGCAGAACCTTGTCGCGCCCAGTTCCACGTTGCCCGACGCACCCAGCCACGAACAACCCTTCTGGACGATCGAGACCAAGATCGACACGGGGATACTCGCTGGACTGGTTGCCACCGACGCCATCACCACCCAGCGCGGTTTGGAGCGAGGCTTCCGGGAGGCCAACCCGATCATGCGTCCCTTTGTGACGCGCGGCACCGCCGGACAGGCGGCCGGCTCAGCCATCGGTTTCGGCGCCGCCATGGGAACCGTCTACCTCCTGCACAGGACCCATCACCACAAAGCGGAACGCATTGCGATGCGCCTGATGATCGGGGTGCAGAGCGCCGTCGTCGCCAACAATATTGCCGCCCTTCGCTAACCGCTCGTGTGGGGCGGGCGTTCCTGCCCGCTCAAGAGTGTCTGTTTTCATGAATTTGTTTTTGTGATGGCAACTCGCCATTCTTTTTTCGTTACCCGGAATAAGTTCTGCGCGCGCTCCAAGCTATAATCAAACCAAGGAAGTCGTTCGATCTCGTCCGATTCCGTCCGCGGATGGCGTGCGTGAGTGACGGAATGGTGCCGAGAAACCCCTAGCTACTTCCGCGAATCCTACTTTGAGCGACGGAGCCTTCATGGCCATTCAGAAGACGGAGAAAATCTGGCACAACGGCAAGTTCATTCCCTGGGACGCTGCTACTCTGCACGTCATGTCCCACGTCGTGAACTACGGCTCCTCCGTGTTTGAAGGCATTCGCTGCTACTCGTTGCCCTCGGGACCCGCCATCTTTCGCGCCCAGGAACACATGCAGCGGTTGATCGACTCCGCGCGTATCTACCGCATCGACGTCGATTTCACCCGCGACGAACTCGTCCAGGGCCTGGCTGACCTGGTGAAAGCCAATGGTGTATGGCCCTGCTACATTCGTCCCATCATTCTTCGCGGATATGGCGAAGCCGGTGTCAACCCGTTCAATTCACCCACCGAGGTCTACATTTGCAATTATCCGTGGGGTAAGTATCTCGGGACCGATGCTTCCGAAGGGGTCGACGTTTGCATTTCTTCCTGGACGCGGATTGCGCCGAACACCCTGCCAGCGATGGCCAAGTCCGGCGCCAACTACATGAACTCGCAGCTCATCAAGATGGAAGCCATCGTGAATGGCTACGCCGAGGGAATCGCGCTTGACGTGAACGGATGCGTGAGCGAGGGTTCGGGCGAAAACCTGTTCGTGGTCCGCAACGGCGTTCTGCAGACAGCGCCTCTGGGCAATTCCGTTCTGCCCGGCATCACTCGCGACTCTGTGCTCCAGATTGCCCGCGACCTCGGCATCAAGATCGTCGAGCAGCAGCTTCCCCGTGAATCGCTCTACATCGCCGATGAAGTGTTCTTCACCGGGACCGCAGCCGAAGTGACGCCCATTCGCTCCGTCGACAAGATCAGCGTGGGCAAAGGCGTAATGGGCCCCATCACCAGGTCGATTCAGCAGGAGTTCTACGGGATCGTCCGCGGGGAGAAAGCGGACCGCCACCACTGGCTGACGCCGGTTCCCGTGGGATCGAAGCAGCCCGTCGGGGTGTGATCCAGAAGGGGCGGACATCTCCGCCCCTATAGTTCTTGTCACCAGCCGTCTGTTGGGCGTTGCCGCCCTTTCAGGTTTGATCTCCACGGCGGGCAACCAATTCCGTTGGCGGGTGTTCCTAATGATCAGGCTGGGGGTTCATACCTACTGATGTCTCGAACTGCGCATCTGCGGAGAACCACGCACTGGCTTCTGTTGTGGCGGGTGGCGTTGGTTTGCGGCGTTGCCATCACTCTGCTGAGCGTTCGTTCTTCCGGCCCCAATTTCCTGCACTCTTCTCGTTTACGCCCCGCAGCCCGCTCCTGGCAGGCGACGGCGCAATCCCAGTTCATCGATCATGACGACGGGCTCGGCCCGACTACTCCCCAGCAGGCACTCCATGCTCCGCCTCCGGAGGCCGTGTCCAAGCTGTTGTGTCTGGCCGATCTGCCGCTTGTTCCGCTGCGATCCAAGGGTTTCCACTACAACCGCCCGCCTCCGCTCAGTCCGTCCGCTTCGCCAATCGCTTAAGTAGCCGGGACTCCGGCGAACCTGGTTCTCGCGAACCGCCCATGGTTACGGAAGGAAGTGGCGCAATGCTACGCGAGAGTGACTGGATCCCTACCGATCCTGAACCGGCAGCGACCGGACACATCAAGACGGCTGCTGTCCCTAACCGCCGGATGGCGAAACAAACGGAGAACAACCATGCACCGGTTTAGCACGATGAACGATACCCAACTGCGCCAAGTCCAACGCAAGCTCGAAGAGTCACGGGATGAGGCTTTCCGCTTCCTTGCCCGGGCGCAAGAGGAGCGCCAATTCCTGGATCGGGATGATGCCCAGGATCTTATGGATCGCAGTGTCGCCAGTTCAACCCGCGAATTTCTTTTTCGCCGGAGCAGTCAGAAGCGGCGTTTGCTCCAGATGGTGGAAGACGCCCTGCGACGAATTGACAACAACGAGTTCGGAAAATGTGTCAACTGCGGACAAAGAATCAACGTCAAGCGCCTGGAGGCGATGCCATGGACGGAATACTGCCTGCAGTGTCAGGAGAAATTCGAACAGGTGGAACGGGTCGAACTACCGGCGAAATCGTTCGGTATGGTTCATTCCCGTGTTCAATTCACGGATTGAGAAGTCGAAGAAAGGACGGGATATGATGCATCACAGTTTGTTGCCAATCGCCTTGGGATTCTTCCTGCTGGGTAGCGCTCTTGTGCCTTGTGCCAGAGCCGACGCAGCCAGCAAGGAAATCCGGTTTACCGTCAATGCTCCGGTTGAGATTCCGAGAGAAGTTCTGCCTCCCGGCAGCTATTACCTGAGGTTGGTCGAGGATGACAATACGATTGCCGAGGTGTGGAACACCCAGGGCACGCAGTTCTATGGGTACTTCAACACCGTTCCGGTGGATCGCAACCGCGCCGGAAAGCTCAGGCTCGATCTGGCCGACTCCGGACCAGCCACGCCCAAGAGGATCGAGGATTGGTTCTACCCTGGCGATAAACGGGGATATGAACTGCTCTATCCGACAGCTCAGAGTGAAGAGATGTCGAGCTGCACCTGCGCCAATCAGCGGGCGGCTCGCTAGCTGAAACCGACCTTCCGCACGCACGCTGGAACCGGCGCTCTGAGCGCCGGTTCCCAGCCAATGCATTGGAGCGATCAGATGGCGTCAAGAAAAGTGTTGTGCGTTGAGGATCATGCCGGTTGTCTTCGGATTCTCGCGGAGTTGCTGAACGCGGCCGGTTATGAAGTCGTGGCCGCCGCGACCGGCCAACAGGCTCTCGACCTTTTGCGGCAGCAGTCCATCGACGGCGTGCTGCTGGAATACAACCTGTCCGATACGTGCGGCGCCGCGGTGCGAACTGAAATGAAACGGGTCAGGCCCGAGATTCCCATCCTGCTCTTCTCCGGCGTTGGCCAACAAACGCCGATCCTGATTCGCTTCTTCGACGCCTACCTGCGCGACTCCCGCCTTGAAAATGATGCGCCAGACGCGCTCGCCGGGTGAGATCGGGCAAGCCTAGACGGGGAATCCTCAAACAATTTCAGCAATCTCGGTTCTTGCGCGGCGTCGTCCCATTCCATGAGTTTCAGTTGGAGGGCTTCATCCGTCCGCAGGCCCTGAACGAAAACGAACTCGATGTCGTTGCGGATCAGACGTTCCTCTTCGCTGAATACTTTCGTCCAGGTTCCGGTATTGAAATATTCCTGGCCATTGTCGCCGATGCTCTGCAAGTCGGCGTCATGGGTGTGGCCCATCAGTACTGACTTCACCTGCAAACGGTGGACAATCCGGTGCGCGTTCTGAGCCAATGCGTCCAACGATTTGTTGGGCCGGCCTGCGAAAAGCCACGTCACAAAGCCTGCATTTACGGCGATAACGATAGGGAAAACAAACCAGCGGATCAGCGAGACTGCATAGCCGAGAACTGCCCCCGTAGAACCGGTGTTCCAGCGATCCCACAGCAGATAGCGCACGCTGCCGGGGATCACGGCGGCCAACAGCGGCGACACCGCGACCACGACCCCGATCGCGCTGAGTACACAGGCCAGCACAAGGAGGAAACGAAGCAAGTGCCAGCGCAGAACCCAACGGGCGATTCTCCATCCGAGCGGCGACGTCTCCTTCAGCAGGCTTTTGGCGCGGAGGCCATCGAGGTAGCGGAGATCAGACTCTGCGATTCCCTGTTCCGTCGCCAGTTGCTTCAGATGCGCTTCGTGTTCCTCCCGCCGCAACGCGTAAGCGGAGGGGTTTGCCGGAACCCAGGCGCGGCGTAACTTCTCCAGGAGGAACTTCGTGCCGAAGATTCCGAACTTCAGCGCCATCATCGGATGATGACGATAGAGCCAGCGCACGAATTCCGTTTGCGGCTTGATGTTGTCGGCAAACGGCTCCACCGCTTCGATGTCGTTGAACAGATAGCGCACAAACAACGATCCCCAGGGCAGATCAATCTCGTTGGCGCGCGCCTCGGCCCATTTGGCGTTCCTGGGCAACAGCGGCGAGAGCTGATAGGGAAACACGTTCACATCGTCGTACTGCTGCCCATGTTCGATCCACAGCAATCCTGGCTCGTAGTAGAACCAGTCCGAGAAACGCACCGACCCGGCGTCGATTTTCGCAGCCAGCGCAACTTCGTCCTGATGCTCGCTTGCGTAGACGTCTTTCAGTTGTGCGAGGAACGCCGCGCGCACTGCGGGATAGTGGAATTCCACATCGTGATTGCCCTTGATGACAGTGAGCAGGTGGCCGCAGGCAACGAACTCGGCGAGGGAAAGGAAAAATTCCTTGTGCCCCTCGACAATTTTTCCCAGCTTGTAGACCGTTTCCCGCTCGCCGCAGTCGAGTCCATAACGCAGGTGGCGGGAGGCCCGGCGCAGATCCTCGGGCGCGTCTGCATAGGTGGTGACCTGCAGGAAATCGAGGAGGTCGCCGTTGATAATGAGGTGCCACGACTTGCCTTCCCAGCGTTGTGGATCCCGGTAGTGGGCGAGAAAGCGGGCGAATTCGTGATCGAAAAAGAAGTCTTCCCGGGTCGAATACTTTTTGGTTGCCGGACGCGTTCCCTCGCTCAGGTGCAGGTCGCTGACGACGAGCAGGTTGTATCGCGCCAGATCGGGCGGCATCATCTTCAGGGGCATGGCGATTGGCCGACCACATCTTAACTGGTTGGCAGAGCCCTTGCCTGACATTGTCCATGTTGCTCGTCACGCCACGCGGCAGCCTTGATGGGCAGATTCGTTCTCCGTACTTTGTGTCGAGGCTGGAGGAAGGGAACGTGGCGGTTTCGGCTCTTTACGAATCAGGAACTTTGTGTTGAACTCGAGACGTTAGTCCTGCCAAGGACATTCTTCAAGCGGAGCCGAATGCGATGCTGATCGTTGCGGCGCGAGTGCTGGAAACGATGTTTGTCGTGGGAGGGGCCGGTTGCGTGATCGTGCTCGTGCTGACCGCTATCGAAGACATAGAGACCCTGCTCGGATTTGACGAGAAGGAATAGCGCCCCAGCAGGCTGCGCGAGGTGGCGACGGGGGCCCGTCCCGAATTTTCCAAGCAATCATTCCTGAGCATAATGTCCGGTTCTGGAACAGGAGAGACGCAACCCCGGTTCCCTGGTCCGCACCGAAGGGCCGCCAGGTTGTGTCTTACGCACATGTGAGCCGCGAATCCCAGTCATCGCGTCCTGTCAACCTTGACAGTACATCGGCCTCCCAGATTCAAATAACAACAATGACACGATGCGCACGAGACGGGCTCGATTGATCGTGATCGTTGTTATTGTTATTGGCATGAGAATTCCGTTGTCGGCACAGGGAGCTCCTGGCAGTCCCCCGGCGGCGGCCGAACACAATGTCACACAACTGGCCAAGCAGACTCAAAATCCAGTCGGCGACATTATCACCATTCCCTTCCAGTTCAATTTCAACAGTGGCGGAGGCCTGGCGGATGAGACTTACTTCAACCTGAATATTCAGCCGGTGATTCCGATTCACTTGACGCCGAGCGTGAACATGATCGCCCGCACCATTATTCCGGTCAACAGCTTCCCGGGATCTCAGGGAACACGATTCAGCGGATTCGGAGACATCCAGCAGCAGCTTTTTTTTACGCCCGCCAAGCCGGGAAAGGTCATCTTGGGTATCGGTCCTCAGTTTTCGTTTCCGACCGCCACGGCAGAGCCTGCGAAAACAGGGACCTGGGCGGCGGGAGGCGCGGCCCTCGTTGTGCTCACGCCAGGACCGTGGGTTGTCGGGGCTCTGGTCACCCAGGTTTCGCCACTGACGGATCGCGGCGGTCCGCCACGGACTAACATTTTCAGCCTTCAATATTTCATCAATTACAACTTCGGCAAGGGGTGGGCGATAGGAACATCGCCTACGATTACCGCCAACTGGGATGCTTCGGGCGACGATCGCTGGACGGTGCCCCTAGGCATGTCCATCAGCCGGACGGTTGTTTTTAGCCGGCAACCTATGACGCTGAGTGTCCAGTACTATCACACGGTCCAGAGGCCTGATTCCGCGCCATCCACAACGCTGCGGTTCGCATGGAATCTGATCTTCCCAGCTGGCCCGGGTAAGAAGTAACTGGTGCCGGATCAATGGCTCACGATTCGGCGGCCACGCGCTAGCAGACAATCCCTACTTGTCCGGCCCTTCAATCTCCTTCTTCGTCCGCTCCAGAATTTCGCGGATCCTGGCGATGCGTGGGGAGTCGTGTGAGCCGCGGGTAGCGGCGCGCAGGGCCGCGTTCATTACCTCGGCCGCCGGACGCGCAACTTCCAAGCCTTCCGGGCCGACCCAGGGGCCCCAGTCTCCGGCCTGGTCGACGCGCGGCCAGATGCGCTTGACGGTTTCGGCTTCGCGCGTCAGCTCTTGCTTGCCCGCAACAAAGAAACGAAGCTAGCGAGGTCGTTTGCTCTCCTGCGTCGACTCGACTAAAGTGGTTGGCGCCCTCTTTTGGGGCGCCCTCGCGTTTTGCCCGATCTCGTACTTGCAAAGGAGAACTCCGATGTCTTCCCAAGGTCCTACTCCCGAATTTGCCCAGACTTTTTGCGCCATGATGCTCGATGGCTTGAACAACGAAGTGGAAACCACGAAGAGAGTTCTGGCCGCGGTTCCTAATGACAAGCGCGACTACCGTCCCGACCCGAACGCCCGCTCGGCATGGGAACTGGCGTGGCATCTGGCGAACACCGACATTCAATTCCTGGACGGCATTGCTGATCTGGAATTCAAGATGGAGAATCCGAGCGAAGCTGACAAGCCGAAGACCGTCGCTGAGGTGGTGGAGTGGTACGACCGCAATTACAAGCGCGCGTCGGCTCGCGTGGCAGCGATGTCCGGGCAACAGCTCACGACGCCGGTCAACTTCATGGGCGTGTTCAACCTGCCGGCATTCGCGTATCTCGGATTTCTCAATAACCACAGCATCCATCATCGTGGACAGCTGGCCACCTACCTGCGTCCGATGGGAGCGAAGTGCCCGTCGATCTATGGCGGCAGCTTCGACGACCCCCTCCAGATGCCGGAGGCGGAAACGACCGCGGCGTGATTTAGTTGGGTTCGGACCGCTGAGTTTAAGAGCCGCCCGTGGGCGGCTCTTTTTTTGTCAAAATGCGCCAGCCCTCGATCTTCCGACCGCGCCACGAGCAGGCAAAGGGCCAGCTCACAGCTCGAGGCTCGCAGCCCGCAGCCCAAAGTCCCATTACTTCCGTCATCTCGTGCCCGGCATCCCAACCAGTCATCATAGGGGGGTTGCCGGAGTGTTCCCTGCATGAACATTGACGACCTTCTGCGGATCGCCATGGAGCGGCGCTCCTCCGACTTGCACCTCAAGGTGGGGAACTATCCTCATCTGCGCATCGATGGCGACCTGATCCCGCTGACCGATCAACCGCGCGTCTCGGCCGAGGACATGCTGAATATGGCCTTCAGCATGATGTCCGCCCGCCAGAAACAGAAATTCAAAGAGACCACGGAAATCGACATGGCATATGGCGTCGCCGGTCTGGGACGCTTCCGTGTCAACGTTTTTCAGCAGCGCGGCAACGTGGGACTGGTGCTCCGCGTCATTCCCACCAAGATCCGCGCGCTCGACGAACTGTTCCTGCCCAAGGTGGTGGAACAGATTTGCGACATGCCTCGGGGCCTCGTGCTGGTCACGGGCGTGACGGGCTCTGGTAAATCGACGACGCTGGCGGCGATGGTTGACCGCATCAACTCGACGCGTTCCGAGCACATCATCACCATCGAAGATCCGATCGAATTTCTCCACCGCGACAAGAAGGGGTACGTGAACCAGCGCGAGGTGGAGGTGGATACGCCATCGTTCTCGGCGGCGTTGCGCGCCAGCTTGCGTCAGGATCCGGACGTGATCCTGGTGGGCGAAATGCGAGATTTGGAGACGATCGGTACGGCGTTGCACGCGGCTGAGACCGGCCACATGGTGTTCTCCACCTTGCACACGCTGGACGCAGTCGAAAGCATCAACCGTATCATTGCCATCTTCCCGCCGCCGGAGCAGAAGCAGATCCGGTTGCAACTGGCAGCCGTGCTGCGCGCGATCGTCAGCCAGCGCCTGGTGCGGCGTTCGGACGCGGAGGGGCGAGTGCCTGCGGTCGAAGTGATGGTTACTACGGCTTATATTCGCGAGTGCATTCTGGTGCCGGAAAAGACGCGGTCGATTCGCGACGCCATCTCCTCGGGCACCTCACAGTACGGCATGCAGACCTTCGACCAGTCGTTGTGGGACCTGTTTCAGGCCGGGCTGGTGGGCTACGAAACGGCACTCGAGAACGCGTCGAACGCAGACGAGTTCAAACTGCGCATGCAGGGCATCGCGTCCACCGCGGACCTGTCGCGGCAGTCGATGCAGTCGGCTGGATTCGGGCGGTAGATTTGTTCTTTTGGACCGGGCGCGCTGCGGCGCGCCCATTCGTTTCACGGGTTTCGAAGGGTTCCAAACCTGCCTCGAGACTGTCGACACGATGAGTTCTCAAGCTCCCATCTACATGTTTCAGGAAGCCAGCCCTACTTGGGCGTAGTGTCGGGGTTTGCCGCGGCGGATAGCCGGGCTATCTGGTCGAGTTGTTTCTGGGCTTCGGCGATGTCGTCCGGCTTCGTCGCTTGAGCGAGAAACACTCGCATGTGCTGACCAGCCTCCTGGTAGTCGGGCTTTTGCAGCAGGATCAGCCCCAGCATATATTCCAGTTTCGGAACGCGATGCTCCGGATCTACTTCCAGACCGCGCCGGGCACTGGTTTCCGCCGCGGCCAGGTTCTGAAGGCAATAGTTCCCGAGACTGTTGGAGAGCCAAGCGTCAGGAAAACTGACAGGATTCAACGCCAGCAGCTTTTCGCTCAATTCGGTGAGTTCGTGCCAGTTCCGGTCGCGCATGGCTAGCTGAGAAAGTACCCGGTAGGGGTTGACATACTTGGCGTCAGCGGCAATCGACTGCTGGAATGCATAGCGAGCCGCAGCGGGTTCATTCCGGTGCAGTTGCGCCTGTCCGAGCTCAAACCAGGCGACCGCAAATTTGGGGAAAATTTCGACTGCCTTTTGGAACGATTTTTGGGCGTCGTCCCACTTGCCATTTTTCGCCTGTTCCTGACCCTTCTCCAGAGCCTTGCGCGCGGGGGCGGGCGCTGCCGCGGTGGTTGCGCTGATGGTGAAGCCCTCGACGTTGCCCATGCGATGCAGGGTGATGCGGCCGACGTCAGCGCTCTGGTCGCCGACGAACCTTCCGCCAAGCTGGATCACGTCGGAGGTAAAGCCGGCCAGCGAGGCCTGCAGTTCGCATTCCTGCAGGTTGCGGCGTTCCGGCCTTTGAGTGCCGATCGGGCGGGAAGAGGTGTCGGCGTCAAAATCGATGCTGCTCGGTGCGGCGTTGCGGTCGCCAAACTGGAACGAGAAGTTCCCGCGCGAGTCGGTGTGCGTTTCCGCGTTCTTCGTTCCTCTGCAGATCGTCAGGATTGTAGCTGGCTCGGTGAGCAGGCTGCCATCGTCCACGACGACCTTACCAGAGAGGAATATCGACTGAGTGGGGCTCAAATCGGGGTTGGGGATGCGAGGGGAGCTGGGTGGCTTCGTAGGGCGGCCGTCGCCAGGACCACGCTGGGCAAGGCCTGCAAGGGTAGAAATCAGGGCGAGGCAGGCACAGGCGAGGAGCTTTCTCATAACGCCCCCAGTGAGGAACAACGTTGCCGTGATTGTACCCCCGATTCAGGGCGCGGATTTGTCAATTTATTGTCGGGGAGGCGGAGGGCAGAAACTGGAGAAACGGCAACCCATCGAGAAGTTTCACTACGCTCTGGCTGCCGCTCGTCCCACGGTCAGGATGACAGACGGGAACGAGTCCAGCGGTGACCTAGTTCGGCTTGCGGAATTTGCTGTCGGCCAGGTAGCGCAGCATGATGGCGTCGGAAGCGTTCTGGAACTGCTGCTGGCGCTCGGCTTCGGCGGCGGTCGGCGTGTCCTGGCGAAGGCTCTGACGGAGTTTCTCGCCCATCTCGGATCCGCTGGTCATGACCTGCATGTAGAACCAGAGAAAATGACGCATCTGATCGAGTGCGGACTTGAGGACCTGAATGGATTCCATTTCGGGCTGGTCGGAGAGCGCTTCCATGAGTTCAGGGTCGTTGGGCGCCTGCATGGCGGCGCAATTCAATTCGCGCTGGATGGCGCGCATATCTTCGGTGACACGCAAAATGCGGAGATGAATCTCGTCCATGCTTTCTTTGTTTTCGCGATCCATGGGGCCCCTTCGTTCCTGACCAAGATCGCATCCGGGAGGCTCGGCGCAAAGATTCCCCGTGTGCATGAGCTTCCGTAATTAATGTTACCTGGGCTGTGAAAGCCGCTCTGGACGGGTATTTTCACGCGGTTTGGCGGGTTACCTCGCGGGCCAGAGAGGTCTGGGCCGCGCGAATGTCGGGTACCTCCACGACCTTTAGTCCCTGCACCGGCGATTCCACGGCCTCGACCAGCGCCATCACCATCTGTTCGAGCGTCACCAGGCCGAGGCGCCGGGCGCCACGGCGAGTGAAGGGCAGAACTTCCGCGACCTTATACACCGGCAAAAGGGCGTAGGGCCACTTGTGTCCAGGGCCGAGCACGTACCACGGACGGAGGATGGTGGCATTCAGGCGGCGTTCCCGGATCATGACCTCGCACTCGGCGCGGACAGCGGTGTAGGCCTTCATCACTGGAGCAGGGTGGGCCACACTCAGATAAATGAAGTGTGGGATTCCGAGTTCAGCGGCAGCGTTGATGGCTTCGCGGGCGGACACGAGGTCAACGGAACGAAATTCAGCGACCTTGGCGGGCGAGGGATGAGACACGCCGACGAGATGGATAAAGGTGTCGCAGGGACGGATGAGGTTCTGGTAGGTGCGGGCATCGAGGGCGTCGCCGGAGACTACTTCGCGTCCGCTGGGCAGGTTACGTTTCGATGTTGGCCGCACCAGGCCGCGGACATGATGACCCCGCTCCAGAAGGACGGGAATGAGACTGCTGCCGAGATAACCTGTCCCGCCAGTAATAAAGACGCGGCGTGGCTCGGCACATCGAGGCAATTTCTTGACCTTCAGCAGAAGGCGGATATCAGAGATTGAGGCTGGCACGTGCTGGGTACGCTCCACAGGTGGGTTCAGATGGTCCAGACCGATCTAGAAGTTTAACCCGGAACAGGGCGGATGTGGTACAAACGGGGCGCGATGAATGCCCCCAAAACCGGCTTGGTGCGGGCGATTGGGCGCTGGAGCCTGGTGGCGCTGACCGTGAATTCGGTCATCGGGAGCGGCGTGTTCGGACTGCCGGCAACGGTAGCAGGCCTTTTGGGACGGCAGAGCGTGCTGGCCGTAGTAGTTGCCGGCCTCGCCATCGGCGTCATCGTGCTGTGCTTTGCCGAGGTGGCGTCACAGTTCTCCGAGGCAGGCGGACCTTATCTGTATGCCCGGACCGTGTTCGGCCGGCTGGTGGGCGTGGTCGTGGGATGGACGTTCTACCTGGCGCAGTCGGCGGCGCCTGCCGCGAATGCGAATCTCTTCGTCATCTATCTGGCGGAATTCTGGCCGGGCGCGAAGGCGGCACGGTTGTGGATTCTGACGCTTCTCGTCGGATTGTTGGCGCTGATCAACATATTGGGAGTCCGGCAAGGAGCGCGAGTAAGCAATCTCTTCACGGTGGCGAAAATTCTGCCGCTGTTGATGGTGGTGCTGGCGGGTACGGCATTGACGATTTTCCATCCCGCACCGATGAGCGCAGCCGCACCGGTGACGGGTAGTGTGTGGCTCAAAGCGATGGTCTTGCTGGTGTTCGCCTATGGAGGCTTCGAGACGGCGCTGGTGCCGATGAGTGAGGCGAAGAATCCGAGGCACGACGCGGCCTTCGCCCTTCTGGCTTCGCTGGTCGTAGCGGGGACAATCTATGCCTTGGTGCAGTGGGTCGTCGTGGGAGTGCTCGGCGACGGCGCCATCAGCGACCGTCCTCTGGCGGAAGTGGCGCGCCTGGCCATGGGAGACCGCGGTGCGACCCTGGTGGCGCTGGGAGCGCTGGTCTCAGTCTATGGATATCTGAGCGCAAAGCTGCTGTCGATGCCGCGCACGACCTTTGCTTTGGCCGAAGGCGGGGATTTGCCGGGAATTTTCGCCCGAGTGAGCCGCCGATTTCACACTCCCTGGGTGTCGATTCTGATCTACGCCGTCACAGTGTGGGGACTGGCAGTCAAGGGAAACTTCGCGTGGAATGTCACCCTGTCTGCGGTCGCGCGACTGTTCTATTACGCCACCGTGTGCGCCGCGCTGATTGCGCTTCGCTGGAAACAACCGGAGGCGGCGCGGTTCCGTGTGCCCGCTGGGCCTTTGCTGGCGGCCGTCGGAATCTTGCTGTGCCTGGTGATGACAACTCAGGTTGACCTGAGCCAGTCCTGGATTCTCGGCGCCACGGTCGCCGCGGCGATCTTGAACTGGGCGTGGGTGCGCTGGAATCTGCGCCAGGGTCCGGGCTTGTCGATTTCGCCGTCGCGATGATAGCCTCAGCGCGAATGAGACTCTGGCCCCTCGTCCTTCTTCTATCGCTACCTTCTCCTGTAGCGGCCCAGGCTCCTCAAACTCAAGCGCAAGCGTTCTTCGCCGCGAGGAATGTGGCCGTTGCGATGCGGGACGGCGTTGTTCTGCGAGCCGATGTGTTACGACCATCGGAGACAGGGAAGTTTCCCGTTCTGGTGTATCGGACTCCTTACGGAAAGGATGCGGCGCAGGAGGACTACACGACATTTCGCCACGCGGTCGAGCGCGGCTACGCAGTCGTGATCGAAGATGTGCGCGGGCGGTATCACTCGGAGGGCGAGTTTCGTCCTTATGAGAACGAGGGGCGCGACGGCTACGACACGATCGAGTGGGCGGCGGCGCAGCCCTGGTCGAACGGCGCAGTGGGCACGTTTGGATTGTCGTATCCCGGAGCGGTGCAGTGGCTGGCGGCGGTGGAGAGTCCTCCACACCTGAAGGCGATGGTGCCGGCGATGACGTTTTCGGGTCCGCAGAACTTCTTTTATGCGGGTGGCACGTGGGATATGTCGTGGATCGAGTGGATCTGGGACAACATCGCTCCGGACGTGCGGGTGAAGAAGGGGTTGGCGGGGCCGCGGAGTTATGACGAGGCATTGGCGGCATGGAAGACAGAAGGGCCAAAGATGTTGGGGACGCTGCCACTACTGAATGTAGAGGCCCTGCGTGAGGTCGCTCCTTATTACTACGACTGGTTGCGGCATCCGGCGGAGGATTCGTGGTGGAACTGGGCAGAACTGCGCGGGAAGTACGGGCGGACCGAGGCCGCGGTTCTGAATCTCTCCGCCTGGTATGACGATAACTACGGGCCGGAAGGGGCGACTACGAATTTTGCGGGTTTGCTAAATGCACGCACTGGTGTGAAAACCCCGCGCACACATTTGCTGCTGGGGCCGTGGGTGCATGGCGTCGACAGCACTGCGAAGGCGAAGGCAGGAGAGCGGGAGTTTGCGCCGTCGGCGGCAATCGACTATGACGAGGTTGTGTTGCGCTGGATGGACCGGTATGTGAAGGGTCTTGATAACGGGGTGGATCGAGAAAAGCCGGTGCGGTATTTCGTTATGGGAAAGGATGAGTGGAGGAAGTCGGAGACATGGCCGCCGGCGGCGGGGAGAGTGGTGTTCCGATTGGGAGCGGCAAAGAAGCGGTCGCGAGTCGGGACGCTCTCGGTACGGCCGGCTGCGAACACGACGGAGTTCAGCGAGTTTGTTTCTGATCCGATGAATCCGGTGGTGAATGAATACGATTTGTCGGGCGCACACGATTATCAGAAGCTTGCGGCACGTGCCGACGTGCTGTCGTTTGACTCGGCGCCGTTGGCGTCCGACATGGAAGTCACGGGGCCGATTGTGGCGCGCATGTTCGTCTCGTGCGACTGCCCTGATTTTGATCTTTGGGTGCGATTGCTGGACGTCGCCCCCAGCGGAAGAGCGTTCAACCTGATGAGTCCAGGCCTGGATGTCGTGCGAGCCAGTTATCGGGATGTGAATGGCGGGCGGCAATGGCTGGAGCCGGGGCGCGTGTATGAACTGACGCTGTCGAATCTGATCACCAGTAATGTGTTTATTAAAGGGCATCGGATGCGGGTGCAGGTGCATGCGAGCTTCTCGCCGAATTTTTCGCGGAACTTGCAGAGCGGGAGATCTGAGGCAACGAGCGCAGAAATGAGGAAGGCACGAATTCGCGTATATCATCGGCGAGGGCAAATGTCGCAGATCATAGTTCCGGTTATGAAAAGCGGGCACAGAGAAACGAGCGTCGCAGGCAGTCACTAGTCGCCAACTCACTTGTTGGGAGGAACATTGCTTAAGTCTTGCTTCGTCGGTGTACTGAGCATTCTCAGTAGTGCTCTCTGTGTCGCGCAGCGGGAGCCGGTACTCAAACAGATCGATCTGCCGCACTCTTACTACTATCGCGAGATGTATTTGCCGCAACTGACTACCGGACCGAGTGCCGCGGCCTGGTCTTCGGACTCGAAAACGTTGATCTACTCGATGGCGGGGTCGCTTTGGCGGCAGCAGGTTGGGTCGACGCGAACCGAACAGCTTACCGCCGGGCCGGGATATGACTATCAGCCGGACTGGTCGGCAGATGGGCGCTGGGTGGTATTCGCCCGGTACGATCATGATGCCGTCGAACTCTGGGCACTGGATGCGCAGGATGGGAGCACCCGCCAGCTTACTTCCGGAGGGGCAGTGAATGTTGAGCCTCGCTTCTCGCCGGATGGCACGCGGCTGGCGTTTGTTTCGACTTCTTACAAGGGCCACTTTCACATCTTTGTGGGCCACTTTGCCAATGGACAGCTTGGTGACGTCGCGCAACTTACTCCGGAGCATGTGAGCGATCTGCCTCGTTACTACTACAGCAAGGTGGATCACGAGATCAGCCCGATGTGGTCGCGGGATGGATCGGAGATCCTGTTCATTTCGAATCGCGGGCACATTCACGGCACGGGCGGCTTCTGGCGGATGAAGGCGGAGGCGGGAGCGGAGGCGCGCGAGGTTCACTACGAGGAGACGACGTGGCGCGCGCGTCCGGAGTTTTCGCCGGATGGGAAGCGCATGGTGTATGCCTCGTATCTTGGCGGGCAGTGGCATCAGCTTTGGCTCATGCCGGCCGACGGTGGCGATGCGTTTCCGATTTCGTATGGCGAGTATGACAACACGAATCCGCGATGGTCGCCGGATGGGTCGAAGATCGCGTTCATCTCGAATCGGGGCGGGAATACTTCGCTTTGGGTGGAGACGATTCCTGGAGGGGCACAGACGCAGGTAGCGGTCCGGGAGCGGAAGTACCTGAGAGCGATGGGGCGGATCTCGCTGCACGTGCTCGGGCGGACCGGAAAGCCGGTTGCAGCGCGGGTTTTCGTTACTGCGCCGGATGGGCGAGCTTATGCGCCGGATGATGCGTGGATGCAGGCCGACGACAGCTTTACGCGCTCGGAGAGGCCGTTTGAAGCGCACTACTTCGATACGGCGGGTACTTCGGAGATCACGGTTCCGGCGGGCAGCGTCCAGGTCGACGTGATGCACGGATTCGAGTTTGGCTTCGAACAACGCAAGGTCGAGGTTGCGGCAGGGAAGACCGCGATCGTCACCGTGCAGTTGCACCCGAGCGTTCCCTACGAGGCGGCTGAGTGGGTGAGCGGCGATGTGCATGTGCACATGAACTACGCGGGCACGTATCGCAATACGCCAAAGCATCTTGTGGCGCAGGCAGACGCGGAGAACCTGGCGATCGTCGAGAACCTCGTCGTCAACAAAGAACAGCGGTTTCCGGATATTGCTTATTTTTCTTCCAGGCTCGATGCAGCTTCGAACTTGAGTCATCTCTTGCTGCACGGGCAGGAGTTTCACACAAGTTACTGGGGACACTTGGGCCTGCTGGGGTTGAAAAATAACCTCATCCTTCCAGGCTATGTGGCGTATCCGAATACGGCAGCAGCGAGTTTGTATCCCGCGAACGCGAACGTCGCGGATATGGCGCATGCGCAGGGGGCGCTGGTCGGGTATGTGCACCCGTACGATAGTGTGCCCGATCCCGTGAAGGACGCTTCGCTCAGTCATGAGTTGCCCGCCGATGTGGCGCTGGGCAAGGTCGACTACATCGAAGTGGTCGGATTCGCGGATCACAAATCTACGGCGGAGGTTTGGTACAAACTGCTGAACTGCGGGTTTCGGCTGCCGACGGCGGCGGGAACGGACTTCATGGGGAACTACGCGTCCTTGCGCGGGCCGGCGGGATTGAATCGCGTATACGTGCAGGTGAAGCCGGGGCCGCTGAAGATCGAGCCGTGGCTGGAGTCGATCAAGGCCGGACGCACTTTTGCGACCAACGGGCCGCTGCTGCATTTCGAGTTGGGCGGCAAAGGGCCGGGTGGCGAGGTGCGAGTGGACAAGAAGCAGGGGATGCCCTTCAAGGCGGCCATGCGTTCGATTGTGCCGGTGGATCATCTGCAAGTCGTGTGCAACGGAAAAGTGGTGCGTGAGGTGGGGATGACGCACGACCGGAAGTCGTCGGATGCGTCGGGGACGATCTCGCTCGACGGCAGCGGATGGTGCGTGCTGCGGGCATTCAGCGACAAGGCGGAGTATCCGATTCTGGATCTCTATCCGTATGCGACGACGAGTCCGGTGTATGTGTCGGTGGCAGGAGCGCCGTTGCATCAACCGAAGGACGCGGCATATTTCGTGGCGTGGATGGATCGGCTGATCGCGGCGGCGGAGAGTAATGCGTCGTGGAACACGGATGCCGAGAAACAGGCGGTGCTGACGGCGTTTCGCGAGGCCCGGGCGAAGTACGAGACTATTGCACATTAGGCGCGAGCTGCGAGATTGAACTTCGAAGTTTTCGCAGGAAAATGCTAGAATCCGTGTCACTTCCCTGCGCTTCCCCGGTACAACCTGACTCCTGATCGCTCGAGGTCTGCCATGCGCGATACTCCTGTCATTGTCTTCGGTGCAGGCGCAACGAAGGATTGCGGCGGCTTTTTGACGAACGAGATTCTCCACGAAGCTTTTAAAGCTGATCCCACGCTCGCGCCGCAACAGCAGGCGATTCAACTTCTGCGGGAATTTCTCGACGAGAACTTCCTGTCTGCGCGCGCGAACATCGAAGACTATCCGTCATTGCCCCTCCTCTTGAGCCTGATCGACACCGCGATTGACCGGAAGCAGCCGTTCGGTCCGAAGTGGACAGCGGAGAAGGTGGCAGAGGTCCGGCAAGCGATGGAAGCGGCGATCTTCGCGGTGCTGGACTTTCGCAGCCCACAATCAGAAATGGATTCTTACCTGGGTTTGCTGGAGATGGCTTATCCCGCCCCGGCGCCGGAAGCCACGGTGATTTCGTTGAACTACGACATGATCGTTGACATGGCGATGTTTCAACTTGCCGATCAGCGAAAGCCGGGCAGCATGCCAAGCTATGGGTGCGACATCAAGACCCAGGCGTACCAGGATTGCAAGGAACGTTGGGGATCTCTGTACAAGATCCACGGCTCGGTCAACTGGATGTATTGCTCGCAGTGCCACCATCTGGATATCGGGTGGTCCAGCAAGCGGGCTGTGCCGAGCCGAATCGGGCCAAAGTTTTTTCAAGCGGAGCAGCAGTATGCCCAGACAGCCAACTGTCCGGAGTGCCTGACCCGTTTGCGGCCGATTCTGATCACGCCGACGCATCGCAAGGACTACCGCAATCCCCATCTGGCACGCATCTGGTATGACGCGGAACGAGCTTTGCAACGTGCGAGCCGCGTGATTTTTGTGGGATACAGCTTGCCGGATGACGATGTGGATGTGATCTATCTATTCAAACGGGGGCTGGGCGCAAGAAATCCGAATCCGCTGGCGCCGCAGATGATTACCGTGGTCGAGTACGACGCGCAGGCGCGCGCCATTAACGCTCATCCGGTGGGACAGCGGTATCGAGCGCTGTTTGGCGATGGCATTGATTTTCGGACCGAAGGTTTCACGGGCTGGCTCAATGCTTGTCGTGGGAATCCCGGCCTGGTGCCGGGATTGCCGCCGAAGATTCCTGCAGGATGAGAAACAGGCGGTGGCCCGCTTCTCGCGGTTCGAGAAGCGGGTATCCCGGCGTTCTAATGGTTTGGCCGCAGCGCCATAGCCGAGGCGGCTGTGCCTGAGTTGGATCAAGTAGCGCCTGCGGTTTTTTCCATCGCCAACAATTGCTCCTTCCGCTCAATTCCCCAGCGGTAGCCGCCGAGGTCGCCGTCTTCGCGGATGACGCGGTGGCAGGGGATGGCCACGGCTACCGGGTTCGTCGCGCAGGCTCGGGCTACGGCACGAGTGGCCTTAGGCATGCCGATCTTCTTCGCAACGGCGCTGTAAGAGCGGGTTTCTCCGCGGGGGATGCGTTGCAGTGTTTCCCAGACGCGTCGCTGAAAAGCGGTGGCGCGAATGTCGAGCGGCAGAGACGGATGTTTCTCTGTGTCCGTGCCTTCGATCAGGCGCTCCAGTTGTTCGTGCCATTCGGACATGGCTTCGTCGTCGCGGCGGCGGGTGGCGAAGGGGAACTCGCGCATCAGGCCCTGCTGGAGTTCTTCTTCGGTATCGGCGAACTGGATGGCGCAGATGCCCTTGTCGGTGGCGGCGATCAGCATACGGCCGAGCGGCGACGGCGCAATCGTGTAACGAACTACGGCAGCGAGCGCGCCACGGCGATATTTTTCCGGAGTCATACCCAGCTGCGTGGCGGTGCGTTCGTAGAGGCGGCTGCTGGAGCCGTATCCGGCGGCGTAGAGCGAGGTGGTGACGGAGTGGCCGGCCTGGAGGTTGTGCTTGACCTGGCGGAGGCGGACGGCGTCCATGTAGGCTTTGGGCGAGACGCCCAGCACCGCCTTGAAGGTGCGCTGCAGGTGGAACGGGCTGCGGCGGAATTCGCGCGCCAAGCGGCCCAAGGTGAGGCGATCTTCGATATTCTGCTCGATGTAGCGGCAGACGGAGCGAACCAGCGCGGCCTGGGGATTGCCGTCGACGGCCTTGGGACGGCAGCGGAGGCAGGCGCGGTATCCGGCCTGCTCGGCTTCGTGGGCGCGGTCGAAGAAGCGGACGTTTTCGCGGCGCGGACGGCGCGACGGGCAGCTTGGGCGACAGAAGATGCCGGTGCTCGAGACGCCGAAGACGAAGGCGCCGTCGAGGGATGCGTCGCGGGCAAGGACGGCTTGCCAGCGGCGGCCTTCAGCAATCTTGGTGGTCTGAGTTGCGGTGCGCGTCATCGGATCCTCGGAAAGTATCGCATTGATCGTCATGCGGATAACATAGGCTGGATTGGATGCACGGACTATCCGAATGTTGCGGTCAAAAGAAAATTGCAGATTGCAGAGGTGGCTACGAGCTGCGGGCTGCGAGCCGCGAGCAACCGAGGCCAGCTGAAATGCGGTGGTGGATCACCTTGGGAGTTTGTTTGTTTTCGTCTTTCCTTATGAGTCAGGAAGCTGCGAAATCGTGCTCGTCACCAGAAGATACAATCACGGCCATCAGAATTGCGAGTGAGATTGCGCTGGATGCGCGGCATCCGGCGAAGGAATGGGCGGCGGCGGAAAGTGTTACATTTTGCGCGGACTGGCAGGGGAAGAATGCGGACCCGGGGCGCGAGACTTCAGTCCGGGCGCTTTGGACTCCTCAGACTTTGTATTTGCGGTTTGAGTGCCGGTATCGGGAGTTGTTTCTGTTCGATGATTCGGAGGCGAACGGGCGGCGCGATCATCTTTGGGATCGCGATGTGGCGGAGGCGTTCCTGCAGCCGGATCCATCGCGGGAGAGGTACTACCGGGAATTTGAGGTTGCTCCGAACGGAATGTGGATTGACCTTGATATTTTTCCGGAAGGCTTGAGCGATTTGAAGAGCGGAATGAGACGGTCGGTCTGGCTGGATCGGGCGGTGCATACCTGGGCAGCGGAACTCGCGATTCCCATGAAAGCCTTGACGGCTCACTTTAATGCGGCAGCGGAATGGCGGGTGAATTTCTATCGCGTGGAGGGGCCACGGGAGCCGCGGTTTTATTCGGCTTGGCGGGCTACGGGAACGCCTGAGCCTAACTTTCACGTGCCGCCGGCGTTTGGGAAGATGCGGTTTGGGCGATGAGAAAGGGCAACATCTTTAACCACGGGGGGACAGGGGACCACGAGGGACGGCGATGCACGGGGGGATTCGCTCGTGTAGGATTTCGTTCGAGGATGCACTTGGAAATTCGAAATCAAACGAGGAGCTTCTGATGAAATTCCGTCGCAATGGGATGTGGCTGATGGTACTGGCGGCACTGGCGCTGAGCCAGGCGGGCGCGCAGATTCTGAGCGGTGATGCACTGAAGAAGGCTGTGCCGGGGTCGTACTTTTTCGCTGGACAGAGCGCGCAGGTGCAGGCGCGGAATTCGGTTGGGCTGAAGACGGCTGCGGGCAAACTGGTGCTGGCCGGACTGGTGGATACTTCGGGGTATTCGACGGCGATCCAGGAGAAGTATCAGGGATTTTTTATCACCGAGACAAAGGTGACGTTCGATGGCGGCACGCTCGATCCCGGCCAGTACGGGTTCGGGTTCAAGGATGGCAAGTTTATCGTGATGAACGTGGCGTCGACGGACTTATTTTCTGTCGGATCGCAGAACGACGAGCAGGTCAAGCATGCGGTGCCATTGAAGTTGGAGAAAGAAGGGGACGGCTATCGGCTGTATGCGGGGAAGAATTACGTTGCGTTCAAGGTGGAGTAAGCCGGCTTCACAACTCAGCTTAGTGGGCCAGCGGCTGGTTGGGACCTAACAATAGGCCAATGCCGGCGCGGTTGCGTAGTTCGGTCAGCAGGGCGGCGGCGGCGTTGAGGTAGGTCTTGCTGGGGTCGGAGGTGTCGGCCCATACCGCGTTGTAGACGATCTGGGCGGCTTCTTTTACATCCATGTGCAGGGCTGCTTCGAGGCGGTCGGCTTGCTGGCGAACGTCACCATAGCAGGTGTGGCAGACGGCGGCGGGCTCAAAGTCTCCGTCATGGTTCTGCTCGAGAACGCAGCGGAAGGTGGCGGCGGCGTTGATCTGGGTGTGCGAAGCGAAGACCTGTGACTTCAGTTCGCGGAGGAAGCGCTCGCGTTCGTCTTCGAGCGGAACGGCCGGCTCGGGGACGGAGACCGCGGGAGCGACCGGGAGGTCGGCAGCAGCAGCGGCAGAGACGCGTTCTGCAGATTTGCAGATCGGGCAGACGTCGAGGTCGGCGGGGTAATAGGCGCGGCATTTCGAGCAGGGCAGACCATAGCCGACAGCCTTGTGTTCGTGTACGTCGATGGGTTTTTGCCGGTCGGAGGTCAGCAACGAGGCCTCTAGAGTTTTTCTGGCTGGCGCTACGGCTCTGGTTTCCATCTTGCACCCCTGGACGAACGGCGCTCGCGAATAACTCGCGGGGTGGCTGATCTCAGCAGCGGACTGCCTTCTCAGAGGGGCCAAGTCTCGCAGCGCCGAAGCGCTGCGCCACCCAATCTCAACTTCGCACTGACATTTTAGGGCGGGTGCGTCCGGGGCGCGATGCACGACAGTGCATCTGAGGTCATGCCCTCCCGGACAGGGGAGGGGCGTTACTTCGAAGCCGCGATCAGCTTGACGACTTCCTGCATGCGGGCCCGGTAAAGGTCCTGGCTGGGGTCCAAACGGGAGGCGATTTCGAGTTCGCCGAGGGCCTCCTCAAAGCGGTTCAAGGCCACCAGGCAGGCGGCCAGGGCGTAGTGATTCTGGGCGCTGTGGTCGAGGCGCAGGGCTTCGCGGAATTCCTTCTCGGCGTCGGGCAGTTCCTGGGTGTTCACGAAGGCAGTGCCGAGATAGTGGTGAGCGAGGGCGGAGTCAGGATTCAAGGTGACCGCTTTGCGCAGGGCGGTCACGGCTTCCTGATCACGGCCCAGGAGAAGGAGCGCCTGTCCAAGGACGCGGTGTTCGGCGGCGCCGCTTGGATTGGAGCGGATGGCGGCCTGGAGCTCGCGCACGGCGGCGTCGTACTCGCGCTTGGCCATGTAGGCGCGAGCCAGACAGCTGTGACCGCCATCCCAAGCCGGGTCCTGGCGGCTGAGATCGCGAAACTCGGCGATGGCACTATCGAAGTCGTTCTGATCGCAGAAGGTGTTGCCAAGATTGTTGCGAATGCTGGCTTCCTCGGGATTCAGACGCTTGGCGATGCGATACTCCGTGACCGCATCATCGAGGCGTCCCTGGTCGTGCAGAACGACTCCGAGGTTGCTGTGGGCTTCCCAGAAGTCGGGACGCAGGCCGATGGCGTGGCGATACGCGATTGCGGCGCGGCGCAGATCACCCTGATCCCGTAGGGTGATGCCCATGTCGTAGTAGACGTCGGCGTTGCCGGGTGTGCGCATGAGAGATTGCTGAAAAGCATTGAGGGCAGCTTCATATCGGCCCGCAGCATAGAGACCGAGGCCGAGAAAACGGTAGGCTTCGGCGTTCTTGGGATCCATGCTCAGGGCAGTGCGCGCTTCGGCGATGGCGTTGTCGGCGTCGTCATCGCGGTAGAAGAGGTAGGAAAGCTGGCTGTGGGTTTCGGGAAAGCCGGGGAAAAGCTTGGCCGATTCGGCGAAGGAGTCGAAAGCGTCGTCGAGTTGACCCTGCTGACGAAGGATAGTCCCGAGGACGAAATGGGCCCAGGGATTGCGGGCGTCATCGCGAAGAATGGCGCGGACTTTGTCTTCGGCGGCGTCCCACTTCTGGCCGTTCATCAAGATCGCGATCTGAGCTGCAGGACTGGAGCAGGCGGTGGCGTTCGATTTTTGCGTCAACGATTGGGCGAGATGGGGGGTTGCGCCGGCTTTTTGAAAGCTAGTGGTACATTGCGGCGATGCGTGGCAGGCCAGACCACGCTCGGAAAGAAGCCGCTCGATGCGGGGGCTGGGAATGCCGCCGGCCAACCACCAGAAAACGCTGTCGCAGGAGGAAGGAGAAGAGACCTGTTCCGCGAAGCAGACACCAGCCACGGCCAGCAATAGCCCACCCAGGACACACGCTCTCACAAGGTCCTCCACCGAATAAAGGCACGACGCCTTTGGTCAAAATAGTCCGGGTGTGGTCATCGCCATAGGTCACCGAAGTAATCGTGGCGGTGACCGGATGCGGGGCGTGCGGCGGGCGCGACTGAAAAGATGGCCTTGGGATACACTTTAAATCTTGTGGTTTTGCTTGTTTGGGGTGTCTCAGGAGTTGGAGGATTTCATGTTGGAAGGGTTGTTTCAACCTTTGCACCTGCTTGTCATCTTTTTCGTCGCGCTGCTGGTATTCGGTCCCAAGAAGCTTCCCGAACTGGGCAAGGGGCTCGGGGAAGGGATTCGCGCGCTCCGAGAAGGAATGAAGAGCGACGAGTCAAAACCAGAGACTAAGAGCTGATTCTGCCACTGCGTCAATAATTTACGGCCTTACCTGCTATCTGGCAGCGTGGTCCTCGATCGGCCCAAAGAGCCGATTCTGGGCAGGCTTGGGGCCACTCCCACTTACAACAGGAGGAAAGTTCTGTGCGTAGCTCAATGGTAGTGAGCCTTCTCGTACTTTTGCCAGCATCGTTGTGGGCGGACCAGGTGACGTTGAACAATGGCGACCGCCTGACCGGTTCGATCAGCAAGTCCGACGGCAAGACGCTCGTGATCAAGACCGACTACGCGGGGGAGGTCACGGTGAAGTTCGATGCGATCCAGAGCATCACGTCGGCGAGCGATCTGCACGTAGAGATGGGTGGCAAGACAGCGGTAGGCCCGGTTACGACCAGTGGCGACAAGCTTGTGGTGGCGACGAAGAGTGCGGGGCCGGTCGAGGCGCCGAAATCGGCAATGACTACCATGCGCAGTCCGGCGGAGCAGGCTGCTTATGAAAAGGCTCTGCATCCAGGATGGAGCGAAGGCTGGACCGGCGGGGTGAATCTGGGCTTTGCCGTGACCCGCGGCAACAGTGCGACCAAGAATCTCAACATCGCATTCACGGCGGAGCGGAAGGGGTTCAAGGACAAGCTGGGCCTGTATACCAACTCCATCTATGCCACGAATGATGTGTCGACCGCCTCGCCCCACACGACGGCGAATGCGATTGGCGGTGGGGCGCGCTATGACCGTGACGTCAGTCCGCGCTTGTTCATATTCGTGAACGCGGACTTCTTTCACGATCAACTGCAGAGCCTGGACCTGCGCTCAATCCTGGGCGGCGGCCTGGGATTTCATGCCATCAAGAGTGACACGACCACGCTCGATCTTCTGGCGGGCGCTAACTACACGCACGAAAGCTATTCGTCATTCACGATCCCGCCGGATACGTTCGTCGCGGCGATCTCGCGCAGCCTGGCGGGTGCCACATTGGGGGACGAGTTTATGCACAAGGTGGGCAAGAACACGGTGATCACGCAGGACCTTTATTTTTATCCGGACTTGACCAACACAGGCGAGTATCGGGGTACTTTTAAATTCGGAACGGTGACGAAGATCAACAAGTGGCTGGGATGGCAGAATTCCTTCGGAGACATCTATGTCAGCGCGCCGCCCGCGGGGAAGAAGAAGAACGATCTGCTGTTGTCGACCGGACTGAATTTTTCGTTTACGCATTGAGGTGGCAGCGCGGTGGGAGGGGCTTCTTGTACGGCGGGCGTTTTGGCGGCCTCGCGAAAAACTTGTACAATCAACTAGTCCTATAGGCCCGTAGCTCAGTCTGGTTAGAGCGCTTCCTTGACACGGAAGAGGTCGATGGTTCGAGTCCATTCGGGCCTACCATTGTTTTCATAGGGATAAAGAGAATCGCCAAGATTCTCTCTCCGTGCTCGCTCCGAGATTCAAAAAATCGGGCACGAGCCTGAATGTCTACTGGCTGCCGACGCGGCCAACTACCAGCCAGCGGTGCATCCGCCCTTCGTGCGCACGACATCGGTGGATTCTCTCGAGATTTGTTCCGATAGTTGACTTGGGCCACTGCTCTAGTTTTCGTGGCCCGGGAGCCTCACCTTGCATTTATACGATCGTTGTTCTCGCCGTCTGATCACTCGGCTTTGTTTGCTTCTAGCCGGTCATATCTGTGTTCTTGTCATCACGCCTACGGCGTGGTGCGTCCCGCCGGCCGTTGTCTTTGACGGTGTGGCCACGATCGTGGATACAGGATCTGCAGGCCTCAACCACCCCAGAGGGGTCATCCTCGACAACTCCGGCAACCTCTACATTGCCGACACCGCGCACAATCAGATCGTCCGTGTGACCGCTGGCGGCACGGCATCCGTGTTGACCATCACCGGATTGACGACCGGCCTGAGCGCACCTGAAGGGTTGAGCCTTGATGGTTCCGGCAATCTCTACATTGCTGATACCGGCAACAACCGCGTCGTTGTCATGACCCCAACCGGTGCCGGTTCTGTCGTTGACCTGGGTGGCCTCACCCTCGTTTCGCCCGCGGGCCTGGCGATCGATGCGGCAGCCAATCTCTATATCGCGGACTACGGCAACAACCGCATCGTGAAGCTCTCTTCGGCTGGCACAGCCACCGCGCTCAACATCACCGGCCTCGGGACGGCGCTAAATGCACCGGCAGGGTTAGCGGTCGATGTCGCAGGGAATCTCTACATCGCCGACTCGGTCAACAACCGCATCGTGCTAGTGACCGCCGGAGGCGCCGGTTCTGTCGTAAGCATCACGGGCCTAGCCACTGCTTTGAGCGCTCCCACAGGCGTTGCCGTCGATGCTTTCGCGAATCTCTACATCGCGGATGCGGGCAATAGTCGAGTGGTAAAGGTATCTTCGGGCGCCGGATCGGTGCTGAACAGCGGCAGCCTCACGCTCAACGCCGACTCGGCTGTAGCAGTGGATGTTTCCGGACAAGTCTATGTTGCCGACACCGCCAACAGCCGCATTGCCCGGCTGATGATGTCGTCCGTTGGTCTTGGAGAGTTGCAAGTTGGAGCCTCCACCCCTGTCTCACTCACATTGCCATTCGCGATTGCTGCTACGGCAACTGTTGGCAGCGTGCAGGCCCAGATGCTCGGTTCTACCAGCCTCGACTTCACTCTCGGCTCAGGCACGACCTGCACCAACGGAACGACCAACACAACCTGTAGTGTGGAAGCGAAATTCCTGCCGCTTGCCGCGGGTCTGCGGCGAGGCGCGATCGCCATTTTCGATCAGAGTTCAAACCTTCTGGCGGTTGTCCCACTCTACGGCACCGGAGGTGCCCCGCTCGCCGCGCTCTCACCTGGAACGGCCACCACAGTCGGCACCGGCGGAGTGTCCCTTGGTTCGCCATTTGAAGCCGCGGTCGACGGCGCAGGCAATATCTACGTCGGCAATTACACCGGCAACAATGTGGTGAAGATTGCCGCCGGCGGAGGCAGCGCCTCGGTTGTAAATACAGGCGCATACACTCTCAGCGAAGCCGCTGGCGTGGCGGTCGATGGCGCCGGCACTCTCTACATCGCCGACTACGGCCACAATCGAATCGTGCTCGTGAAGTCGAACGGAGCGGCATCAGTACTGACGGTGACCGGCCTAGGCACGGCGATCAACCAGCCAGCGGCGCTTGCCCTTGATGAAGCAGGAGATCTCTACATCGCTGACTGGGGAAACAGCCGGGTTGTCAAAGTCACGCCGTCCGGTGCAGGCTATGTGCAATCCACAGGCAACATTGCTCTCAGCGCCAGCGG
>Ga0335082_10000158_pt1 | contig 67350 bp, 58 predicted proteins | sample Lox_Sample_41_FD_206718 | JGI IMG/M metagenome (GOLD analysis project Ga0335082, IMG submission 206718) | Soil microbial communities from Loxahatchee National Wildlife Refuge, Florida, United States - Lox_Sample_4.1 | ecosystem: Environmental > Terrestrial > Soil > Wetlands | place: USA... | reverse complement strand
TCACGTGTTACTCACCCGGTCGCCACTTTACTCATGGATTGCTCCACTTTCTCGTTCGACTTGCATGTGTTAGGCACGCCGCCAGCGTTGATTCTGAGCCAGGATCAAACTCTCGTTTGAAACCTGATGTCGATCTGGATAGATCGACCAACCTCCGCCCCAGCTGAGGGACAGAGGCCTATCTTGTGAGTACGTTCAGACTTGAGCCCGAACATTACCTATCACAACTGGCACGTTCAACCTTTTGTCAAAGACCGAATCGCTTACCGCCTGAGCGGAGCGCTTTCAGTCCATACGAAATCCCGTGTCACAGACACGAATCCGTATGTCCTCGAAACCTTTTAACCGTATCGTTTCGCAACAGCGCTGTCAACCCGCTGCAATCACAGGATTTCCACCCGATTTGCACAATAGGGAGCAAGCCATCAAGACTGGCGGAAACACAGGCTCGGAGACTTTCTCGGGCGCGCAACGAAACGCTTCTTCCGCTTGAAAGGGCACGGTTTATCGGCACGCGCCGAAGCGGAAGACGATTAGATATCTAAAGATCGCATGGAGGTTCTGCTTTTCGCGAAACCCTTCAGGGACCTTGTCCCCGAATGCGGACCCCGAGAATCGGAGTCAAATAGAGGCTTACTGAATTGGATGCCACAAGCCGCCTGCAGGATGCAGACAGGCCTAGACACACAGTCACTGTCCTCGACCTGAAAACTCTACCAGAACTACCCGAACTCTGCAAGGGGAGAATCAAGAGAGTCACTTGATCCGCACGAAACTGAAGTTTGCCCTTCGCCACGAGCTTCGAGCTGCGGGCTCCGAGCAACCACAGTGCGCTGCTGGCTCGAGGCGCGCGGCTCGCGGCCCGCAGCCACCCCTTCCGTCGGGCACTACAATCGAAATGTGATCTCCGTCGTCCAACTCGGCTGCGTTGACTACGCCTCGGGCCTGCGTCTCCAGCAGAAGTTGGTTGAGTTGCGCAAAGCTGGCCAGATTGGCGACGTCCTCCTGCTCCTCGAACACACGCCCGTCGTCACGCTCGGACGCAACGCCAAGGCTGCGAATGTGCTGCTCTCGCCCGAACAACTCGCACTGCGTGGAGTTGAGGTCTTCGAGACCAATCGCGGCGGAGACGTCACCTTTCACGGACCCGGACAACTGGTGGGCTATCCGATTTTCGATCTGCGGGGAATCGAAAGGTCACAGGTCACAGGTCTCAGGTCTCAGGAAATCAGGTCTCAGGTGCCAGGTGTCGGGTCTCAGGAAGAGCCTGCTCGGAAGACGCTCGGGGCGGTGGACTACGTTCGTTGCCTCGAAGAAGTGCTGATCCGGACCTGTGGAGATTTTGGAATTCCGACGAAGCGAGTCGCCGGCCTCACCGGAGTGTGGACAGAACAGGAGCCTGAGGCCAAGATCGCCGCCATCGGCGTGCACATTTCCCGTGGAGTGACCTCGCACGGCTTCGCGCTCAACGTGAATACCGATCTCAGCTACTTTGATCTCATTGTGCCTTGTGGGATCACGTCGAAACCGGTGACGTCGATGCAGAAAGAACTGCGGCGCGAAGTCGATCTCAACGCGGCGGCCGAGGCAGTGTCGCGGACTTTCGGCACTGTCTTTGCGAGCCAGATGCTGTGGGTGGAGACGGTAGATGCGCTACTGGGACACACTGTGGGCGTCCCCATGCAAGTCCCCGAACCCCTGCGCCGACTCCATCAAGATGGTGATCAGTTCACCTGACACGCAGCCCGTGTTAAGGGCAGGACAACAGCCTCCAGTCTGCGCTAGCATGATCCGCGATCGGTCATGGCTAAGAAGCACCCCAAGACGAAAGGCGCTACTCGAACGGCTGCGAAGGGCGAACGACGATCAGCGAACAGCGGCGTCCGTTCCTACCCTATCCTCGACCTCCGCCTCGAAAAACCCAGCTTCACCCTGCGCCAGGTGCGGTCCGGAGACGAAGTCCGCTACGAAGTCGAGAGCGGCGATCTCTCCGCACCCGTCCCGCCGCTGCGCAAGTCGACATATCTCTCCAAGCAACAACTGATCGAGATCTATCGCTGGATGCTCCTCAACCGCCGCATGGAGACGGCGCTCGAAAATCTCTACAAGCAAGGGAAGGTTGTCGGCGGCGTCTACTTCGGGCTCGGGCAGGAAGCCTGCTCGTGCGCGTCGGCCTATGCGCTCGAGCCGGACGAGTGGCTCGGCCCGCTCATCCGCAACCAGGGATCGCTGCTGGTGCGCGGCTTCGCTCCGCGCGACATCATGATGCAGTACATGGCCAAGGCCGGCTCGCCGACGAAAGGTCGCGACGCCTCATCGCACCTTGGCGATCATCAGCAACGCAATGTCGTCGCGCCCATCTCGACTTTGGGCGATCTGATCCCCGTGCTTGCCGGCGTCGCCCTTGGCGCGCGCCTCCAAGGAAAGAACATCGCCGTCATGACCTACATCGGCGACGGCGGCCAGTCTACCGGCGTCACGTATGAGGGCCTGAATTTTGCCGCCGTGCAGAATCTGGGGCTCGTGTTGTTGGTCGAAAACAATTTGTGGGGATACTCAACTCCGGCCGACATGCAGTTCCGCGTGAAAGACCTGGCCGAGCGGGCCATTGCCTACGGCATTCCCGGCGTGATCGTCGACGGCACCGACGCCTGCCAGGTCTACGACGCTTGCCACGAAGCATGCGAACGGGCGCGGCGTGGAGAAGGTCCGACCCTGATCGAAGCCAAAATGATGCGCATGAAAGGCCACGCCATTCACGACGCAGCGGAGTACGTTCCGAAGCCGCTTTTCGACTACTGGACGAAGCGCGACCCAATCGTGCGTCTCGAGAACTATCTCGTCAAGGCTAAGAAGTGGCTAACTCCGAAAGAAAATGAAGCCCTGATTGCTGAAGTCGAGCGGCAACTCGAAGCCGATCGCGACTTCGCCGTGAATTTTCCGATGCCGGAACCGGAGTCGGCGACGGGCGGGGTGTACTGCGAGAGCGGCTGCCACGACGTAAAGCCGAAGTACGGCATGCCGAAGGTGCGCGTTGGGAAGGGTGGCCCGAAGAGGTCCGAGGCGACCGTGCATTTGAAGTGAGGGCAGACGGCAGCGTCAGATTGCAGAGGTCGACCGTTGTCACCGTGGCGCAGGTATCGAGGGAGAATGAAGATCCTATGAAAGTGCTATTGGCTATCGCCAGCCTTTTCGCTCTGACCATCCTTTGTATCGGGCAAACATCGCCCTACAAGTACATCCGCATCGGCAACGCACAGGACATCACCACCAAGGCAACCGCAGGCTACGGATTACTCGGCGGCGGGAAGGACCTCGACGAGGCCTTCAAATGGCTCTGCGAGAAAGGCAGCGGCGGCGACTTCCTTGTGCTGCGCGCGGCCGGCGACGACGACTACAACTCCTACATCAATGGGCTCTGCAAGACGAATTCCGTCGCGACGCTGATCATTCCCAGCCGGGAGGCGGCGGCCGATTCCAAAGTGGTGGACATTATCCAGCACGCGGAAGTGATCTTCATCGCCGGCGGCGACCAGGCCCGCTACATCAACTGGTGGATGGATACACCCGTGCAGCAGGCCATGAAAGCGCACGTCTCCGCAGGCAAGCCGCTTGGCGGCACCAGCGCCGGGCTGGCGGTCATGGGGCAATACATCTATTCGGCGCAAGGCGACGCGCCTGACGATGACGATCTGGCGTCGAGCCAGACGCTGGCGAATCCCTACTTCGCGCGCGTGACGGTGCGGCGCGACTTCCTCAATATCGAACTGCTCAAGAACACGTTGACCGACACGCACTTCGCCAAGCGCGATCGGATGGGGCGCTCGCTGACCTTCCTGGCGCGCATCATGAAGGATGGCTGGTCACCGGGCCCGCGCGAGATCGCCGTCGACGAGAAAAGCGCGGTGCTCGTCGAGCGGAATGGCAAGGCACGGGTGATCGGGTCGGGCAAGGGCGCATATTTCATCTCCGTCCGCGGCGGACCGGAGGTGTGCCAGGGAAACACGCCCCTGACGTTCCGCGACATCACGGTGTATCACGGTCCCACCGGCGCGGAATTCAATTTGCGTGACTGGTCGGGCAAACACGGGATCTCATATCAACTGTCGGTTGTCGACGGTAAGATCAAGAGCACCCAGGCGAGCGGCGACGTCTATTGAGGCGAACTGCATCGGGCTATCCACCCCATCAGTCGCAGGGGCGATGATAATCCTTGACGCCGGATGCCGCCTCTGACAAACTTGCGCGCTATCTGAGGAATCTTGGAGTCCGATGTCCGGTGAAACGAACTCGACCCCCTCGTCTCCCCACGCCTCTCCCCTGATCGATGAGGGCAAGCTGGCCGCCGGATTGTGATCACCGGCCCCAACACGTGCCGGAGTTCGGCACAGTCTGCAAGCACGGCAAGCCGCCTTATCCCTGTTGAAGGAGGTTTTATGAGTACTTTACGGATCTCTTCCCACCTTATGCGAGCCGTCATGTGGGGCATGCTGTTTCTGCTGGTTGTGGCACTGGGCGGGCTGAACGCGCAAACGCAAGGACGCATCACCGGGCGGGTTACCGATGCCAGCGGCGCCGTCATTGTGGGAGCCAAGGTAACCATCGAGAATCGCGGAAAGGGAGTGCAGCGCGCCCTGGAGACCAACAGCACGGGCGACTATGTAGCCCCGGGGCTGGAGCCAGGCCTGTATTCGGTATCAGTCGAGGCCCCCAACTTCAAGAAAGCAGTACGAGAGCGTGTTCAGATCGAGGTGGCAAACGATCTGAAGATCGACTTTCAGCTGACTCCGGGCACAACCAGCGAAGTGGTGGAGGTAAAGGACGAAGCGCCCCTGGTGGACGCCACTTCGAGCACGCTGAACGGAGTGCTGGCCAATAAGGCGATCAACGAGCTTCCACTCCAGGGACGCGACTTTCAGAACCTGCTGGCTCTGCATCCGGGCGTGCAACGTGACCCGGGCGGAGGGTTCCATTCGGTGACGTCGAATGGGCTGCGTCCCGATGACAACAATTTCATCATCGACGGAGCCACCGACAACGACGCCTACTGGGGAGAGACGGTGGTCAACGACGCCGGCATTTCGGGAACGCCGGCCAGCACTCTCCCGCTCGACGCCATCCAGGAATTCAATACCCAGGAGCAGCCGCAAGCCGATTTCGGAGAGAAGCCGGGCGTGGTCGTGAACATCGGAATCAAATCCGGCACCGATCAGGTGCACGGGACTGCGTACTACTTTGGCCGGAATGCTGCGATCGATGCGCGCAACTACTTCAATCCCAGACCGCAATCCGTCGCCGATCTCATCCTTCACCAGTTTGGAGCCTCCATCGGTGGTCCCATCGTCAAGGGAAAATGGTTCTACTTTGCCAACTACGAAGGCGTCCGCTCGAAGGTTGGAAACCCCTACAACGCCTACAGTCCAGTTACGGTGTCGCTGGCCCCAACCAGCTGGGGATTCGACCCCGATTCCAGTATTGTGGATGCCGAAAATGACACCGGCTGCAACACCGATCCCGTACCCGACGGCTGCAGCCAGTTGAGTTACAACCTGATCAAGTATTTCCCGATCAACAATGGTTTCACGGCGGATCCCGACGATCCGACCATCATCAACTTCAATTTCAACAACCTGAATCGCGCCGACAACCTGGTCTTCAAGAGCGATTATCACCTGAATGAACACCATGTTCTTACCGGCCGGTTTATCTATGCGAATACGAACGAGATCGAAGAAGATGCCGTACCTCTTCGCAAGGAATGGCTCTCCCATGCCGCTCCCATCACACAGGTTTTCGGAGTGGATTGGACGTGGACCCCGAACTCGCGCTGGGTGAACACTGCGCGCTTCAGCTATAACCGGTTCAGCGAAACCATCGCGCCGGTCGATGCCAATGTAAATCCCGCGACCGGGTATGGTCTGAAGACCGGGATTACGGATCCGCGTCTGTTTGGCTTCCCGACCATCAACCCGAGCACGTACTGTTGCAACTATCTGGGTGGCAATGCAAGCTGGCCAACGGCGACTTCGCCCAGCCACACCGAGAGCTACTCCGATACTGTTTCCTACACCGTAGGCAAACATGCTCTCCGTTTTGGGGGAGACTTCACCAATGGAGGCGTGGACTACTATCGGGCGGGATATGGAAGAGGGCGCATTGACTTTCACTACCTCGATGACTTTCTGACGGGCGACGTCTATCGCTGGCGTCTGCTTTTGGGGGATCCCGCGCGTGACCTCAGCATGAAGTCTTTTGGCCTCTTTGTGCAGGATGATTTTCGTGCCACTCGCCGTCTGACTCTCAACCTCGGACTCCGCTACGACGTCACGCGTCCGATTAAGGATTCCAAGAACCGCCTGGCGAATTACGTCCCCTCCCAAGGCGTGTTGCAGGTTGGCTACGGAATCAGCGAGCCTTACAAAACCAACTGGGCAGACTTTTCGCCCCGGATCGGTGCCGCCTTTGACGTGTTCGGAACGGGGAAGACCATCCTTCGTGGCGGCTTTGGAATGATCTATGTCCAACCCTCGATGCGCACATTTGCCTTTAACGGCGGGGGACTGAATCTCAATCCGAGTGCGTTGATTCCGGGCGGAACTGGGACGATGACATCTTTTCTGGTCAATCCCGGTAATCATGGTTTGACCGATTGCTCAACGGGACCGTGTGTCGAGTGGAGTACGGACCCGGAACAGGGGAGCATCTTCCCGGTCAATGATCCGACTCTCGCTTCGTGTGACGAGAGCAGTCCTTGTGACTTCTTTGGAGTCGACCAGAAACTGAAGACTCCGTACGTCCTGAACTGGAACGTCAATGTGCAGCATGAGATCGGAGCTGGAACCCTGCTGCAGATCGGGTACGTTGCCAACCGCGGCCGAAGACTGTACAGCACACTTGACCTCAACCAGCCCAACCAGGCGCTCTCGGCTCAATGTGTCGCCGACCAGGGCGGCTACTTCGATGCGGACATTACCGGTTGCGAAATCGCGGCCCGACCTTTGACCAACTGCACCGTCGGCGCGGGCTCTCCCTGTTATCCGTACATCGCGTACCTGAACTTACTGGGCAATAAATCGACTTCCGCCTATGAGAGTCTGCAAGCCACGCTGACCCATCGTTACTCTCACGGCCTGTACTTGCTCGCTGGATACACCTGGGGGCACGCCATCGACGTCGCGGGTACCACGAACAACATTGCCAGCAGCTACATCCCCCAGAACAGCCTGGACTATCATGCGGAGAAGGGCAACGGAGACTACGACATTCGTCACCGGTTCACGCTCTCCGCAACGTATGATCTCCCGTCCCGCAAATCATGGGGACAGCTGTTGGAGGGCTGGCAAGTGACGAGCATTGTCCAGTGGCAAACCGGATATCCGGTATTGCTCTACGACGATTATTGGGATCTGTCCCTGACCGGGGAGGGCAACAACGCCAGCAATGAACGCTGGAACATCAAGGGCGATCCGTCCAATCTGAAATGGTCGGCCAAGGGGTCGATCCCGTGGTTGGCAAATACACTGGATGATGACGGCAATGTGATCGCCCGAGACCCAGTTTGCACCGCAGTCGCCAACACTCCTCAGCTGCTGGAATCGCTCGATATCGTGGGCGGCTGCTTTGCGCAGGGTGGAACCGTGCTCTATCCGCAAGCCGTCGGAGCCTTCGGCAACATGGGGCGAAACATTTTCCGCGGTCCCGGTTTCGTCAATTGGGACGCATCGATCAGCAAGGCGTGGAAGATCACGGAGAGCGTCAAACTGCAATTCCGGGGCGAGATGTTCAACGCCGCGAACCATGCGAACTTTGCCTCTGGCTCTGTCGGCAGCGACCTCACGACGCCAGACGCGCTGGGCCGCGCCAGCGCGACTCCCGATGTCCAAGTCGCAAATCCGGTCATCGGCTCCGGGGGATCGCGGCACATTCAACTGGGCGTCAAGGTGATCTGGTAAGCGGCAAATCCGGCGCCGAGCTTACGGGAAGAGGTTTGCTAGAATTTAGAAGCGGATGGCATCCTCTTCCCAACTCGTTCAGATCGCGCTCGGACCGCCTCCACGCGTTCCCAAGCCGGAGTGGCTGAAGGCCAAGGCTCCGGTCGGCGACAACTTCCACAATCTGAAAAAGCTGGCGCGCGGACTGGGTCTGCATACCGTCTGCGAGTCGGCGCAGTGTCCCAACATCGGCGAGTGCTGGAATCACCACACGGCAACGTTCATGTTGTTGGGCGATATCTGCACGCGCCGCTGCGGATTTTGCGCGGTGCCGAAAGGGCGTCCGCAGCCGATTGATTGGGACGAACCGCGCCGCGTCGCCGAGGCAGTAGCCACGCTTGGAATCAAGCACGCTGTCGTCACCAGCGTGAACCGTGACGATGACAACGTCGGCGGAGCCCGGATTTTTGCCGAAACCATCCGCGAGATCCGCACGCTCGTCCCGGATTGCCGCGTCGAAGTTCTGATCCCCGATTTCCAGGGACTGCAAGAGCCGCTGCGCATCGTCCTTGAAGCCAAGCCCGATGTGCTTAATCACAATACGGAGACCGTGCCGCGCCTCTATCGCGCCGTGCGCTCGGGAGCGCGCTACCAGCGCACGCTCGACCTGCTGGAGAATTCGAAGAAGTGGGATCCCGCGATGGTCACCAAGAGCGGCGTCATGGTCGGCCTCGGCGAAACGGTGGATGAACTGGTCGAGGTCTTTCGCGATCTCGGCTCGCGCGGGGTGGATATTCTCACCGTCGGTCAGTACCTGCGCCCTTCGCGCGATCATTTGCCGATGACTCGTTTCTACACGCCTGCGGAATTCGTTTTCCTGAAGACTGAAGCGTTAAAGTTCGGATTCAAGCATGTCGAGTCCGGCCCCCTGGTGCGGTCCAGCTATCATGCGCACGAGCAGGCCGATGTCGCGGCGCGATAGGACGATCGTTCGCTGTCCGCTGTTCGTAGTTCGCTTTTCGCTTCAACTGACGGTCCATCCCGGAACATGAACAACCTCGAATTCAGCCTGCTCGTCGGCCTGTGCTCGCTGGTGGCGGGCTTTCTGGGAGCGCTCACCGGCCTCGGCGGCGGAGTGGTGCTTGTCCCTCTGTTAACCGTCTTTTTCCACGTCGACATCCGCTACGCGATTGGCGCATCGCTGGTCTCCGTGATCGCGACTTCGTCCGGCGCCGCGGCTGCTTACATCAAAGAGGGCTTCACCAACATCCGCATCGGCATGTTCCTGGAAATTGCGACCACCCTGGGCGCGCTGCTCGGGGCATATGTGGCGCTAATGGTGCCGACCGCGGCGATCGCCATCATCTTCGGCGCCACGCTTCTGTACTCGGCGTATTTGTCGGGGCGGCCGCAGCCGGTGGTGCCGGTGGACGATCATCCTGATGCGCTGGCCACCCGCCTGCGCATGAATGGAACCTATCCGTCGCTGGACGGTCCGCGCAGTTACTACGTGCACCGGGTGCCGACCGGGTTCAGCCTGATGTTTGGGGCAGGCGCGCTGTCGGGACTGCTGGGCATCGGATCGGGCGCGGTAAAAGTGCTGGCCATGGATCAGGCGATGAAGATCCCCTTCAAAGTCTCCACCACAACCAGCAATCTGATGATCGGAGTGACGGCGGCAGCGAGCGCGGGCGTCTACATGCGGCGCGGGTATGTCGATCCCGCCTTGGCGATGCCAGTCGTGCTTGGCGTGCTGGCCGGGTCGCTGGTGGGAACCCGGGTTTTGGCCAGGACGCGCACACGCTGGCTGCGTCTCGTGTTCAGCGTGGTCATCGTGCTGCTCGGGCTGGAAATGCTCTACAAGGGAATCGGGGGAGCGATCTGATGACCCGCACCGAATGGACCGATCGCCGGGTCGAGACCATCGTCGGAAACCTGCTGCGGGCGGGCGTCATTCTGTCTGCCCTGGTCGTACTTTCGGGCGGCATCGTGTTTCTCATTCGGCATGGGATGGAGCCGGCCAACTATCGTGTCTTCCGCGGCGAGCCCTCGGAGTTGCGGCACGTGCGCGGCATATTTCGCGGCATTGCTGCCCTGCACAGCCTGGCGATCGTACAACTCGGATTATTGCTGTTGATCGCTACTCCTATCGCCCGTGTCGCTCTCGCCCTGTTTGGATTCGCGGAAGAAAGAGACCGACTGTACATGGTTTTCACGGGAATGGTACTTATCATCTTGCTTTATAGCCTGTTGGGATCGGCGTGAGAGCAGATTTCATCTTCCGCTTGTCAGCTCTCAGAAACGGACTCCAAGATCCGACTTGGCCTTGGCATCTCGATAGCGCTCGATCAGCTTCTGCGCTTCTGCCATCACCCGTTCGCGCAGGCTGAGAGGCTCAATCACCTCTACGCGCGAACCCAGGCCCATGACGAGGAAACAGGCCTCGCCTTCGTGATCGAACTGTACGTTCAGCGTGATCCATCCATCTGCATCGGGCACCTCGCCGGCCGGCGAGACGGTTTGCCAGGTCTTCAGCCACTCCGCGGAGCGGGGATCAACACGAAGCCTGGCGCTATGCCGCCGCCAGCCGTCCTGAAACTGCTTGGTCGAAGTTTGCCAGTATTGGGCGAGATCGAAGTTTGCCGGACGCTGGCATGCCTGGTCGAGCAGCTTCGCTTCTTCGATTCTTGAAACACGATAAGTGCGAAATCCGTTGAGCGTGTTCGCCACCAGGTACCACGCATTCCCCTTGGCAACCAGTCCGAGAGGATCCACCACCCGCTCGCCGCGCTCCCGGCCTGATGGCTTGTATTGCATGGCGAGCCTGCGGTCCCGGGCCACGGCCTCCTGCACGATCGGAAGCATAGCAAGATTCTCCGTCGTGCCACGCCAGCCCGCCGTGTCGACATAAAGGCGCTGGCGGGCCGAAGCCGCCTGTTCGCGCAACGATTCCGGAAGCGCAGCCATCAACTTGCCCAGAGCGCGCTCAGCCGCCGCGGCGAGCCGTGGATTGCCGATGATACGCGGCTGTGCCATCAGGAACGCACGCAGTTCCGCCTCGTCGAGTCCGGGTACTTGTGTGCGCCAGTCCTCGTCGAGTTGCCAGCCGCCGCGCGCGCCCCGCAGGGCATAGATCGGAACCCGCGCCGCGCTCAACGCCTCCATGTCACGGTGGACCGTGCGTTCTGAGACTTCCAGCCTTTGGGCAAGCTCGCGCCCGGTCATCCGCCCATGGGCTTGAAGGAGAAGCAGTTCCGATAAGAGCCGGTCCGCGCGCATGAGAGTTCGTGTCGACTCGAGTACGAGATTCGCCCAATAATTATGACATGCGGTGTCATATATGCTGTCGTATCGTCGCAGGCGTGGGGAGCGACCCTCAGCGCGAAGCGGCCACCAAGGGTGGTTCTTCCCCTGCGCAGAGCCGCAGGATACCGATGCTGCTCGCAATTCTCATGCGGCCGGCACAAGCGCTGGAGCCCGACGCCCACACGGCAGGAGGAAAGCATGCAGATCAAGGAACTGTTTCTGGACGAGTTGGAACGCGAGACTGAAGGCAGCAGGCACACGCTGGAGCGTGTCCCCGAAGGCAACAACGACTGGAAGCCGCACGAGAAATCGATGCCGCTGGGATACCTGGCCTATTTGGTCGCGGCCATGCCGTCGTGGATCGCGATGGCCATCAATCAGGATGAACTGGATCTGTATCCTCCGGGAAAACCGAAATCGAAACCTCCGGATTGGAAGTCGCGGAAGGAGTTGCTCGACCTGCTCGATGCGAACGTGGCGCAGGCTCGCGAGGCGCTGAAGAAGACGACCGACGAACATCTGATGACGATGTGGAAACTACTCGTCGGCGGCCGCGTTGTGAGCGAGGAACCGCGCTATGTCGTGATTCGCGATTCCGTGTTCAATCACGCGGCGCACCATCGCGGACAGCTGACGGTGTATTTGCGGTTGTGTAATGCGTCGGTGCCGGCGATTTACGGGCCGTCGGCGGACGAGGGCAAGTTCTAGCGATTGCAGAAGTCAGAATGCAGATTGCTGAAGTGTTGATCTTGGCAGCTCGGAGTCACGGAAGACCCGTGAACTCCGAGCCACGATGCTTCCCTACCACACCCTGCAGGCGTTCTGATTCACCATGGGCGCGTCCGCTTTGCAGTGATATGCCTCACGGAACTCCGGCATGTTGGAGATGGTTCCGTTCACGCGATTCTTTCCCGGTGAATGCGGATCGATGGTGACCAGCATACGAGCGATGGCATCGGTGCGGTTCTGGCACCAGACGTTAGCCCATCCCAGGAAGAAGCGCTGCTTTGCAGTGAGGCCGTCGACTGGTGGCGGTTCTTTGCCAGCGAGCGCGCTCATCAGCGCCATGTAGGCGATCCGCATGCCACCGTTGTCGGCGGTGTTCTCGCCCAGGGTCAGCTTGCCGTTGAGGGTGAGATCGTCGACCGCCACGAAGCTGCCGTATTGATCCTTGATACAGGCCGTGCGCTCTTCAAACTTCTTCTTGTCGTCGGCGGTCCACCAGTCACGCAGATTGCCTTCGGCATCGAACTGGCTGCCTTCGTCATCGAAGCCGTGCGTGAGTTCATGCCCGATGACAGCGCCGATGCCGCCGAAGTTCATGGCGTCGTCGGCCTTGTTGTCAAAGAAGGGCGGCTGCAGGATACCCGCCGGGAACGTGATGTTGTTCTGCAGCGGGTTGTAGCTGGCGTTGATGGTCATCGGAGGATACGGCCAGTCGCGCTTGTCGAGCGCAGTGCCGATCTTGTTGAGCCGCCGCAGCAGATCGTTCTGGTTGGACCGCTGCGAGTTGCCGAGCGCATCGCCCCGGACGATCTCCAGCTTCGAGTAGTCGCGCCACTTGTCGGGGTAGCCGATGCGATTGGTGATGGCGGCCAGCTTCACCAGCGCCTGTTTCTTCGTGTCCTCGCCCATCCAGGGGAGGGACTTGATGTCCTCGCCCAGGGATTTCTCCAGCGCATTCACCATGGCCAAGGTGCGGGCTTTGCCTTCCGCGCCGAACGTCTGCTCGACATAGATCTGGCCGATGACTTCGCCCAAATCACTGTCGGCATAGCTGACACAGCGCTTCCAGCGAGGACGCAGTTCTTTTGTACCCTGCATCGTCTTGCCAAAAAACTCAAAGTTCTCGTTGACGAACGCCGCCGGCAGCACAGCGGCATTGTCATGCACGGCGTGCCAGCGCAGGTAAGTCTTCCAATCGTCGATCGAGAAGGCGCTCAGTACAGTCCCCATCTGCTTCACGAAATCCGGCTCGGCCACATTGAGCGAGTCGAACTTCGGGGCGCCCACTCCTTCGAAGTAAACGGCCCAGTTGAAATCGGGGCTGAGCGCCGTCAATTCCTGGCTGGTCACCTTGTGGTAGATCTTCTGCGGATCACGCCGGCTGGTCTGGTCGAGCGCTCCCTTGGCGAGGCCGGTCTCGATGTCCATCACAACTTTGGCCTCGGCGGCAGCCTTGTCGGGAGCGTCGCCAAGCAGCTCAAACATCTTCTGCACGTGCTGCACGTATTTCTGGCGAAGTTCGACCGATTTGGCATCGTCCTTGAAGTAGTAATCGCGATCGGGCATACCCAATCCGCCCTGGTCCACGACGGCGATGATCTGGCTGGCATTCTTGAAATCCGACTCGGACCCGAAGTCAAACAGAACGTCGCCGCCCTCCCGATGCAGGCGCAGAATTTCTTTCGCCAGATCTGCTTTCGATTTCAAAGCGGCAATGCTGTCGAGATCGTGCGCGAGCGGCTTGGTACCGGCCTTCTCGATGGCGGATTCGTCCATACAGGAGGCGTAGTAGTCGCCGATCTTTTGCTCGCTCACGCTGCGGCCGGAGGTCTTAGCCGCAGCTTTCTCCAGAATGTCGCGAACGACATATTCGCCACGTTCCTGAAGTTCGTTGAAACGCCCCCAGGTGGGACGGTCAGCGGGCACTGGGTTCTGCGCCTGCCACTTGCTGCAGGCGTAGGCATAAAAGTCGTTGCAGGGATCGATGCTCTTATCGAGCATGTCGGGCGAGAAGCGAACTTCGCCCGTCTTTTGGGCAGTCGTGGATCCAGACTGCGCCCAGAGCGAAGAGACGAGCAAGGCAGAGACGGCCAGAAACCTCAAGAAAGAACGCATGGATGTGATGTCCTCGGATCGAGATGTCGAACAGGGATGGTACACGGTGAGATACGGCGTCGGCGCGGAAACAGTTCCCGGGCACACCAAGACATTGTATTCGACGGGAGGGAGGCGGAATTGTCAACGATTGCAGAGGTCAGATTGCGGAGGGAAAACCTTAACCGTGCCGGGCAAGGCAACGAACTAGTGTCGATCTTCGTTGTTTCTCTTCGCACCGCGAAGAAGTTACCTCTACAATCTGACCTCTGACCTCTGCAATGGGTTCAGAACACTTTCACATGGAACGTCAGATACTTCTTCGGGTTTTCCCGGATGGCTTTCACCAGCTCTCTCGTCTCCACCAGCATCTGGTTGCTGTTGTTGTACAGCGCTGGGTCTTTGAACAATAACCCCGCTGTGCCTTCGCCTTTTTCCAGACGCGCACTGAGCGCTTCCAGATTGGTGATCGTGGAGTGCAGCTTGGCGGCGAAATCCTCGTCGTGGGTAAACTTGCCGAGCGCGCCTTTGCCGGCATTGATATCGTCGGTCATCTGCCGGACGTTGGCGATCGCCTTGTTCGCGTTGCGATAGAGTTCCTCGTCCTTCAGGAGCTTCCCGGCTGTGCCCTTCCCCTGTTGCAGGTCGTCAATCATGAGATTGATCTTGTCGAGCGCGGCCATCGCTTTCTTGTAGGCTTCATCGCTCGTCAGGAGCGGTCCGATCGAGCCTTTCCCCTGCTGGATATCATCCATCAGTCCCTTGAATTCAGCGACGGTGGAGTTCAGACGATCGTAGAGTCCGGGATCATAAATCAGCTTTCCGATCGAGCCCTGACCGCTTTCCACAAAGGCCACGATGCGGTCGAGACGTTTCAGCAGCGCGTCCATGTTCTGCAGCGTGCCCTGGCTGGCGCGGACCACGTCATCAATTCCCGGGTTGGGGTGGGTCGCCAGCGTGTCTCCATCCACTGCTTCCGGACCTTTGGCAAATGTGCTGCTGATATTGATGTAGGTCTCGCCCAGCACCCCTGCTGTGGCCATCGTGGATACCGAATCCTTGTGCAGGTTGAAGGCGTAGGTCGTCTTCACTTTCATCACCACTTCTACCGGCGTGCCCGGATGCCCGGGAACAAGACGGATGCGAGTGACGTTGCCAATGTCCACGCCTTCTAAACGCACAGGGGCGCCCACCCGCAGGCCGCCCGAATCGTCAAAATAGGAGAGCAGCGTGATCTTCTTGGTGAGAAAGCCGCCCGTGCCGCTCATGAGAAAAATCAAAACCGCAAGCGTGATGCTGGCAAAGAGGACGGTAAGCCCGACACGGAGCTGCGACCATTTCAGTTGTTTCTGACTGGGCACGGTTGTTTGGCCAAACGACAGGACATGATAACAAAACACCGCAAAATTTCAGGATTTTCACGATCTCAGGCCGCTTGAGGCGCGATCAAGGTTCGCGAAAGCGCGATCGCGGCCAGATACGAGATCGCGCCACATGCCAGCGTGATATTCAAGCCCCACTGGATGGCAATCACCATGGCTAGCACCGATCCCAACACGCTGGAGGCGGCGTTCATCGCCCACGCCCACTCCACCGCATTGCCAGGTCCAGCCCCGGAGGACTCGGCCGCCGCGGACCCAGCCAGAGCCCGCAATCCGGTGGGAAACGGCATCCCCATGGCCATCCCGAGGGGAACCAGCAGCAGCGCGCTAACCAATAGCTTGCCCACAAAAGGTGAACCCACGAGCAGGTTCAGTAGCCTGGGAAGAATCAGCACATACAAGCTGATGGCCCCAGCCAGCAGAACGAGCGGCAGCCAGAGGCGAGCTGTCTCCGGCAACCATCGCCGCGAAAGCAAGCTCCCCCCTCCGCTCGATAGCAACAACAGAAAAATCACGACGGTGAGCGCGTAAGTTGGGTGCCCAAGGAAGAGAACGAAGCGTTGAATGAACGCGATCTCGACCAGGATGTATCCCAGCCCTATGGCTACGAAGTAGAGCAGCGATATCCATCGCCGCGGAGGAAGGCTCCCGACGCTCCGCCCAAAGAGCATCGGCAGGATCAGAAATACCAGCACGGCGACGATAGAAATGACCAATACCATCCCCAGAACCAACACACCAAGGTTGACTTTCCAGTCGATCCCCTGGCGCAAGCCTTCGTCACCAAAGGCCTGCCTGATTTTGAGGGTGAAGAAAAAGAAGGGCGCGTTGTCAGTCACCGGCGCCACGTTGTAAGTGTACGAACTCGCAAATGCCCACGGATCGTTACGCGCGATCAGCCGCGAAAACGGGTTGTCACCCGGGGCCGAAGGCAAGTACAGGGGCTGCAGTTTGTCGTACTGTTCGAGATGCCCGATGACCTCGGCTTCCTCGTTCGCAGAAAAAGGCGACTTCTTCGCGAGCACGACTACCGGGATGCCGTCTTTGCTGAGCTGACCTTCCGATACCACGATGAAATGGCGCGCCGGATCCTGCACCCCGAGCTGATGAAGGGCCTCCATCGCCACGGACACGACCCGCAGAGCTTCTCGCGGCTTGCGAAATTCCCAGCGCGTGATCGCCACCATGCCGTCCGGCTTGAGATGCTGGAAATATTCGCGAAAGGCCTCCGCCGTGTAGAGACTGTTCTCGCTCAGCGCGAACGCCCCGGCGGCGGTCGAAGCCCAGGTATCGACCAGCGTCATCTGGACAACGTCGTAGAGATCGTCTGAATTGCGGATGAACGAGCGGCCGTCGGTCACATGGAGGTGGACCTCGGGACGGTCGTACAGATGGTAAGCGTAGTCCGCATAGCGTTCCCGCATCACCGTGTTGGCGATGATGGGATTGATTTCGATGCCGGTGACGTTGGGGCTGCCGTTGGCCAGGGCGCGCAGCACATCGACGCCGCCGCCGGGACCGATAATGGCGTAGTTGCCCTGGGGCCGCAGAACATTGGCCAGCGCCGGTGGCGCCGACATCAGATTCTTCTTCCACTCCGCACCCCAGTTGTGCGGGTCGGTGTTCATGATGTAAGTGGAAGCATCGGCATCAATCACCACGGCTTTGGCCCCCCCCTGGTTATCCACCTCGACCCGCGAAATCGCGTTCCATTTCGCGAACTCGACCCACAATTTGTCGCGAAATATCCCCTTCGCGTAGAGGACGTCGATCCAGCGGCCGGAATGGTTGACGGCGATGAGAACGACGAGAATTGCGCACGCGACCCAGGGAACATGGGGCCAAACGCGATGGAGCGACAGGCGCCCTCGCCCGTCCGGCTGCTGTGCCGGGCCAGAGCCGCGTTTCCAGATGATGGCGGCAGCGGCCATCGCTAGCGCCGAGAAGAGAATCGCATTCGGCCCGCCAATCCAATTCAGCAGCGGAACGACGGCCAGGCAGGCGGTCGCGCCGCCCAGCAGATCAGCTCCATAGAGGCGCGTTACGTGACTGGTCTCACGCGCGAATACCAAAGAGAAAATCAATCCCGTGAAAAAGAACGGCACGGCCGACGCGAGATAAAGCGCCGTGAGGCGAGCGAAGTTCCACCGCGAGAGTTCAAGCGAGACGGGTACGTGCAGCACAACTTCAAGCGCGAGAAAGATCGCCACGGCATTGATTGTGCATAGTGTCGCGGCCAAGCCGTGGGTAGAAAAGCCAGTGAGCCAGCTTCTCCAGAGATAGGCGAACACGCCACCGGCGCCGAGACCGAGGAGTGCGACAGAGATGGCCAGAAAGGCAAAGTGATAGAAGAGCACCACGGAAAAGAGGCGAGTCAGAGCCAACTCCAGCAGCAGCGCGGAAAAGCTGGTCAGGGCTATGCCCGTGAGCAGAGCCGGGTCGGTGCGCCCGGTCGCGGCGGACGAGGAACTTGTTCCCATGAGGTGGCTGGTCAGAATAACAGATCGAAACCCAGTTCTCAGTTATCGATTCTCGCTTCTCAGTTGACGAAGAGTGACGCCGGCGGGAGCTGCCTTCTCTGTGGCTCTGTGTCTCCGTCGTGGAACGGCGTTCCGCCTACGCTTCCAGGATCACGTGTGCCAGTGCCTGCTCGCGAGTGTGTGTGATAGACAGCGCTACGTTCTTCGCGCCGAGTTTCTCGGCAAATAGCGCCGCCTGACCATGAAATTGAATCGTCGGCCGCTGCCCCGTTGGCCGCACGACTTCGATGTCTCGCCAGCGGACACCATGATTCCATCCCGTACCCAGCGCCTTCATCCCGGCTTCCTTGGCGGCGAAGCGCGCGGCATAGCTTTCAAAGCGGCTGACGGTCTTTCTTTCGCAGTATGCGATCTCACCCTCCGTGAAGACCCGCCGCAGAAAACGCTCGCCAAAGCGCTCCACCGAGTCGCGGATGCGGTGAACTTCGGCGATGTCCACTCCGGTGCCCACGATCATGGAACCATTGTCGATGGGCAGTCGGCAATTGGCAATTTGTAATTGAACGTTGCCGCGGTCTCAGAAGAGCTGATCGCCGCGATAGATCAGTTTGCCATCGATCAGCCGCGCTTCCCCGGTCATTCTGTGCGGACGAACGGGCCCCTCCGCATCGATGTGGAGCACTTCGTGTCCGTGCGTCATCAGCCAATCCGACACAATCATGCGATGGCAGTGGAAGTACACACGTTCCGCGCACATATAGGCAGTGCGAGAACGTTCTGCTAGGGTCGACAGTTCCGCGATTGCTTGCTCGAACTCAGGAGTCAGCGTGTAGTCGGCGTAGTTGCGAAAACTCTGGCTGCGCAACGCGGTGTGCGGAGAATCCTGGCGTGTTTTCTTTCGATATCCACCGAGCGCCTTCATCCAGACGTACTGGATCCCGTGCCTCGGACACTCGCTTTCGAGAGACTCGCGATTGAAGTGCGGAAGGCGGCGTGAAACCGGAAAGGCGCGGATGTCAACCAGTGTCTGGATGCCGTGCGCCTTCAGCGCGGACATGAACTCGTCGAGCGAGCGGGTGGAGTGGCCAATAGTGTAGAGGATCGCCAACAGCGGCTCTCAATTCTCCATCGCTGCGAGCGCCTCGGCCAGGGCTGCATCCTGCTCCGGAAACACCGTCCGCATGTCGAGCAACACACGTCCTTCTTCGACGCGGGCGATGACGGGAGGATTCCAAGATCGCAAACGGTCACGGAGGCCATCAGCGCTGTCGCCGGTTCGCATAAGTGCGATCAGGCGCGTGGGGAGAACGGCTGACGGCGCGGCGCCGCCGCCCACTACGGAATCGCCATCAACGAGTTCGATCTTAAGTTTCGGCGACTTGATCTTGTCGGCCAGCGCTTCCGCGCGGCGCGCGATCTCAACTTTTGGCAGTCGCATCATGCGCAACACCGGGATCGCGTCGTGATCACGCTTGACGTAGGCCAGCAGTGTGGCTTCCAGTGCCGCATAGGTGAGCTTATCGACCCGCAGTGGACGAAACAGTGAGTTCGACCGCATTCGGCCGACCAGGTTGGTGCGTCCGCTGATCAGCCCGGCCTGCGGGCCGCCCAGCAGCTTGTCGCCGCTGTACGTCACCACGTCGACGCCGACCCGCAAGCTGTCGAGCACACCGGGTTCTCCGGTGATCCCGACCGAGCGCAGGTCGAACAGCGCACCACTGCCCAGATCTTCCATGAGTGGAATGTTGCGGCGCTGCGCCAGGGCGACCAGCTCTTCGAGCGCGGGCTGCTCGGTGAACCCGGTGATTTCGAAGTTTGACCGATGCACGCGCAGCAGCAGTCGCGTGCGATCGTTGATGGCGCGCTCGTAGTCGCCGATGCGCGTGCGATTCGTAGTGCCGACTTCGCGCAGCGTGGCCTGCGACTTCGCCATCACGTCAGGAATGCGGAATGAGCCGCCGATTTCAACCAGCTCACCGCGTGAGACGATGACTTCTCCGCCTTCGGCCAGAGAGTTCAGGGCGAGCAGGACCCCAGCCGCATTGTTGTTGACGACGATGGTGGAGATGCGGTCGGCGCTTCGCGCCTCGGGACGGACTAGGGCGTCGGTCCCCACGTGGTCAGCGGAGAATCCGTCGGCCAGCAGTTTCTGAAGCAGCCTGCCCACGTGCACATCGCGCTTTCCACGCTGGCCCGAGGCTAGATCGAATTCGAGATTGGAGTAGGTGGTGGCACACTCCGCGGCGTGTTCCAAGGCGGACGTTGCCAGCGGCGCGCGGCCAAGATTGGTGTGCAGGATTACGCCGGTGGCATTGATCACCGAACGCAGCGAGTAGCTAAGGGAATGGCGAAGCTCGCTTTCGACCGCGGTCACGATCCCGCCGAGCGCTAGCTCCAGCGTCCTTTCGTCGAGCCGACCAGCGGCAATCTCCTGGCGCAGGCGGGCGAGTACTCTGCGGACGCTCTCCGCCACGGGAGCGTGGCCTTCGCGATCTGCCAGCGCCTGCAACTCCGTACGGCGCAGGAGTTCGTCGGTGGATGGCAACTTCTGAAACAACGCCGGGTTGAATGTCGACGACACCGAGCCAGATTATCCCACACTGAACTTCGGGGATGGCTCCGCCGGGCGAGAATGCCCGCCCCACCCGCTGCCTATAGCGTGTGCATATACGCCAGCAGGTCTTTTATCTGCTGGTCGTCCATCACGCGGCCGAAGCCTTCCATCTTGCTGCGGCCATACTTGATGATCTCGCCCACCCGCTCATCGTTCGCCGGCAGCCCGCTGATCGGCAGATACTGCTGCTTGAATACGCCCTTCATCGAAGGCCCTTTCTTGCCGCGCGAAGAGTAGGGCTCGTGACAGCGGTCGCAATAATTGTCGTAGAGCTTTCGTCCCGCGGCCTGTTGCGGATTGAGGCCAAGTTCAGCGTCGGATTTGCGGCGCTCGACTTCGCATCCGGCCAGGGCAACCAGAGCGATGATCACCGCTGAGGCACGAAGGAACAGAGAAAGGCGGCTGGGGAAAATCATGACGGTTATCGCCAGCGCTCCCGGCGCTGGTTGAAAGTAGGATAATACGGAAAGCATGCTCGTTGCCGTCAAACGCGTGTATGAAGCGCCCGCCGCCTCAGACGGCTTACGCGTGCTGGTGGACCGTCTCTGGCCGCGCGGGCTGACGAAGCAGCAAGCGGCAGTGAAACACTGGCTGCGCGACCTGGCGCCTTCGACCGAGTTGCGTCAGTGGTACCACGCCAATCCGTGGCGCCTCTTTCGCAAACGATATCTGAAAGAACTCGTGTCTCCCAAAGGAAGCGCGGCCGTTGAAAAGCTCTATGGCCTGGCAGCATCGGGCAAGAAGCTGACCCTGCTCTACGCATCCCACAACGAGGAACGCAACAACGCGATGGTGCTCAAGGAACTTCTGGAGGGCTCTCCCAAACCGCCATCGAGCGTGGGACACCCCGCGCTCGGACGCGGGGGTATTCGCAAGGCGAAGAAAGAGTAACCAGTACCCACTTTCCGACTCTATCGCGCAATCGGAAATCGCCGAGGCCGCTGAATCTGGCCGAGAGCTGACAGTTCCGCGCTTCGCACTATAATTTCCCGTCATGCCCGCCGCGATCGAAAAGAAGATCGAATCCCTGCGCGACAAGATCCGCCATCACGAATACCGCTATTACGTCCTCGACGATCCCGAAGTCTCCGACGCCGATTTCGACAAGCTGATGAACGAGCTCAAGGCGCTCGAAAAGGAGCACCCCGAGCTGATCACGCCCGATTCCCCGACACAGCGCGTGGGCGGCAAGCCGCGCGAAGGATTCGTCAAGGTCAAGCATTCCTCACCCATGCTCTCGCTCGACAACGCTTATAGCGAAGCAGAGCTGCGCGACTGGGAGCGGCGGGTGCACCAACTCAGCGGGCGCAGCGATGTCGAGTACATGTGCGAACTCAAGCTCGATGGCATGTCGCTGGCGCTGCGGTATAAGGGCGGACATCTGGAGCGCGGCATTACGCGCGGCGACGGCAACGAGGGCGAAGATGTCACCGCCAACGTCCGCACGGCACGGTCGATCCCCCTGTCGGTTCCGAAAGAAAAACTGAAGAAAGCCGGGATCCCGGAAGATTTCGAAACGCGCGGCGAGATGCTGATGCCGGTCGCCGCGTTCCGCAAGCTCAACGAGGAGCGCGAAAAGCAGGGCCTGGCGACCTTCGCCAATCCGCGCAACTTCACTGCCGGGACGGTGCGCCAGCTCGAACCCAGCATCACCGCGCAGCGCCGGCTCGACTATTTTCCCTACATGCTGCTGCAGAACGGGCGTACTTATTTCGACCGGCACTCGAAGACGATGGATGCGCTCGAAGCCGCCGGCTTCAAGGTCAATCCGCACCGCAAGCTGGCGAAGAATCTCGAAGAGGTCTGGAAGTTCATTCAGGGCTGGGAGGAGAAGCGCGACTCGTTGCCGTACGAGATTGACGGCATCGTCATCAAGGTCGATCGCACCGGCTTGCAGCAGGAGCTCGGCTTCACCGGCAAGGCGCCACGCTGGGCCATTGCCTACAAGTACGCCGCGCGCGGCGCGGTCACCCAGATCGAGGACATCGTTCCGCAAGTGGGCCGCACCGGAAAACTGACTCCGGTGGCTTGGCTCAAGCCGGTGCCGATCGGCGGCACGACCGTCTCGCGCGCCACGTTGCACAATATGGATTTCATTGACGATCTCGGCGTCAAGATCGGCGACTGGGTCGAGGTCGAGCGTGGCGGCGACGTCATCCCCAAAGTCGTCAAGGTCGTCGAAGACAAAGACCACCCGCGCGGGCATAAACAATTCCACATGCCGGAGCATTGCCCAGTTTGCGGCGGGAATGTCGTGCGAACTGAGGGCGAAGCCGACCATCGCTGCGTGAATGCGAATTGCCCGGCCAAGCTGCAAGGGACCATTCTGCATTTCGCGTCGCGCCACGTGATGGACATCGACGGCCTCGGCGAAGCGCTCGTAACCCAGCTTACCGAGCGCGGCATGGTGAAGAATATCGCCGATCTCTATCGCCTGACGAAAGACGACCTTCTGACCCTGGAGCGTATGGGCGACAAGTCGGCCGAGAATGTGCTTGGCGAAATCGAGGAGTCAAAGAAGCTGCCGCTGGAACGCGTGATCTACGGGCTCGGAATTCGCTTTGTCGGCGAGCGTACGGCACAGTTTCTCGCCGAACATTTCGGATCGCTGGACGCAATCATGAAGGCCGGCGCCGAAGAACTGCAGGAGGTAAACGAAGTCGGGCCGCGAATCGCGGAGAGTATCGCCGAATTTTTCAGCGACGAGCACAACCGGAAGCTGGTGAACGATCTGCGCAAGGCCGGGCTGACGCTCACTGGCCAAAAGAAAGAGAAAGGCACGAAGCTGACGGGGAAAACGTTCGTGCTGACCGGCACCCTGGAGCGCCATTCACGCGACGAGGCAAAGAAACTGATCGAGGATGCCGGCGGACGGGTGTCAGGGTCCGTCAGCAAGAAGACGGATTACGTCGTGGCCGGCAGCGAGGCGGGATCGAAGCTGGACAAGGCGAAGGAGTTGGGCGTGGCGGTGATCGGAGAGGAGGAGATGGAGAGGCTGGTGGGGTAGAAGAAAAGCGGATCTCGTGATGAGTGTAATGTTAATTCAACTACGCCATCTTTGATTTTTCCCGGTGTACAATCCGCAGCAGCGCCCCTGTCTCATTACACTAGACTCCCCGAAAGAAAGTGCCCTGGACGAAGGCTATGTCGATCTTCCCGCTGCTGGCGCGAGGTATTGCCCGCTTTGCGATTCTCAGTCTGCTTGTCGGTGGCGCCACAGCGAGCGCGACAGCCGATTTGTCCGCGCTCGCGGCGAATGACAATCGAGTACCGGCCGGGCGACTTGAAAATGGCGTTCTCACGATCCGGATCGAAGCGGCAATGGGGAACTGTTCTCCGGAGGAGAATGATGGTCCCGCATATCCATGTGCCGCATTCCGTGAACCCGGCGGCAAGCTCTCGACACCAGGACCATTCATCCGGGTGCCCGAAGGAACCAGCATCCACGCATCCATCCGCAATCTACTCCGTCAGCCGCTCACCATCCACGGGCTGCATACCCGCCCAAACAATACTCGGCCAAACATTGAACAAGAAGTCCTCGTCATTCCCTCCGGTGACACACGCGACGTTGTTTTTCAGGCCGGCGCCCCCGGCACGTATCTCTACTGGGCAAGTCGAACTGGCGCGGACGCTCTGCTGCATCGCCACACGGATGATGACCAGCTGAACGGCGCTTTCGTGGTCGATCCCAAAGGTTTTGCCCCCAACACCAGCGATGAGCGTACGCTGGTGATCAGCCAACACGTTGACGTTTACGATGAGCAATCGAAGCCCCCGAAGTTCCACGACATACTGGGTTTCAATGGTCTTTCCTGGCCACATTCCGAACGCCTGACGTATCGCGTCGGCCAGACCGCGCACTGGCGAGTGATCAATGCCACTCGTATCGCCCATCCCATGCACCTTCACGGTTCTTACTTCCGCGTCGACAGTATTGGTGATGGCGAAACCGATGCCATCTACAACGATGACGAAAGGCGAATGGCAGTTACCGAACCGGTGCCTCCCGGCCACACCTTCACGTTGACCTGGACTCCAGAACGTGCCGGCAACTGGTTGTTCCACTGCCACGTGCTTCGGCATATCTCGCCGGAGCATCGATACTGGCAGCCAGCCGCGAACGAGCATCAGCACGATTCCGCCGACCACGCCCGTCAAGGGATGGCGGGCCTCGTTCTGGGAATTACCGTGCTGCCGGCGGAGACGCCGGTCAGCCAGATATCCGCCAGCCAAATATCAAAGGCCGCACCACCAACCCGCAAGCTGGATCTGGTGGCGAGCGAACTGCCAGGGCTTTTCGGGAATGATCCGGGGATGGCCTTTTCCATCCCGACCATCGCGGGCGCGAAACCAACGATTCCCGGACCTCCATTGGTGCTCACTCGGGGTCAGCCCTCCGAGATCCGCGTGGTGAATCATCTTTCCGAACCGTTGGCGGTTCATTGGCATGGAATCGAGTTAGAGAGCTACTACGATGGGGTGCCGGGCGTGAGCGGATCGGGGACACACCTGATGCCGTCGATTCCGCCAGGGGAATCTTTCGTCGCCCAATTCACGCCCCCGCGGGCGGGCACGTTCATTTATCACACCCATATCGACGATCTGAAACGGCTGACTTCGGGATTATACGGACCGCTGATCGTAATGCCGCCGGGCGAAACGTTCGATCCTGAAACCGACCGCGTGCTCATGCTGAGCAAGGCTGGTCCGGGCGACACGCCGGTTTGGCTGAATGGCAGCGAGTCTCCCACGTTTGGCAACTTCCGGGTCGGACAGACGTACCGGTTACGCATCATCAACATCCTGCCGGATAACCCGCCGGCGGACATCAGGCTGGAAGCGGCAGGTGTGCCGGTGAAATGGCGTCCCGTGGCGAAAGATGGTGCCGATCTACCTTCTGGGCACCGCATCCTCTGCGCTGCGCGGCAAACGCTTTCCGTAGGAGAGACGTACGATTTTGAGTTTCGACCGGAGGCGGCAGGTCAACTAACCCTGTACGCAACACGTCCGGCGACTATCTTTCCACCGGAGATAACGCCGTCGCACAGGCCGGTCGAGTTGCGCTCGGCAACAACCATCAGCGCCCACATCGTGGTGGCAGAGTAGGTCCGACCTTTAGCGGTGGCTAAAGGGCCGTCATGGAGCCGACCGACGCGGCCCCGAAAAGCCGCTCGTCCACATCCCCGGCTTGGCCCACGCCACCTTCATCTCCGTCTCCCGAATCATCTGCTGCCACAGGGTGTCCGGATCGGAACTGAAGACGGTTTTGGCGTCCGCCGGAAACACGAACCACGCGCCCAGCGCGACTTCCATCTGCAATTGCTCTCTGGTCCATCCAGCGTAGCCCACATACACATGAAAGTTGCCGGGATCAGGTCGAGTGGCGATCGTCTGTTCAAACAGCGCTTTTGCGGCGATCAGATAAGTCCCGCCGAACACGCGGTCAGCGCCTTCGAGCTTGGCCGTTGATTGCATCAACGCGAACACTGCATCATGCCCGACCGGACCTCCGAGATAAACTTCATCGGAACGATCTTTCGCCGCCTTGAGGTCCTTAAAGGCTCGTGAAAGCGGGACATCGCTGCGCCGGTTGAGCATCAGTCCGATCACTCCTTGCGCATCGTAGCGAACCAGCAGGACGACGGTCTCAGCGAAGTTCGGATCGGCCAGGTCGCGACTCGCCACCAGCACCTTTCCAGCGCTTAGATCCTTGATGTTCTTGCTTTGGACAGGAAAAACGGCGGGCACGATATCGTTTTTCGCCGGTGAGCCGCTCACCGATGCGCCGATCCCGCTTTCGCTGGACACGAGAACCACGATCGTGGCCAGGATTGCGAGGAAGCGCGCTTTGTACAGAAACATGGCCGCTCTCCCGACCGGGGTCACCGGCGATGGCCCCGTCGTGCCGCGAACCTCAGCAGCTAAAGCCGCATTCTAGCTCTTCGCTCGGCAAGGCACGAATGCAGTCGCCCCCGCCATCATCAGCGCGAACCTGCTCCTTCTCCCCGCGTCATTCTTCTCCGGTTACTTCTTTTGTGCTGAGGGCGGCGTAATCCCATTCAGCCGCAGGTACATCGCCTGCATCCCATAGTGGTCGGCCCAGCTTCCCGCCAGCGCCAGCGCCAGCCGCGCACGCGTCACCTGCTGGCCGCCGAAAGCTTCGGTCGTCTCGCCCAGCTTCGAGTCGTCCGCCTTCGGTAGCGCGTCGGTACAAAAATCAAAGGAAGCTTTCAGTGCAGCCACCAGCTTGTCTTTCCCGTCCGACTCCTTAGCTTCTTCCACCTTCGGCGCTGGCACTGCCGCCACCTTGCTGCAGAACAGGTTGTTCGACTCGATAATGTGTGTGATCAGGTGGCCGAACGTCATCTGGTCCGCGGTGGGCTTGTAGCTGTACTTGTCGGCAGGCATCGCCTCAGCGGCCGCGATGATGTTCTTTTGGCGTCCGGGCAGTGTTTCCTTTAGCGCGGTAGCAACGGGGTTCTTGGCCTGGGCAAAGACTACAGCTACAGCAACCGGCAGAAACACCGCAATCGACAAGATTCTCTTCATGCCATCCTCCACGTGTCCCGACAGCATATCGCGGGGGAGGGCGGCCGCGCCACACGGCGGCGGGCAAGAATGCCCGCCCCACACGAGTTACCTTGCCGGCACAATCTCAAACACGATCTCAATCACATCCTTCACTTTGACCGTGCCGCCAGCAATGCTGACCGGCGCGATGCCCCAGTCCGTCTGCTTGATCTTGACCGATCCGTTATAGCGGCCGTTGGCCAGCGTGACCACCAACTCCACCGGCTTCGTGACGCCGTGCAGCGTCAGATCGCCGCGCACTTGGTACTTGTCGCTATCCTGGGGCGTCACCGCAGTCGACACGAAGCGAATCTCCGGGAAGCGCTGCGCGTCGAGCACTTTGTCGCTCTTCATGGTCTGGTCGATGTCGGCGATTTCAGACGCCTTCACGCCTTCGTCGAGCACTTTCATGTCTTTTGCATTGAAGATCAGCGTCACCACACGTTTGTCGGCGTCAAGCTCTCCCGACGCAATCGGCGCCTGGATGGTGTGGTTGTGGGCAAAGGCAGAGAAGAATCCGGTCTTGTCGACTTTGATCGTAAGGTTCGACCGTCCCGTGTCAATGCCCACGGCTTGGGCGGAGGCCAGGCGACACACCACCGTCATCACGAGCAGGCAAGTCAGCTTCGGCATACGGTTTCATCCTCCGAATTGCGGGACACTTGCGGGCGGGGTTAATCCAAGTGTATGAGTCGCACCCCTGAACCCGCAAGGCGCATGCCGTACGGAGTTCGTCGGAGCGACGGCTTGATGAGCCTCCGCCCTGCCCTTAAACTTTGAACATGCACTCCCATGCAGGGCATGGACATCCCGAGAGCACAGGACGAGTACTGCGCATTTCCCTCGCGGCCACTGCGTTGTACATCGTGCTGCTCGTCGTGGCCGGGATCCGCGCTCACTCATTAGCACTGCTCTCGGAAGCGGGCCATAACCTGTCGGACTTCCTCGCCCTGCTCCTGTCGTTAGCGGCCGTATATCTGGAAGGGCGGCCGCCGAGCGCGACCAAGACCTACGGCTACCGCCGCGCCGGAGTGTTGGCTGCGCTGGTCAATTCGCTGACCCTGGTGCTGGTAGCGTTCTTCATTTTCTATGAAGCCTTCAAGCGCCTGCAGAACCCCGGGAAAGTTCATGCGGGCACGATGATCTGGGTAGCGGCGGCGGGCGTCGTGATGAATGGCGCCATCGCGCTGTTGCTGTGGCGGTCCGGGCGCGACGTCAATATCCGCAGCGCCGTTCTCCACGAGATCGGGGACACGCTCTCGACTGCGGCCGTGATCGCCGGCGGCTGGGGCATCCTTTGGACCGGCCGGCAGTGGATTGACCCCGCGCTCTCGATCGGCATCGGTGCGCTGATCCTGTGGTCAAGCTTCGGCATCGTGCGCGAGACACTGAATATCCTGCTCGAAGGCACCCCGCGTGGCATGAAAGTCGAGGCGGTCGAAACCTGTATGCGTCGAGTTGCCGGCGTCAGCGACGTGCACGACTTGCACGTCTGGAGCATTGGCTCGGAGAGTCACGCGCTGTCGGCCCACGTGAAGATCGGCGACATCCCGATGTCAGAAAGCGACGCGATTCTACGCACCATCAACGCCAGGCTGGAACACGAGTTTGGCATCCGCCACACGACGATCCAGTTGGAGCACGTGGTGTGCGAGACGGCGCACGGGTGCGTGATTCCGGTGGGGGAGGGGCGGGAACACTCTGATTAACGACAACGAGGCGCCTTTGGAAACTAGCCCACGAAAGACCATCGAAGATTTTCCCAAGTTCTTCGTCACGGGTCTGCGTCGGGGTCCTACCGCAGCGGAGGGATACACGCATTTCGAGATTGACGGTTACTTCGATCGCCCCATTGCCATCGAACCCACAGGTCCACAGTGGTTTTGGCTTCTGTTCGGAAAGCGCGAGTGTTTGTGCGCAGGCGTGCAGTCCTTTAACAAAGAAACCAAAGCGGCAGCCCTGTACTTCGACGCACGCGAGGAGCCGCAGATTGTTGGAAGTGCCCTTGCTTACCTTAGTCCCTACTGGCGGGCATTTAATGTGTGGATGGTTCTTGATCCAGATTGGGGATGGGAGAAGAAGCAGTTCCTGGGAATTGATGCAATCGCTGAGGACTATCAGGCGGAGGAGACCTCAATCGTCGAAGGCCGGGAAGTGCAGGTATGGACGAAGCTATCCCCAGCTCGCGGAGGCCAGAGTCGCCTTTATCCCGCAGCTAACCAAACTTCTACGCCCGCAAGTACGGCCCAATTAGTTCCTTTGGGCTGGGACCACGAGCACTGCGAACTGTGCAGAGCGCATATCGACGTCGGCATGTTCGGATACCGTGATCCAGACGATCGCTGGATGTGCGAGAACTGCTACGCGAAATATGTAGTGACTCGCGATCTAGCATTTGTGGACGAGCTATAGGATCCTTAAATTACCGACTCCAACCGTCTATTCGTGCTGCCTTTGGAATATCTTTCTCGCTGTCTCGATGGTATCGGCCTCGTCGGCCAGCTTGTCTTTTCTGATCCGCACAATCCTTGGAAACCGCAGCGCATATCCACTTTCATGCCGCTCTGACCGCATCATGTTGTTGAAGGCCACTTCCAGGACAATCTTCGGCTCAACCTGCAAGCGCATGCCTTCGTCGCGGGTCACGTGCGCGAGGAACCATTCGGTCATTTCGGCGATCTCGGCGTCGGTGAGGCCGGAGTAGGCTTTGCCGATGTTCACCAGGCGGTCGCCGTCCCAGACAGCGAAGGTGTAGTCGCTGAGCACGCCGATGCGCTTGCCGTGTCCGTACTCGACCGCGGTCACAACCACGTCGAGTGTGGCCAGTTCGCGCTTCATCTTCAGCCACGACTTGCCGCGGCGGCCGGGCGTGTACGGCGAGAAGAGGTCTTTGATCATCAACCCCTCGTTCCCGCGAGCGCGCGCGGCGGTGAATAGAGTCTCGATGTCATCCGGAGTGTGGGCCGCAAATACTGGAGCGAGGAAGACAACTGGAGTAGACGGTTCCTCTTCAAAAATCAGCCTCGATTGCGCGTGGACTTGACCCGGCCCGGCCGCCAGTGATCCGGGAAGTAGCCGATCCAGAACCTTACGGCGTTCGCTCAGAGGGCGCTCAAGGAACACTTCTTTGCCGGTACAGAGAACGTCGAACACCAGATAGGCAACCGGCACGTCGCGCATGAGCTTCTCGCTGACCCGCTTTCGGCCCAGGCGCTGCTGTAGCGAACTGAACGGCAATGCGCGGCCCTGGATCAGCTGTCCCTCAAGTCTCGTACCGCTTCCCCCCGAGTCTCCCCGCATGGAGGCGCGCGCACCTTCGCCCGTGCTGCCGACAGCCCACGCCACAATCTCGCCGTCGAGAATGGTGCCGTCTGGCAATGCAGCCAGTGCCGGCGGCAACTCGGGGAACGACTCGGTAATCTCATCGCGCGTGCGTGAGTAAAGCCGAACCTCGCCATCGCGAATATGCGCGTGCGCGCGGATGCCGTCGTACTTATCTTCGACTGCAGCCTGTTCGAAGTAACTCAGCGCTTCTTCGGCAGACTCGACCGGGCTGGCGAGCATGAAGTCGATGGGATGGAACAGCCGCAGGCGCGCTTCGGCAAGGTGGCCGTTTGAGGCAAGCAGCAACGTCTCGCCGATATCGCCGAGCAGCATGTTGGCGCGTTTCACGTCGTCGAGTGCAGCATCGAAAGCTCTGGCGATCGCCTCCTCGACCAGGCTCTCTTTCAAGCCAATCCGCAGGTCACCGCTGATGATCTTCACGATGTACTTGGCTTCGAGCGGGGTGGCTTGCCCGAGAAGTTCGCGCAGTAACTGTGCTTTCGGCGCCGGCCCACGGGAGGCCGCGATCTGCTCGAATGCCTGCTGCACAACGGTGAGCGTGAGACTTGCCTGAGGTCTTGGCGGAAGCACCTCCGCCGCGACCGATCCGCCGTCGCCGTGGCGGCGATAGCTGGCAGTCAGTTCTTCTTCCGACTTCCCGGAAAGCTGCGCAATCGTCTGCCACAACAACGCCCCACCGACTTGCAGCGTTGTCTCCTGGTACGCTGGAAAGGGTCGTCCGGACAGGTACACAGCCGCGATCGCGGCCTCGCTGACCGGGAGCGAACGCAGGTAATCCGCGACGATGGCTGTTTTCTCCAGCTTCTTGGTGGTCGCGGCAATGGCCTCGCAGGTTTGGGCGAAGCGGAACATGGTGGGATTGATCTTAGCGCGGGCCGGGCGAGGGATCGCAGAGGTCAGATTGCAGAGGTTGGAAACCACGTCCAAGCTGCGGGCTTCGAGCTACGAGCGAGCAGGTTGCCCGTAGCTCGCAGCAGTCGTTTCACCTCTGCAATCTGACCTCGAACCTCTGACCTCCCCAACCTGTGGTACCCTAATCCAAGGAATCGTAGGAGTCGTTCCTTCCCTCAGGATCATCCAATCTGCATGCGGTTTTGGCGGCAAAATCTGCGGTTTCTGGCGGCTCTTCAGCTGCTCCCGGCTCTCGAAAGCGGAGAGGAAATCCTCGTCGGCGGGCAGGCCGTGCTGGAGGGCGTCATGATGCGCTCGCCCCACGCCTGGGGGATTGCCGTCCGTAAGGCTTCAGGCGAGGTTGTGACGCATAGCGAGCCGCTCGATCGCCCGTCAGAAAAACACAAATGGATGGGATGGCCGGTTGTCCGTGGGGTGATGACGCTGGGGCACGCCATGTCGCTCGGCTTCAAGGCGCTGCGTTTTTCCGCCAATGCGGTGCTCGATGAAATCCCGGCCAACGAACAGGGCAAGAAAGTAGAAATCAGCGGCTGGCTGGCAGGGTTGAACGTTCTCTTCTCCGTGGCCTTTTTCATTTTCATGTACAAGTACCTGCCCCTGGTGGCCACGACCGAGCTGAAGAAAGTGAATCCTCTGTTCGGCGAACAGATTATTTTCAACCTGGTTGACGGCCTGATCCGCATTGGCTTGTTCCTGCTGTTCGTCTGGGGCGTTTCGCTGTGGAAAGACATCCGCCGCGTGTACGAGTATCACGGCGCCGAGCACAAAACGGTTTTCGCGTTCGAGAATGGCGATCCCCTGGATACCGGATCGGTACAGAAGTACACCACGTATCATCCGCGCTGCGGCACGAGCTTCCTGATGACGGTGATGATCATCTCGATGCTCGTTTACATGGCGATTCCGGTGCAGACCTTCTGGGCGCGCTTCGGGATTCGCATTGCCCTGCTGCCGGTGATTGCCGGCGTCTCCTACGAAATCATCCGTTTCGCCGCAAAGCATCGCGGTTCGCTGTTCGCGCTCATGACCGCGCCGGGTCTGTGGCTGCAGCGCATCACCACCCAGCCTCCGGACGACAGCCAGGTCGAGTGCGCAATCGTTGCTCTGGATGAAGCGATGGCGCTGGAAAAGCAGCGTGGCGGAGAGCTGGTGATTGCCTAGCGGTCGTTAGTCGTTGGTCGTTAGTCATTCGGAGGATGTTTCCGATTGCCGACTCTCCTAGTTGTTAAAAACGTCACAATCTCATTGTTTATCGCTCACAGGCTTCCGGTCCCGCTAGGCGTTAGCGTGGACTCGGAGGTGAGACCTTGCCGTCCAATTCGACTTTTCACGACCTGCGAGTATGGCAGGAGGCAATGAATCTGACTGAGGATGTGTATCGCGCCACGCTTGGTTTTCCGAAACACGAACTCTACGGACTTGTATCACAGATGCGGAGGGCTGCGGTCTCAGTGCCGAGCAACATAGCGGAAGGGAAGGGGCGGCACTCCGACCCCGATTTTGTCAGATTCCTTTTCCAGGCCAGGGGATCCCTCTTGGAGCTCCAGACACAGATATTGATCGCCTGCCGTTTACAATATCTTTCGGAAGAGACGGCGCGGCATCTCGGCAGTGGCGCGGACAGCATCGGACGTGGATTGAACGCTCTCATCAACAAGTTCCGTTCCGTAGCCTAACGACCAACGACCAGCGACCAACGACTCATGTTTGAACGCCTCGACCAAATCGAACAGCGCTACGAAGAGCTGAACCGGGCGCTCGCCTCGCCGGAGACGATGAACGACTCGGCGAAATACCAGAAGACTGCCAAGGCGCATAGCGAAATTACGCCTATCGTAGAAAAGTATCGCGAGTACAAAGACCTGACTCGCGGCATCGCCGAAAGCAAAGCCGTTCTCGCCGACGAAACCGACGCCGACATGCGCGCCTACGCCCAGGAAGAACTGACCAAGCTCGAAGGCCGCGTGGGCACGGTCGAAGAAGAACTCAAGGTTCTGCTGCTGCCCAAAGATCCCAACGACGAGAAAAACGTCATCCTCGAAATCCGCGCCGGGACGGGTGGCGATGAAGCCACGCTCTTCGCCGCTGAAGTCTTCCGCATGTACAACCGCTACGCCGAAACGCAGAAGTGGAAGGTCGAGGTCCTGTCGACATCGGAGTCAGGGGTCGGCGGGCTCAAGGAAGTCATCGCCCTCATCGAAGGGGACCGCGTCTATTCACGGCTGAAGTACGAGAGCGGCGTGCATCGCGTGCAGCGTGTGCCGGCCACCGAGCAGCAAGGACGCGTGCATACCTCAGCCATCACCGTCGCGGTGCTGCCGGAAGCCGAGGACGTCGACATCAAGATTGAAGCCAAAGACTTGCGTATCGATACGTTTTGCTCCTCCGGACCCGGCGGGCAGTCGGTGAATACGACCTACTCGGCCGTCCGCATCACCCACATTCCGACCAACACAGTCGTCAGCTGCCAGGACGAAAAGTCGCAGATCAAGAACCGCGAAAAAGGGATGCGAGTGCTGCGCTCCCGCCTGTACGAAATTGAAATGCAAAAGCAGCAGGAAGCCCTGGCCAAAGAACGCAAGCAGATGGTCGGCTCGGGCGACCGCTCGGAGAAGATCCGCACCTACAACTTCCCGCAAAATCGCGTCACCGACCATCGCATCGGCTTCACCCTCCACCAGCTTGAGCAGGTGATGGACGGCAAACTGCAACCCATCATCGACGCGTTGATCACCCACTTTCAAGCCGAGAAGCTGAAGCATGAAACTGCGTCGGTTGTGTAAATAACAGAATCCATTGGCGATATTAAGAAATGGACTTAGACGGCTGTTGATATGTTATGATGTAACCATCATGATGGCAAGAACTCAAATCACGCTAGAGCCTGAGATCCATCGGCGGGCCCGTCAGCGCGCCAGCGATCTGGGCGTCTCTCTGGCTGAATATCTACGCAGGCTCGTCAAGAGAGACCTTGGTAGTCCCCAGAAGAAGGTCGACGTCAGCTGCATTTTCAACCTCGGGGACGGCGGCAAGTCCGACATCGCTAACCAAAAAGACCAGATGATCGCGGAAGCCATAGAGGCCGACCTCGAACGAGGTAGGCGGCGATGACCGGCGTATGAGCTTGTTCGTCGACACGTCAATCTGGTACGCGGCAACATCCCATTCCGACCTCAACAACGAGCGCGCACGTGCCATTTTGTCAAGCGGAGAATCGCTGTATGTGACCGATCACGTGCTGGCCGAAACATGGTCATTGATTCGAAACCGGATTCATCGCGGGGCGGCAGAACAGTTCTGGGAGGGCATGCGCAGCGGAATCGCTGTGATCGAACCCGTTGGTCTAGCCGATCTTGAGGCTGCCTGGCAGATCGGGATCGCCTTCCCGGATCAGGACTTCTCGCTGGTTGATCGCGCCAGCTTCGCAGTGATGCGGCGATTGGGCATCGAACGTGCAGCTTCATTCGATAGTCATTTCGCAGTTTTTCGATACGGGCCCAAGCAGCGCTATGCCTTCGACGTCGTTCGATAATCGCTTTCAGCGCACCCGGTCTAACCTGGATCTGTCTAGCTGATCCCTTGGCCTTGAACGTGGTGAAATAGACGTGTGCAACTGCGTGCTTCTCTCAATGCTGCCGTGGAGCGCCTCACCTTGGATAAGGTTCCGTCCCCCCGAATGAACGCCGAACTCCTGCTCCGCTTCGTGCTCGACTGCGACCGCGCCTATCTCTTCGCTCATCCCGAGCGCGAACTGGCCGAGGACGAAGTCGCACGCTATGACGAGGCCCTGGCCCGCCGGGCCAGCGGCGTTCCAGCCCAGTACATCACTGGACATCAGGAGTTCTGGGGACTGGAGCTGATCGTGTCGCAGGCAGTGCTGATTCCCCGTCCGGAGACAGAGCATGTCGTCGAGACCGTGCTCGAACTGGCCGGCAAGGCGCCGGCACTACGCATCGCCGACGTCGGTACGGGCTCCGGCGCCATCGCGCTGGCGCTGGCAAAGGAGCTGCCCGGCGCGGTTATTCATGCCACCGACATTTCCTCCGATGCGCTGGAAGTGGCACGCGTCAACGCGGCACGGCATGAGCTGAGTTCCCGCATTCAGTTTCACCAAACCGATCTGCTTGCCGGACTGCCGCCCGGAGAGTTTGACTTCATCGTTTCCAATCCCCCCTACGTGGGAGAGTCGGAAGAAGACCAGGTGCAACTCGAAGTCCGCAAGTTCGAACCGCGCACCGCAGTGTTTGCTGGTCCCACGGGTCTCGAAATCATCGAGCGCCTCATCCCGCAAGGCCGGGAGGCGCTGCGCCCAGGCGGCTGGCTTGTCTTCGAAATCAGCGGAACCATCGCCGAGCAGGCTCGCCTCCTCCTCTCCAGCTGGACCGACGCAAAAATTACAAACGATCTGCAAGGAATTGCACGTGTCGCCCGGGCGCGGAAGTAGACCGAAAACCCGATCCCGGATTCTGTGAAATTTCTCTGCGTAGTCCGCACTCTCCGCGGCGATATCCCCGCTTTCGCCGTAGACCATCCCTCCCAGATTTGCGATAATGCACAAGCTCTTGAGCGTGGGTAGTGTCCAGAATCTTCTCCATTTTCGGGTCCAGTTCCCCAACGCCGTTAGGACCACTGGAGCGCCAATTGCTCCAGGCGCTGTGGGCGCGCGGCAGCGCTACGGTCCGTGAAATCTGCGATGACGAGACGATCACCCAGGCCTACACCACCGTCATGACCACCCTTGACCGCCTCTACAAGAAACAACTGCTTGATCGCGTGGCTGAGGGCCGTGCTTTCCGCTACACGCCCCGCCAGTCACCGGACGAGTTGCGGCGCGTGGCTGCGATCGAGGGCATTCGGCAATTGCTGGGCTCCGGCGAGGCCTCATCCCTTCCGTTGTCCTACCTTGTGGAAGCCGTGAGCGACCACGACGCTCAACTGCTGGATGAGCTGCAATTGCTGGTGGAACGCAAGCGCCGCGAGCTCAAGAAGACGGAGCAGGAATAAATGTTCGTGCTGCGCGGGATCGCAGTTTCGCTTACGTTTTTCGTCCTGCTGTATTGCCTTCTGTCGGCCGGTCTTGTGCTCGGGTGGCGCGGTGTGTACCTTCTGCGAACCAGCTCACGCCGGCGCGCGGATTTGCTGTTCTGGCTTCGTATTGCTCCGCTGTTGACTTCCGCCGCCGTTACGATCGCGCTCGTCGTCCCCGCATATGTGCAGTTGGAACCCCGTTCCATTGACGAGGACATCGCCCTGCCGCTTGTCCTCGCCTTCGGATGCGTGTCGCTGTTTGCCCTGGGTTTGTTTCGCGTGGTCAAGGCCCACAAGAAAAGTGCCCGCGTCGTCCAGAGATGGATGAACGGCGCCAACCTCCTGGATGCCGAATCCACGGCGCCCACGTTCCAAACCGCCAGCGATGCTCCCCCCCTGACACTGGTGGGCGTGTGCTACCCCAGGGTGGTCGTGTCGCAGAAAACTGTGACGCTTCTCGACAAGAATGAGCTTCGCGTCGCTGTCCGTCATGAAGTCGCCCACATTCGGTTTCATGACAACCTGAAGAAACTCGCTTTCTATTGCGCGCCGTGCCCCGGCATGGCGGAGCTGGAGACTGCCTGGGGCGAGGCCGCGGAACTGGCAGCCGACGAGGAAGCCGTCACCAGCATCCATGAAGCCCTGGACCTCGCTGCTGCTCTGATCAAGCTGTCCCGGCTCATCCCTCCGAAGGCCGGCCCGGCGTTTACTATGGCGCTCGTGCCCGGTGACCGGTCCCTCATTCAACGTGTGGAGCGTCTTCTCGACTGGCGCGACAGTAAGTCACGAACTCATCGTGCCCGCTGGGGGTACTCCATCTCGGTGTTCCTTGTGACCGCCCTGATCGCCATAGCAGCCGACCCCGCAGCCTTGGTTCAGGTCCACAGGATAAGCGAATGGCTGGTCCGCTAGCTGGATTCCATGCCACCAATATTTCTGCAAGCGTTCACACCTCGCCCCGGAGGTACGACTGCTGGTAGTAGTGCATAACCCTCGGTAAGCTGCTCGCGCATGAAAATGTCTCAGGTGTTGCTTTCTCTTCTTGTCTTTGTCCCCGCCGGATTTGCTCAGGACTCGACCGTGCCTGCTCCCTCCACTCAGAAGCAGACTCAGTTGCCGACCGTGAAGGAACGTGTCGAAGTCACCGCCACTCGACTTCCCGAGGAGCCGGAAGAAGTCCCTACGGCCATCGAGGTCATCACCGGAGACGAGTTGCGGGCCCGCGGGGCCAGAGACTTACGCACTGCGCTTGCGCCCGCCATCGGTGTCGAGATTGCTCCAGGGGGCGATGCAGGCCCGGCTAGTTCCGTGCCTGATTTCTGGGGCTTGAAGGAGTTCGACGCTTTCCTGCTCCTGTCGGACGGCGTTCCCTGGGGCGGGGCTTTCAATCCTGCTCTCACCACCCTGGATCTGAACGATGTTGAGCGGATCGAAGTGCTGCGCGGACCGGCTCCGGTGACTTATGGCGCCACTTCCTTTGTGGGCGCGATTCATGTCGTGCATAAAGATGCTACCGAAGGCGGTCACACCTTGACGGTGCAGGGCGGCAACTACGGCAGCGGCGGTGGCCTGATTTCCACCCCGATTCCGCTGGCAGGCAATTGGTCGTCACGCCTCACAGCCGACGGCGAACGGCAGGGCTTTGCGGACGGACGCACCGAATATCGTCGCGGACACGGGCTATGGCGTGTCGGAACCAAGCCCGTCAACGATCAGCGCGTGTGGTTCAACTTCGACGTCAACTGGCTGGACCAGAATCCCCCGAGTCCCCGGCCGCGCGAAGAAGCGGAGGATTCGGGCGGCGATCTTCGCCTGGCGGACGATCCACTGCTGCCCGAAGTTCCCGTGGATGCCAACCACAATCCAGCGGGCGCTTTTCTCGACGATCATCGCTTCACCGGTATGGCCGGGTTCGATCACAAAGTCGGCAGTGCACTCTGGACCACCACCGGTTCGGTCTCGCACAGTCGGCAGGACATCTTTCGTGGTTTCCTCCAACCGCCTCTCGACCCTGACGCCGGTCCCGATGCGGAGGCTCACGGAGTACGCGAGAAGATCCAGCTCACCGATGTTTATGTCGACTCTCACTTCTCCTGGAAGCTTCCCCGATCGGTGACCTTTCTTGCGGGCGCCGATTATCTGCACGGAACCGGCAACGCGCAGGGAGCGGATTTTGACTATGAAGCGCCTTTCGACGGAGGGGAAGAAGTGCACGTGGATGAACCCACGACTCTGGACGTCACCATCCACGATCATCGCGATTTCTTTGGCCCTTACGCGTCAGTGGAGTGGCATCCCATGGAGCGCCTCCGCTTCGATGGCGGCGTTCGGCTCAATGTCACTCACGAGTCCCGGCAGGATGCCGATCCCGGCGAGGGCACATCGTCCAGCGACCATCGCACCGATGTGCGGGTCGGCGCCAACGTGGGCGCCATCTTTACCGCCTGGCAGCGCAATCAGGATTCCGTGAGCCTCTATGTGAACTATCGCGACACTTTCAAACCTGCCGCAATTGATTTCGGCATCGGCGAGAGCGACGAGGGCGACGCAGGTGACGAAAGCTCGATCCTTAAGCCCGAAACGTCCCGCAGCGTGGAAGGCGGACTGAAGGGTCGACTCTTCGAACGCCGCATGGAATGGGAAGCGTCCGGGTTTCTCATGAATTTTTCCAATCTCGTGGTCGCCACCGACGTCGGCGGCCTGCCGGCTTTGACGAACGCGGGAGAAGAACAATTCAAGGGTTTCGAGACTGGTGTTTCACTCTTCCTGCCGCATGATCTGATCGCCCGCGCCAATTACAGTTTTCACGATGCGACGTTCACCCACTTCTCGCAATTGGCTGAAGACGGTGGCGGGGACATCGAAGTCTTCGACGGAAAGCGGCTCGAAATGTCGGCACGCCATCTGGCCGCAGTCAGCCTCTTCTATGCCCCGACCCATGGGTTCCTGGGCGGTGTATCCATGAACTACACTGGCAGCCGCTTCCTCGACCGGGACAACACTCTGTTGGCGGAAGGGTTTCCGACCGTGGACCTCAGTGCCGGATACCGGACACCGCGCTGGGAAATTCGTCTCGATGCACGCAACCTCGGCGATCGCCGCGATCCCGTCGCAGAAAGCGAATTGGGTCCGGACCAGTACTACCTGATGACCGCTCGCCGCGTTTCCGGCAGCTTCAGCGTGCACTTCTAGAGCCGCCTGTGAGTTCGGCGGTGCAACCAGCAGAAAGCTCGTAGGCGCGGAGAGAGTGCACTCCGCCCATCCCGTCAGATTGAGGAATTATTCCGAAACCTGCGCCGGTAGGATTTCGTCGACTTCCACCCAGCTTGTCGGATACTTACCCGTGTAGCACGCCGAGCAGTACGTGGTCGTTTCGCCTTCGCCGCACGCCTTTTTCAAACCTTCCAGCGAAAGATAAGCCAGCGAGTCCGCCCCGATATAAGCGCGGATCTCTTCAATCGACTTATTAGCCGCGATCAGTTGCTTCTTTGATGGCGTATCCACCCCATAGAAACACGGCGAGATCGTCGGCGGGCAGGAAATCCGCATGTGCACTTCGGTTGCGCCCGCATTGCGGATCAGGCGAACGATCTTCTTGCTGGTCGTGCCGCGTACGATCGAGTCGTCAATCAGGATGACGCGGTTCCCCTGCAGCAGGCTGCGCACCGGGTTCAGCTTGAGCTTCACTCCGAAATCCCGTACCGACTGCCGCGGCTCGATGAACGTCCGGCCCACGTAGTGATTGCGAATCAGCCCCAGCCGGAATGGGATCCCGCTCTCGGCCGAATAGCCGATTGCCGCTGTGTTGCCCGAGTCCGGCACCGGAACGACAATATCCGCGTCGACTGGTGCTTCCCGTGCCAGCTGGCGTCCCATGAGATCGCGGCTGTAGTCGACCGACCGTCCAAAAACAACGCTGTCGGGCCGCGAGAAATACACATGCTCGAACACGCAGCTCGACTGCGCCGGAGACGGCGAATAGAAGCGAGAGCTGATGCCCTCAGGTCCCACGATGACCAGTTCTCCCGGCTTAACGTCGCGCTCGTAGGTCGCGCCCAGCAGGTCGAACGCACAAGTCTCTGACGCGAACACAACTGTGTCCTTCTTCTCCCCCGAAGCAGCCGGAATTCGTCCCATCGCCAGCGGCCGGAAGCCGCGCGGATCGCGCGCCGCAAAGATCCGGTCGCGGCTGATCATGACCAGCGAAAACGCTCCTTCCACGCGGCGCAGCGCGTCAGCGATTGCGTCCGGGAGAGTCTGCTCCCGCGAGAGCGCAATCAGATGCACCAGCACCTCGGTGTCGCTGTTCGTCTGAAAGATCGACCCCTGACCTTCCAGCTTGTTGCGAATCGATTGCGCGTTGACCAGGTTGCCATTGTGAGCGATCGCAATCGCTCCCTTGTTCGACTGCACCATGATCGGCTGCGCATTCAGCAACGCCGAATCGCCGGCCGTGGAATATCGTGTGTGTCCGATCGCCAGAATGCCGCGCAGAGAAGTCAGAACTTCTTCTGTGAAAATGTCGGCGACCAGTCCCATCGACCGATGTGTGTGGAGGCGCTCCCCGTCGGACGTGACAATCCCCGCCGACTCCTGGCCGCGATGCTGCAGCGCATGAAGACCCAGGTAGGCGAGTTTCTCCGCTTCAGGGTGCGCGTGGATTGCCACCACGCCGCATTCTTCCCGGAATTTGTCGAACGGGTGCATCAATCTCCTGGCTTCCAGCTTCTAGGACCACCTATCTTCATGCCGCCTGATGCGCAGCCAACTTCGGCCCAGCGCCTGTCTCGATCGCGCGGCGTAACTCGAGAAGGTCAGTGACGTGGCCCCGGTCGTGTTCCATCCACAGTTCCAGTAAACGCCGCACATCGATCGGACCCGCGCCCTGCATCTCGGCCTTGCGTTCGAGATCGCGGGTAGGCATTCCCTTGAGTCTCTGCACGCTGGTCGCGCGCGATCGCTTCAGGTCATCGAGAGCCTGCCGGATCGGCTGAGCATTGTAGTTGCGTTCAATCGCGAGCTTTGCTCCGTCGATATCTGCCAGCACCGGGTAATCTTCCGTCAACATCAGGCGCAATCGCTTCTCGTACCCGTACACATCGATATCGCGCAGGTGCAGCACATTCTCGCGGATGGAAAAAAATTCTGTCGGCTTGAACGACAGCTGCTCTTCCGAAAGTCCGCGAATCACATCCTCAACCTGCTCAGGTGCCGCCGAAAGCTTCACAATCGCTTCATCGAGAAATTCCATACACTCTCCTCACCCCTGGCACCAATACTAATCCGCTGCTGCCGCGGCCGGTTCCGCCCGCAGGGCTTTTTCCAGAGCTCCCTCGTACGCTTCGTTCAACTCACTGATCGCGGCGGAAACTACAAGCCGCCCGTCCAGACCGATCTCTACGCGCTCTCCGCCGGTCTCGCCCAACACGTCGGCGAACAAGTCGTATTCTCCCGCCAATTCTTGGATTCGCGCCAGCTTTCCGGGGTCGCAAGAAACGACCACCCGGCTGGCGTCCTCGCCAAACAGCACGAATTCGGCCGGTAGGCCTTGGTCGGCAAGGTTCACGCTCAGCCCGATCCCCCTGGGGAGCGCCGATTCGGCGAGCGTGACCGCCAAGCCGCCGTCTGCGCAATCGTGAATCGACTCCACTACCCCCTGCTGAATCAGAGCCACCAGTGCCCGCTGCAGCGTGGCCTCTTTCTCCAGGTCAAGCTCCGGTGGATATCCCCAGACAGCGCCGAGAATCTCCTTGGCATATTCAGAGGAACCAAACTCGGACTCGGCGTCAACCGCATCGCCGGACTCGTTCGCCCGCAGCAGCACAATCTTTCGGCCAGCCGCGCCAAAGTGCATTTTCGCCGTCTTGTGAACGTCTTCAAGAATGCCGACGATCCCCATCACCGGCGTCGGATAAATTCCCTCCCCCAGAGTCTCGTTATAAAAGCTGACATTGCCTCCGGTAATCGGGACTTCGAGTTCCTCGCAGGCCTTGGTCATCCCGTCGATCACCTGCGAAAACTGCCACATGATGTGCGGCTTCTCCGGATTGCCAAAGTTCAGGCAGTTTGTCGCGGCAACCGGAGTCGCCCCTGCGCACGCCACCTTGCGCGCAGCCTCGGCGACGGCATGCATCGCGCCCAGCCGCGGATCGAGATAGCACCAGCGCCCGTTGCCTTCGAGCGCCATCGCCAGCCCGCGCTGCGAGCCTTTGATCCGGATTACGCCCGCATCGCCAGCGCCCGGCGCCTCTACCGTGTTCGTCTGCACCATGTGATCGTATTGCTGCCACACCCACCGCTTCGAGCAGATATTCGGACTCGCCAACAGCCGCTTGAAGTTGGCGGTGAAATCCCGGCTTCCACCCAGCTGGATATGCCCCGGCATCTCCCGCTCGACTGGCGGCTCCCACCGCGCCAGCGGACGCTTATACACCGGCGCATCATCCGTCAACGCGGCATTCGGAATCTCCGCCACGACCTTCCCGTGCTCCAGCACACGCATCTTTGAGTCAGTCGTGACGCGCCCGACTTCCACCGCATCCAGTCCCCACTTCTGGAATACGCGGAACACTTCGTCCTCGCGGCCCTTCTGCGCCACCAGCAGCATGCGCTCCTGCGACTCGCTGAGCATGATCTCGTACGGAGTCATGCCAGTCTCGCGCTGCGGAACGCGATCCAGTTCGATCTCGATTCCTGTGCCGCCGCGCGCACCCATCTCGCAGGTCGAGCAAGTCAGCCCGGCGGCGCCCATGTCCTGAATGCCGACGATCGCCCCCGTCTGCATCGCTTCAAGACACGCTTCGAGCAACAACTTCTCCAGGAACGGGTCGCCCACCTGCACGTTGGGCCGCTTGGCTTCCGAACCTTCGCTGAACTCCTCGCTGGCCATCGTTGCGCCGTGAATGCCGTCGCGGCCGGTCTTCGCGCCCACGTAGATGACCGGGTTCCCCTCGCCAGCCGCGCGCGCATAGAAGATTTGATCCTTCCGGACCAGGCCCAGCGCAAACGCATTCACCAGCGGATTGCCCGAATAGCACGGCTCGAACTTTACCTCTCCGCCCAGGTTCGGCACGCCAAAGCAGTTGCCATACGAAGCAACGCCCGAGACCACTCCCTCCATCACCGAATGATTCTTGTGCAGCTCAGCCTGCGTAGGAGCAGCCTCAATCGGCCCAAAGCGCAGCGAATCCATCACCGCCACCGGCCGCGCGCCCATGGTGAAAATGTCCCGCAGAATCCCGCCGACGCCGGTAGCCGCGCCCTGAAACGGTTCGATGAACGACGGGTGATTGTGCGACTCGATCTTGAACGCACAAGCCCAGCCGTCGCCGATATCAATAATGCCCGCGTTCTCGCCCGGCCCCTGCACCACCAGCTTGCTGCGCGTCGGCAGACGCTTCAGGTGCACGCGCGACGACTTATAGGAGCAGTGCTCGCTCCACATCACGCTGAAGATGCCGAGTTCGGTCAGCGTCGGCTCGCGGCCGCCCAGCAGCGCTTTGATTTTGTCGTATTCGTCCGGAGTCAGGCCGTGCTCGCGGATCAACTCCGGGGTGATGGCAGGGATCGTGGCAGTCGGGGTCACGGGGAAATTCTATTGTCGCATTTCAACCGGCTTTGCGCATGCCGTTTCCCTTATGAGCGCGATTCAAAATTCTTTTTAGGATCCGCCTGCTGATGGCTCTATTTCTCGCTCTTCTCCGGCATGAGGGACACAATTTTGCCAATCAATATCAAAGCCGAGCTGCAGAACAGGCCTTTGGCCACAAAGTAGGTTGCTATCCCGCCCGCGAAAATGCCCGAAGGCTTGAAATGCCACTCATCGAATGTAGCAGCCCAGAAGCAGAGCAGAAGCACCAGCACGGCAATCACCGGATTGATGAGCTTAAGGTATGTCTTCATCGTCCCTCCGTTCGCGCAGGGGATTGATCAAACGACTGAATTGTACTGCGGTAGCGCGGCTGTGCACTGACAATCGGCAGGTTCTCGGCTATGCTACGCCCATTATGGAAAGCGCCACGGATGCGATCCCCACCGACCGCACGCAAGCCGCCTTCTGGCGCGGCGGAATGCTCGCCGTCCTCGGAATCGCCGCCTTCACCTTCGCCCTGCACCTGCTCTTCAACAACCGTTACGGCTACTTCCGCGACGAGTTCGACTACATCATCTGCGGGCGCCATCTCGCCTGGGGATACGTTGACCAGCCGCCGCTCCTCCCCTTGCTGAGCCGCATCTTTCTGGCGATCTTTGGCGAGTCCCTCCGTGCCGTCCGCCTCTTGCCGGCCCTGTCGAGCGCCGCGCTTGTCGTGCTGACCGGTTTCCTCACGCGCGAACTCGGGGGCAAGCGTTTTGCGGTCGCGCTGAGCGCGGTGGCCATTCTTTGCGCAGGGATCTACCTCTCGGGCGGAAGCCTGCTTACGGCGAACTGCGATCTCGAAGTGCTGCTCTGGATGGGTTGTGCGTATTGTGCCATCCTCGCCGTCAAGCGCAGCGATGCGCGCTATTGGGTGTGGTTCGGCATTGTGGCGGGCGTAGGGCTAGAGGAGAAGTATTCGATCCTGGTATTCGGCTTCGCTCTCGTGATCGGGCTGTTGCTGACCCGTCAGCGCCGGCTCCTCCTGAACAAATGGATCTGGCTCGGCGGCCTCGCCGCATTTCTCATCTTCCTGCCCAACCTGCTGTGGAATATCAAATACGACTGGCCCTTCGTGCAGTTGATGCATAACATCCGCGCCGACGGCCGCGACATCCCGCTCACGCCCTGGCAGTACGTTGTGCAGCAGGTGCTGCTCATCTTTCCCGTGTCCGCTCCCCTATGGATTACAGGCGTAGTGGCCTTTCTGATATCGCGCCGCTTTGTAGCGTACCGATTCCTGGGATGGGCATATCTAATCAGCTTGACGGTGTTCATCGTCCTGCATGGCAAGAATTACTATCTGGCCCCGATTTACCCGGTGTATCTCGCGGCCGGCAGTGTCGTCATTGACGATGCCATCGATCGCATCCGTCAGCCATGGATCCGATCGACCTTCATGGTGTCGTTGCTGGTCGGCGCTGCGTCGGCCGCACCTCTCTCCATGCCGATCCTGTCAGTAGATCACTACATTGCCTACATGAAGTGGTATCCCGCAAAGCCGCACGCCAACGAATACAGCCATCTCGGCGCCGTCTTGCCACAGCACTTTGCCGATCAGTTCGGGTGGGACGAAATCGTGCAAGGAACGCTGGCCGCATGGAACAAGATCCCGCCGGCAGAGCGCAAAGACTGCGGCATCTTCGCGCAGGACTATGGGCAAGCGGGCGCCATCGATTTCCTCGGGCCAAAATACGGTTTGCCCAACGCTCTCAGCGGGGACCGGACCTACTGGCTCTGGGGCCCGCGCGGCTATTCCGGCAATTGCATGATCGTCCTCAACGATACCCAGGAAGTACTAGAAACCCACTTCGAACACGTCGAATACGTGGGCCGGACACCCGCCAACCCCTATGCCCTGGAGCAACAACTCACCGTTTTCATCTGTCACGGCTTCAAACACGGGACGTGGGCCGACGTGTGGCCAAAGCTGAAGAGGTGGCGTTAGATCTCTACTCCAGGCTTCGACCAACCGCTCTACTCGTAGCTCGAGGCCCGTAGCTCGTAGCCATCTGGCTATACTGTCCTCGATGAAATCCGTCATCGTCGGCACCGCCGGCCACATCGATCACGGCAAGACGTCACTTGTGAAGGCCCTGACCGGCATCGACGCCGATCGCCTGGACGAAGAAAAACGCCGGGGCATCACCATCGACATTGGCTTCGCCCACCTCGAACTCTCCGCCCCCGATGGCGATATCCTCCGCCTCGGATTCGTCGACGTCCCCGGCCACGAGCGTTTCGTCCGCAACATGCTCGCGGGCTTGGGTGGCATCGATCTCGTATTGCTGGTCATCGCCGCCGACGAAGGCATCAAGCCGCAAACCCGCGAGCATTTCGACATCTGCCGCCTGCTCGCCGTCCGCCGCGGCATCACGGTGCTGACCAAGTCCGACGCCGTCGACGCTGACACTCTCGAAGTCGTCCGCCTCGAAGTGGAAGATTTTCTTCGAGGATCGTTTCTGGATCCCGCGCACTCGCCGATTGTTGCCGTCAGTTCCCTGACCGGCGCCGGCTTGACTGAACTGAAGTCAGTTCTGGCGAAGCTGGCCGCCGAAGTTCCAACCAAAGACTCGACCGCCCTGACTCGACTCCCCATCGACCGCGTCTTCACCATGAGAGGCTTCGGCACGGTAGTCACGGGAACGTTGATCTCGGGAGCTATCTCCAAAGAACAGGAGCTTGAAGTTTTTCCAACCGGGAAGCGCGTCCGTGTGCGCGCAGTACAAGTGCACGGCGCCGCCGCCGAGCAAGCCATCGCCGGACAGCGCACTGCCCTGAACCTCCCGGGCACGACTACCGCAGACTTGACGCGCGGCATGATGCTCGCTCCTGCAGACACGTTCCACGGTACCGAGCGACTCGATGTTTCGATTTCCCTGCTTGCTTCCGCCAAGCCCCTGAAAGACCGCACCCGCACCCACTTCCACGCCTACACGATGGAAACGATCGCCGAAGTGCGATTACACGGCCAGAAACTGGTTAACCCGGGCGAACTGGCCTACGCACAACTTCGCCTGGCTCAACCCACACTGCTCTTGCCCGGAGATCGTTTCATCTTGCGCCAGTTTTCTCCGGTCGTGACAATTGGCGGTGGCGTTGTGCTGGACGCCGCACCATTACCCAAACTCAAACCTGAAGCGGTTCACCAGTTCCTGGAAGTGGTTTCCGCCGGAGATGCGGAAGCCATCCTGGGAACCCGGATCGCACGACGTGGGAGCGATGGTATTTCGCTGGCGGAGCTGGTTTCTGAAACCGGCTGGCCCGTGGAAGCCATTGAATCCCGCTTGTCGCTTGCGATTGCCAGAGGCGCGGTCCTGAGATTTGGCGACGTGTTCATCAATTCGGCCGCGATGAGCGATCTCAGCGCACTCCTTCCGACCGCGCTCGCAGACTTCCACCAACAGAACCCGCTCGTCCCCGGGATTGGAAAAGAATCCCTGACCGAGAAATTCAAGCTCAAGCGCGTCATCTTCGACGCCCTGCTTAATTCACTCGTGCGCGACCGAAAGCTCGAGGTTGCCGGAGACCTGGTCCACCTTCCGGGACACGGCGTCGTCATGAAGGATGACGAAGCCAAATCGAAGACGACCATCGAGCAGGCCTTCGCCTCCGCCGGATTGAAAGTGCCCTCGCTGAAGGAAGTGCTGGCAAGCCTGAAAGTGGACCGGCCCCGAGCGCAAAAAATCGTCACTTTGCTTCTCCGCGATAAGGTCCTCATCAAGATCTCAGACGACCTGGTATTTCATCAGAGCGCATTAACCGGCCTGCGTCAGAAAGTTGCCGCCCTGAAAATCACCTCACCGAAGATTGACGTCGCCCGCTTCAAAGACCTCGCCGGAGTCAGCCGCAAATACGCGATCCCCCTGCTGGAATATCTCGACCGCGAGCGCGTGACGAGGCGCGTGGGGGACGAAAGGGTAATCCTTTAATTGCAGAGGTGAGAGGTCAGATTGCAGAAGTGAAATCACGTGAGCACAGGCTCAAGGACACCTCTGCAATCTGACCTCTGACCTCTGCAATCGCGATTCAAAGTGGTTCTCTATAATAACCGCAAGCGCTGGTCACGTTTCCGCAGCCATGCTCACCATTCGCCCTGCCACCATCGACGATGCCCCTCTGCTCCGGCAGTTGATCTGGGAACTCGCCGAATATGAAAAGGAACCGGACGAGGTTCGAATCACTGCCGCCGATCTGGCGCGCGACGGCTTCGGGCCGGATCCCCAATTCCGCGCCCTGATCGCGGAATGGGACGGCCAACCCGCTGGTTATGCCGTGTTCCTCCCTTTCTACAGCACGTGGAGCGGCCGCCGCATGTACCTCGAGGACGTATTCGTTCGTCCCCAGTTTCGCGGCAAGGGAATTGGCCGGGGCTTGATGGCGCGCGTTGCCAGCATCGCGCAAGTGGAAAATTGTACGGCCATGGGTTGGGAGGTTTTGGATTGGAACCAGCCCGCCATCGATGTCTATCGCGCCATGGGTGCGGAGTTTCTTGAGAATTGGAAGCTAATGATCCTGCGCGGCGATCCCTTGCGCAAGCTGGCGGAGGGTGGCCGGTGAATACCTCTGTGCGCATCATCGGCGCCGGACTGGCCGGATCGGAAGCGGCGTGGCAGTGCGCCCGGCGCGGCGTTTCCGTGGAATTGATCGAAATGCGTCCGGTTCGTGCCACGCCCGCCCACCAGACTGCCGACTTTGCCGAACTCGTCTGCTCGAACTCTCTGAAGTCCGACAGCGAAAATACCGCCCCCTGGCTGCTGAAAGAAGAAATGCGGCGGGCAGGATCGCTGCTGCTGGAAATTGCCCGTGCGACCGCCGTCCCCGCCGGTCACGCCCTCGCGGTGGACCGCACCGAATTTTCCCGCAAGGTCACGGAAGCGATCGCGCGCGAGCCCCTGATTCAAGTTCGCCGCGAAGAAGCTTCACAGATCGACGACGCGGCGATCACCATCATCGCCACCGGCCCGCTGACCTCGGACGCATTGGCGAAAGAAATCTCGCGGCTCACCAGCGGCTCCTCTGGCGCGCATCTCTACTTCTACGACTCCATTAGCCCCATCGTCGAAGCCGAATCCATCGACAGGAGTAAGGTCTACCTTGCCGCCCGCTACGACAAGGGCTCGGCTGACTACATCAACTGCCCCATGTCGAAAGAAGAGTACGACGCCTTCTACGACGCCCTGCTGGCCGCGCAGTCCGTCGAAGAAAAAGATTGGGAGCACCTCAACTACTTCGAAGGCTGTCTGCCGATCGAAGAAATCGCACGCCGCGGCCGCGACACGCTGCGCTTCGGTCCGATGAAGCCAGTCGGTCTGAAAGACCCGCGCACCGGCAAGATGCCTTACGCCGTCGTCCAACTCCGTCAGGAAAACCTGCGCGCCGATTCCTACAATCTCGTCGGTTTCCAAAACCACCTGAAATTCGGCGAACAGGCGCGCGTGCTGCGTCTCATCCCGGGCCTCGAAAACGCGCGTTTCCTCCGCTATGGACAAATCCATCGCAACACCTACATCAACGCCCCCACGCTGCTCGCACCGACTCTGCAGATGATGAAGCAGCACCCTCACGTGCTCTTCGCCGGACAGATCTGCGGCGTCGAAGGCTACGTGGAATCGATCGCCACCGGTTTGATGGCGGGCGTGAATGCTGCCGCGCTCGCGACTGGCGGCGACCCAGTCCCGCCACCCCGAGCTACGGCATTCGGCTCACTGACTCACTACGTCACGCACGCCGATCCCAAAAACTTCCAGCCTGCCAACATTACGTTTGACCTGCTTCCACCCCTCGACAAACATGTCCGGGACCGCAAGGAACGCCACCGCCTGCAGTGCGAACTTGCCCTCGGCGAATTCGACACCTGGCTGACCCGCAACTTGCCCCAGGCCGCGACCAACCTTAAGTAGCTTCCTTTCATCGATCTCACTGCAGCCCCAGGGGAACTAACCGCATTCTGCCTGCGTATCTACCACTGGGGAAGGAAACCCGCTTCCGTTTCCGCATGCCCCCCGTCGAACTCTTGCATGTCATTCCGCGACCTCATCCAGGACGTCTTCCGAACCCTCTGGGCGCACCGCGTGCGCACCCTGTTAACCATGTTCGGAATCGCCTGGGGCGTCGTTTCCATCGTTCTCATGGTCGCCGCCGGCGAAGGCCTGCGCGTGGGACAAGCCAAACAGGCCGCGACGCTCGGCCGCGACATTATGATCGTCTTCCATGGCCGAACCAGCCTGCAAGCTGGCGGAACCCGCGCTGGCCGCGTCGTCCACTGGCTCGATTCCGATATCTCGCATCTTCAGTCGGAAGCCACCGCCTGCCAGTACGCCATTCCCGAACTCGAGCAGAACGATGTCCGCTCCCATACTGCCTTCAACGCCGCCGCCTTCACCGTGACCGGCTCCATGCCCGAGTTCAGCGAAATCCGCAGCCTCGGTATCAGCGAAGGCCGCTTCTATAACTACGACGATATTGCGGAAGGCCGCCGCGTCGCCTTCCTCGGCTCCGACGCCAAGAAACAACTGTTCGCTGGCCGCGAAGCAGTCAATCAGTTCGTCTACCTGAACGACATTCCCTTCACCGTCATCGGCGTGATGTCGTCGAAGAAACAGGATTCGAGCTACGACGGCTGGGATGTCAACAAAGTCTTCATTCCCTTTACCGCGATGCGTCGCGACTTCCCCGACAAGCCACCGGGCACACCGTACACCTTCGATCAGCTGCTAGTCGTACCCCGTGGAGTCGAGCACCACGAAGCCTGCAAAGGGCAAGTCCGCCGTGTCCTGGCGCGCCTGCACGGCTATGACCCAGCCGACAAGGAAGCTTGTCCCATCTGGGACACCGTCGAAGAAGCCAAAGCCTTCCGCACCATGACCGACGGCATGAAGTATTTCCTCGGCGCGGTCGGCGTCGTCACTCTTTTCCTCGGCGGGCTTGGCGTGATGAATGTGATGCTGGTCGCAGTCCGCGAGCGCACGCGCGAGATCGGAGTTCGCAAAGCGATTGGAGCTCCCTCCGACAGCATCCTGCGACAGTTCTTCCTGGAAGCGCTGATTGTCGCGATGGTCAGCGGCGGAACCGGATTGCTGATTGCCTTCGGACTTTGTGCCCTGGTGGACTTGCTGCCCATGCCCGATTTCTTCGCTGGCCTCCTGCCCACCTGGCAGACCGGGGCCCTGGCATTCGCAGTCCTGGGCACAATCGCGATTTTCTCCGCCTTGTATCCCGCCCGTCGCGCGGCCTCCATCGACCCGATTGAAGCCTTGCGCCACGAGGCCGGAGGCTAGCCGGCATGCTCTACCAGATCCTCACCGAAGCCTGGACCGCCCTGAGCCGTAACCGCACCCGCAGCGCGCTCACCATGCTCGGCATCGTATGGGGCATCGCGACCGTTACTCTTCTGATCGCCTACGGCGGCAGTTTCCGCCAGATACTGGTCAGCGGCTTCGATGCCTTCGGAAAAGGCGCCGTCATCTGCTGGCCGCAACAAACCAGCGAGCAGCCCGGCGGTCAGCGGGCCGGCAAGAAGGTCGTCTTCGAGCAGGCCGATCTCGACATGGTGAAAGAGACGGCCCCGCTCGTGAAGCACGCCTGCCTGGAAACCGTCCGCCGGCCCGGCATTGCATACGGCAACCGCATGGTAGGAACGGCCGCGGTCCGCGGCGTCTGTCCTGAGTACGGCGAGATGCGCAACGAAGAGCCCTCCGAAGGCCGCTGGATCAACTCGCTCGACGAACTCGAGCGCCGTCGCGTCGTATTCCTCGGTGGACGCGTGCGAGAGCAACTCTTCGGCGGCCGCCCCGCCGTAGGCGAGAACGTTCTGATCGGCGGAGTGCGCTTCACCGTCGTCGGCACCATGGGCCGCAAGATCCAACTCAGCAACTACTTTTCCAGCGACGACGATTCCGCCTGGATTCCCTACTCGGCCGCGGGCGATTTGTGGAACACCAAATATGCCGCCGTGTTGATCTTCGAGCCGATCGCTCACCAATTCGAGCAGCGCGCCATGGCCCAGGTGCTGGCCGCGGTTGCCACGCGCCAACAGTTCTCACCGACCGACAAAAAAGCTATCCAGATGTTCGGTCGCGAAGAGTTTCGTCCCGTCATCAACGGCATCACCATCGGCCTGCAGGTGCTGTTGATCTTCATCGGCATCCTCACACTGGGCATCGGCGGCGTCGGCGTGATGAACATCATGCTCGTCTCCGTTGACGAGCGCATCCGCGAAATCGGCCTCCGCCGCGCTCTCGGTGCCCGCAAATGGCACATCAAAGCGCAGTTCCTGTCCGAAACTCTTCTCATCATGCTGTTGGGAGGCGCGATCGGTGTTCTCGTTTCCTATATTGTGGCAGCGGCCGTCGGCACTTTGCCTCTGATGGGCCCGCTCTTCGAAGACGATTCTGGCAAAGCCGACATCCACCTGAAGATTTCCTTCTTCACCCTGATGATCTCCACGACCGTCCTGCTGGTCGTCGGAGTACTGAGCGCCCTCATCCCCGCCGCCCGCGCCGCCAACCTCGATCCCGTCGAAGCGCTCCGCTACGAGTGAGCATCTCAAGCCTGTCATGCTGAGCGGAAAGCGCCCGAGCGAAGCGAAGGGCGCTTGGAGCCGTAGCACCCCTACTCCCCTTACGTGCACTCAGGGAGAAGTACCTGCCTCTGTCCCGCAATCTCGATAATTTCCCCAACGTCATTGACTCCAACCCCCCGCCGCGATACCTTGCGCGTGAGCGAGGTCCACGTGCCCCTGTCCGCTGTCGACTCCATTCAGCCCGCGATTGCACACACCAAAGAGCAACTATTCACCCGATTTCGCTGGGGACAGTGGCTACGCCTGGCGCTCGTGGGTATCCTCGCCGCGGAACTCCACGTCGGCGGCTGTAACTTTGGCAACTTCGGCCAGTTCATCCAGCGGCCGAAAGGCCAACGGGACGAATTCCTCGCAGCGCCCGCGTTTCCTCACATCGATCCCGCCCGCCTCGCGCAGTTCGCCGGACTCATCGCGACCATCGTGCTCCTGGCCGTCATTCTGTTCTTTGTGTTCCTTTACATCAGCAGCGTTTTCCGCTTCATCCTGTTTGACTCGGTCGTGCGGCGCGAATGCTCCATCGGCGAAAGCTGGGACCGCTGGCATCGCGTGGGCCGCCGTTTCTTCCTGTGGCAACTTGTCTTCGTGATCAGCGCATGGCTCTTCTTCGGCCTGATCATCGGTGTCCCCCTTCTCCTGATGGGGGCAAGCAGATGGATAATGGACCCCTCGAGCCACCTCGCTGGGATGGCAGGGAGCTTGTTCCTGCTCTTGGGACTCGTGCTCTTGTGCGCGCTCGTGCTCGCCGTCATCCAGGTGCTGGCGAAGGACTTTCTCGTGCCGGTCATGGCGCTCGAGGATGTCGACTTCGCCGATGGCTGGAGCCGACTCCTCGCAATCATGGGGGCCGAACCGGGTAACTTCGCGATCTACGTCCTGATGAAGATTGTGCTGGCCATCGCCGCCGCCATCGTGTTCGGAATCGCCGCGATCATTCCGGCCCTGGTCGTTGTGACCCCGTGCGTGCTGATCGTACTCGCTGCCATGGCAGCCGGCGCCACCTGGACGGTCACCACCGTGAGCCTGGCCGTGATCCTCGGTCTGATGGCCCTGTTCATACTGATCTACCTGACCGCGCTCGTGTCGGTGCCCGGCACGATTTTCTTTCCCGCCTACGCCTTGTATTTCTTTGCCGGACGCTATCCCAACCTGGCCACGTTGCTGAACCCAGTCCCCGCGCCGCCCGTAGCGCCCACAGTAGTGCCTCCACCCCTGCCGGAGATGTCTCCGCCCCTACCGCCGTCGCCCGAGCCGATCGGCTAGGCAGGACCGGCCACATATCCAGCGCCCACCGACACGAAATTCCCTGGAAGCGCGCCCACTTGCCGCGCCGGGAACCGGCATCGCCCGCCAGGTGTCCAATCCATCAGACACGCGTGCCCAAGAGGAGAGACTCGGATGGCATTCTCAACGGCAGGCGGTGGTGCGCCTCAAATGAACGTCACGCCCCTGATTGACGTTCTTCTGGTGCTGCTCATTATCTTCATGCTGGTCGTGATCCAGGAAAAGAAGACGGGCCTGGAAGCGCAGATTCCGGAGGAGACAAAGAAGACCGACCACGTCATGCCCGGCCCCGACCGCACCATCGTAATCCAGGTGCGCGACGGCAAGAGCAAAGATCGTCCCGCGGTCAAGATCAACGACGAAGCAGTAACCTGGGATCGTCTCCGCGACCGCCTGATCGAGATCTACGCCGGTCGCATCGAAAAAGTCGCCTTCGTCAAAGCCGACGACGACATTGACTTCCAGCGCGTCGCCGACGTAATCGACGCCGCTCACAACGTCGGCATCGAGCGCGTCGGCCTGCTGCACGATGAGACCGCCGCCGCGCGCGAGCATCCGGGCATTCCGTAGCAGGAACTAGCTGCGAATCTTTAGACTCTACTCAGAACCCGTCAATGCATGTAATCGCCTGATTTCAGACATTGACCGCTATCGTGACCAGCAGCGCCCTGACGCGGTATGCTTTTGTGCAATGTCCGCTACTGACTGGCTGATCTTGGCTCCTGCCATCCCAGTTGTACCCATCTTCGCAACGTGGATACTTCCATGGGAAAGGTGGATACCGTGGACAAAGTTGCCCAAAGCCGTCCTCGGCCCATACCTGTATCTCTTCTTCGTGGCATTCCATTTTGACGATAACCACCGATTTTGGTGGTTGTACTACGGTTGGCTGGCAATTGCAGGCGCGGTCGTATCAATTCTGGCCGTGCTTGAGAGGGTTAAGGGAAAGATGGAGCGGCCTAAGAAGCCATAGCAGTTGTTAGATCGCCATTAGACTCATCCCTCTTCTCGGACCCAATTTCCTCCCGCTCTCATCCAATCCTGTCAGGAGGGTGACGCCAGATGCATCATGTCCGCCAGGAGAACCTGCCCTTTGTTGGCAGTTCCCATGAGTTTGTCGGAGCCGAGCAAAGCAACACCAACGTTTCGGTGTTCCTGTTCCATGGAAAGCCCGGCTCCGGGCCGGGTCCGCACCGGCATCCTTACGACGAGATCCAGTTCATCCGCGAAGGCCGCGGCGTCTGGACAGTAAACGGCAAAACCTTCGAGGGCAGCGCCGGAGACATCTTCCTCATCAAGGCCGGCGAGATCCACAGCTTCAAGGCGGTCGGCGACTCATCCCTGGTGCAAGTCGACGTTCACCTCAGCCCCCGCTTCATCCAGGAGAATCTTTAGCAGGCTGCGGAAAAAACGCGCGTCTGGGCCGGAGCGGGAAGGGCACGAGTTCCACTCGTGCCGCTAAGTCGCTGATTTTACGCTCGCGCTTTAGCGCCTGAGGTGCGCTCTCGATGCATCTCGGGACTTTTTGCGCAGCGTCTTAGAAAGTTGGGTGCAATGCGGCGGCGTCAAAATCGTCGCCACGACCCGCATCACAAAGCTCCCTGTCATCTTGATCGAAGTGAGGTGGAGCGAACCGCAGCCGAACGGAGTCGAAAGATCCTTACCGCCATGCATGCCCCCCGTGGGTCGTGAGCCCTGCCGACGGTTTGCTTTTTTTCGTTCGCGACGATAGAAAAAACGAACATGACAGAACCGTCCGCCCAACGCGTCCGCAACAGCTTCGCCCAACAACAATTCATGAAAACGCTCGGCGCGACGCTCGCATCCGTCAACCCCGGCGCCGTCGAGATCACCGTCCCGTTTCGCCCTGCCCTCACCCAGCAGAACAGCTTCCTCCACGCCGGCGTGATCACCAGCATCCTCGATTCCGCCTGCGGCTACGCCGCTCTGAGCCTCGCCCCTGAAAACGTCGGCGTCCTCAGCGTCGAATTCAAAGTCAACCTGCTTTCTCCCGCCGTCGGCGACCGCTTCATCGCCCGCGCCCAGGTAAAACGCGCTGGTCGAACCATCACCGTCTGCTCTGCCGATGCATTTGCCATCAAGGGAAAAGAAGAGAAACTCGTCGCCACCATGCTGGCCACGATCATGACGATGATTCCCATCAATACGCCGGCAACAACTCGGACGTCGCGAGAAAGTGGACACGATTGACGCATGGAGCCGCAAAGCGGCGAAAGAATGCAGCCCACGACGCAAGCCGTGGGTACCAGGGGGAATGAATGCAAGCCCCGAAGGGGCGAAAGAAGGTTGTGACACAGTCTCTTCAAGGCGCGTCAGAGATCATCATTCGATGGAGCGTTTCGCCCTGCAACGTCAACGCGCCCGGTTCTTGATCCAGATCGGCGTCCCCATAAACCCAAACGCCTTCCGAATCTGGTTCTCCAGAAAACGCTCGTAAGAAAAATGCAGCTTTACCGGACGATCCGTAAACAGAATAAACGTCGGCGGCGCCACCGCCGCCTGTGTCATGTAATAGATCTTTACGCGCTTGTTCGCCGGCACCGAAGCCCGGTCAAAATCAATGACCTTGAGAAACCGGTTCATCTCGCCGGTCGTAATCCGTTTGCGGCGCTCCGCAGCCGCCTCCTCGATCAGCGGCAGAATCTTGTCCGTACCCCGGCCGTTCTCCGCGGAGATAAAAAGCACCGGTGCGTAGCTCAGGAACTTCAGTCCGTACCGCAGGCGCTCCTCGTAGAGTTTCCGATCCTGCGGCCGCTTCGCATCCTGAATTCGCGCCGCTTTCGACTGGCTGATCGCCCGCTTTTCGCCGCTCGCGATCAAGTCCCACTTATTCACGAGAATAATCACCGACCGCCCACTCTCGTGCGCGTATCCCGCAATCGTAGCGTCGAGCCCGCTCACACCCTCCGTCGCATCGACCATGAACAGCGCAATATCCGCCTCTTCCAAATGCTTGCGCGACATCACCACCGACAACTTTTCCGCCATCAAGTGCGTTTTGCCCTTCCGCCGGATCCCCGCCGTGTCGACAAAACGAATCGTCTTGCCGTTGTATTCGACGACTTCATCCACCGCGTCGCGCGTAGTTCCCGGAATCGGCGAAACGATCGCCCGCGATGTGCCCGTCAGTTGGTTAAGCAAAGTTGATTTGCCCACATTGGGATGCCCAATGATCGCAACTTTGATTTCACCGGGCGCAGTCTCCGCTTCAGCCTCCGTGTCTTCCTCCGGGCCCTCCGTCTCCCCCGTGGTCAGAGGTTTTGCTGGCAGCACGGCAAGGACCGCATCCAGCAAATCATCCAGCCCGCGAGCATTCTCCGCCGACACCGGAAACACATTCCGGATCCCAAGCCGATGAAACTCTCCAATCAGCCCTTCCTGTTTGTCGCTGTCAATCTTGTTGGCCGCCAGAAAGAGCGGCTTGCCCGTGCGCAGCAAAAGCCGCGCCAGTTCTCGGTCCGGGCCCGCAATCTCCGCGCGCGCGTCTACTACCAAAACGATCGCTGCCGCCTCATCTAAGGCAACCCGCGCCTGGCGGAAGATTTCCGCGGGAATATGCTCTTTATCTTCGGGAATGATTCCACCCGTATCCACCACCCGAAATTCCCGCCCACGCCATTCCGCAGTTCCGTAAAGCCGGTCCCGCGTGATGCCCGGCTCATCGCCGACAATCGCCCGTCGCGATCCCGTCAATCGATTGAACAGCGTAGATTTCCCCACGTTCGGCCGGCCGACGATGGCAACCAGAGGGACCACTTCCGGACGCGCGTTATTTTGTGCCAAATGAAAGCCTCTTCCTCAGTGAGAGCGATGCTTCTTGTTGCGTCGCTGGGAGTCAGCAGGGGTACCAGTCTGGGCGAGCCTGCTAATCCAGGAGAGCGGAATGAAAGCCATCAGAATGACGAATACGCCGATTGCGAGCAGCCCGGCAGAATATAGGGGTTGTCCTGTCCAGTGCCTCACAACGAGTTCACCGAGTCGCAGCCTCCCGATTCCGACCAGGGCAAGACAGCTCCCGCTCGCAACTAGCACTAGCCGACCCTTTAGGCCTGCAATTCGATCAGGAATTTGTATCCAAGGACGCATGCATCCGTTCAATCGGATCACTATTATAGAGACTCTGTGCCTTCCACTTCTCAATCCACGACCAGCGGCGCGACGTTCACCTTCTACCAGTTCTTCGCCCCCGGCGGCCTGCTCTCGAAAACCCACCCTGCCTACGAATTCCGCCGCGGCCAGCTGCAGATGGCGCAATCCGTAGAAGAAGCCATCGCCGAGAAACGCCACCTGATCGTCGAAGCCGGCACTGGCACCGGCAAAACGCTGGCCTATCTGTTACCAGTGATCCGTTCTGGCAAACGCGTCATCATCTCCACCGGCACGAAGAACTTGCAGGAACAGCTCTTTTTCAAAGACGTGCCGTTTCTCGAGAAGGCATTACTCGGAGACAGTAGCGCGGGTGCCCCACTCAAGCCTGCCGTTGGCTTGAGTGGGGAAGTACCCCGTCTTTCCGTCTGCTACATGAAGGGCCGCAACAACTATCTCTGCCGCAAGAAGCTCTACGACCTCACCGACCAGCCCGTTCTCAGCGGCCTCGAAGAGATCGAGCACTTCCGCGCCATCGCCGCCTGGGAGAAGACCACCCACACTGGCGATCGCGCCGAACTCGCCGAACTGCCCGAAGCCAGCGCCCTCTGGCACAAGCTCGACGCCCGCGCCGATACCTGTCTTGGCCAGAAATGCAAGGAGTACGACCGCTGTTTCATTACCGAGATGCGCCGCCGCGCCGCCGAAAGCGACATCATCATCGTCAACCACCACCTCTTCTTCGCCGACCTCGCCATCAAACTCGAAGCCGAAGACGCCCCCGACGCCGGTGTCCTGCCCGACGCGGGCGTCGTCATCTTCGACGAGGCCCACGAACTCGAAGACGTGGCCGGCAACTACTTCGGCATCTCCGTAAGCAATTTTCGGATGGAAGAACTCGCCCGCGATCTCGAAACGCTCCTGCAGCGCGAGAAGCTCTACACGCCCGGAATCTCAGGCGCCATCAAAGCGCTGCGTGATCGCTCGCAACTGTTCTTCTCCCTGCTGCCCATGCACGAAGGCCGCTTCGCGTTTGACTCCCGCCGCGAATTCCTGGAAGAGAACGGCGAGGAATACAACGCCCTGCACCAGGCGCTGCGCCGCATCGTGGCCGAACTCGAACAACTTCCGCAAAAGCCGGACCAGGTGTTCCAACTCGCCCGTCGCTCACAACAACTCCAGGTTCAGCTCGGCTTTGTCCTGGAGAACGAAGATCCGAACACTGTCTTCTGGATCGAGCGCCGCGGCGCCCGTGGAGCGTCGGGCGCCCTCGCCCGCCAAAATGTGAGTGGAGTTATGGGTGGAGGCAAAGGGGAAGGGCACGGCTTTAGCCGTGCCGAAAAGGCCTCCTATAAGACTGGGGCTTTAGCCCCTGAGGGACGACACGGCCGCACCAACGTCTTCCTCCAGGCCACTCCCATCGAAGTTGGTCAGATCCTGCGCGAATGCCTCTGGTCAAAAATGGAGACCGCCGTGCTCACTTCGGCCACCCTCGCCGTCGGCGGCGGCTTCGACTACATTCGCCAGCGTCTCGGCCTCGACCACGCCCGCGAATCGATCGTGCCCTCGCACTTTGACTACGAGAGCCAGGCGATTCTCTACGTTCCGCCTGACCTTCCCGACCCGCGCACGCCGCAATTCGCAGCCCAAGCCTCCGACCGCATCCGCCGCCTGCTCGAGATCACCCGCGGCCGCGCCTTTGTGCTCTTCACCAGCTATGCGCAGATGAACGAAATCTATGATCGGCTTTTGGGCTACCTCGAATTCCCGATGCTCAAGCAGGGTGACGCGCCCAAATCCGCACTGCTCGAAGAATTCCGCATCACGCCGCACGCGGTTCTGTTCGGCACGTCATCGTTCTGGCAGGGCGTAGACGTGCAAGGAGAGCAGCTCAGTTGCGTGATTATCGACCGCTTGCCCTTCGCTGTACCCAGCGATCCGGTGGTCGCCGCTCGCATGAAAGCCATTGATCATGGCGGCGGCAACGCCTTCTACGAATACCAGGTCCCGAGCGCGGTCATCACCCTCAAGCAAGGCTTCGGACGCCTCATCCGCTCCCTCCACGACCGCGGCTTACTGGCCCTGCTCGACAACCGCATTCTGAAGAAACAGTACGGAAGAGTATTCGTGGACAGCCTGCCGCAATACTCGCGCACAACGGACCTGCGGAAGGTAGAACAGTTCTTTGGATTGAAAAGCTAACCGAGTCTCCAAGAGGACGTCACAACCTGACCTGAGAGCTGACGCTACTTCTTCGCCAGCTTCTTGGCGATTTCTTCCACGATCTTGGGGCGCAGGTCGGCGAGAACGCTGTCGACGATGCTGGCAATCGCGCTGGCCTCGGATGAACCCTCCGACGCAGCCGCTGCCGCCATCGCTTTCGGCGCCTCTTCGGACTGCTTGGCTGCCTCCACGACGTCGGTTTTCGCTGCCGTCTCCGGCGTCGAGTGGATCTGATGCCACTTGCCCTTGCCTTTCGCGTCCTTTGCCATGTCGTCTTCTCCCGCCTCGTCTTCGGAACTCGAAACATCGACCGCTGAACTCGTCGCGACGTTCTCGTCCTGATTGCGGATCGCATCCGCGAAGGTCACTGCCTCTACTTCTTCCTGTGCCGCTTCCTCCGCCGGTCGCCGCGGCGAAATCTCCTGGGCCGCTTCCACGCTCGCAGCATCGGCTCTTGCGGTCACTTCCTGCGCTGCCCCCTCCGGCGAAGTCTCTGCGCGCGCTTCCGCCACGGCTTCTGCAGCTTCCACGGCGGCTTCCGCAGCCTCTTCTTCCGCATGTCCCACGGGTTCGTTCGCCGGGACGTGACGCACGGCCGCCGCATCATCGGGACGGGTCGCAAACGTCTTGAACATTTCCGCTTCCAGCGACACCGACGCTTCTTCGGGACTCAGCGCCACCGTCTCCGCCACCCAGCGCGCCCCTGCCACCGGATCTCGCCCCAGTTCTTCCGCCAGCGCCGCCCCTGCTTCGGCCAGAGTCTGCCCCGTCTGCGACGGCGTAAGCAGTCGGAGTGCTTCTGCCAGTTCTTCGGCGCTCGGCGTGGGCGCGGACCCTTCGACCGGAACCGGTACGCTTTGCGCCACCGAAGCCGGTTCTGGACTCGCCTCGACCGGTGGCGCCTCCGCGACTTCCTGTTTCTCTGCATGTACGGTCTCGAACTCTGGCGCCTCCGTTTTTGCCGGCTCCGCAACCGCACTCGACTCCGCACTCGCCACAACCTGAAATTCTCGCGTCTCTTGCGAGGAAACCTCTTCAACGCCGCTCGCTGCCGCAAATCGCGGCTCATCGCTCTCGGCTTTGGACGCCTGCTCTTGTACAGTTTCAGCCGGCGACACCTCAGCCGCAGACATCGGGATTTCCGGCGTTTCCGCAGCTGGCGCGACTTCCTCTGCTGTCACTTCCGCCGTTGCTGCGGCCGGCGCAGCCTCCGGCTCCGCCGCCGGCACTACTTCCGGCGCACGCGCCGCGTCCGGTTTGACTTCCTCCTTGCTCGAATCCTGCTTCGCTTCACTCAGCGCTATCTGTTCACCGAGCGGCGCGACGTTCTCTGCCGCCGGAATCGGCCCATCCAGCTTGGCCACCAGTTCGCTCAGCGCGTCCAACTCTTCCGGAGTAATGTCGCGCGGAATGTCAGGAACCAGTCCCGGCTCCTGTCCTGCCGCCGGCGCCCCGCTGACCGCGAAGGATCCTCGTGCCGGCGCTTTTCCGCCGCCCTTCTTGAAATCGCGGTACGGAGTCGTGCCAAAATCTTCTTCCGGTGCCGGCTCCGGTTCCTCTTTCTTCTTTTTCGACGGAAACCGCAGCCGGTTCTTCCATCCCGTTTCTTCCGGATCGGCTTCCACCTTTCGCATCGCCGGATCGCCGCTGAAACGCTCAATCCCCGACACCGTTGTACTGAAGCGCGCGCCCTCCGCCTGCGGAACCATGCGGTCTTCCAGACGCGTGAGCGCGCTCAACAATTCGCTCGCTTCGAAGGGTTTGACGATGAACGCGTCGGCTCGCACCCGGCTGGCTTCTTCGGGTTTGAAAGGCTCCAGTTTGCCGACGGTAAGTAGAATGGGAATGCGCGCAGTATCGGGCGCATCTTTGAGCCGGGCGCATACTTCCAGCCCGCTATATCCGGGCATGTAGACGTCGAGAACGATCAGGTCGGGCTTGTGCTCGCCCACCCGCTTTAGGGCCGCAGATCCGTTGTTGACCGTGACCACGTCGTACCCGGCGTCGGTCAGGATCTTGCGCCCCATGTTCTGGGCTGTCACGCTGTCATCGGCGAGCAGTATCTTCCGCGCCAAACTGGCATCCTTTGATAAAAGGAGAGATAACGCGAAAGTACCTTGTCCCCTACACCAAGTCAATGACTCCGGAGTAGGTAACACGTTACGACCGTTCTAGTCTGTTAGGGATTCGCATGCTTTCTCTGGAAAACCCGGAAGTTGGGCGCACTCGACACACCGGAAGGGCATGTACCAGTGAAGTGGCCACTGCCGGTCATGAACTCAGAAACTGAACCCACATGGAAGATTCGATAACAGTCGAAACCGATCTGTTTGAGCACCGCGAAGTCAAGCCCCACTTCATCAATCGCTGTTGTTTCGGTGAAGATTTTGCAGCTTGGCTAAGAAGCGAACTGTTGCCGCTGACCGTATCGGGCTTCACGTTCTCCGAGATCATCCAAGAAGACTACGGTTGGGGTTTCTGGGGTCACTTCGGAAAGGATCCTCTCTGGATCGCTTTTTCTTATGTCGGCGAAGGACCACAGGAGACTCCCGCAGAGTGGGTGGTCTCGGTGACATATGACCCCGGTCTCAATCTCTTCAAGCACCTATTCCACAGACCAGATGCCCAGGCATTTGCCCGCTTGCGAGACCAGATCTGGCAGATCCTGAAATCGAATCACGGAATCAAGACCACCGCGTACGGAGACCCGAGAGCTGACAGCTGAGGAGTGCTGTCCTTTCACTTCTGCAAACTGACTTCCCGCTTCTGCAATCCCTAAAACGGGTTCAGCTTCTTCAACCCCTTTTTCTTCGGCTTGCTCGAAGACAGATCCACCAATTCGTCGTCTTTGCTTGAAGAAGTGGCGCTCTTCGCACTGCCCGTGCCATCGCTGCCCGCCATCTCGTTGGGCTGGGTTGGAGGGGGCAGCGCGTTCGAATCCGACCCCGCCACGTTCGGCTTCAGCTCATTCGAATCGGGAACATTCGGTGCCAGCTCATTGGCCGCAGGCTGCTGCTCGGGCGCTTGTGCCGGCGGTTGGTCCGCAGTGGAATCCGGCGTCTGCGATGCAGCTTGCGCCGGCTGATCGCCAGCGGCGGTCGGCGGAGCATCGGAGCGTGGCGCTTCCTGGTTCGCGCCAGGTTGTACATTGACCTGCTCGGCCGCGAGTTTGGTATCGCCCGAGCTCCCACTCATCGCCCCGGCGGTCGCTCGCACGACATCCGTAGCGATAATCGTTCGCCCGTCTGTCATCGTAGGCTCGCCGACCTTCGCTGCCCGCTCCGTGCCCGGATGTCGATTGAAAGCACCCCACATGCTCGAGACCATTCCAGGTTCGCTCCGGCTGGCCATTTCCTTCTTGTTCTGCTCCATCGCGGCACGCGTCGGTTTCGGCACCGGTTGATTCAGAGCCTCAAGCCGCGCCTTGGCATCGAGCGCCCGGTCCATCGCCGGATATCGCTTGATGATTCTTGCGTAGGCTTCGGCGGCCTGTTTGGTCAAGCCCGAGATCCCGTTTGCCTTTGCCTCTTCATTAATGCATCCCACCACATGCGCCGTCTTGCTGCACGTCGGCGCCAAACGCAGCCGGGCGATTTCTCCTTCGTTCGACTGCCCGATCAGATACAGCGCTTCATCCGCCCCGCTGTATAACGGATACCGTTCCACCAGCGTTTGCAGTCGCGCGATCGCCGCCGGAAAGGACTGCCGCAGATAATAGAATCTCCCGATGTTGTACTCGCGCTGCGCCAGCACTTCCTGCACTTCCATCAGCCGCTGCTTGGCTTCTTTCACCAGCGGCTGCACCTCGGGATAATTCTGAATCACATTCCTGTATTCTTCCTCGGCCCGCATGGCATGGGTGAAGTCGCGGTCCGCCTTCTCCATTTGCTGGTAATGGATATTCGCAACCTTCAACTGCGCTTCGGCCGCTTCCGGCATATTCGGAAAGAACGTGATGAAGTCTTTGTACTCGATCTCCGCCTGCTGCAGAGCCGTCGTGCCGCCCTCGGCGTACCATGAATCCGCCACCGCCAGCTTGGCGCGCGCGATGAACTCCGAGTCCGGATACGTGTTGATCAGCGTCTGCAGCGTCATCCGCGCGACATCGAAGCGATTGTGCTTCAACGCATCCATGGCCCGGTCAAACAGCACCTTGTCAGGCTGCTTCGATCCCACGTTCGCCAACGGATTGTTGACCTTCTTGTTCGTGCACGCCGACGTGATGGCCAGCACACCCAGCAACCCGAGAATCAGAACTCTACGCATAATTTAGGTCCCACCTCTGCAATCTGACCTCCGACCTCTACACTCTTTGCAGACTCGCGCTCCGCGCTCCTTCCAGCAGCGCTGACGCATTCTCTTTCGGATCCCCGTGCCCGAACACCGCATTCCCCGCTACCAGAATCTCCGCCCCGGCCCGCACGACCTCGCCGACCGTATCCAGCGCAATTCCGCCATCGATCTCGATGCGGTAAGAATAGCCTCTCTCCGCCCGCCATTTCGCCAGCTTTCTCAACTTGTTCAGAGTCGCCGGAATGAATTTCTGCGCCCCAAATCCCGGGTTGACGCTCATCACCAGCACGTAATCGACGATCTCCAGCACTTCCGACAGCGTTTCCGCCGGGGTTGCCGGGTTAATCACCACCCCGGCATGGCAATCGTGGCTCTTGATCAGGTGCAGCGTGCGATTCAGATGGCGGCAAGCCTCCTGATGCACGGAAATCCAGTCTGCTCCCGCCTCCGCAAACTCGGGAATGTATTGGTCAGGATCCTCGATCATGAGATGGCAATCCAGCGGCAGCCGGGTTGCCTTGCGCAGAGATTTCACCAGGGGTGGCCCAATGGTCAGATTCGGTACGAAATGCCCATCCATCACGTCGCAATGGATGACACTTCCACCTCCGGCCGTGGCCCGTTCTACCTGCTCCGCCAGATGGGCGAAGTCCGCCGCAAGAATCGAGGGTGCGAGTTCAATCAATGCCAGGAACCTGGTCCAGCTACGGGGGATATCTTCCGGAATTCTAGCACGTACAGGTGGACGTAGCCGAGAGACGGCTAGGCAACCCCGCCGGGGTCCGGCCCAACGTTCCTAACGCCAGCCCGCCGATTTGCCGATCCTACCTATGCGACATGCCTGACCACAAACCTGCCATCGCCCCGGCCGAGCGCCGGCTCCACCAGCGCCACTCCGTCCAGGTTCCCATCCGGATCCAGCCCGAGGACGAACCCACAACCATCGCCGCCGCAACCACCAACCTGGGCCTCTACGGCTGCAGCGTGATGCTGACGGATCAGCTTTCGGTGGGCCTGCGGGTGCGCATCGAGCTGTCGATAGCCGACCAACCCGCATTCGTCCGCGGTCGCGTCATCACCCGCCATCCCCAATTCGGCAACGGCATCATGTTCCTGAAATTCGACGACGACGCAGAAGATCGCCTGCGCAGCTTCCTGGAAGCGCTCAATCAATAACACATCGAGAGACTCCGAGGATTACCAGAGCTCGCCCTTACTTCTGCCTTCTGACTTCTGACTTCTGCATTCCCGAGCATTCCCCGCACGGACACACTTCCCGCAAGTAGGCCCACGAATAAATCCCCAGATCATGATTGTCGTTCCAGTGAAAGCGCAGCGCATACTTCCCGACCTGCTCGACTGACACCGGCTTAGCCGCGGCTTTGAACATGGGCAACGCTCCGGGAGCCACTTGGGGCGGCTCTCCCGGCATGCGCCGCACCTTCGTCCGCTCATCGTCACACAGAGCACACGGACAGGCATCCCGCAAGAACTGGAACGTGTAGTGAGACCGGTGTCCGTCTTTCCATTCGATATCAATCCCGGTGCCCGCGGTCAGGTGTACCTGCACCGACTTGGGATCGATCGCCAGGCGTGGCGTAGGATCAAGCAGCGGCATCAATCCAGTATCGCACCAAGCATAGCGCCCGGGGCTCTGGCCGCGAGCCCGGCGATACAGTCCCCCACCCTTCCGTGTTTTTTGCGGAGGGTGGGGATCTCTTCGACCATCCGAACCGTCAAGACTACTGCTTGTCGTACACTCCCACGTTCGTAACCTTGTTGCCCTTGGCATCTGTTCCAGTGGACGTCACGGTGCGAGTCTTGCCATCCGCGGACACGACGATCTTCCCGCTCAGTACGACCTTGCCATCCTTCTTGTTGGCAAGCTCTAGGGTATGGTCATCCACTTTCTTGTAGGACCGCATGTCGGCAGTCGGATCGCCCGTAAGTGGATAATCTTTCCCATCGAACATGCCAGTCCACTCGTTGTGTGTGGGCTTGCCATCGGCATCGACGCCGTCCACCGTGACTTTCACCTTGTCTCCCGCCATCTCATAGACGACGGTCGTGTTCTTCGCCGCCCCAGCCAGTTTCGACTTGGCTTCATTCAGTTTCCACGTTCCCATATTCGGGTCCTCTGCAAAGCAAACTGCTCCTGCAACAAGACACACCAATACAGCCATGACGATTGTTCTGACTTTCATGTGTCCCTCCTGATTTGGGAAGCAAACGATCGATCTGATTTAGGCGCGGGCCATTTTAGACCCGGCAGACCAGTTGAGCAACGAGCGCCCTCGCGGCATTACCGAGCCCAGCCCACAGGCCGACCCAGCCCAAACCAGCAGGCCCGCTCCGATAGGCGCTAGCGGACGCCTAATCAAAGCCTGCGGACCATCTTCGGTTGATGTTGTGAGTGCAATCGCCCAGGTTTCAGCAGTTGAGCCGGCTACTTGCTCTTTCTTGCGGTGTCATATTCTGACAGGTGCGGAGGTGCCATTCCAGTCCTACTCTCTTCCGTGGGTTGTGGGAAGGAGATCAGAGAAGATGGCACAAAAAGTGCGAGAGATGACTAAGAAGCCGAACATCCTTGTGATCTGGGGAGATGACATCGGCATCCAAAACCTCAGTTGCTACAGCCACGGAGTCATGGGCTACCAAACTCCCAACATTGATCGTCTTGCCAAAGAAGGAATGATGTTCACCGATTCTTAGTAAGCGTCCGGTTGTGACCGTGTGGACATCCCCATAAAGAAGATCCATTCTGGCGAAGTGGACAGGTCGGATAAGTGTCCACCTGGAGCGGAGATGGACACTTTCCAGCCCGTAGTCATTCCGAAA
>Ga0335082_10000156_pt1 | contig 68054 bp, 36 predicted proteins | sample Lox_Sample_41_FD_206718 | JGI IMG/M metagenome (GOLD analysis project Ga0335082, IMG submission 206718) | Soil microbial communities from Loxahatchee National Wildlife Refuge, Florida, United States - Lox_Sample_4.1 | ecosystem: Environmental > Terrestrial > Soil > Wetlands | place: USA... | reverse complement strand
GCACTCGTGTTTTCCCTCCGACTTACACCTTATCCGCGCGGCCTGTGGATCGGCGAGTATTTCAGAGGTTCCCTAGAGCGAGAACACTAAACCCCGTCTTTCAGAGAACGACACACGGTATAGCCGTTCGTGCGAGGGGACTCTTCGGGCTAGCGGGATGGATGCCATCGAGCCCCCACCGAGGTAATATTTGGCATTCACGTCGTCCACCAGCAAATCGTGCAAGCTCCATCTCGCCGCAGACTTGGAATCCAATACGGGACCAGACCCGTTCTTGCACTGGCTAGGGTCGCTCTTACTCGGCGAGCAACTACGTGTTGCTTTGAGTTGGAAACCGTTTCCCACATGGCTGATGTAGTTGTAGCGAAGTGTGATATCTTCCACGCGCGCCCATCCGCCCCTGGGGGTTAGCAAAATGGCATAGCCACTCTGGGTGTATCCGCCCCACGAATACTCGAGCCGGTTTCCTTCGAGCAAGACGCGAATGGCATTTTTGAGCTCAAAGATGTTTTTTACGATGTAACCTCTGAACCCTTCGTAAGGAACGATAAAACCCGGATCCTTCGGATTCCAGGATGGGACTTTATAGAAGTGATTCAAGCGGACTTCAATGTCAGCAGGCGTCGCTGCACCCCTCAAGGCACCACCGAAGATTATATTTTCTCCAGACGCCTCGATGAAGTTGTTGTAGATCTTCCATGTCCCTTGTGGCAGGTTTTCTGGATCGTCACCTCCCCCGATTGCGTGTGCGTCGGTGCAAGATCCGCCCTTGCCCGCGATGCACTTGAAGTTGTTTAGATACGAGTTGATGACAGCGACATTTGTCGCACCAGTAAGATCAAAACCATTTTTCGTCTCATACGGCAGCTCGGTTCCATGTGCCCAAACGCGGTCGAAGATAATGTGATCAGACCCCGCAAGCGTATACGTTGTGTTTCAAAAAGCCGAGGGGCATTTGACCTATAGGAGAAGCGACCCGGATCGCTTCGAGGGAGGTCTTTTGCGCCCATTAATCTATGCTTCGCTTGTGCTCGCAATCTGTGGATCGGCGAGCTCTCAAAACTCATCTCCAAATTCACCAAAGTCGTCTAACCCATCCCAGCCAATCGTTATCACGCAGCCGATAGAAATCGTCGCTGATTCATCGTCAAAATCGGGTGCAACTTTTGTATTGGTAAAGAATGCGAGCAGGTCTCCCGCGCAGGTTTGGCTCACTGCCGGGGATCTCAAGAGCTCAATTACCGGAAAACTAATCACGGCAAAGATCACATTTGCAGAGGAAGCAGAAACAGCCACTAAGCCCAGCTTCAAGAGAGATTTCAAGGCTTCCGAAATTGTGCGCATCCGTGTTGAAGCAGCAAATGTCACAGAGAGTGGAGTTGGAGAGGCCGTCCTACTGAACAATGCTGATCCAATCGGACGTATTGTGGTCGTCAACGAACAGGTGCCTTACAACGTGAAGCTTGGCGAGGCGGCCCTCGTTGCGGGAGCACGCGAGCAGATTGTGAAACTCGATATCTTGCCGGGCATGATCGCAGTGTTTCTTGCAGGATTCGGAGCAGATACGATCAAAAATCTAATTACACAAGGACCAGGTGTACGTCAGAGTCGCTAGCTAAGACGGTCTGTCGTTGGTTCACGCTCCCAGCCTAGCAAGTGAGAATGACAAGGAGGGCACCATGATTCGCCGCGTGACATGTCTGCTCGCGCTCTGCCTTATATTTTCGGTTCAAGCACACCCACAGAAATTGATCTCAGCGGCGCAAGCGAGACGATATGTTCAGATACACTCATACACATTCAAGCCAGTCGGCATCAACGAGGCATGGCTCAGTTCCGCTGCCATGGCTAGGATAGCTCTCTTCTCCCCACGTTGAAATCTGCTGAAGTGCGCGAATTCGAGCAGGCAGGATATCGGTGCACGAGCAACCTAGCAGGAGCGCACACTCGCGATCGGAATAGCGCTCCAGCACGGACATTACAAATACGTTGTAGTCGATCTGCTCCATCAACTGGCGCTCGCTGCGAATCGTGTACAGCGCCTGCAGCAACAGCGCGCGAAGCAGCTTCTCGGGAGGAATCAACGGCCGGCCGAATTTCACGTCCGGCGTGTCGAATTGCGTCGTCATCCGTGCGAGGACCCGGTCCGTTATCCCCCGGACCGCTCGCACCGGATGATCCCGCGGGACACGCTCCTCCAACGACACGAAGCTGAATATCGATCCGGTCTGCTCGTCGGCTCCGCGTATCAGCCGGCTCCCTTCGTCAGTGGGAGCATCGTAGTACGAAGAGATCGTTGCGTGACACTTCCTTTTTCAGCAGCCTGCTAGAAGCTGTACCTCACCACCAGCATCAACTCGTCGAGGTTGTTCAACTGTCCAGCGGCTACCGATAGCTCGAACGTAGTGCCCAGCTCGATGTCGGAAGTGACGCCCCGGCACACCTTCCACTCGTCGATCCTGGCGAGGTTCACGGGCGTTCCATTGATGTTGACGGTGAAACTCGCCGGGTTATTCTTGACGCTGGCGACAAGCATCACGTCGTCGATCGCGGCGGCCATCGTCTGCGCCATGTAAGGCAACCTCGACTGGTCGATCTTCAAGTTGACGCTACCACCGCTCTTGAGCAGGAGCCATTCGTTGGGCATATCCTGTTTCATCTTCAAGGCGAGGTGAAGTCCCGTCTGGTTGAGCTGCTGCTTGATCGCGTCCAGCCGGTCCTTCAGCGATCCCTCCGCCAGGCCATGCAGCGTCGAGCCACCCTCTCGTGCCGTGTACTTCACGTGCAGGATCACGTCCGAGATCGTGTCGTAGTTGAACTGGCGCACTTGGCTCGGCAGCTCGAGCCGCCACGAGCTGATCGCCCCGCAACCCTCGAAGGGCAGATACCGCTCGTCCTTGAAGTGCAGCTCGAATAGGCCAGAGTCGTTCTGGGCGTTGCTGGCCGCGATCGACTGGATGGCCCCGACGTTGTAAACGAAGCGCTCGTCGTTGCCGGGGTCCTCGAGGTACCCCGTGGCCGCCGCGTTGTCGGGGTTGGTGTTCTTGCGGTACCGGTTGCTCACCAAGGATAGCTTGGCGCTCACCGACGTATAGGCTCCGACAACGCAGGGCAGGCTGATCGCGACCGATTTCAGCCTGCGGAAGTAGTGCCCGGGATGGTCCATGTCGTACAGGACCTCGGGTACCTCGAAGTCGGTCGACCCCGTTGCCCGGAGCCTCACCAGCGCCAGCGGATCGAGCTGGGCCAGCGAGACCTGCTTGGTGATCTCGTACTGTCGCTTGTTCTTCTCCAGATAGATCGACTGCATTCGCTTGATGTCGTGAGACAGGCTCTCGGCGGTCTGCAGTCCTTTCTTCAGGCTGTCCCAGTATCCATATGAGATGAACGAGTCGTCATTGCCCAGCTCGAATCGATAGCAGCGCTCGGCCTTCTTCGCGAACTCGTGTGCGAGCTGGTAGGACTGGAAGTACACCCCGCTGATCCGTCCGACCATCCAGTCGTACAGGTCCCTGTTGGTGAACTTGGTGTGCAAGAAGTCCGAGCTCTTCTTCGAGTTCTCGATCTGGAGGTCATGGTTCTGCAGCTCGGATTGCGCAGCCTGCAGTCGGATCGACGCGGCGGTGAGCTGCTTGTCGAGCTGGGCAAGCTCTTTCTTGGAGACTCGTTCCTGCAGCTTCCAATCGCCGAAGCGACGGTCGTAGCCTCCCAGGATGGAAGCCCGGTTGGCCTCGTACGACGCCGCGGTGGACAACACGGTGAGCACGCTGGACGCCGCCGTGGCGGCGTGGGCCAGGAAGGTGCCGCCCCATTTCGCGGCAGCGTGTGGACTGCCGCCGAAGCCGGAGGCGCCGATAGCGAAGTCGGGTATCAGGGCGAGGACGGCGGCGGTCGCCTGGACGGTCTGCGACGCCAACTGGTAATCGTGCGACTCGCTCAACTTGTCGAGATTGAGCTGCTCTTTGGGGATGATCTTCTGGATGTTCGTGTAGTAGGTATTCCTCTCCTCGACGATCGCCTTGGACGCATTCAACATCTCGATCTGCGCCTGTGCCTCCTGGATGTGGAGCAGCTTGGTGTCTCGCATCGAGGTGAGCGTCGTCAGCTCCAGCTCGCCGTGCAGGAGCGACATGGCTTCCGAGTCCCTTCGTTCGAGCGCCTGCTGGAGCTCCTGGCCCAGGGACATCACCTCAGCTGCCAGTTCGGCGGCCTTTTGCGCGAAGATCGTGAAGCGGTAGCAAGGCACGGGCGCGTTGATTCCGGCGACGATGTCGGCGAGGCTGAGCCCGGCAGCCGCGGCACGCACCAACATGCCGGGATCGATCGGGGGCGAGAACAAGGCGAGCGTGCGCTCGACGCCGTCGATGTCCTGGCAGTGGCGAATCTTGGACAGACGATCGGCGATGAGATCCCAGTACGCCAACATCTGGTCGTTCTCCGGGATGCAGAAGTAGAGCATCGACAGGGTGACCGGCGGCGGAGGCAGCTCCGCGCCACCCTCTGGCAACACGGATAGATCCGGCAGGATGTTCTCCAGATCGATCAGCGCGTTGCCGAAGGCATCGAGCTTGGCCTCGATCTGGTTGTACGTCTCGGTGGGCGACGGCACGGCGGCCGGGGTCGTGCGCGGCTTCGGGCCCAGCAGCTTGTCCGCCATGATGTACATCTGAGTCGCTTGGACGACCGACTCCATGGTGTCCTGGCGAAACAGGTAGTCGCCCCACTCGGTGAGGTTGTCGATGTACTTCATCAGCAGCGCCTTCTGATACGCCACCGGCCGGAAGCGCGCGACGACGTGCGGCTTGAAGGGGTTGGCCCGCCACTGGCTGACAGCGAACTCCAGCTCCTTCCGCTCCGGCGTCGTGGGATCGGCGATCTTGTAGAGCAGCGTGTCGATGCGCTGGTTGATGTAGTCGGCGGTGTGCGTCAGGAAGAATGGTTTCGTCACCCAGTACTTCTCCGGCGCGTCGCCCGCCAGCGCGCCGGTGGGATTGAACATGTAGTGGAACCAGGTAAGGGCCTCCTCGAAGCGCTGGTTCGTGGTCAGCCGCGTCGCGAGCAAGAGCGGCGCGTGGAAGAACAGCTCCCAGTTGTATCCGCTGTACGAACCGTCGCTGCTGAAGTCGAGATCCTCCACCGGATACGAGAGGCTGCGAACGCCGGCGTGCTCGACCACGTATGTCTTGGGGACAATCGCGGTGTTCGGCTGGTAGTAGGTCGAGAAGTCGAATGGCGACTGCTGCAGCTGGGTGTCCCGCTTCATCAACGCGGGGACGCCGTCGCGATACAGGGTCTTGCGCAAGGAGCAGATCAACGGGTGATACAGGTTCTTGAACTGCTCGCCATAGGACAGCGTCCCGTACACCTTCAACTCGGCGACGATGTCCTGGTAGTCGACGTCTGCGACCAGCTGCTCAAGCAGGGCGGTGAGATCGGGATTCGCGCGGTAAATCGCTAGATACTTGTTGAACAACGCGATGATGTCCTCGATGAGCTTCATCACGTCGGACGCGGTCCGCTGCACGACCGTTGGATCGCCGCCATTGTCGCCCGCGACGGTCTTGTAGAAGCCCGGCACGATCGCGTACGCGTGCTGGCTGTCTTCCATAAAATAGGGGAGCAGCGTGCCCAGCGGGATTTTGATCGTGCTCCGGCCCTCGAAGCTGACCGCCTTGCCGCCAAGCGCGATCGACAAGATGTACTCGTAGAGCAGCGCGACCAGGTCGATGATCGTGAACTGAAGCGGGTACGTCAGCCGGAACGTACCTGGCGTTGCCTGCAGGATCTCAAAGTACGAGAAGAACGAGATCGCGTTCCGCTCCGCGAGATCGTCCGCATCCTTGTCCTGCTCGATGTAGCGCTGCGTCCGGAGCCAGGTGTCCCTGAAGTCGGGGAAGAAGTCGGGCAGGCGCACGCTGCCCTGGAACGCGAGCTCGGGGTAGCCCTTGCACCCCGCGATGTTGAAGATGCCGGCGAGGTCGAAGGGCAGACGTCGATCGTCGTCTTCCGGCGCGCTCGTGAAGAGCCACACCTGTTCCGAAATATCCATATACATCAGGTTGTACGCGTCGCGATCGAAGTCGTCAGGCGTGAAGGAGGACGGCGTAAGGATCCCGTCCTTCGAGATCTTTTTTGGCTGCCACTGCCCGTTGGCGTGTTCGCTGATGGCGAGTTGGATCTTTAGCTTCTTCTTCGGCTTGTCGTTGTTGACCACGGTCCCCGCGGTGGCGCTGGGGATCGTCGAGGTCGGATCGGGATCGGACTTGTCGCTGAACACCGGCCACGCCAGGCACAGCCGGTTGTTGTGCACGAATGCGAGCAGCTGATCGGACGGGATGTCGAGCTCCACTTTCTCCCACGGCGTCCACGCGCGCTCCTGCTCGAACCGCCGGTAGTAGTAGATCGCTGGATCGCCGCCCTTGGTTCGCGCGAAGACGTGCATCGTCTTGAGGTCACTTTGGTACCAGGTCGCGGCCACCTCGAGGAACGAGATGCCGTCCAGCTTCTCGAGGTACCGGATGAACGCGTCCTCTGCGGTGTCCTCGGTCAGCTCGTTCTGCTGGATCTGGTTCTCTAGCTCCTCGAACAGGAACGACTTGTCGTCGCGCAGCTCGGGCTCGATCCAGTTCTCGGGGTATAGGAACACCTTCCGGTTCGCCTCCCAGACCCGGTAGTTCTTCATCCACTGCCACTGCTGCCAGCCGATGTCGTCGTCGACGGAAGCGGCCGCCTTGGGCTCGAGCCCCATCAAGCAGCGCTGGACGAACAGCTGGACGGTGCCGTGCGCCTGCACGATGCGCGACGACGGCATGCACGACTCCATCTCCACGTCGACGAGGAAGTTGTCGTAGAGATCGTCCGTCCCTTCGAGATCGGGATTTTGAGCCAGCAGGTACGCGACCAGCGCATCCCGCTTCTGCGGCCGGATCGCGTCCATGATCTGCTTGAGCGTGTCGAGCCAGGCCGTCTCGTCGTACCTCGCCTTCAAGGCCGTGCGCAGGAGCGCGACCTCGGCGCTGGTCAAGATCGGCTGGATGAACCCCTGCACCTGGGCCACCGTCGCGCCGAGCTTGCGCAGCAGCTCGGCGGAGTCGGTGACCGCGGTCCACGTGTGCGCGTCTCGATAGCCGAGCAGCGCGAACACCGGGAAAAGCAGCGCGTCGATCGCATCGACGTCGCCGGGGTCGTAGCCGGTCAGGAGCGCGAATGCCGCGATGAAGTCGCTGCGGGTGAAGCCGGCGGGCACGAGCCGCTCGGCGATCGTGAGGAAGCTGATCGGGTGCTCGATGTCGGCGGGGTTGGGCACCGGCGTGAGCCGATCGAGCAGGCCGACGATCCGGACGAAGGCGACGTACGTTTTGTACGCGATCGCCGTCTGCCCCGCCACGTACGGGATGCTGTCCCATTCGAACCAGCCGAGGTCCTTGCTGTGCTGGAAGAACCACGCGACGTCCGTGCTCTCCAGGTCGAACGCGGCGATAAGCGGGAACAGCTTGTGGGCGAGGCGCAACGCGCGGAACTGTTCGGGAAACGCGACCGGCGTGATTGCGGGCAAGACCGGCACGGCGTGCGTGGGGTCGGTATCGATGAGCGCGTCCGACGTGAGCACGGCGGACAGCGCGCTGGTGCCCGGCGCCGGTTGCTTCAGGACCGCGTATGTCGCGACGACGGTCACCAGATCTGGAGCGGCCTTGAACGCGGTCGTAAGCGTGCTCTCGAGCGCGGCCCGCTTGCCGGTCTGGAGCTGGAACGCGGCGATCGAGTCGAGCAGCGCGCGCACCAGGCCCAGCTGCTCGGCAGTGATGTCGGGCCCCGGCGCGGCCGCCAACGTGTCGACCGCGTTCTTGATCGCAGTGTCATCGAACAGGACGCCGAGTTTGGTGTCGGTGAAGGTCTTGGCGTCGTTGGGCGAGCTCCAGTTCCTGTCGACGAACTTGACGAATGTCTTCACGTCGTCGTCGCCGACGTCCTGCAGGCGCGACAGCGCGGTCTGCAGCGCGCCCTCTTGCTCCACCGCCGACAGGTTCGGATCGAACCCAGACTTGTAAACCACGAAGTTCGCCTGATACGCCTTCTGCAGCGCGGCGAGTGTGGCGCCGACCCGGTCGTCCGCGAGCTCGCGATCGGCAAGGTTGCTCGCCGCGTGCGCGAGCATGAACTCGATGTCGGCGACCCGCAGCGGCGACCTCTCAAGGTCGGCGGCGTCGTCGACCAGCGCCGATGTCTGCGCCGGCGAAGCGGAGGGATCGATGCCGGTCAGACCCGTGAACAGGACGTAGTCGTCGGCGGCGATCTTCAGCTTCCGCATCAAGCGCGCGGCGGCGAACAGGCGGCTGAGGTTCGCGAACGTGAGCTTCCCGTCAGGCAGCAGCGGCAGCAGCGCGTCAACGTCGCGCTCCTTGATCTGCAGGCACACGGCGATGCTGGTCTTGAATGTGACCAAGAGCTGAGTGCCATCGACCTTCTCGGGCAGGAGCCCTTCGTCGATGAAGCCGTTCTTGGCCTTGTTCAGGAAAACGCGGTGATAGAGCGGCTTGGGCGCAGCGTCGGTCAGGATCGTGTGCGGAATCTCGCCGTAAAAGCCGGTCAGCTCGTCGAGTGGCAGCCCGGTCTTCGCGGCGATCCGCGACAGCTCGGCCGCCTTTTCGAGGCAAGCGTCGTCGAGCGTGTTGTTGCCGAGCGCTAGCAGCGTGATCACCGCGTCGAGGATCGGCGCTTGCCAACCTGTCTTCTTCTGCAGGCGGAGGAAGCGGTGGATGCGGTCGAGCGCGGCGAGGTCGAGGTTCGCGATCTGTTTCTTGGCGGTGTCGCAGCCGAGGTCGAGGTGCTTGATGAACAGCGTGCCCGCCGGGTCGATAAACCCGAGCGCTAGCAGCAGCTCCAGATCCGCGTAGCCGATGCCAGTCTTGTCGAGGAAGTGATCGACCCGCGTCATGTAGTCGAGCACGTTGCCGGCGACCGGCGGCGTGTCCCACTGCGCGGGCGCGTTCCAGTAGGACTGCTGGTCGACCAGGTTGTCCTTGACCGTCGTGATCAGCGTCCGCTCCGACTCGGTCAGGCCCAACGTCTCGGCCGCGATGACCGCGTCGGCCGGAACGCCCGCCGCCTGGAACGCAAGCATGAGATCCGCGCGCGAGACGTCGAAGCGGGCGAAGTAGGCGCTGGCCTCGGCGTGGTCGAGATCGAAGGGCAGAGTGAACGCGTACGAGGCGCCTTTCAACGCGACGTAGGCGTCGGCGCTCACGTACTCGGGCGCCGCCGCAAGCTCTTCAGCCGTTGCGAGCGTCTGCCGCAACCGGAACACCTTGTACTGGGTCCCACCGGTGTTGACGATCTTGCAGACGGCTTCCTTGTCGCGTAGGTAGTGGGGGAGCGCCGCCGACGAACCCGTCGTCGATTCGGTCTCGAGGATCAGCGCCTTGTCGGTCACCGGCATGCCGGCCGCCTGCAGCGCAGCGAGCAGCGCCGCCGAGATCTTTCCCTTGAGCGGATCCGCGCCATCGGAAAGTACGCCCGTGAAGTCCACACCGGCATCGGGGCTCACCGCCGACTCGAGCAATTCGCAGACGAGGTCGATGTACGGGACCGGGACATTGGCGTTGTCACAGCTCAGATCGATCTCGCCGAGATCTGGCCGCCGCGCGAAGAGCACGTCCTTGGCGAGATGCCCCTTGGTGTGCGGCGGCGGGACGGTGAGATCGGTGACGCTGCGGTTGTCGAGGTATTGCAGCAGCTCGACCAAGTACGCCGCGGGGCTGTACACCGAGCGGCACTCGGTGCATGCGCACGAGTCGATCCCCTGGAACAGCGATTTCAGGTTGGGGAAGTCCTGGCTGACTGCCTCCAACTTGAGAGACAGCGTCTTCATTTCCAACGCGGGCAGTCCCTTCGCCCGCGCAGTGTCCTGCAGCTCGCCGGCGATCAGCATCGCCGCGGTAGCGGTTCGCTGCGCCTGGTGGAAGATCTGGGTCGCTTCGCCCGCCGCGATGCCCGCCTTCGGCGCGATCTCCTGGACGAAACGGGTCTTGCCGGCGGCGGCGATCGACTGCGACGAGCGCACGCCGAGCGTGTGCAACGCCATCGCCTTGCCGTACTGCGGCACCAGCTTGAAGACGCGCTGCACCGACTTCAGCTCGTCCGCGAACACCGCACCGTCACTCGTCTGCGGCGTCCGCTTCAGGTACGTCGCGATGTTGTCGTGCGCGAGATCGAAGTCTTGATTCGCGGACAGGAACGAGCCGATCGCCGCGTGGTTCTTCAGGACCGGGTTCTTCTCCGCGGCCAGCTTCGCGGCGAAGGCGGCGGTCGGGTAGGTGCGCTCGGTCTTGTTCGCCAACGACGCGGCCAGCACATCGGTCGTACCGGCGGCGTCCGCGACGCCCGCCTTGCCGAGCTCGGCCTTCCAGTCGGCGTGGCTCAGCGTCGCGAGCTTCCTCACGTCGGCCGGTTGTGTGATTCCCTGCGAGGCCTTGATCCGCTCGAGGGCGGCGTCTTCCAGGCCGAGCATGTTCTCGAGCGCGACGGTCGCGCTCGCCTCCGCTGCCTTCGCCTCGGTCGGAAAGAACGAGGCGCTGTCGAGCTTGCCGAGGAAGGCGACCGGGTCGTTTTTGTTCGCCTCGAACAGTGCGGCCATCTCGGCGAGCTTGTCCTCGAGCACGAACCGGCCAACGATCTGGACGAGCTTCTTGGCGCGCTGGTTCTGGTTGTATTCCTGCGCCGCGCTGCGGTAGGTGCCGAGTCGCTTCAGGCTGGCGGCGAGCCCGCGTTGCACCTTTTCGGAGACGATCGAGTCCTTGACCGCGGCGGCGACGTCGCGCTGGATCGCCTGTTCGTCGGCCAGCGCCGCGTCGTAGAGCAGCGGCTGGATGTCGGTATCGACGCCGACAGACAACCTCACCTGGGACGGCTTGGTGAAGTCGCCGTTCAACAGCGTGTTCTTGCGCAGCAGCGCGTAGAAGAACGCCGCGTCGATCTTCGACGCGGCCTGTAGGCGCTGGGCGACGACGACGTGCCCGAGCTTGTCGGCCGGGATGTCGGTCTGCTGGGTCAGGAACGACAGGTCACTGTGCTCCTTGCTCTCCTGCAGATCGGCAATAGCCACTGCGCCGGCGAGCGGTGTCACCTGCGCGACGATGTGGTCGTACTCGATCACCTCGGGTGTCAGCGCCGTCTCGATGGTGACGTCGATCTGCTCCCGTCGCGTGGCGCGGAAGCGGATCTCGTCGACGCCCGAGGCGAACAGCAATTGCTTCTTCTCGCGCGTGACGACCGTGATGCCGAGGTCGACGCTGTCTTTGCTGCGCGCGCTGGTTTTGCCGCGAGCGTTGCCCTTGCCGCGCGACCACGCGATCTCGTACTTGCCGTCGCGGCCGGTGACAGCCTCGCCGAGCAGCTGCTCGCTGCGCAGGGCCCGGTCGTACGCTTGCACGACGAGATTGGAGAGCGGCCGGCCGACCTTGTCGGTCACGGTGCCGAGAACGAGGTTGTCTCCGCTCGTTTTGATTTGGGTCTCCATTACTGACCTCCTCAGAAGGGATCTCGGTGCGATCTCGAACGTCCTAGTTCGCCCAGGCGTCCGCCCATCTCTCGGTATAGAAACTGGAGCTGCGGCTGATGGCGCTGGGAATGCCGATGATGAACAGGTACAAGGGGCCCAGCACCAGGCTCTGCAGTCGGTGCCCAAACTCGTGCTTCCAGTCGGTGAATCCAGACCCGCCGATGGCTATCGGGCCGAGGGTGAAGGCATCGCCGCTGGACACGGGAAAGTACGCCGGCATCTCAACTTCGGCGCCCCTGCCCCAGTGCGGGGTCACGCTGGCGCCGAGCAGGACGCCCCCGATCGCCAAGATCAGGCCGAGGGCACTCTGGAGTCCTCCCCAGCTGAAATCCAACGCGCCGAAGAGCCCGGCCGGGTTGAGGATGGTGATTGCCGCGATCAACACGACAAGATTGACGATGACGTGGGCGATCCACGCAAAGATGAACAAGAACCCAAATCCGACCTTCGCGCCCGTCGTCGTCGCATTGTGGTACCCCTGGTACCAGGACTGGATGATGCCCACTTCGCCCGACGGATCGCGATAGACGATCGGATTCTGCGAGACATAGGCATACGGGTTGAGGTCCTTCGGCTCGCACGCGCCATCCCGATCCGACGAGCTGGGCTCCCCCGATGGATCCGGTCGAGGTTCGGGGCTGCGCGAGGATCTGTCGGTCTTGCCAGGGTCGTCCTCGCGCGTCGCATCGTGACCTTTCGGTCGGTCGGCTCCTCTCGACTCACTTCGCTCGGACTTCGGTCTCTGTCTATCGATGACGCCTTCGCTGAGCCGCGGGTCACATGACAGCCATCGTCCCAGCCACGGCGCGTAGTAGCGCGCGCCGTGGTGCCCCAGTCCGCTCTCCTCGTCGCGCTCCATGCCGGTGAAGCGGTAGCGCTTCGCGGCCGACCGGATCGACGCGTTGCGCGCGTGATAGGCGGTCGTGCCGTAAGGGTGATACTCCTCGTAGCTGATGACGGCGGCGGCGTCCGAACCGTCGAGCTCGAGACAGGCCGAGCCCTGGTGGTTGGGCAATTGATAGCGGACCAGCCGCCGCTCGGTACCGTCGGCGACCTCGTTGCGCGTCTCCACGATCACGAAGCGATGGTCGTCGTCCATCACGCTGAGGCTCACACGCTCCAGCCCCGACGACTCCCCGCTGTGGCGCACATAGAGCTCGTAGCCGTCGACGGAGACGCGCTCGTCCTTGCGCGTCGGCGCGCTGCCGGCTGCGGCTTGATGCTCGGTGACCTTGCGGATCCGGTGCCCGTCTCCGTCGTACTGATAGTACGTGGTCTCCGCCGTTCCGCCGTCGCAGCGCCGCTGCCGCGCGCAATGCGCGAGCTGCTCGCGGAAGTTCCACGCGAGGTGCTCGAGGTGCGGCATCGAGGTCATGAATCCGTGCTGCGCGTGGTGCGAATGCGCATAGGTGCGCGCGCCGACCCGCGTGTGGATCAACCGATTGCTGGCCGTCTCGTACGTGTACTCGCGGCTCCAGCTGTTCCCCGCCGTCTGGTGCCTCATCCACAGCAGGTTACCGGTGGCGTCGTACTCGTAGCGCTGCGTGTAGTTCCGCATCGCCAGCGGGTCGCGGGGCGGGAGCGCGTGCATCCGAGGCGCGTCGCACCAGCCGTCGGGCTCGCGCGCGGTGTCGTTCTCGCGGCCGGTCGCCTCGATCAGGCGATAGAGCGCGTCGTAGGTGTAGGTCGCGACGCTGGTGATCTTCTGGTTGTCGAAGAACACCACGGGCGCGTTCCGGTCCTCGACGCGCGTGATGTTCCCTACCGGATCGAAGGTGTAATGCCAGTCCTGCAGCGGATCGCCGTTCCACCGTCTGGACTGGAGTCGACGGAGACGAAACGTGCACCGATCGAAGCTGAACGTGGTGACGACGCCGTTGCCGTAGACGATCCTCTCCCGCTGTTCTCGCTCGTTGTAGACGATCTCGTCGACGTAGACGGTGGCCTCGCGTGCGCCGGCATGGACCACGCGCTCGCCGCGGAGTAGTCCGCCTTCGTCGTACGACGGCATGACGACGCTGCCGTCGGGGACGATCTGTCGGATCGTCTTCCCCAGGGCGTCGAGCTCGGTCACGAAGGCGAAGGCGCGGTCCTCGAGACCATCCGTCAGGTTGGCGTCCGTCCAATCGACGACGCGGCGGTAGTCCTTCGCGATGCGCCGGGCGATCGATGTCGGCCGGCCGTGGACATCGTAGGCGGCGGTCTCGAGGAGCCCGCCGGTGTCGTAGCGACGGACGACTCGTCCGCGGGCGTTCCGCTGCTGCGCATCGGGCTCGGCTTCACCGTAGAACCACCGATCGATGACGTGATCGAGCGGAGCCGATCCGTCGCCGCCGATGACGCGGCTTTGCGTGGGCCGGTGCAGCGGATCGTCGTAGGCATACCTCAGCTCGTGTCCGCGCTCGTCCCACGCGCGCAACGGACTTCCGACGACGTTGCCGAGGAGCCACCGCCGTCCCGAGTCCGGACTCTCTCGATAGACCCGGTTTCCCAGGAGGTCGTACCTGTATCGCGCGGTGACGTTGCCGCGGGCGTCGGTTACGCTGCGCAGGTTGCCTTCGACGTCCAGCTCTAGCTGGGTGTGATGGAAGTGATCTGCGCCAGTGACGGGGTCGCGGTCGTGCTCGATGGTCAGCACAGTCCGGCCCATGACGTCGAAGCACCGGATCTCTGGCGTCGCGGCGTGCCTGCCCGCCTTCTCGGCGGCAGCGGCTTCTGCGGCGGGGTCCTTGCCCTCTGCGATCAGCTCGGCGTCGATCAGTCGATCGATGCGCCGGCGATACCAGGCCGACTCCAGGATCGTGTCGTTGGCGTCCGACTCGATCTGTCGCCATGCACCGAAGCCGCTCGTGGTGAAAGTGGCATCGGGCATCTCGGTCCGCGTGAGCCTACCCAGCGGATCGTAGTGGAGGAGTGGCGTCACCCCGGTCTCGACCAGCTCCTTCATGTCTTCGTATCGGTGCGAGACGGCGAAGTAGGGCTCGTATTGCTTGACCGTCTTGCCCTTGTTGTTGAGCACCGTCCGGCCGCTGCCGATCCAACGCAACTGCCGCGGCTCAAGCGCGGCGGTGTCGACGTCGGTGATTACGTAGGTGTTGTCGGCGCGCACGACGACCCGCTTGGCCCGGCCGGGCGCGGCCTGCACCTTTTTCATCACGACCCGGCCCAGCCCGCTCGAGTACTCGAAGCTGACCTGGACGCGCGAGCTGTAGTTCTCCCGATGATGTTCTTCCCGGAAGATCGATGCGACCGCCGCAGGTTGACCGGAGATCGCATACGCGCCCAGGTCGTAGACGAACCTCGCCGTCGCATGTCGCAGGAGGTCCTTCGCGATCTCGGTCAGACGGATCGAGTCGGGCGCCGCGAAGAACTGGCGAACCTGTTCAGCTTCGGCAACGTCAGTGACATCGGTCAACCCGCCGAGGTCGTCCAGTTCGCCTTTACCGCACACCGCCATCGCCTTTACCCGGCCGAGTTCGTCGAACAGCACCTCCGACACGTTGTCGTTGGCATCCTTCAACCTCGCGGGGGAGAGCGTCCGGAAATCGAAGCGCTCGACGCGTGTCGTGTTGCCAGCCGCGTCCTCTACGGCCTCGAGGAACAGGCAGTGATCGTGGGCGGGTCGGACTTTGGTCTCCGCGCCGTACGGATCGGTGTACCCGACTGGCGTGTAGAACCGCTGCCTCGCCGAGAGCACGCTCTCGCCGTCGGCAAGGTACCGTTTCGAGCCCGAACCAACCCACCAGCCGTTATCGCCTTCGCTATGGATGAACCTGCCCTCGCGCATCAGCGCGTCATCGACGCGAGCGCCGAAGACGTCTTCGAGAAGCGACGGCGTATAGGCCAGCCGATGGGTCTCGCACGGCAGCGCAAGCGAGCTGAGCTCGTGCAGCGGCAGGGCGCCGGTGAGCTTGCCGCTGTAGAAGATATGCCTGACGTGCTCGATGAGCCTCGCCCGTGACTCTCCGTTTCCTGACAGCACACCGCGGAGGTCGTCCACGCCGTAATATCGGCCGGAGCGGCTGACACCCTCGAGTTCGAACCTCATCACCGCGGACAGCAGCCTCAAGCGGTTGCTGTCCGCGGTGATCGCATCGTTGGTGAAACGATTGTGGGTGTAGATGACGGTGCTCCGGGCTTGCGCGCGTTGCGTCTCCGTCGGCAAGGAGAGGTCGGCTTGCCGCCGCGGATAGACGATCTCGGCTGACGCCAGCGCGTTCCCGTACTCGTCGAACTCGAGGTTCAGCCGATGTGAGATCCTCGGATCGGCGGCCTCGCGGTCGTACTCGTAGACGATCGTCTCGCTCTCCTCTACCACGAAGACGGCGTGCTGATTCGGTCCCCTAGGCTGCACCATCTCCACCACGTAATTGCGCGCCTCGACCGAGTACGGCGCGAGCGGCTGCTCGTCGTCGACGAACACCTCCGCGCGCAGGCCTCTGCCCTTGCATGCACGCAGCGCCTCCCGCCACTCGTCGCCGCTCATGCGATCGACGAGCGATGGGTCGAGCCCGGGCGCCGCGATCACACGGATGTCGACCAACTGCGACTCTTCGGGCCAGTATTCGTGCGCGAACTGATGGAGCGTCTTGTCCTTGCCTAGCCAGGCTCCGGTATGGAACCAACGCTTGGTGACGACCGGCGCCTGGTGCAACGTCTGATCAACGATGTTCTTGGCGTAACCTCGACCGAAGTGTTCGAAGGCTTCGCTGTCGGTCTGCTCGACCATCCCGAAGCCGCGGAACTCTCTCTCGGCATGATCGAAGTAGCCGTGGTGGTACTTGTACGAGCTGACGAAGCGACGCCCCGACGCTGTGTCCCTGACCTCGGTCTTCGAGACGCAGTGAACCGGGAAGTGCAGCTTGGTGACCCATGGCCGGCCGGCGAGCTGGTCATCGAGGTAGAACCGAGCCGAGGACGTGTAGTCGAGTGAGACTTCCTTGCCCAGGTTGTTGCGGTATCCGATCAGGACGTTCGGCTTCTTGCCATTCATCAAATCGATGTACTTGAGCGGGGCGCTGGCGTCCTTGGCGAGCCGGCTCGACCACACGATGCAGGCCAAGCCGTCGCCGAGCAGGTTGACCACTGAGACTTGCGCGTGGCTGTGGATCTCTGGGAACGCCTCCATCTCGAAGGCCGCAGTAGTGAACCGGTTACCGCTCAGATTCTTCCAGCAAGTGAGCTTGCTCTTCCCGAGATAGATGATGTCGGTGGTGCCCGAGCCGTCGATGTCAGCCAGTCGCAAGTGATCGGGATTAAACGCGTCCGGGTGATCGAACACCGGCGCGTTGTCCATGTTGACCTTCGCCCCGAAACGCCCGTGGCCCAGGTTGGGCCAGTAGCAGACCTGTCCGTTCCGGATCCTGACGATGTCCGACAGCCCATCGCCGGACATGTCGGCGACGAAGATGACCTGGGCGGCGTCGGCTAAGACCAGCTGGGGGTCGCGCTCTTCATCGAACGACCGTGGCGTCTTGTGGACGTCAGCGAAACCCTTCCGCCCCGTGGAGTCGTACCAGGTGAAGACGTTCTCCTCCGAGACCAGCGCCTCGAACTTCCCGTCTCCGTTCAGGTCGATCAACCGGACATTCGGGTTGCTGAAATTGATGTTCGGCAGGCTCTCGAAGCTGCGGAATGACTGCCACTCCTCCTGGTGATCCAGTTCGAAGTAGCCCTTAGGCTCCTGGCGCAGGCTCACCAGCTGCTTGCATCCATCGCCGCCCAGATCCATGACCTGGAGCTCCGAGCCGATGCCGACGAACGACGGCTTGCACGAGACCGGCCGCGCCGAGGTGAACCTGCCGTGTCCCAGGTTGCGATGGTAGTACCAAGCTTGGCCTTGCTCGGTGAGCACTCCCGACAGACCTTCGTTGTACAGATCGATGAACTGATAACGCGGTCCGTCCGGTCCTGAGGCCTGGAGTCCCAACTCGGCGTGGGATATGGTCCTGATCTCTTTGTTCCATTCCTGGACCCGGTACTCGAGCTCGATCGGCGGCATGCGCCCGACGGAGTACGTGCCGTCCGGCTTCTTGATGTATCCGTGCTCCGTGATCGACTTCAGGAACGCGAAGTCCGTCACGCTCGGATCTCCGTACGAGAAGTCGAGCGACTTCACCAGGGCGGAACCGCCGGGCAGCTCGGCGAAGTGGTGGAACAAGAGGACTCGCTTGCAGAGCCTCGTCGTCCTGATCTCGAATCCGGGCTTGTACTCCGAGAACGCGTCATACCGCACGTCCCGGCGCTGAGTCCGGGCGTACGGCGCTTCCGCCGCGTACTCGCCGTAGTCGAGCACGGTCTCGAAGACGTAGTCGGTCTCAGGCGGTGACGGATCACCGAAGGTCCGATACGGCGTGCGGTTGCCGTATAGCACCCGCTCCAAGTACAGGTTGGCGTATGTGATTGTCCCGCCCACCAGGCGGTTCCGGTTGTGCAGGAGCGCAACTTCGGCGCTCTCGACGTCTTCTTGGCCATAAACGTAGCTGGCGCAATTGCCCCGGTCGTCGAAGACCAGTTCCGGCAGCCACCTGAAGACCCGGCGCGGGTCCTTGGGATCGGAAATCCGCGAGGCAGCGCTCCAGCCGAACAGCGTGGTCTGGTTGTCCTTCGAGATCGCGCGCCATCGGGTCTCGCCAGTGGCTTTGTCGCACCAGCGCTCGATGCGCGAGAACGCTCCCTCGATACGAAGCCGATACGGCGTGATGGTGAACCGTCCGCAGGCGGAGTCATGCGCGGCGGCGACGTAGGCTCCCGTCGTTTCCCGCATGAGCGCTGGGACGAGGTCCTCCGTATCCGAGAAGATGAACGTGTCCGAGTCGAGGTATCGGGGGAGCTCGCCTTCGGTCTTGCGTTTGATGGACGGCAGACGCAACGACCAGCCTAGACCGAAAACACCGTTGCCGACTCCGGAGTCGTAGTCGAGGCTCAGGGCGGGCTCGGCGTCGCGAGCCCTAGAGAACGGCAGTGGAATGGAGAGCGTCGCCGTCCCGTTGGCGCCATTGACCGCGAACTTATCGTCGATCCCCTTAATCGCTCCGCCGCCGGTGGGCAGCGAAAGCGAAGGGACATCGATGACGTTCGACTTCGACTTTACTGCTTCTTCCGGGCCGGTTTCTCGGTTCATGGTGTGTCACTTTCGTTCAAACCAATGTGCGCCTCAGATGACCCGACCGACTATCTGAGCCTGCTGTAGACCCGTGCCGAAACCGGCGACACTGCGATACTTCCCTGGCTAGTAGGAGAGGACTTGCCGGTAGGCACGTTGCCATCGCCCGCGCTGGGCATCGATAAGCGCGCGTATTGCGCGATGTCCTTCTCGCACTGCGGCACGGCACCGCTCCGTCAGCATCCCGTCCATATCCGACGAAAATGATAATGACGTCGTGCTCATCCCCCTGGATGCTCTCCAGATTCTTGACGAAGAACGGATTCCGCACGCTCTGTTGTCCAATCCCGGTTCCACGCGCCCTCAGTGAAGACGGGCTGCAGAGTTCCCAAGAGCCGACGCGCGCATTCCACGACTCGCTCGAGCTGATCGAGATCTGCGTCCCAGCGGACATGGCACAAAGGTCGATCAATTCCTCCGGCTTATCGGTGCCTAGCTGCTCAAAACAAAGTCAGCTTTCTGCGCGCCACTTCATCACTCTGGGACGCTAGGGCTCTCATCCAGAACGGCGGCGATGATGAGCTCGTATGGCAGGTTCCAATCGAGCGAGTTCGCGAATTGCCCGCTGTGGTGACCTAAGCGCCATTGCACGAGCTTCAAATTCAGCCTCGGGATGCCCAGCAGGTCCAGTGCGTCCCCTTTGTGCTTGGTTGAAATGACCTGCTGTGGCGGAGTTCCATCCGCGAAGACCAGGCGCCGCTCCTTTACCAGAAGCTCGCCGTTGGTATCGAAGATCGCGGCGAACACGTAACTCCCGCCCGTAATGTTTTTCGGGTCGGTCAGCAGTTTTGCCACGAACTCCGTGTAGTTATACCCGCTCTTTTCGGTTTGAATCGTCACAACGCCGTCATGCTCGGTGATGTGGCTTTTCGTCCTCTCGTAGTTGGTGAAGGCGTCGTCCGCGTTCTTATAGGTGAACCCGGGTATCGGCTCCCATGTATGGCTCACGTCTCTTCCTGCGACCTTCGTTATGGGATGTATCTCGAATACGTGGGCTTCGCCTGAATTCGTGGCGACAGGCACGGCATCTCCTTGCACGTATTGCTGTTCGCCCCCATGCTCCGACCATATCCGCCACGCGCCCGAGATCGTGACTGGAGATCCTGACCCAGCCGCATCCATCAGTTGCTTGACGGACTGGTTCTTCTCCGTTTTCGCATTCATGACCTCGGCAACGGCCAACAACCCTATTTCAGGGGCCGTACCCGCGACGTGGATGTCGCCGTCCTGGCTGGCAGGGTGGATTTTGGAAGTCACGTCCACTCGGAAACTCGCATCGATCGTGACCCGGTCGGCAAAATCGTCGACAAACTGCTTTTTGAGAGTTATCTCAATCTGACTGAACGACAGTGTCGTCCAGCAGCAAGCCACCAGCAGTAACACAACGACTCTGTATCGCTTCACGTGTCCTCCTTGCTTTACTTAACATCTGCGAATGTTCGGGTACTCTTCTTGCTTCCGGTCCCAACTTTAGTGAGGCACTTTCTGCACTATCTCGCCTCGCGGTCCCAACTTGAAGACGGCCTGCGCCCCAAAGTCTGCCACCCATAGATTGCCTCCAGCGTCGATGGCCAGCCCCCGCGGCTCACGCAACTCGGAAGCGGATGAGAAGACGCTTGCTCTCGGCGATCTGCCGTTCAGCGGCACCTGCCAGATGCAACGTCGCGCCGCGTCGGCCACATACAGCCTGGCCTTCGTCGCGTCGTATGCGAGCGCCGCCGGCTCGCCTAACGAAGAAACCAGCGGGCGGGATTTTCGCGCTTGCAGATCGACCACGTAGATGCCGCCCTTTCCGACATCTGCCGCAAACAACCTCTGGCGGTCTGGGTCAAACGCAAGAGATCCCAACCGTGAAATGCCCGCCACCTCAATGAAGGACTTAGGTTCAGCTGTGGCGTTTTGCTGTAAGTCCAAAGTAGAAATTTCGCCCCTGACGCCATCTCCCAGATAGAGAAGTCCGCGGGAGGGATCTACCGTGATGCCATCAAAGGCCCTATTCAACGCAGACCAAGTGTGCATCGGCTGGCCGTCGGAGGAGTACTCCGTGACGAGTCCACGACGTTCCACCGATTGCTGAGCCGCAAACACGGATGTGGAGTACATGGTCACAAAAATCACGTCTCGATCGAACACACGCGAAGACGTCATGTCGGCAGGGCTGAAATAACCCAGCGTCTCTTTTATTGGACTGGTAGCACCTGTGTCGCTGCGCACCAATGACAGCTTGCCGTGCACGCCCAAGACGACCAAAATGCCGCTCGGTAAAGAACCCATGGCAATCGGGGCCTGTTGTCGAACGCGCAGCTGCTGTGATGCCATCTGTCCTTGGCACATAGCGGCGCCTGCCAACATGAGCGATGCCACGTTCCCCAGCCATCGCGAATTTTTTCGAATTCTTCTCACGCGCCGTCCTTCTTCTTGAACAGCGCAAGAAGGTCGTCTGCCTTTCGAAATCCGTACACTCCCACGAGCGCTCCGATCACCAATGCCGGCGACAGCTGATACGGATCCAGGTTGATGTTGAAAAGCTTGAACTCGCTTTTCGCGGCAACGAGCAGCATGCCCACCACTTCTACGATCAAGCCCGCGATGATCGCGACCGCGAACGCTTTGTACCATTTGGGCGGTGTCGCGGAGACGAGTTGGGCAAATGCCGCACCGAGAACACTTCCTATTAACACCGTCAGCAAAAGACTCCAGAAGGACGGTTGGAATCGAATTGGAACCGGAATCTCCAACAGGCCCGGTATGCCGCCGGGGCTGTCGTAGTTCAGGTGCAACGTCAACGTCGCGTGCGGTTTTTCAGGCGCAAGGGGGAACATCGACGTGCCCAAGGCATACCAGGGCTTGGGCCTCAAGGTGAGCAAAATGCCGGTCGCAATTCTCTGCCCGGGCTGCAGGAGAGTCGATCCAGATCGAGGTAGTTGCAGCTCTGCTTGGGGGGCCTCCTGCCACAAATCAGTCCCCTCGCTGTGCACGGCGATGTCCTTGTAGAGCCCGATTGGAAGATCAGGCAGGTTGTTGGAAATGCCGATCTCGATCGGAGATTTGCCGCTCAAGCTAACTCCAGACAGCGTCGCAACTTGATAATCGACGATCGGCTTCGAGGACCTGGTGTTGTACAAAGGAATCCTGATTGTTCCGTCCTCAAGATGACCGTCGTTGCCGACGTGGAAGGTGACATCAGCCGTTTGGTCAACGAACGTGCCGGACGGCAAGCCCTGCATGCGCACGGTGCATCCCGTACCGCCAGGCTGTCGCACGCCATCCTTCGGTTGCACGTAGAACTCGTAGACAAAATATCCGCCGCCGGGAAGAGTTTTGGCGGGATTCATGAGCACGGCATAACTCGCGGTCTCCGCTTGCGGCATCGGCTGCTGATCGCCCGCAGGCGCGGGGCCCTGATAACACGGCCCTGATTTGAAATCGACTTTGCCGTCGCCGAGCGTCTTCGCATCAATTTCAAGGACAGCAGCGAAAGTTAGGGTGGAGAGACTAGTCAGGCAAAGTCCTACAATGAGGCATGCTCTCAGCCGCCATGCCGTCATCGATGCCGGTTCCGGAACAATGGCCATCGACACTCCCGCTTGGGCGTACGCATCTGCTCTTTGATCGAAAAAGGCCCCGAATGCTCAGCTGGGGCAACTGGGGAAGACCCAAGCCGGTTCTCGCTGCACAACCGGAACAGGGTTGTAAGATCGCCTCAGGGAGTCACGTTTCCTGCCCCCTCGGTGGGAAGTGTTCTTCAGAGGCGAATCGTCGCGATTTTGATACTGTACTGCGAACATGTCAAGAAGAAAGTTACTCCAGGGCCTATTTGAGCGGCGGAGATACTCTTGTTGTTTGCTGAGGATCTAAGTGGCCGCGGGTAGAGTTTCTCAGCGGTTGGTCTCGAAATTCTGCGTCGGTCATGCGTGGATGTTTCGGGAGCGTCTTTGCCAAAAGCGTCATCTGCCGGGAACAACAATTTCAAAGCACGTTCTTTTCGCGATGCGTAGCCACAATGCGGCAGCATAGAAGCGGCTCATGCCGCCCCATGCTGTCAACAGCGTTGGAATTCGACGCGGAATTCGTCGACGCGCTTGGCGTCCGATCCGCCGATATTCTCCAGGCGCATGAAGAGGTCCTCCGCGTTCTCGCAGTCCGTCATGAAGCCCTTCCACTTCTCGCGCGGCTTGAGCCAGGCCTCCAATCCGGAACAACCATCGCGCAGAATGTCGAGGGTATGAAACTTGTCGTATTCTTACGTGAACCAAAGCGGGGGGCAGGTCACCGACACGATCTGAGTCTCAGCGCCTGAGCGTGCGGATGGGCTGGTTTCATTTTGGAGTCGATTCTGCAATGCGCATGGTCACGGCCGTGACTCGACCCAGAATGTCTCCCTCGTTGGGATACCGAAAGCGGCGAACCTGTACGCGCGACTGCGGCGTTGGAATCAAGATAAGCTGATTCCCGTCAAGTTCACACCAGCTGCACGCGTGTCCTCCCCGAAGTTCAACAAAGTAGATTGGGCGATCGTGTTCGTCCTGCCAATCCAGATGGATCTTGGTCTGCCGGTCGTCGATCTCCACAAAAGAGCCCGGTCTAATATGCGGGTAGAGGGTGTAGTCTTCAAGGCCAACATACCCGCATAGGCGATGCCGCAGGTCAAGCTGCTGCAAGAGCCCGACAGGAAACTCAGCCCAACTTTCGACCATGCGCGAGACCAGATTCGTCCGCGCAAGTTCCGTGTTCTTCTTGAGATCGACCGGCAGCACAATGGTCTGGCCCGCAAGTTCCAGACTAGACCCGAGCAGTTGGGTCTCCGGGAGACCGACTAGTTTTTGTTCCTCGGGGGCGTCCCGGACATTGATTCCGAAAAAACCCAGAATCTTCAGGTAGGCCGTCTTGTAGATGAGGCTCAGGCTGTAGAGCTTGTAAATGCTGGGAGTGAATTTGCCGTTCTCAACTTCCGTCAGCCATGCGTGAGAGATTGCGTAATCCTGGTTGTCGTTCTTCTCGTGCGCAATTTCTTGACTGAGCTTTTGGACTTCGCGGGTGGACAGTCCAGCACGCAGTCGCTCTGCTCTGAGCCGCTTCCCAGCATCCGGGCTCGGAGTCGACTCCAACATCGGCGTCGGCATGGTAGGACAAACTTCCTTCTAGGACGCGGGGACCGCGAACTAATTTCCGAAAACGATACAGGCCGTGGACGTCGGTGCAGGGGAAGCTGAGACATGATACTACTCAGCAAGCCATACAGAAGCAGGATTTTGGCGCCGGTCATTTATCCGACCGAGGCTAGTTGGAAACTCTGTCGCCGATCCCGTGTAAGTGACCTTCCGGTCGTAGAAGTGGCCACATCTCACAAATCTCTTCGCCCCTTTGCCATTCCGTTTATACAGGGCGCACTTGTGAACCCTGATCCAGAAGAACTTCCAGAGAGAGTGGAGGCGATCCTTCGAAGGAAAGGACTGACGATTCACCAAGTATCTCTAAGGACTCGAAAAGCACATGGAAGATCGTCCCAATGGTTCGTACCGCACAATCTCTACTATGGCCTCCGCATTGGCGCAAGCCCGAGCCTGCATCAGATATTCTCCCTGAGTAGCATTTCCGGCTACCTGTTCTATGACTGGCTGAGAGTCTTTGGACTTGATCCGGAGCAGATCGTCACATCCCAGATTCTTTTGTCCCCGAAACGGACGTCCATTGTGGATTCCACGCTAATCGACCCCGAGTCGTGGACTCCCTGGTATCGAGCAAAGCCGCGCGACCAGAGCGTGCAGACCGTGCCTTTTGGACGGCTACTCGATGCTCTCATCACAACTCGCGTGGGTTCATTGACCGGGACGGGCGAGGATGAGGATTTCGTCTACGTAAAGATCGGGAGAGAAGACACCCTGGCATTTCCTGAGCTTTTCCCCGGCAGCATCGTGCGGGCAGTTGTCCGATCCGCTCGGACGCCTCCACTCCACGGCGATGTGCAGAAGGCGGACTCAGTCGTCTTGGTTGAGTGCGGCAATGTGCTCTCTTGTTGCCGAATGAAGACTGTCACCGGCAAACAGCTAGTGTTGCGCGGCGGACCCTATCAGATCACCGAAGCAGAGCTGTTGTCAGATAGCAAATTCACATTGGTCGGGGTTGTTGATCTTGAGATCCGGTCGCTGCGCACTTCGGAACCGCCAGCGTTGCCCCTTCATTTGAAGAAGCGGGAGCACTCACAGACTGTGTTGGCGGGGACTGGTCTCAGTCAATTGCTACGAAACGCCCGCAGAAGAGCAGGCTTGTCGTTTCGCGAGGCGTCAGCGATGAGCCGCCAGATCGCCTTGCGGCTCGACAACGGCCAGTACTTCATCGCATCCGGCTCTCTCTCTGACTACGAGGCCATGAATACGCCTCCAAGGCATGTCCACAAGGCAATTACCCTTTGCGCGGTTTACGGACTGCAGTTTTCGCTGTTCTTGGAAAGCATTGGCATTGACCTGAAAGACGCTGGTAGAGAGCCCATCCCAGACGACCTGGTTCCAAGGAAGATCCCCGCCCTTCCGCGGGCGGTCATTCGAGAGAGCAGCCAAGGAACCCTTGAGGACTTCCACCGACAGATCGGACCGGTCCCATTCTTCTTGCGCGATTCCCTGTCGGATCTCTCAGGCATCGCCAATTTCTCGCTGCATGATTTCTTCTGGATTGGAGGAGAGCGGGAACCGCTCCACCCTCTTCTCCAGGGTGCGTTCGTGGTACTTGTCAATCGACGCAAAAAGAAGCCTATCCATTTGCCCTCAGAGCCGTTCTGGCAACAGCCTCTTTATGTTCTGTTGAAGCGTGACGGAGGTTATTTGTGCGCAGCTTGCTGCCGCGAGCGGGGTGGCCTAGTTGTCTTCTACTACTCGCCGGATTTTCAACAGCCAAAGCGAATAACCGACCACCAAGATGCCGAAGTTGTCGGGCAGATCGTTCTCGTGGCCAGGAAACTCTGATGGGTAGTCAACATCGCGAACACAAGTTCCAGACTGAGTTAGACACCGTGAGCGGTTTATTGGAGAGATTTGGGTGCACTTGTCGAAATCGCGAACAAATCCAAGCAAGCGTCGAATCTCCGATGAGGTTCAAGCTAATCTTTCGATGTCCCCGCTGTTGGCGATCCGTCTGCCCTCTCAGTGTATGGACTCTCATGAGGTCCTGGATTCCTCCAGAAATTCGCTGGCTGTTTCACAAACTGCGGCCTTTCCTTCGATGGCATCTCTTCAGTTTTCTCTGTATCTCGCTCGGGAGTTTCCTGGCACTCTTGACCCCGCTCGTGCTCAAGTGGGTGATTGATGTGGTTCTGCCCTCTGGGAGCTCTGGGCTGTTGACTGGCGCAGTGCTGTTAACCCTCCTGTGCTACCAGGGCAGAACGGTGCTCACTGCCTCGGGCGCCTATCTCACTGTCCACGCCGCGCAACGTCTTGCTTTGGAACTGCGTTTGGCCCTTCTCAAGCATCTGGACCGGCTCTCCGCGGATTACCACGAAAGCACTGCAGTCGGCGCCTCTATGTACTCACTGCAAGACCCCATCGAAGAGATCTCATATTTTGGCTCCGATCTCGTGCCGTCCATTTTGCGCACGATGGTGGCATCAGTTCTGACGATGGGCACAATGGCAGTGTTGAACGTTCGCCTGACCCTGACAATTCTGCCGCTTATACCCGTTTTCCTTTTAGCCAGGCGACATTTCCGGAGCCGGTTGGAAAGCGAATCTGACTGCGTTCAACGCGAGCGAGCTACGTGGAATAGTTTCCTCCAGGAACACCTCGCGTCGATAATTGCCGTACAACTGCTCGGAATGGAACAACGACAGGAGCGAGCAGCGTTTCGTCATCTCGCCGGCCAAGTCCGCGCACTCAACAGCCTGTTCAAGACTGGAGTCTCGTTCACCTTTTTCACCAGCCTGACCATAGGCCTAGGGATCGCGGGTGTTGTCGCATATGGCGGTTGGAGTGTTCTGAAAGGAACGCTCACCATGGGCGGTCTGGTTGCGTTCTACAGTTACGTAACGCAGCTGTTCGAGCCTCTCAGCGGGGTGGCGGACACCTATGTGCGCGCGCAAAGCGTACTCGCCAACATCCGCCAAGTTCGAGCAGTCATGAATCTGGAGCCAACGGTTACAAATCAGCCAGGTGCAATCAAGTTTCCTGATGCCAAGCCATGGTCGATTGAGCTTACTAGTGTTCACTTTCAATATCCAGGGAACCGCGGACATCTTTCAATTCCCCACCTGTGCATTCCGGCAGGCGAGACCGTAGCCGTCGTGGGAGAGAATGGCGCAGGCAAGAGTACCTTCGCAAAGCTCCTGGCCCGTTTCTATGATGTGCACCACGGATCAATTTCAGTCGCCGGATGCGATATTAGGAACATCGAAATCGCAAGCCTGCGTGAGTACATCTGCTACGTGCCACCGTACCCTCTTCTGTTCGACACGACGATCGCCGGCAATCTCCGACTAGGCAGGCTGACCGCCTCCCCCGACGAATTGGAAGATGTCCTCGAAAGCGTTGGACTGGCTGGGTGGCGCGCTGGCCTGCGTGAAAGACTCAAGCATCGAGTCGGCCCACTCGGAGCCCAGATTTCGGGCGGTCAGAGGCAGCGGATTGGGCTGGCGAGAGCAATCCTTCAACGACCGCGGGTCCTCATCCTGGACGAGGCCACCTCATCTCTCGATACCACGTCAGAACAAACTGCAATTTGCAATCTCCGCAAGCACCTGCCCGATAGCACCATCATTCTCATTTCCCATCGCTTGTCCGCGATGTCTGCGGTTGAACGCGCAATCCTCCTTGAAGCCGGTCGCATCATTGAAGATGACAGTCCGACAGTCCTCCTAGCCGAACGTACTGCATTCTCTGGGATTTTCAATTCCTTCGCGCCCAGCGCCAAGTACCGCGATGCAACACCGAGGACTGACCTGCTTTAAAATTCTACTTAATGCTCCAAGCGAGACTTGTGATTACCCTTTGTCGGCGGGCGGCGTCGCATTCACGATGGTGTCGAAGGCCAATCCGCTGTAGCGCTCGCCGCGACCGGTCTGTTTCTGCACTGCCAGCCAAACGAATGCTTCCCCTTTTGTCCAACGGGTTCTCCGGAAGGACTCACTGACAGTAATGCCCGCGCGCGGTATCTCCTCCTCATGGATGAAATATGACGTCTTGTCCTCGGTATCCAGCCCCTGCCGCATGAGGGTCGTGCGCGGCGGGACCTTGACTGGCGACGGGTTAGGATCGCCTTCCATGATGCGCAACATACGGCTTCTTTGCAATTGAGTCTCGCGCACCGAGTTGGCTACGTGGACCGGTATGAAGGGAATCCAGTGCTCGGGCACGCCTGTCATCGCCAGATAGGCAATCGCTGCCACATAGTCAGGTGGGGTGGCAGTAGCAGCAATCAGTTGCTCTTGATATTGGCGCGTTTCCCGGGCCTCATCTTTTCCTGAGCGGCCCAGCCCCGCCAGCGAAGGAATCACGCGTTCAACCGCCCAGACCATGTTAGCGACTTCGTCGCGGGCCATTTCGACTTCCTCCAGAGGATCGCCTTCGAGGGTGCGTGAGGTTGCGGGCGGGACAAACAAACTAGTATCCGCCTCCGCGCCAACTGCCGGCGAACTCAGCTGAAAAATCGCCCAGCGATGCCAGTTGTCTTCCGCGCCTCGCCCATCGGCAAGTATCCAGAAGCGCTCGCCAAAATTGTTGGTGACGGCGAGTCCTTCCACCCTTGCCAAGGTGCCGACCGGCAGGCGGAACGGCACCATAAACCAGTCGTTGGCATACACCAGTGCAAATTCCATGAGCAACAGCTGTGCCACATCGGTAGTAGCGGGCGTGACGTTGCCAAAATCCGTTTTGCGGTCTTCGAGTGTCCACCAGCGAGGGTCTGGCATGCCTTGAAAAGTGACCGGGGCAGGAATAAAGGGGCTGACCGTGAGCTTCTCTGCCGACACAGGCGGATCCGCCGGAACTGGGCCTAGCCCGGCCTGGGGAGTGGAGCGGTCGAAGGCATACCAGTCGAGCCGTCCCTGCGCATACTCGTCTGCGGACAGGACCACTTCGGTGGCAGCCTGAGGGCTGGAACAGGCGAACTGATATTCGAGATACTCTGGCTTCCAGGCTTTGTCCGCAGCAGGCTGGTGGTACTGCGACGCGAACCAGCCCTGAAACGTGACACCGAGAGCGTCGAGGGTTCCTCCATCGCCGGGCGCTGCCAGTGCAATGCCATCGGACGCTTTATTTCCCGCGTCGGCGGCAAGGTATAAGTAAAGGTCTCCGCCATCCATGCTTCGGCCGGCCAGGGCCGCGTATTGCTGCCAGGCGGTACGATGGGCATACACATAGTCGCCGCTTGCATCGCGCGCGGGGAGATTGATCGGGTACAGGTCGCGATACTTGGAGTAATAGGAGTTTGGCAGCCCAGCATCGGTGAGGAGCTTGCGCCACTGCCGGCCCAACTGGACTCGAAGATCGAAACGCATCTTCTGCTTGTTCCAGGTCCACTCGATCGGGCGTTGTTCCGCCTTGGCTTCCAGAGGAACACTGGAATCGTACGATTCGGTGGCGCCCCCTGCCGCCTGATATTTGGTGACAGGCGACGTCCGCATCAGTACCTTGGCAAAAACAGGAGAGCCGGCGTCCTCGGCGAAGAACTCGCCGATCTGCCACTGTTTGGCGAGCATCCACAGGGGATCGCGCAGTTCGGCCTTGAGGGCGCGATCGAAGTCGGCGCGGCGTGGCCGGCCCTCCAAACGGTTCCAGACCGTGATCGTGGGATAAAGCTTCTCGCTCAGCGCCTGGCGTAGTTTCGGGACCACATACTTCTCTGGAATCGAGGTTGCCATCACTGACTCCCGATGAATTGATAAACCCGGTTGTTCAAGGCCAGATTGGTCGCAATGGTGATCTGGTACAGGGTCACCGCCATCAGCGTCGCGGGCAGAAATTGTGCGTAACTTGAGGCATCAATCTGTGACGGTTCGACGCCGCGTTTCTGGGCGTCAACATAGACATCATTCAGCATGGCGACCAGGTCGTCCCAACTCCAGCTTCCGCGCCGGACCGGAGGAACTGCCAGCAGCATCGTCTGCGGTGGCTGGGAGTTAGGCCGGTCAAAGTGAAAGGTCACGCCTGACATTACGTCCGGCCCCGGCACCAGTTCCGGCCACTCGTCAATGAGCAACCCACATTGATCGCCGGCAGGCGCAAAGGGCTTGATGAAGTGCGCCGTGTAAAGCAAGCGGCTGTTGCTGGTGGCGTTGGCAGTGTTGAATTCCAGCGCGGTCCAACGGTCATTGGCAACGAAGGGAAGCTGTACCGGCGTCAAGTCTGCCGGGTTCTTTCCGAAGCCCTCGCTTAGCATGACCACGTTCTCCCATGCCCCCAGTTTCTCCCGCACGCGGGCCAGCCCATATAGCCAGTCGTCCACCGGGAAAACCCGTCCACTTGCCTTCAGGTCTGTGAGCAAGCCGGCAGATCCGTTCCATGCGTTGTTGAACTCCGCGGCACCATCGGAGGAAAGCTGGAAGCGCGGAACCAAGAGGAATTCGCTGCCCAACACGCGCTTGGCGGCGGCCAGAAGCTGCTGCACGGTGTCCCCGGAGGAAGCATCACCAGGAACGGAGGCGAGAATCTCGGTGGCATCATCAATTCGCTGAGTGAGGTCGCCAGCGAGGGCTGTAACCTTGGCCACGATCGTGGCCCGTAAAGTTACGATCGCCGAGTCCTGATCATCAATATCAAAGGGCGTGACATCATGCTGAGCTGCGACCGGCTTCATCGCGTCCACCGCGGCTGCGAAATCCACCAGCTTGGTCCCATTCCAAGTAAGCAGTGCCTGGAATTGCGCCCGATGGGTGTCGAATTGCGTCTTGAGTGCTTCAACCGACGCTTTGTAAACGTTCGGATCAGCGGGTGGAACGGCGGTTACGCTTGCAGCGATCAAACGCTCTGCTTGTCTCAGGAGGGTGAAGCGGTCGTCGTCGTTGGTCAGGGTGGGCCACTTCGCGAAAAGAGTGGCGTAGTCGTCGGCCTTCTCCGCCCAGCGTTTAACCAATTCCTTGATCTTCGCGACAATGGCCTCGTAGATGGCGCGGATATCCCCGTGGATCTGGCCAGTGCCGGTTTGTGGCATTCCATACTGTGCGGTTTGAAGAAATTCAGCAGAGACAAGCTTGGCGTAGGCGTCTAAGTCAGAAGCATCGCCTTCCAACCCGACGAGGGCGTCGCGGCGAACGGTGAGGCCAGTGATGGCGGCCTGCACGCGGGTAAGCAGCTCCACGTCGTCCCACACCGCCTCGTCGGTCGTCGACTCTAGCGGCAGCGCCATATCGGTCGGTCCGATGGCGCGGCTCTTGAGCAGCAAAGTCCGCAGGCTCTTCACTAACGCGGCAAGTTCGAAGAAGGTAATCTCGCCGTCAACTGCTTGGGTGTAGTTGATAGTCACGGCAACGTCAGGGTGGATGCGAATTTCCGGGTGTGCAGCCACGCCATAACGTACGAGCTGGACAATCCGGTCATCGAGCTCGGACATCGCCTGATCGAGATCGAGGTTGAGCAAATAGAGAAGATCCATTGGCTGGAGGCCGAGGTCCTGTTGCGAGAGGACCACGGTTTGAGGGGCCGCGAGCGGAGGGATGGAATAGTCCACGCTGACCACGACATCGGGAGGCGCGGGCAGGCGTTCATTGAGCCAGCTATTGAGCGCCGCTTCGGCTTTGGCGCGCGGAGTCATGGGTACGGTGTTCGGGGAAACAGAAGAACTGGCCGCCGGATCGAGGTGGAGGGCGACCCGATGGGTGAGTGAAACGCCAGTCCGCTGGGTATTCAGCACCTCGATCTCCGGCGGATAGGTCCCCTCGCTGAAGGCTTTGGTGACAGCCGCAGACCGGTCGAAATTTCCTAGCACCACCTGGTAAACGCTCTCGGCCATTACCAAGTCGCTCAAAGCGTCATACAAGTTCAATAGCCTGTCTGCCTCGGCGTTGATAGCGGTGGCTTCGTCCGGCGAGGCATTCGGAACCTGATTGGCTGCGGTTCCGATCTCGAGCCCAAATGGATAGGCTGGGGCCGTCCGCAGACGGGTGACCAACTGCACTCCATCGAGCACATTGCTCGCTTCGAGCAAGGTGATGTCGGTGGCATCAGGAGGTTGTGTGCTCTTCAGTTTGTCCGCAACCAGGGGAAACGCCCGGCGAAGCGGGAAGATGAACTTGTCAACTTCAGCCAGACCGTGCTCATCGTGTAAACCGCGCTCAAAGCGATAACCCAGCAAGGCGCCCAGGGTTTGGCCGTTGCGCATGCCTTCAAGGATGATCTGCGCCTGACGGACCCGCTCGGAAGAGAGATTGACCGCCATGGCATCGGGCTGCGTTTCCGACGCGTGCATACGATAAGCATTCTTAAGGATCGCGGCTGCGGCTGCCTGATTGAGAGAGGGTGCGTGAATGTAGCCGGCATTTTGGGGATCATATTTGAGAATCGCATCGCCCGGCCGCTGGAATACCTTGGCGAGATCGCCTTCAAGCTTTTGTGTCTCCAACGCATCCTGTTTCGGGGTGACCTTTTCCAGCCAGCCAAATGCCCCCAGCTGAATGCCCGTAGCGGCACCCTGCTGGGCGGAGGCGCGCATCTCGGCCAGACGAATAGAAGAGAATGCGGTTTTCCAGGCATCGAGGCGGTAGGTGCAACAGTCAATGTGCTCAGCAAAAATGCGCTCCAGCCGCGCGGTAGGAGCGGTGGCGAAAACATTCAGGGCAGCCACAATCTCCCGCAAGTCCGCGGTTTCAGCGGCGGTGTTCAGCACGGCGGGCGACAGGACGTATTCCGCAAGCGTCTGCGTCGCGCTTCCGGTGATTACAGGTTGGGGCTGGTAGAGGTCCTGAAATTTGCTTTGTCCCACGCCAACCGCGGTCTGCACGTGGATGAACGATGGCTCGGCGCGGGCCACGGCGGAATCGACCAGGGCGTGGGTCTCAAGGAAACGCGTTCCCGCGTCCCACTGTCCGAGCATCATGGCATGGCGGAGCATGAGGTAGAGCAAGGCGGTCGGCTCCGGATTACCGCCAAAATCCTGCTGCCGGATTGCATCGAGAGACGCCGTCGCCAGCCACTCGATGTAGTTCTTGTGGTCCGGAGTGTATTCTCGAATGGTCTTAGCCTCGGAAAGGGGCGAGTCATCCACGAGAGGGCCGGTCAGTAACGAGCTGCCCCCATAGAAGAACTTTTCCAGGATCGGGGGCTGCGCGTTGGGGTCACCGCCGAGTGCTGCCAGCAGGGACTGACCACGAAGTTTGGTCCAGGCCGCCAGGATGGGGCCGTAGAGTTGCCCGTACTCGAGCACGAGTTTGTTGTAGAGCTGGTCAAAACTCTCGGCATAGCGCTGGTGATACTCGACTGATCCGGGGTGTAGACCGATGATATCGAGCAGGGTTTGTTGCGGGTCGCCGGGCTGCCCCACGTGCGCCACGCCGCCTGCCATTACCGCCCAGTCCTTATCCATGCGCAGCAGCAGTTGCTGGAGCTGCGCTTGGTAATTGGCCGTCACTCCCGGAAGGGCAGCCACCGGACGCTGCCGCTCGGAAGCGGGTTGATAGCGTGCAAACGCCGTGATTGGCAGGAGGCCGTAGGGTTGGTTACCCACGCGTACGGCGGGCAGTGGCCCACGGCCAGTGACGTAGCGAGTGAAGAAGAGGCGCGTGGCCCCGACGTCGGCACGAGAGAACACAGGTGCGAGCATCTCTTCCATCATGTAGCCGAGCGTCCCGTTCCACAGCGCGATGTTCATGGCCCGCGCTTCCACCTGGTCCATTCCGGCGGCATTTGGAATCCGCTTCACCAGTGCGTCATCAATGCCGAGAGCTTCGGCCAGCCATTGCCCGTCGCGTCGCTGTAGCGGGTCGTCGGTCTCCACATACGCGTCCTTCCTCAGGAAGACCGTGTCATAGGCAGCGTCCGGATCATCGACCCATGTGTAGGCGGAGCCTTCCGACGAAGTGTTGTTGGTTGGGCTCCCCTGGGGAACCAAGCTGTACCCGCCCTTGCTCGCATACTGGTCACTGATCAGGGTTTCCAGCAGAGTCTTGCTCGCCTGCTCGTCGGAAGAAATGCGGAGACCGATGACCAGCAGACGGTCGAAGCCGTCGCGCGCCTCCGCTGGCGTAAGGTCAACGCTCATGCCCATGCCGACTTCTACCGCGCGATTGAAGTCCACCACCCAGCGCAGGTCGTCGTTAAGCTGCAGATCGTCGTCGCTGACCTTGATCTGCTGGCTGTCGGGGAGTGATGGATCAATAGAGGCGGCCAGTCCGTCGAGAACCGGGTTTCCAATGATCGTCTTCACTCCCGCCGCGGAGTACAGCAGCGCAACGAAACGGTCGGGCAGTCCGACAACCCGTGGCGCCTGCGTCCAGGAACTTTGTTTCGTCGGGGGAGGCGCAGGAAGCTTGAGCACTGCACAGCTGACGTTGACTTGAGCACGGGTGTACGGCTTGGGCGGGTCCCATCCCAGAGGATCCGGGGCGAAGTTCTTCAAAATGTCATCGGCTCGCGCGTTGCCCACGGCTGCACGCAAGACCAGGAGCGCCGCCTGCTCCTGTGTGACATTCCCGTTTGCCTTCCACACCGCGCTCCAATAGGCAAAAGCCGCGGTCTGCTCGGGCACGGTCACGTCAATCTGGGGCACAATCACCAGCACCACATCCTGCGGATTGGCTTTCGCCGGCTTGTCGCCGGGATTGCCGGCCGCATATTGAGTGATGAGATAAGCGGACCGGCCCGAACCCGACCCGCCCACCAATGCCCGCCAGGCGCCGCGCTCCTGGGCTTCGACTTGGCCGGCGCGCCACATGGCGATCCAGAACGCCGTGAGATTCTGGATTTCGGTGTCACTGAGTAAGGCCTCGAAACTGTCAATCTGGCAGTCATCCGGGTAGATCCTGATCCACAGTTGTGTGGTTTGTGCCTCGCCCGCGCTGGCGGTCTGAAAGCGCACCTCCAGCCGCACGGGAAACAGCAGGATGGGAATCGAATCGCTCAGCTGTGCGATTTGCTTGGTGGGATCGTCGAGAGCCGTCAGCTGCCCCAAGAGCTGGCTGGCGCGGGCTTTCAAGTCGGCGTTTGATTTTCGTTGTTGCCCGACCGCGGAGGAGAGTCCCTGCTCCTGCTTGTGCAGCGCCGCAAGTTTTTCATTCTGCGAGCCGGTCCCACCATCCAGCCGCTCGAGAGCAGCGATCTGCCGTTGGGTGTTCTTGAGCTGCTCACGCTGCAGGGCAAGCTGCAGACCTGCGTCATCCATTTGCGCCCGCGTCTGCGCGAGCTTGGCACGAAGATCGGAGAAATCGCTCATGATTGGGGTGGCAGCATTCGCGAGGCGTGCACAGCCACCAGCACGGGCACGCGGTAGAGGATGTAGGCCAGCTCGGCTGCGTCGGTGGAGGGATTCCACCGGGCCTGCGAGTCTGCCGGATCCGGTTTGTCCTCCAGGTCAACCGGAGGATTGTAAGTGTCGAAGTTCAGGGTCCCGGTGAGCCGAATTAAGCCGCCCGCCGGCACGCTGAGATCGTCCCAGGCGAGGTCATTCCAATTAATGAGGCGCTGTGTAGTGCCGGCGGGCAAGTCATCCATACCAAAACGCGGCTCGCCGGGTCGCTCCTTCAAAACGAAGAACCAGCCCGGATCGTTGGCAGCAGTACTTCCCCTCGCTTCCGCAGCATCGAGATCGAAGCCAATAAAGTAGATATCGGGATCCACTTTGGCCTCGAAGAGCGGCAGACGTATTTTCGATTCGGGGGGCGAATCCTCTTCGCCGGGCTCGATCTCCACTAGCACACGGTCCTTGCTGGTATCCACTTGTCCGTTCTTGTCCAGCTGCCACTGGGCTTTCTGCGCGTAGATCACAGTGGTGGGATAGCGCTTCAACAATTCACCACGAATCACCAGCACCAGCAGCGCCTCCGCGCCATTTTGCTCGCGATAATTGTGCGTGCCAAGGCCAGAAGCCTTCGGCCACATATGCAGCTCGGGAATATCGCGGAACTTTTCCTTGTCCGCCTGGGTTGCGCCCGGCGGCAGCATCAGGCTCACGTCCCAGAATTGCCGGAAGTAGCTTCCGCGCTGGTCCGTGGGATACTCATTCCATAGCAGTTCCCGGGCCATTTCGTGATTCAGGCCGACCATGTAGGCCTCGATGAAGCGCTGATTGGACTCAAGCAGAGTCATGCTGTTGTTGGGAATCAGGTTGATATTGGGCAGGAAAAGTTCGGATGAAAGGTCACTGAGCGGCTTGTACATCGGAACGTCGAGCACCGGATAAGCCATTACGGGCGTGAACTGTTCGACAAAATTCGCCTTCAGCCACTCTGGCAAGTAAATGATCTGCTTGATGCGCCGCGGGACGGTCAGGATGGGATTGATGGCCGCCACGGTCGTGCCCGCCAATGTCGCCAGCTCCAACTTTGGCTTCTCAGGAGTGGCGAACTTGATCGAAGTATAGGCATAAGCGTCGCGCAAGCCGGACTTGAAGTTGGCGGCTTCGACGCTGTCGCTACTCCCTGCGATGGGAGTGAAGTTCGTCCCCGGACGAGTGATCACGAAGCTTGAGACCACGGGGAGCTTGCTGACGGAGGCGGGAGTTTCCTGTTCGTCGCGAATGGAGCCCGCCGCTTGCGCGGCCTGTGCCCAGTTGGAGAGCTTGGAGTAGGCAACCCAGGCAAGCGGCGCGCCGATTGCAAGCGCGGCCACGGCGGCCAGCGGTCCGAAGAAAACAAATCCAAGAACAACTGCGATGAAGAGAAGCATGAAGGGCACGAAGCGCAGCCACGGGAACTTTTCCAGCAGTTTCTCCAACCAGGAAGGCTCGGCGGATGGCTGAATGGCGTTGTCCGCATCGCTGATCCCGATCGCACCTTTGGGAGCAGTCTTGGGGGGAGCAGGCTGCAGCTTGCCCGCGCTGATCAGGCTGACGATCTGCGCCGGGGCGGCCGGCGGAAGCGCGAGCCGCTTCATCAGCGCGGTGCCCTGTCGCGTCACGCGGCGGAAAACACCGGAGGTAGCAGCTGCGGGCAGCACACTGGCGCGCACCTGTGCGGCTACGGTTGTGGGGCTGCCCATGACGCGGGTATGCACCGGCGCCGTCAACAGGAACTGACGATCGGGTGAGGCAGTAACGAGGTGACGGGTGTAAAGAGAAACAGAGGCCGCCTGCGCCATTTGCGCGAACCGCAGCCGGGTATTGGCGGCCAGCACATCTCCAATCTGCTGCCAGGCGGCTTCCATGTACTGCTGATCGTTTGCCTGAACGACCTCAGTACCAAAACCCGCTGGCACTCGGAAGCGTGGATCGAGATTGAGCCTGTGGATCCAATTCTGATCATTGGTGAGCAGCGTTCCGTCCGTAGCGCGCAGTACTCGGTTCACCAAGGCCGGCCATCGCCCATATAACGGCGAAGTAATGATGGGATCGGGATCGCCGTCCGGATTCACTGCCGACGGCTTGTTGGTGGAGTAATCGTCCGCCAGGTTGATCAGTTTCGCGATCGCCTCTTCGAAAGGATGTGGAAAGGGCACGTCCCACTGGTCAAACTTGTCTACCTCGTGCTGGTCCTCCTTGGACATAGTGTCGTAAGGCACCTGAAGCGCACCCCCGAGCTTGAGCACACCGCCGAGTTCGGCGGGAGTGTTGATGGGCGGCAGATTGGACAGGGGATGGAGCACGTCCATGTCGCGCACGCCTACCCGATTGTCCACCGGCTTCGGTTGCAGCAACTTCACCAGGTACTCAAAGTCGCCAAAATCTCCGGCCCGGAAATACCAGCGGTAGTAATAAGGAAACTGGGTCTGGTGGTTGTCCCAGGCCGACGCGGTAGCTACGGCCGTATCGGGGACATCCTGACCCAGGCCGGCCAAACGCCCAGTCTCGAAGGTTGGAATGACGAAGGCGTGGTAAGGCGTGTCCGGCTCCAGGCGGCGCGGGCACATCAACCGGGAGTAAGCGAGATCAGGATTCTGCTTGAGCGTATCCTGCAGCCTCTGGAGTACCTGCGGCATGGATTCGTCACCGTTGTTGGACAAATCCACATTCACGTGCACGTGTGCCCAGGCCCACAACTCGGAAGGAATCGGGAATACGTTGGCGGCGTCCACGCCGGCTTGCAGCTCAAAATACGGTAGGGGTTTTCCGGAAAGGTCCTTGCCGTCGGAGAATTCGGACTCCTTCAGAACCACCAGCGCAATCCAGGGACGCAGCCGGTTCGTGGCGAAGTTGGCGGCGGCAGGAGTGTAGCGCCAGGGGAAATCTTCGTCGTAAAACTCCACGTAGGGCAAATAGTTCGGCTCGAAATTGGTGATCCAGTTTCGCGGATCAACCTTTACCACCGCCTTGCTGTCAATGCCGACGATCTCGCCCGGGCCATAGAGATTTACGTCGCGGTGGATTACCTGCGTGTTGGGGCTGCCATCGAGGTTGGTGCCGGTCAAGGTCACGTCGAGCGGCAAACTGGCCCGCACCTTGACGCCGGCGTCTCCGTCTTGCTGCGGAATGCTGTTCGCCACACCGCTGCGCAGCCATGGCAGAAACGAATAAGTAGGCGGTGTGCTCATGACGCGTTCACCTCAGAACCTGGCAAGACATGAATGCTGCCGACCAGCGCCGGGCTACCCTGCATCTGGGAGTTCATGTAGTCCCGGGCCATGGCTTCACTGGAGAACCGGGAAGCTGAATTGAAGGGCTTGTTGTCGGAGGTATTCGAAACGGTGTAGCCCTCTTGTCCGACCGCAATCTTGTCGCTGTAGGGTCGCAGCTGGGACTTTAATTGATACGACAGCGTCGAACGGGCAGCTGCCGCGCCAGACAAGAACGGGTGGAACAGACCGGCTATCGCGGGATAGAACTTGCCCCTGGGAAGTGGTTTCTGCGGCTCCTTATCAATGATCGTGACGCTGTAGGAGATGGCGCGCCGGGTCATCTTACTCGACTGCGCGGCCTCTGCTGTCCCGATCACCACCCCACCCTTCAGATCCTGATAAGACGGGCGCGACAGCTTGTCGTTGTCGCTCATGTTCTGGTATTGGGCGGTGGCGAACTGTTCGTTATGGTCGCTGAGGGGTAACGATGTGCCGCCGCTGGCGACGGTTGTAATATCAACGCGATTGACGTCATCCGGCTTCTCATTGCCGACTTTATCGAGCGTCAGGTTTAGTGGCAGCGCACGTTGGCTGAGCGTAAGCTCTCCGAAGGGATGCAGAATCAATAGCGCGGGGTCGATTTTGCGAAGTGCGACCAGCAGATTGGTCGAAGGCGGCGGCAGGGCCTTCCAGTTCTCCTGCTTGTTCATTTCGGCCAGAAAGATCGGCAGAACATCCACGGGAGGAAGTGTGGTGTCCTTGGCGTCTCCCCAGGTTACGTCAAAGCTCACGTCAACGCTTAGGAACCAGCAAATGGAAATGCTGCCGGTGCCCTTGGCGCGCCATGGCGAAGGCCCCTCCAGTGAGAAACGCAGGTCGATACTCAGAAGGTCGAAGCCGGCGACGGAGATACTCAGGGAACCGCTGATTTGCGCGATGAAGTAAAATGGCGAAAATTGAAACAGGACATCGAGTCCCAGCTGGCCATTGATGTTGGCGCCATCCACTCCGAAGAACAAATAGAGATGTGCGCCGAACTGGACGGTGTTCGAAGTCACTGCAAAGTAGGAGTCCACCCTGATCTTGGCCCAGTCGTAGTCCAGAATGGTGATGCCCAACCGCTTCAATGTCGCCGGCAGGTGCAGGCCATCTGGAGGCTTGAACAAAGGATGGAAACCGCCGACAGAGATCAGGAAGGTAGCGTTATCTCCCCACTTGAGGCGCACCGCCATGTCGCCTTCGAGGGTCATGAACAAGATGTGAGAATCGAACAGGCTGGCATCGAACGACAGGAGTTGTTCGTCAAAATCCAAAATGCCGATGAAGTTCACCTGGATCTGAATCAAGGTTTCGTCATCGGTAGGAAGCGCCACCTTGAGGACTCCAAGGATGGCGATGTTGCCGGGAGGAATCTCAAGGATGATCCCGAGGGAAAGTGTGATGAGCGATGGCGTTCCCCACCCGACCTTGGCCATCGGCCCGACCAGGAACGTTCCCTCCTGGGGCGGGAACACCGCTTTCAGGTCGCTGATGATGCGCGGCGCATTGGCGATGACGTCTGTCGGGAACATGATGTCATCCACCGCGCCAGTGCGGACACCATCGCGCAAAACATCGAGCAAAACTGCGCGGTTCAGTCCGAGGACTCCACCGACTCCGTTAAGGGTGAAGCCGAAACTGAGCTGGATAGGTGGAAAATCCGTTGTGATGATCAGCAGCAAGGAGAAGCCGTTGGAGCCATCCGGCATCTTCGTGGTGATCAGAGCAATCGCCCGGACAGTCACCACGTCCGCAATGGACAACTCCGCAACCCCGGCATATTCACCCTTGTCGGGATCGAAGTAGAGATAGCCGCCGCCGATGACGACGCCGGCATTGATGGCGAGACCTACTCCGTTTGGGGGTTTGAAAGAGAAATCAATGTTAGCCTTCCCCAAATTCCCCTGGCCGTTGTCCGGGAAGGTTAGTTTCGCCATCAATCCGATTCGATCGACCGACGCTTCGAGAGGCCCTAAGACCGCTGACAATGCTCCCGAAAGCTCTATTGGGATAGAAAGGTCCGTGCCGATTCCGACCACGAGATAAATGTTCTCCACATCGATCGGGCCCAGAGAAATATGCGTGGGGATCACCAATTCCAGAGCGCAGCTGCCTTGGAACCGAATTCCGCTGGAAGGCGACCAGGCCACAGCCAGATCAAAGTTAGCGTTCAGGTTTACGCCGGAAGCCAGTTTTGCAATAAAACCGTCACCCTGAGAGAGATCGATCTTGAGTTGTCCGCCCTTCACCTCTCCAGCAACGGTAGGCTCAACTTGAAGCGGGCTGGAGAGGGATTCCCAGGATCCTTTGACGCCGAGGTCCAATTCAAAGCGCTGCAGGAGGAGGCCATTACCACCGGCTTCTCCCAGCAACAGCATCGGGCCGGGCTTTTTCTCAGCGAATATGCCCGCTGCCAATTCCGCCTGTGCCGAACCCGTTGGGGGTAAGAACGCCACTTGCAATGGCGGGCGAACATGGACTTCAAGACCCGCGTCGAACCGCGCTCCAGCGTCCAGGTGCAGACCCCAGATTTCCGACAGCCCATAGTCCTGCTGGAAATCTGCGATCGCGGGCAGGCGCAATCGCATCGTCAGTCCCGGAGGAGAAACCGACGTGTCCGACTCAAACCGCAAAAAAAATGCTTCGAGAGCCGGCGGTCCGCCAGGAGGGTTGAGGAGCACCACGGGAAGACCATATTGGGCCAGGAAAGCATGAACTCGTTGGAACAGAAGCGTGCCATCAAAGGCGGGATCGTTCCAGCCAAATGCATCCTTAAAATATTTGTCCGGAGCTGTGACCAGGTCACGGAGACGGTCTATGCGCAAGGTGCGGCGATGCCAAGGGAGGGACAGCGGATCGGTCGGATCACCAGGTTCGGAGATGTCATCAATCAGGCCTGCCAAGGACAGAGTGCGAAGCGCCCCAGGTCTGGCGGAGCGCAGGTACTCGACAACCGTGTAGTCGAACAGGCGCTCCGGCAATTCGGCGGCGAAAGCTTCCACTTTGGCTCGGTCAGCGGCGCTCAGAGGTGCGGCCGCCGAAGATATGGCTGACGCCATATCGGCAATGCCGCGGATTACATTCAAAATTTGCGCGACCAGCTTTATGCCTGCGCTCAGGATCCCATCGGTATCGTCGCCTGAAATTGCGGTTTCCAGGTCAACAATGAGAGGTGGGAGTGCAACTACGGCCGAGACGGTTGAGGACGCTCCGCTGGCGACGGCGGCGAAACTCGCCACCGGGCCCGGCATGTTTAGGCCCAATTCGGTTATGAAGGCGGGAAACTGATCCGGGGTAAGCCGCTGCTCCAGTGGGAGCATGGCGGCTGCGATCTGTCGCGCGATCGTTTCGAGTGTGCCCGGCTGTCCCGCCATTTCTTCTAAGCCCCCGAAAACTGGATATCAGTGATGCGCGCGCCTGGCAGGGCGAGCACGAACGTGCGATATTGGCGAATATCGTGCCGGAGCGCGGGGCTGGCGTATCGCTGGAGCTCGCGAAACAATCGTTCCAGTCCCAGCGCAACCGGATACTCCGCCACGAACGAAGGGATTGGCGGCGAGTCGTCCCCCTCCCATCCAAGCACGGTGTGAACCAAGAGCGGGCCGTGCATCCGTTGCCAGATCACAGCAACCCTTTTCACCCGGTTCACGATGCGACTGATTTCGTCGAAGTGGCGGCTGATCAAGGACATCAATAGATGGCCAGGGGGAGAAGTGGAAAGTGTGCATTGCAGCTCGTTTAGACGGCTAGCTGTCGGCACATATCGCGGCCATGTGGCCGCCAACGGCACTCTCAGACCACGGTACTCTGGCGCCAGAGTCGGATCGAACGACATGCCTCCACCCCCGCCACCGCCACCACCCCCGCTGCCCCCAACTGCAATGCTCGTCAATGCGGCCTGCGCATTGAGCTTGCCCTTTCCCCATTCATCCACATTCCCACCGCTCACTGGACGCGCGGAATCCATGAGAGCTTGGCGAATGGCAGCGAAGTCCAGCGTGGGGTTCTTTTGCAGCATGAGCGCAACTACCCCCGTAACATGCGGGGCGGCCATGCTGGTTCCGTCGTGTGGAATATAGAAATCAAGACAGCAATCGCTGATCAGTGGTTTGCCACGCGCGCGTGTCAGGGGTGCCGTGATGGCGACACCGGGGGCGGAAACGTCAGGCTTGTGGCGCGAGTCGATGGTAGGTCCCTTGCTAGATGTGTCAGCCAACGTTCCGTCGCGGGGATCATAGGAGCCGACGGCGATCGCGTTTTGCGCCGTGGCAGGGGATTCCAAGGTACGGCTGCCGTCCCGATCTGCCGCGATAAACTTCGGGTGATTGCGCTCTACATGACCTAGCGACCCACCATCTGAGACATATGCCCAAGGACGTTCTTCGGGGAAGGTACAGTCAGCTTTTGTGGCTTGTCCTGCGGTCTCGCTAAGCTTGACTGTCCAGAGACCCTTGTCCACAGTTTTTCCGACCTCTGCGTCAATCCAAAACTGAATCTTGTGCTCCCCCGGGCTAGGTGTATCGAGCAGCGAGACCACACGCACAGTATGTTTCCCAGCTTTTACCGACACGGATCCCGCCCCGGCTGCCACGGGATCCGTCGTGTCCGGGTCAGGAGTAGTTACAGTCAACGAAAGGCGGGCTCCACCTGTGTACTTGATAGTGCTGGACGAAAGGCCAGCAACCTTGTCCGGTGCATTGAATTGGATCGTTACGTTGCCGTTCGCAGCGACATCTTCCATGGCCCGGTACAAACGATATGGAAGGAGCCAACAGTCGACATCCGTAGGAGTACCGGCAGTCTCACGAAAGCTGATCACCCAGTCCCCTGTGCCAAGGGTTGCCTGGGATTTAGGCCAAAGCTCGAATGAGATTCGATGACGCCCCACACGCTGAACATTGAGCTGGGAATACAGATCGACTGTTCCGCCCCCAAACGGCTGCTGAGGAGGATCATTTCCCGGACTCACATTAGCCGTATTCCCATCGGGCGCCTTCAGCGTCATGTCTAGGCGCGCGGCAGCTGATGGACCGGGGTTCGCTGGTGGCCCCGATCCGCCGTATCGTATGTCGGCGAAAAGACGAAATCGGTCATTCGCCAGAACCCTAAAGGTCATCGTGGCGCTACCGTTTGCCGCCACACTTTTGTGGGCGTGTAAGCAGGCCTTATCTTTTCCTGGGTCTACGCTGCCTGAATTTCCTGCAGCCACTACCAACGCTCTCCCAGTAGTGCCTGTGAGAAGAGCGTCCAATGCTATCTCTCGGCCGGTGCTTCCGTCGTGTGGTCCGCCGACCGTACCGATGCTCAGGTTGGCGACAGCAGGGGCTCCGGCAGCTTTATCAAAAATGTACTTTACGCCGTCCACATAGCTGCGATCTGTAAGCTCGCTCTTAACAATAATAAGATCGGTTTCCGGCGCGACCCCGATGTAGTGATCACTCAGGTGACAGTTACCCGACTGGCTCCCATCGCCGGCGGCTATTCCGGCGACGTGTGTGCCGTGACCGTCAACATCCTGGTGGATGAAGGGCTTGTCGCTCTGAGCGATGGCATCATTGATTTGCTTAGGTTGGAACTCTTGTCCATAGGTGAAACCCGCTGGTGGAGTCCCGTCCGAACTTGGGAGCGTCTGGTCCCACAACCATAGAATGCGGGTCTTGCTGCCATCAGGATTTTGAAAGCATTTGTGAAGAACATCTATGCCACTATCCACAATGCCGACGACAACACCCTTACCTTTGTAACTGGGACTGCCGCTCCACACGGCAGGCACGCTAATCTCCGGCACGCTGACATCCAACAAACGCTCAGCGCGTGATTCGGCTTCAATGCGTTTCACCTCCGGGAGATCAGCAAGGCGCCCGAGGTTGCTCACCTTGATATCACCGAACGCCACTTGGCCGTACACGCTGTTCGTCAGAAACCCCGCATCTTCCAGTTTTCTGACGGGCCCCTCGAACGTGACCACAACCGCCAGATGCTCATCCCCCGGCGAGCCAGCCCGCACTTCCGCTTCCATGGCACGGAGGTAGGCGCGGTGGCGGCTCACGAGTTGTGGCGAGACCTTGTTGAGGATCATCATCTTCTCCCCGAGCCGTGGATGCCGGAGCGCGGCGGCACCAATCGCCTCAACTCATGCGCAGTTGCGGCAGATTGCTGACACGTTCTTCGCGTAATCGTGTGCAAATTGGCGGATGGAACCGCGATTCAACAAGACTGCCTCGATATGGTGCACACCTGCCATTTGCGCTGTCCGCCCTAGAGAACTGGATTTTGCACCCGGAGGAAGCGGGTGCTGGGCAGCTTTACGTCTTTTGGGGGCCCCACTTACGATGCTTCGTTCGTCATGCGAGCTGACCAGTAAAACCGAAAAGCCGCGCCAGCTCGGGGCAATAGAAAAGATCAAGGCGAGAGGTCATAATGGGTAGCAACTCTACGCCATCGAAAGGCTTTGTCAAGAGTAATTTGGTGCTGTTTGGCTTCTGGAACGAAGCGCTTGATCTGGCGGCCAATCAGTGAGTCACCCAGGGGCTCGACGTGAAGGACCTGACGGAGGCGGCTGCTGGAAGGCGTTACCGGCTCAGAATACGAGTGGATCTGTTCCGAAGCTGTAACAGGACCGGCGATCATGAAGACCGAATATCGAATCACCATCGGGCAAAAGCAGCAGGATTCTCAGCAGCCCCGCCCGCGAAGCCGGTTGGCAACGGTGAAGGCGGCGGTTCTGACGCTCCTGGTTCTGTCAGCGATTATCGGCATTCTCATCGCTGCTTTCGTGCTGGGATCGATCATCGCCACGATATTGTTGGCGTTGATTGCAGCTTCCGCCATCGTTTGGCTCCTCCGGCGGCTCTGGTTCAGTTTCAAACAAAGATAGAGAAGATTCTCATTCGTTGATTCTCGCCCCTGGCCTTGAGAGGCCCGGGGTCGGGAGAATTGGAAGACGCGCCTCCGAACTCCTTCTCTGAAGCGCAGCATCGAGACTTGCGCTTGGCGCGGGACAGATGACTGACAAAAACGCGAACGCTCAAGCTGGCTAGAGCGCCGCCGTTGTCAGCCGTATCTCATTGAGTCCACGAACCCAGGCCCACGCAGCTGTCGTTCTTGCGAACATTTCACATGATGACTCGCAATCAGCCCCGCCGAATGGCACATTCGCCAGCACATCCTGCCAGAAGGAGTCCACGTGTACCAGCTCTCACCAGCAGTTCGCAGCACTCGGAATGAAGATGGGGGAGTTGTTCTGGACATAAGTCGCGGGCAGATGTTTCGGCTGAATCCGGTGGGAGCTTTGATTTTGGAATCCCTGGCGCACGGATGTGCAGAAGCGGAGATCATCCAGGAGATAACACGCCAATACAACATCGGTGAGGAAGCCGCGGCAACCGACGTACGCGAATTCCTCAAGTCGCTCGAGGAACATCAATTAGTGAACACCGTGAACTCGGGAAGACATTCATGACCAGCATCCCCATGGCTCAAACTATGCCGGGAGACTCGACTCGCAATGACCTGCGAGACCTGTATCGAATCCTGTTGGTGCGTAAGAGTGGATCCGAGTTCTTGGCAACCAATGATCAGCCCATCACTTTCCCTTGTCTCGAAATTCCCCGCTGGGAGCGGGTCGCGGAACACCTCAACCTCGCTCTCAGACAGCGATACGGACTCGACGGAGTTTGTCTCTTTGCTCCTGATCTGTCCGTGAACACGACAGACTCAGTACAACCTCAATATCAGGTCATGCATGCCAGAAGAGATGCTGGTCCGGAACCGGAAGGCACGCGCTGGTTGGCAGCGAACGCAGTCTCTGATGTTTTGTTTGCCGATCGACAAGACTACCTCGCGCTCGCCCAAGCCATGGGCCAGATGCGCCAGTTTCGTGAACAGCGAGTGTATGGCCCGTTCGGCGATCCCGGCTGGATTGACGAATTGTTTGTATGGGCCCAAGGCGAGCTTGATGCTTACGGACTCCGGCTGACACGTGATTTGCAGCAGCTCAATGCCAGTCCGACGTTTGCTCTATTGCGATTGAAGACGAACGGTTCCGCAGTGTGGTTCAAGGCGGTCGGGGAGCCCAATCTTCGGGAGTTCAAAATATCACTCACCCTGTCAAAGCTCTTTCCTGGCTTTGTGCCCACCGTCATCGCCACTCGTAAAGACTGGAACGGATGGTTGACGACGGAGTTCGCGGGCACACCATTGGACCAAACTTCCGATTCATCGTTCTGGAAACAGGCGGTCAAGACCCTTGCACTGCTGCAAGTCGAGTCGCTGGGACAGAGTGGACAACTTCTTACGAGTGGCTGCCGTGATCTTCGTGCCTCGAGGCTACTAACTCTCGTTGATCCATTCGTAGACGTGATCTCAGAGTTGATGGAAGAGCAACCGAGAACGCCACCTCGCTCTCTCGGGCGAGATGAACTGCGTGTGCTCGCAAGAGAGATGAAGGAAAGCCTCTCCGAGGTCAATGAGATTGGGATTCCTGACACGTTGGGTAGTCTTGATTTCAACCCGGGAAACATACTTTGTTCTGTGGACCAATGCGTATTCCTTGATTGGGCCGAGGCATACGTTGGCTTTCCATTTTTCACGTTCGAATACCTGCGCCGACACCTCACCAGACGCCTGCCCGAGCACGCGGGTTTGGATCTTCAGGTTGCCCAGGACTACCAGACGGAATGGCAATCGCTTCTTGCACCTCAGGAGGTCGCGGCGGCACTGGACAAATCAGCCTTTCTCGGTGTTGTGGCGTATTCCCTAGGCATGGAAACGTGGCGAAACCCAGAATTACTCCGGCATCCCAAGACAGCTGGATACCTGCGGAGTTTGGCCCGAAGAATGTTTTTCGAAATGGGCCGCATGAGGGAGAGGAGGCAACTGTGCTGCAACTAATGCCAGTTCCTCTCTCGGTTGCCGATGCGGTGACTGACATCCTTCACGGCAGGCCGATTACCGATCCTTATCGGTGGCTTGAAGAACAGGATTCGCCCCGCACTCGAGATTGGTTAGCTGAACAAGCGATCTATGCACGGTCTCGTCTGGACGCAATCTCCGACCGTGATCGCATTCGGTCGCGCATTCACGAGTTGGTCGATGTTGAGACGTACGATTCCATTCTCACTTCCGGCAACAGATATGTGTTCCGCAAGCGCGGTCGTGGGCAGGAACAGCCGTCGATCTTTGTTCGTGAAGGTGTCGAGGGCTTCGATGAAGTCCTTATTGATCCCGCCCAGCGAAGTACTGGGGACCATACAGCAGTCAAACCTCTGCAACTTTCCCCCGATGGCGGCCTGCTCCTCTATGAAGTCAAGGAAGGTGGAGAACGAACGGGAGTCTTCGAGCTGTTCGACATCGAAAAGAGAGAACTTCTTCCCGACGCATTGCCCCGTGGCTACTTACGTGGTTTTGCATTCGCACCCGACATGAGGAGCTTCTACTACGTCCATGAGGCCGCGAGACAAGCCGATCAGCGGAATCGTACCGTGTACCAGCACAATTTTGGCACCGCGTTGACTGACGATCGAGAAATCTTTCGCGCTGAGGGCAGCGACAACCTCCGCGTCCTGCTTGTTGCGGGAGCAACCTGTCTTGGCTTCCTGGTATTCAAGTTTGGAAACAAGCGACAGACTGATTTCTATGTCTGGTCAATGGGCCAACAGGCCCGCGCCGACCTTCTGGTCAGCCATGCCGAATACACGTTTGCACCTGTCTTCCAGCGAGATCGAATCCTTGCCATCACGAATCGTTGCACCCCAAGCTCGAGGATTGTCGAAGTTCTTCGCGGAAGTGAGGAAGGGGCACGCTTTGTCGATATCGTTGCCGAAACGGATTGTCCGATTCGTGACTGGGTAGTGACCTCCACCAGAATCTACGTCCTGTATGTACGGGGAGTTGAGTCTGAGATCTGCATTTTTGACCACCAGGGCGGGAACCTCGGGCGCCTACCAGCAGATAAGAGTGACACCGTACGCATCATTGGAGCTGCAGAACAAAACGACGAACTGCTGATCGAGAGAGAATCCTTTGCGAAGCCAATTCAAATCAGCCGGTACTCACCTCGAAGTGGCCGCTTAGACATTTTGGCCCAGCGAGCACTTCCATTTGATCCGAGTCGTTATTGCCACACTCAAGTCTGGTTTCACGCAAAAGACGGCACTCGAGTTCCGATGTTTCTCGCGGGTAGACGGGACGTAGTCGAAGCGGGAACCTATCCCGCCATCATGACTTCGTATGGCGGATACGGTGTTCCGATGACGCCGCAGTTCAGTGTCTTTGTTTTCTTTCTGATGGAGAGGGGGTGTTTGTTCGCATTACCGAACATTCGCGGCGGCTCCGAATTCGGAGTCGAGTGGCACAATGCGGCCAAGCGACGCAAACGTCAGGTCGCTATCGACGACTTCATCAGCGCAGCCGAATGGCTCATCGGCTCGGGACGGACGACACCTCAGAAGCTCGCTATCTTCGGCGGCTCCAATTCTGGCCTGCTCGTCGGGGCCGCTCTCACTCAACGTCCCGAGCTATTCCGGGCGGTTGTTTGCATGGTGCCGATGCTCGACATGCTCCGTTATCACCTTTTCGATCATGCCGATGTCTGGTCGGACGAACTGGGCACTGCGGAGGATCGCGATGACTTTGCGGCCCTCGCTGCCTACTCTCCATACCACCACATTCGGGAGGGGACTTCCTATCCAGCCACGATGTTTGTGGCGGGCGATGCTGACCGGAACTGCAATCCCATGCATGCCAGGAAAATGACCGCGAGAATGCAGAGCGCCAACATCTCCGACAACCCAATCATCCTGGACTACAGCCGATTTCGGGGACATTCACCGGTCCTGCCCCTTACCGAACGTATCGAAGCACTGACAGATCGTATGGCGTTTCTCGTTCAGCAACTGGGATTGAGAGTCTGAACTTCTTGGAGGCGTTGGCTGCATGTCCACACTCGTATTGCAAGCCTTTTGGAAGCTGATCCAGTTTGACCGGTATCTGGCCAAACAGAACTTTGCCGCTCTCTGGGAGAGGGTTTCAAGATGTCCGATTGCAAAGGCAAGACCGGCGCTGACTGTCGAAGACGTGTGCGCGGCGGTTGATCTCGCATGTATTTGGTACTGGAAAGAAGTGCTGTGCCTGCAACGGTCCGCAGCGACCGCGTGCATTCTTCGCCAGAGCGGCGTTCGTGCAGAAATGGTGATCGGAGCACAGCAGATGCCGTTTCGGGCACATGCCTGGGTGGAAGTAGACGGCCGGGTCGTTAATGACAAAACGTACACATCGGACATCTACGCGGTGCTGGACAGATGCTGAGACCATCTCGGCGCTTTAGGTGTTGCCATGAGCATTCAGTACGGAAGATGGAATTTCGACAGCAGGCCGATATCACAGGAGTATCTGGCGCAAATCCAAAGTGCAATGGCTGCTTATGGGCCGGACGGCGGAAATTGCTACTCTGACACCCATGCGACCCTCCTATACCGCGCCTTCCATACGACCGCGGAGTCTCGAAGAGAATTCCAACCATTCAGGTCGGCGTCGGGAAATGTCCTAACCTGGGACGGCCGGCTCGACAATCGCGCCGAACTCATCACTGCTCTTAGAGGCGTTGCACCGGCCGACCCAACTGACTTGCAGCTGGTGGCGTGCGCCTATGACAGCTGGAACACGGATTGCTTCGCCAGACTTCTTGGCGACTGGGCGGTTGCGGTCTGGAATCCGCAGTCGCGTTCGTTAACGCTGGCAAAAGACCCCGTTGGAATTCGCGGCCTCTACTACTGGATCGGCAGGGATCATATTGTTTGGTGTTCCCTCATCGACCCCATTGTCGCGGAGCAAAACACAGACAGACTGTGCGAAGAATACGCGGCGGGCTGGATGGCGTTCTTTCCAGCGGCTTATCTCACCCCTTACGAAGGCATTTTCGCGGTTCCGCCGGCGTCTTTTGTCTCATTGACCCCAACCCACAAGGAAACCAGGAAGTACTGGGACTTCAATTCGGGGATGCAAATCCGATATCGGTCGGACGCTGACTACGAAGACCACTTCCGAGCAGTCTTCACCGAAGCCGTAAGGAGACGCCTGCGCAGCGACTCTCCGATTCTCTGTGAATTAAGTGGCGGGATGGACTCCTCGTCAATTGTCTGTGTGGCTGATCGGATCTTTGCCTCGGCTCACACCGACACACCGCGAATTGACACAATTTCCTATTACGACGACTCGGAACCTAACTGGAATGAAAGGCAATACTTCTCCAAAGTTGAAGAGAAGCGTGGACGCGCCGGCTGGCACATTGATGTCGGGACGGAGGAACTGGGCCGCATCGCGCTGGACTGTGATGAGTTCACGTCACTGCCGGGTATGAATGGGAAGAAGTCTTCAGTCGCGGGACAGCAATTGTCAGCGTGCATTTCCTCTCAGCGGAACCGCGTATTGCTTTCCGGCGTGGGAGGGGACGAGGTCACAGGGGGTGTGCCGACCTGCGTTCCGGAACTTCAGAACTACATGGCACGTGCCAACTTCGCTTCTCTGGCACGGCAACTCAAGGCTTGGGCGCTCCAGAAGAGGAAACCATGGATTTATCTGTTCTGGGAGAGCATGAGGGAATTTCTTCCAGCGATTCTGGCGGGTGCTCCTCAAGAGACTCGCCCGGCTTCCTGGCTCCTCCCGGAATTCGTAAGTCGCAACAAAGCGGCGCTAGACGGATATCGTCGCCGCATTCGGTTTTTTGGGGCACTGCCGAGCTTTCGAGGAAATCTCGTCACCCTGGAATATCTCCGCCGACAACTGGCCTGCGATATTCCGGGTTGTGAGCCACTTTGTGAAAGACGCTGCCCTTTCCTCGACCGAACATTTCTGGAATTCATGTTCGCAATCCCTCGCGAGCAGGTGATCAGGCCTGGGCAACGCCGTTCCCTGATGCGTCGAGCGCTCTCAGGAATCGTCCCTGACGAAATTCTCAGTCGAAAGAGAAAGGCATTTGTGATGCGACGTCCGATGGCCGCACTTTCACGCCAACTGCCAGAACTGCTTGCGTTCAGCGAAAAGATGGTCACTGCAGCGCTTGGCATTGTGGATGCCAACCAATTTCGGGAGACCGTCACGCGAGGCAGCCAGGGAAAAGAGATCCCGACAGTAAAGGTTCTGCGCACCCTTGAAATCGAGCGTTGGTTGCGGGGCCGGATGCGATCTATCCAGTTGAATGCTCCCCGGAAGGAAGAATCGCTGTTTCATTTCCCCGAAACCGAAGCGCTTCAAAGTCGTGGTCCGCGCGGACTGACGGGAGAAAGGGTCGTTGTCTTTCAGCCTGACGGTTGAATGGTCCACCAGTACAGACGAAAGGAGGATGAGTATGCGGTACGAGAAACCGCAAGTCGTGAGCCTGCCGAACGCAATCGACGCTGTTCAGATGCAACACAAGACCAGCGATCCTGCAATCGACGCGGGATTTTCCCGCAAGTTCACGCCCAGCGCATACGAGGCAGACGAGTAGGTGTGCCCGCATCAAGGGAAACCAATCCGTCCAGGGATGTCGGTTGATGGTCTGGCCGGCATTTCTCAACCACAACCCGCAACACAACACTATGGAGGTAGTTTATGCAGTACAGAAAACCAGAGATCGTTGAATTGGCGAATGCGATCACCAGCATTCAGGGTGGCAAAGCGAACGGAGCACCGGTTGACCTTGGTCTCGTCCAGAAGACCACGATCGGCGCGTACGAGGCCGACGAGTAGGCCGGTCGGGGCACCGTCTTCGGAAGACTGTCGGTGCCCCGATCCTCATTTATTAGGATCCCGCTCCCACAGGATGCCTGGTGTCGAACCCTACCATATGTCAGGAGCAGAATTTCACGTAGCGATCGCTCCACACTTATGTACGTCTGAACCTGACTGCCCCTCCCATCTGGAATCCATCGAAAAGGGTGAGCACCTCGTTAGAACAGCGGGCCGTCTAAGAAGTTCCATGGAATTGAGACTGGTCTGCCACCGATTGCGAATGGGGAAACCCAGGGGCATGCCGGAGTATAATTCCCGAATCGTCCTGGGGCCACGAACGCAGACTAGCAAGCTAACTCGACTGGAAGGATCCGCCAGAATATGCAACCTGCTGATCCGAAGCCACTCCTCGCACAGAGACGACTAACTTCGCAGACCTATCAAGCGGAAGCGCACCTTCTTAGCGGGCAATTGATCCGTCCCATCGAACAAAAACTCGAACGACAGGCGTATGTTCAGATCCGTGATGCCCGGGCAAATCATTTAGTCCGATATGTGGAGCAAATTAATGTGGAAGAGCTAATCGCCTTCCAGTCGGGCTACACGAGCGTATCTGGAAGCCGCTCTCCGCAGCACCTCGGATGGGTGACTCTGTCAAGGTCGGTGATTCGATCTCTAAACTTGTTCGAAGTCATAACAGCCGAGCGCGTGGTTGCGCAGGTTTCAACAGAGAGTGAGGGGAACGTTCCAAGCGTAACATTCCTCGGCACTCGGTTCGAAACCCTCCGCGTAGCTGGATACCCCGTTCTCGTGGAATTCGATCTCGGGATTTGTGGTAATAAACCGAGCAACCTGTCGTACCTCGAGGACGCCGCTTTTCTCGATCGCGTTTATCACCAACTCGAGGAAATCGTATATGCGAAGGACCTGCCCAAGCACTTAAAGGAGGAATACGATTTCAAAATCCAGAACCTTCACAAGCTCAGGGAAAATGCGAACCGGCGGAAGGCTGGGGAATATCAGTCTAGTTTGAAGTGCTCTCTCGTCAAGAGGATCGCGCCCATCCCCATTCCTGGAGTGCGAACAGTCGGGAATCTGATTTTGATCCCAGACTTTGGTGTCGTGTCTTTGGGAGACGTCGAGGTCGGCACCAGGCCTAGCCACTATGATGTTCACGACGCGCCCGACGGGGGCCCTCCACTCGACTACTTCAAGCTGACGATGCTCGGGATAACGATGGGTTCCATTGCCCACGGCGATCTTTTGGTTGCAGAAGCAGAAGTCGGCAATACGCGAACAGTGGGAAACCCAGAGGAACCTTCACAGGTGCCCTCGCGAGAGTCATCGGCCCTAGCGGAGATCGGGGCATTGGAAGGAACCTCGGTGACTCGATACCCAGATATCGACCTCACGGTTGAGGACCGTCTCACTAGAGAAGTCTTGGTGACGATTGATCTCGGATTGCTACCGGATCCCGGAACCGAGTCAACTGGTATGCAGATAACAGCTCCTGAAGGTTGGACCGAGTTGCAAATCCAAACGCAGATTACTGCGCCGGCTCTGCAATTCAACCCTGGAGAGGATTCCGGGACTATTGTGATCCGCAACGGTGCCGCGTCTGTCCCGCACAGTGTCAAGGCATGGGTAACCGACGACCTCAGAGAGCAGCAACCTATCGAGGTACGCGCAACGTTCTACTATGAGGGGCGGAATTGTGGGACCGCTCGCCGCGCTTTTGCGATTGCGGAAAGCCCGCTTCCGATGTCTTTTGAAACAAAGGAAGCATCCGAGACGCCGGCCTTAACGACACCATACGCACGCGAACTGCAACCGCCACCGGACAAGGTTCTGGAGGAAGTCCGTGCGATGGAACTGCCCAAGAAGTCCATCATTCCACAATCACAGCATGAATTTTCTCCTACGGAGCACACTGCCGGGAGCATGGTGGCGTCTTTTAATGAAAGGCCACCTATCCTGACAATTGAGATTCACGTTTTCGACTGGAAGAAAAAGGGGCAACAGCGCTGGCACCTGCGCGTGCCCGAACGCGTCCGCGACGAGTGTGTTTTGCCAGGCAATCTTACCGCTGACATCGACCTGAAGAAGGACGAGCCGGCGTACGTCGCGAATCTGTTCCAGACACTGGATAGCATAGATCCCGGCCAGCACATGACTTTTTTCCAGGGACTTGGTGATGATCTCTACGAAATGACGCCTTCCTGTTTCAAGGAATTGTACTGGGTGCTTTTCGATAAGTATGGCCACTTCCCAATTCAGATCCTCTCGGACGATCCCTATGTACCATGGGAATTGATGCGTCCAACCCGGCGTGAAGGTGATCAACGAGAGACTGATCCAGAGATCTTGGCCAGAAGGCATCCTCTGGGCCGCTGGTTCCTCAACAAGGAAGGCTTTAGGCTTACAAAGTTGAAGTCTGGCAAAGTGGCGACTATTGCCCCCGATTACTCAAAGAGACGTCTTAAGGGGCTCAAGCCTCTCCTTTCAGCTCAGACTGAATCGAACACCATTTGCTCGAAGCTAGGCTCTCATGCCATTCGTATTACGGGGAGAAAGCAGAACGTAATCGAAATGTTCGAGGATGCCAGAAAAGAAGACATTGGCCTCGTTCACTACGCCGGGCACGGCGCGAGCAAGATCAAGAAGGCTAAGTTCGCCCAGCTCTTGCTCGAAGACACCGATCTACTGGTATATGACATTCGACGTAAAGAAACGCAACTGGGAAGGAATCGGCATTCGCTGGTGTTCTTTAATGCTTGCGAAGTCGGTGTTTCCGGCTTGAACCTTGGGGTCATCGGCGGTTTTGCAGAGGCGTTAATCGAAGATAGATTTGGGGGTTTTGTCGCACCTCTCTGGTCTGTCTATGATGTGGACGCTACGACCGTCGTTCTGGAATTCCTCGAGAACGTTCTCCTGACCGACAAAGCTCAGCGTCAAACGTTTGCTGGCGCCTTGCAGAAAATCCGGAATGAATACGGCGAACAATCACCGACCTTCCTCTCTTATACGTATTACGGCGATGTCATGGCCACGTTTGTGTAGCACAGTGCTTATGGAGTGAAATATGGCGGATGCTCTAGTGACAATGCTGAATTCCTATGGCTACCAACCTGTGTTTCTGCCCCGCACAGGACTGGTACCACCCGAACTCTACAACTTTGCTAACAAGCGACTGGTCCGGCGCGGTGAGTTAGCAAAGTTCTTCCAAAAACCAGTGACGTTCACTCCGACCAAAGGAAGGCTTGGCGACCTGCAGGGCAAAGTGACAAGCACGAAGAGCGTCAAGGTTGCCGTCGATTTCTTGCAGAAAGCCCTACAGGTTCTCGGAATCAGTGGAATACCGAAGATTGACTTGTCATTTACCGGGTCCAAAGAATTTGTGTTTTCATTCACTGATGTAACGTTTCAGGCCGTGGATCCAGCCGCACTTGACGGTATGCTGCAGAAGCTCAGCATTCCGCTGGCCATTCCGGACAGCTACATTCAACTCGGCGGGCTGCACATTGCGTACGAATACGCATACTCGAGTGCTCTAACTATGACCCGCTCTGACGGCAAGAAATTCGATAGCGATATCAGCGGCGATGTTGCGACGTACATCGATGTGGGCTTAAAAGGCAGTGTCGAACTGCGAAGTAATAGCACGGTGTCATTCTCGTCGCGCTCAGGGGATGTTGCGGCATTCGCGTACAAAGCCGGACAGCTGAACAAGCATGGCGACCGCTGGACATTCGAACCAGAGGTGGTGAAGCGCATGAGGGGTGGTGGAAAGAGTAGTGCACCATTCTTGCCTACGAGAACGGTTGTACTCGTTGCGGAAGAAGGGTAGCCAACTACCGCAAAATGCTTTGGTTATTGGGCACGGTTCTCCTTTTTAGCCGACTCCCAGTTTTGACGCATCTTTCGCCAACGCGTGTACTGGGTGGATTTGTCTGGTTCGGGATCTTCCTCGTCTTTGAGCCAGAAGCGAAACCAGTCAAGGTTGCGTTGCTGAACCCACCACTGATCAGCGGGGCTGCGTTTGACGTGACCTTCGTCAGGGTATTCAAGCCATTCCACCTGTGCCCCGGCGCGACGAAGATCAAACCACGATCCTGCGCACCAAAGCCGTTCGCTTTCAGGAGCCTGCCAAAGCAGGGGAGGCAGTGTAGCCTTCCCATTCAATCCAGCCGTCAAGTCACGCCATTTCTCAAGTCCCCGCGTCGGATCGACGAATCCTCTATCCTTCAAGAACCCTTCCCAGCCAACTCCACTGAGAGAGTACAACGCCGGATGCCACGAAGCAGTCGCAGCGCTCACCGCTCGGAACATTCTTGACCGCCAATACACGTACATGGATATCTCTGCGCCATAGCTTAGACCGCTGACTCCGACTCGTTCAGGGTCAATGATCCCCTCCTCGGACAGCTTCTTGATAAGCCATTCCATGCCCATGCGTGGCGTCTGTAGCCGGCGCAATTCCATGTCAAAGTCGCCGTTGTGGCTGACTTCGTTTGCGTCCCTCGCATCTAGTGCGAAGACGGCAACATCATGGGTAACCAGGGATAGGATCGGAACTTCGCCGGACCCCAAATTAAATCCCGGCGTTGATAAGTATGTCGTGAAGACCAGAGGGTAGCGCTTTGCCGCGCTGTAGCCAGCCGGAAGGAAGAGCCGGCCACTCAGTTTTCCCTCGGCAACAGGGATTGGCATCACGCGTACCGTGATTCCTTGTGTTTTTTGACGAAACGCCTCATTGGGAGCAAAGAGAGAACTCATTTTCCCGCTTTGCAGATCGAGGAGTACCAGTTCATCAGGCACCAGGTTTATCGACCTGACCAACACCGCAAGGTCCGCACTCGCGCTCAGACCGGTATTGCGTGTCCGATCCGTCTGTTCTGCATAATGAGCTATGAGAAGAGAGTTGTCTCTCAGAATCTCTCGGACAGAGCCACCCTGACGGATGTGAATGACAGTTTGGGTCGGATCATAAACGGTCTCAAGTTGGAGACCAGATTCCTGAGCCTCTTTTGTTGGGTCTGATTTGTTCGCGCCGAGATCCTCGTCCGGCAGTACACCGAAGTCGTGGACATCGATCGAATGACCGTTCCAGACGTATTCGTCTGGGTGTGGCCACGCTTCGACACGCAGGCTCCGCGCTACACGGACTAGACGGCCCGTGTTCCATTGGTACTTCCAGGATTCTATCGTGATCGGCGGTTCGCGCCGAGGATAGCGTAGCGGCAGGTCGAAACGGTAGCTGTCCTTCATCAACAGCGCAAGGTCCCGAGGAGTCTCCGTTAATGGTGGTATCGAACTGATATCGAAAGTCTTCACTTCGACATCGTTTCCGGATGCAAGGATGGTTCCGATCTCGACGTGCTGGTGTCCACCAATCAGCCTCGTGGAAATTCCCCGCGGCAGAACCGCTAGACGCAATTCCATTCTTCGCCCACGGTGAACCGTATAGAGAAGATGCCTGCTATCGGACGACCACACATACTGGCAGACAGTGTTCGCTCGAAAGCCACCCTGGCTATCGAACGCTTCATCGGGCGGGAGTACATATTTCGCCACAACGAGTCTTGCAGATGTCCGTCTCGTCTCCTGCACATACAGTCGTACGCGATAAGCGTCAGCGCGAGGCAATGCGTTTGTCGTCAGAAATGCGACCCGGCTGCCATCGGGAGAGAGGCTAAACGAACGAATTACAGTCCTGCCGAGAAGATCGTCAACCGTGACTTCATCTGTTGAAGTAAGGGCAAACGCAAGCAGCCGAAAGGTGACGAACAGAAAGATGATGACGGCCACTGCGAAGCGATTTGAGCGACGCTGGTTCTGCAAGGTTGCGTAGACCCGGTTTGTGGAACGGCTTCGCATGGTATCGGCAAATCGGAGACAGAAATTTCCTCAGGTTTCGTTCACAACGGAAGCGAAAACGACGAATTGCTAGAACACGAGCTTGAATGCAAACTGCATCGAACGCGCACCACCCATCTGGTAGAGCGGGCTCAGGCCGCCCAGGCTTTGCGCGAGAGTTGCGGTGGCTTGGCCAAATGTGCAGTTGGGACCTTGTGGACAATAGGTAGAATCGATGGTTCCAAAGTTGGGGTGGTTGAAGAGATTGAAGGCCTCAGCACGAAACTGCAGTTTCAGGTTTTCGTAGAGCGCAAAGTCCCGCCTCACAGCCAGGTCGAGTTGCCATGCGCCGAAGCCACGCACGAGATTGCGTGGGGAGCTACCGAGCCGGTCGGCAGGTGGTTGACCGAATGCATTTGGATTGATGCTCCGACCCCCCGGAAACTGGCGGCCATCGATGTAGAGAGGCTGGTCGGGTGCCAGATCCAGACCTGCGAAGTAACGCTGCAGGGTCACTGGATCGGTTCGCGATGCACCTTCGAGAATGACCGGGAAGGCGGTCCGCGCAGTGAACCGGTTATCAATTCCCCAATGACTGAAGAGAAGCCGAACGGGTTTGCTCCCGAGTGTGCTCGGCACCTCATAAGACACGGCGGCTGAGAAATTGTGCCGCAGGTCAAAGTCTGAGCTTCCTCGTTCTGAGGGAAAGGCGTTGTTGCGGGAACCATAGTCAATCGAATGAGACCACGTGTAGGACGCCAGCGCCTGCAAACCGCGGCTCATCCTTCGCTGAAACTGCACCTGCATCGCATGGTAGTCAGACGTCAACCCGTTCTTGATGAACACAACGGTCCCAATATCCGGATTTGCCGCGCCAAAGTTGAACTGATTTGACTGAAGCAGCCTCCGGCCGGCTGCGCCCACGTAAGAGACGGTGAAAGCCTGGGCCTTGCCGATGGCTTGCTCAATACTCGTGTTCCATTGCAGCGTATATGGCAGTTGCAGATGCGGCGCGAAGCCGTATACCAGTAATCCCGGACCAACGGGAGGATTCACAATTGCGGGTGAGAGTTGGTCCGCCGTCAAAGGAAATGTGGAAGGTCCGGCACAGCCTGATGGACAGTAGACGCCTGTTCCACTAAAGCCAGCTCCGTTGTAACCGAACGCACCGAGTTGCTGCCCGGTGTCGAAGAAGACTCCGAAGCCCCCACGGACGACCAACTCAGATCCAGCCTTGCTGCGGGCAACATAGTTCGATCCGATCCGCGGTGCGATGTTGTACCAGGTGGTCCGCCACAGCTCCGTTCCCTGTGGTGCGAGTACAACACTTGACGGATCGGCAACACTGCCTTCAATTGTGTATGGAAGGTTGCCTCGTGGCGCGCTCGGAGCGGGGTTCACCTCCCACCTCAGGCCAAGGGAAATGCCCAGGCGGTTCGTAGCACGCCATTCGTCCTGGACAAAAGCGGAGAAGTTCGTAAAGCGCGGGTAAGCAGGCGCTGTGGTTTGGGCAAATGCAAAATCAGAGCTGTTGGCAATCAGTGAATCCTGGCTATCGTATTCATAAAAGACCAATGGGGTAGAGGGTTTCTGAATTGGCCCTAAAGTCCGATAGTCCAAACCAAACTTCAACTGGTGAGTGCCTACAGCCCAGCTGAGCGCGTCCGTGACATTCCACTGGCGCTGCAAACCCGTGCGGTGCAGTTGATCCACCATCACGTTGTGGCTGAATCCGCTGAAGAACATGCCTACCGAGATGTCCGAGAGTGACGTCGTCAATCCATGCAGTTGGGGAAAATCGACGGCAGAGGATCCGCCGAAATCGGTAATGCGCGACGAGACATCCCCGTCGAAGACGCTGCGGTTGAGGCGAAATTCATTGTTGACATGGCTGGAAATGAAGTTGGCGATTCCCAGCGTATAAGTGCGCACCTTGGCATCCGTCGAGAAAACCACGGCGGGATTTGAGACCGAGCCTCCCAGCCGAATCTTTTGTGACGATGGGGCGTCACTGAAACGAAAAAAGAGTCTCGCCTTCTGGCCGATCGAGTGGTCGAGACGCACACTGTAGGTGTCAATGGAGTTTGGATTGGACCACGTGCCAACAAACTGCCCGAGTCCGTCGCCAAAATCAGCCGTGCAATTCTGCACGGAAGGAGGACAGTTAGGTAGTGGGAAGGCGTTAACCACTGGCTGGAGGGGAGCCGGTGCGGACTGGCGCAGACTTGGGGTTGGAACATTGCTAATGCTGGCCGGCTGTGGTTGGATAAGCCGGAGACCTTCGTAGGAGAAGAAAAAGAATGTCTTGTCGCGACCGTCGTAAGTGCCAGGAATCACGATGGGCCCGCCCAGTGTTCCGCCGAAATCGTTCTGCCGCAGCGGCGGCTTCGGCTGGTTGAAAAAACCGTTGAACCAGTCGCTGGCATCGAAGATGTCATTCCGCAGGTAGTCGAATACAGATCCATGCCAGCGGTTTGTTCCGGAGCGTGTGAGGAAACTGAACTGACCGCCGGGGCTGCGTCCGTACTCCGCGGAGTATGACGAACTCTGCACACGAAACTCCTCAAGGGCATCAACGGACACAAGTCCATGCGTCGTTCCTAGCATCGTGGAAGCAGGCAGTGAGCCGCTGTTTGCTGTCACTGCCGGCTGCCCAATCGCGCCACCGAAGTTCGCACTGACCCCGTCGACAGAATAGTAGTTTGACTCGGTGCGCTGTCCATTCACGCTGAACTCTCCGGAAGAATCCGACAGCACCTTGGACTGGGGACTGTTGGTGGAAACACCCGGCGTGAGAAGAATCAAGTCCTGAAAACTGCGACCGTTGAGAGGAAGGTTCTCGACGAAGTGTCTGTCAACCACAGTGCTCACTGCTGAGGACTCGGTATTCACCAAGGGAGCGCCGCCCTCGACGGTTACTGTTTCTGAGAGAGCGCCCACGGGTAGCGTGAAATTGATGGCCACGGCCGCCTGCACGTTCAGGACAACGTCAGGTTTGATGAGGGTCTTGAAACCCATCTTCGAGACCTGAATTCGATACGGTCCCGGAGGAAGGTTGGGAATGGCATACAGCCCTTCTCCATTTGTCGTGGCTGCATATCTCACGCCCGTGGAGTCGTTGACGATAAGAACTTCAGCGCCAACGATAGCTCTCTCAGAAGGGTCAAGTACAAGGCCACTGATGGTGCCGTTGGGAGACTGTCCGAGGGCAGCCCTAGTGAGCAACATGATCAGGAAGAATAGGGGGAGGGGGAAGCGCTTCACTAGGGCTGCTCCTGGCTCGCACGGATTCATACAGATTCATCCGGTCTACGGATGCCCCGTCGTATTTGTATCAAGATTTTTTCAGGAGTCGTCACTCTCTTCTCCAATGCTTCATAGGTGGTCGGTTTTGTGACCGCTTCTGGCCTCCCCCTCCGGATCGGCAAACATGAACTCGCTGAGTTAGCTACCTCTGCGGTTGACCGAGAATACGATTGACAGTCGGTTTTGCTGTAAATAGACTTTCAGCCTTCCCCGAAGTGCGCCGAAACGGCAGCGAGATACAGGCTTAGACCCCCAGCGATAAGGCTTGCTGCCACACTGTGGCGAAATCAAACGGGCTGACACCCAAGTTCGTTCTGGCAGGCAATCCACAATCGGACACCTGCTTACTTAAGGAGCGTGATGACAAAGAAAAAACCCCGCCGAAAGGCACCCGTCGTAAGGAAAAGGAAAATAGAAGTTGTCCTCAAGATCCGCTCGCTCCATCCCAGCCTTCCTGCTCCTGTGGCGGCGGAAAAAGTAGCGAAGTCTTCTTCCGATCTAGAAAAGCATCTCCGGGGAAAATTCCAGGAAAAATATGGAGCAGTACGTGTGTCCATCGCAAGGCGGAAGACGTTCCCCGTAGATCCCGTCACGATCTTGGTCACGGTAGCAATCTTCATTGGACACCGGGTTGCGGGGAAGGCAGTCGACAAGATGATCGACACAACAGTGACCTGGGCTAAGGGCAAACTCAAAGGCGCCCGTGTTTCTAAAGGCCCCGCGCCGCCAACGAAGAGGTCAGAAGAAGGACGCTAGCGAGAGATGCCGAAACTGCCAGAGATTTTTCTGGATCCCTGGTTCCGATCGATCTGCGCCGTCGGGTTCTCGCTCCTTCGCTACCGGGGCGACATCTTCATCCAAACGGACGAAGAGGATGGCAGGGACTGGCTCGGGGTCATCGAGCTGTTGGAGGACGAATGCTTCTCGGCACTGAAGCAGGGCGCTTCGAGCGACCCGGACTATCTTGTCACCCGCGCCAGAGAGGACTTTGCAAAGGTGGCGGCAAGGTTCGGCGAAGAAAACCTGGGCTTGCGAGAGGTCTTGTCCCAGTTCGCGGAACAACTCCGGCCAATGACACCCCAGGAGATCGTTGCGTCCTTCAAGGAACTCAACCAACGAGGGTTAATCCTCACGCGGGAATGCGCTTCGACGTGGGGCGGGCAGCATGCAAAAGATCGAGCCCCTAAATTGAAAACGTACGAGATGATTTTCGACGAGCCGGCGGACACGCTCGGCAAGACACCGGTATGTACGTGGACAGACAGCTCTACCCGGACCATCCATCTCACGGTAGGAGGCGGAAAGAGACCGTTGGTCAATTTTCTTTGCTTCGAATTCTATCTATTGCACGAGTACTTGTCTCATGTTCTTCCGACAAGAGATGACGGAGCGGGCAGACTATCCGAGGGCTACCTCTTCAGTGTTGCACGATGGTGGTACACGAAGAAGGTCAGCCATCTGGACTCGGCAGTGGTGGCCGTAGACTGGCAGGAACACTGGGAACGGAACGAACTCGAAGCCGACGCGGACTACTGGAGAAGGTTCCATCGCCGCTCCGACTGGTTCGAGGCCCACTCGTCCAAACCATGGTTTGCCTGGTTGCTGCTGGAGGTTGCGGCTTTTCGTGACAGCGCAAAACGCGGCTTTCAGGTACGGTTCCTGTCATTTCTGAAGGAGGTCTTCAAGGCAGGGTTGGGAAACGAGGTGGAACATGTCCACAAAATGCCGTCCCTGACGGTAGAGGAGGTTCATGATCAATTCAAGGACGTGCTGCTGGGCCGGATTGATAGTAACATATTGAAAAGAACACGCTTATAGATGGCACTTGACACGGAGTCGACTTATTCTATAATAGTTGAATAAGTGGTGGAACAATGAAGCACTGGGACATCCGACAGCAAGTGATTAGCGCTGTATTCAACTTGCGCCAATTCACCGTTCCGGCCTTGTGTCAGGACACGAACCTCGATCGTACTCAAGTCTATCCCGTACTGAAGAAGCTGGAGAGCGAAGGCTTCCTGCGTTCCGAACCGTTGGCGGATGCCAAGCGCAAAGCGCATCGACCGCTCAACCTGTACAGCTTAGCCGATGATGCCGCGGACAAACAGCGGCTTATGAAAGAGATCCTTCCCCTCCTCCAATTGGCCGAGGCGACCCGGCCGCAACTGGAGCCAGAATCTCTGCAGCAGGTTCGAGCGGCCCTTAATGAAGTCATCCCCATAATCGAGAACCTCGATCGTAATGCCGATGATCGATTCAGCTCCCACCGGAATTCGCTGGAGATTGTTGACGTCCGGGAGAAGCTGGGCTCAGTCAGCGCCGATTTGGAGTTGAGTTTGATCGAAGCTGGTGCCACCAAAGAGGAAGTCCCTCTTGCGATCGAAACGGAGGTCCAGCGATTCGAGAAAGCGAAGGAACAGCTGCAAGACATTGAAGCACGCGTGGAACTCATCCAACGGAGACTCGACGCAGAGAAGTGTGCATCGTACCCACTTCGTGAGATAGCCGCGTACGGCCTGGCGGCCGCCGGGGAATCAATGCTCCGGTCGTCGCCCCTGAGATCGTTCGCATCATGCTATCCGCGTGGCCAGGAACCTCGTTGGCTCGAAGGGATCACAGAGAAAGCAAGGCGGTATCTGGTCGCGTTCCGGTCCACTGGTCTGCCATTTCAGCTTGAACAGAACCTTGAAGACGAGTACAAGCAGACAAATAATCCAGAATTCAAATCGATTCTATCCACCATGGAAGCTTGTCTGCGGTCTGCGGTCCGTGAGGCTGGCAGCGCCAGCACATCCAGTGGCAAGTCACAACTTTTCTGGGCGCTTGCCCAACTGGCGATCCGATATGCGGGTGATGCCGACACGACTCTGCTAGCTGCAAACCTGCTGGAAGAGAATGTCGATTTCGAATCAAGCATCGTGTCCTACAACTCCGCCAATCTCTGTTTCCTGGCCGGGAACACAGAACAGGCGTTCTCTCGATGGCGGAACCTCAGCAAGGAATGCGGGTGGCGCCCGGTGCGATCACGGCCGCAGCCCACCTATCCCGGACTCTTGCTCGCGGTTGTGCCGGCAGCCCTACTGAAGCAGGATCTGCTTGAGCATTTCGAGACAGCACTGGGAATGTCGTGTTCCTTGTCGATTGTTTCTCCGGTGCGTTTACGGACGGTTGCAGCAAATCCGTATGTGCTCGAACCTACGCTCTTCAATCCGCTCGAGGCTTCCGAACGTGTTCGAATCTCAGACTCTTTAAGGATCCAAGCTCCCGACCTGTATATTTACGGACCTATTGAAAGCTCTGTGAGTTGTCCGGGAGTTCCGCAAGTGGCCCTGGCTACCGGGCTCGCCACCTTGGGAGTACCGAGCGCCGACGCATGGGAATTCGCGGGGAATGTCGGTCTGGAAAGAGTCCTCATCGTCGTAAACACGAGTCGAACGCTGGAAGCATCGATCGTGCGACGATTGAGAGATTTCCTCGGCGTTCTGTTCGCTCCGATGCGCAAAGGTCCCGGTACACCCGATCTCATATCCGCAGGAAAGGAACCTACTGCGGGATTGGCCAAGGAGGGGAAGCCAGTGCTTTACGATTTTGGAGTCAAGGGCGAGGTCCGTAATGTGCTGACTGTGACCGGAGCTTGCAACGGTTAGTTCCCGCGTGGGTCACTCGGTGGTCGTATCAGAAGTGCGCTCCCGGCCCTTGCCAGTTGTGGCCCCGCCTTGCAAGTAAGATGTCCATTCGTCGCGGGCCGCGAACGTCACGCAACGAAAAACGCCTAAGGATGGTTCGGTTCCATGTGGAGATAGGCGAACAGAAGAGGCTTATTGCTCGGCTTGTGGCTGCCGCCGTTGGGTTCAACAGTGACGAATACCGCATCGATCTGAGCCAATGCTTTGGGATCGTCAAACTTCAAAACCCAGCGTTTTTTCGAAGAGTTATCGGCGTAGAAAATGCCGAGGTTTAGAGCTTCCTTGAAATCAGGTCCACGCCGTCCCCACGCCTGGAACGTGCTGGCCGCCTTTACGCCCCGCTGTTGGTCCAGGTCGTAGGCATAGAAAATCAGCGATCTTCCCTTCGTGTAAAACACGCGTCCGTAGGGTTTGTTGGTTTCTCCCGTACGCTCCACGTCATACACCTCGGCAACGTAGAGATCCCGCGCTCCCATCAGGTCGCGAATGTCGCGATCATGGGTGAGAAGTTCCTGCTGCTGATCGATAGTAATTTCCCGGTCACGAAGCAGCTGATTCAAGTCGGCGAGTTTTACTTCGAGTGATGACGCCCTTTGCTTGTCCTCGGCAGACTGGTGTTCAAGCGAAGCGAGCCTCGCCTGAAGGCCCTGGGATTGGGCCTGCGCCACTTCAAGCTTGTTGGTCAGATCGGATTGATGTTGAAGGAGGGCCTGCCTGTCTGCCTGGCCGCTTTGGAGGTCGGTCTCCAACTGGCTCTGGGTGTGCTTCAAGAGCTTCATTTCTGAGGATTGCTGCTCCAGCGCCTGCCGAAGTGACGAGATTTCTTTGTCACGTTGCTCAACGCTCGCGCGGAGCACTTCGCGTTCATGTCCTGCATCACTCAACTGCTGTTCGAGATTCGATTGGTTCTCAGGATGAAGCGGGGGCGGGGTGACGATGGTGGCGGTCTTTGCACCTCTCCGGATGCCAACCTGGTAGGCGGACACGCCGAGAGCGATGCAGAGCAGGACTCCAGCGGCACAGAGAACCCAGACGTTACGCCAAGTGGCCTGGCTGGCCGAGAGAGGGATTCTGCCAACGGTTGGCGAGGCAGAATCCCCGCCGGCCCCCCCTCGATCCGTCCCCAGTTCGTCTTCGAGCGTCAGCCGCTGGAATAGGACCGCCTCCGCTTCATCTTGCGACCAGGACGGATCTGATTCGATATTCCCTGGGTCTCGCGCGAAGGCAGGAATGGTATCACGAGCAACAGAATCATACTGCTTTTGGGCTTCCCGGCAAGAGGGGCAAACCGCAAGATGGTCCCGCAGGCGCGCCTGTTCTTCCGCGCTTAACTCACCAGAGGTCGAGAGGGCGCAGAGCGCGAGGAACTCGTCATGGGCCAGCTCAGACAATGCCCGGGCTCCAGATCTGAGAGTCACTTTCTACCATACCCGTTCCGGCCCGGCAATTTGCCAGGGAATATCTGCTTCCGCAGTTTTTCTAAACCGCGATAGTAGTGGTTGCGGATGTTGCCGACCGACTGCTGGAGTTTCGCGGCAATTTCTTCAAAGGTGTAGCCTTCGTAGAAGTACAGTCCCAGAGTATTGCGCTGGTCTTCACTGAGACTGGCGAGGAGGCCGGTCACGGTCGTATTCCCGACCAGTTGATCCACCCATTCTTTCTCAGGCTGCCGTTCAGCACATTTGTCCGGAAATTCAGATGCGCCCTCGAGTTCAACCTGTGAGTAGAAATGGCGGGACTGCAGATAGCGCCGACGGTCAAAAGCACGGTGATAGGCGATCTGCACGATCCATGATCTAGCCGTACTCCGTTCTGGATCGAAACTTGTCGCGCTCTTTCGAATGTATAGGAATACGTCCTGTAGCAGGTCGTCAGCCTCGGAACGGTTGCGCAAAATGCGGCTGGCTACAGTAAATACCAGCCGAGCAAATCGGCGAAACAAGATGGCCAGTGCTTCCCTGCTGCCTTCGCCCACTTGCACGAGAATAACTTCGTCAGTGGGCTCACTGACGGTGCGCGTCTGATCTTTGGAGGCAGGGTTCTCCTGTTCATTGGGCAACGCCAGAGTAGGAAAACGGATTGTGAACGAGGCTTCCATAGCGCGAGGGGAGCCTTTCGGAATTGCGGAGCTAAAGCTGTCTAAGAGACTTCTCTTCTGTGGCTTGAGAAGATCGGGGCCATCCTCTTATGACCTCACACCCCAACCTTTCGCACACTCCGCCGCACACGTAAACGTTTTAGTATCAACCACTTACAATACACCCTTTGGGAGCGGACTCAGTCTTACCTTTTAAGTCGTCCTCTTTCCGAATCGCCGGCACTTCCTAAACCTCGTCGCTGACATCGGACCATGCTCATACCTATTCATGCCGTTTTAAAGCCAGGCGATTATGCACACTATAGGTGGGTCGCACAATTGTGGTCAAGTGAAAGATTGTTGCATGAATGCCGCGAACTCCAAATCGCAGCCAGCACAAGTCAACTCCGAAGGTCGCCTTTGGGCTGGTCCTCCGACAGCTACGTGAACAACATGGGGATTCACAGGATTCGTTTGCGCATCGCACGGGATATCATCGCAACTATGTCGGCCAGTTAGAGCGCGGCGAGAAGAGCCCGTCTCTCAGCGCACTCTTCAATTTATCTAGAGCGCTCGGTCTGCGGCCTTCGCAATTTCTGGAGCGGGTCGAGAAGCGACTAGGACTCTGACTGTCGTAACGATTTGCCTGCCCTTATCCAATCAACGCCGCTTCCACCTTCGCTGCGGCATCATCCTGCATGTGGGGAAGCACGTGCGAATACACATCCAATGTGAATGCAGCACTGGTATGCCCGAGTTGCTCTGACACGACCTTACCGGATGACACTGTTGACGCGATTGTCACAGATCCTCCTTACTATGCTGCAATTCCTTACGCCGATCTTTCGGATTTCTTTTATTCGTGGCTCCGTAGAAGCGTGGGCAACGTTCATCCGGAGTTGTTTAGCCGCGCCTCAGCGGTCACCCAAAACCGGCCAATGATGGTCACCTGAAAACCGGCCAACGAGAATGAAGCCTGGGACGTTGATTCCGACGTAGGCGCTGTAGCCTTCGTCGGCATGAGCAACGTCTTGAGCGA
>Ga0335082_10000155_pt1 | contig 68588 bp, 75 predicted proteins | sample Lox_Sample_41_FD_206718 | JGI IMG/M metagenome (GOLD analysis project Ga0335082, IMG submission 206718) | Soil microbial communities from Loxahatchee National Wildlife Refuge, Florida, United States - Lox_Sample_4.1 | ecosystem: Environmental > Terrestrial > Soil > Wetlands | place: USA... | reverse complement strand
TTTGGTCGTCTGCCAGACCGTGGCTCTCGCTCAGAACCTTGGCGCTGCGCCGCAGGTGAACGTGGCGGTGCAGGGTCAGACAGGAGCGCAGCCGGAAGGCGCGTTCCTGAACTTTGTTAACTGGGTCGGCAACGTGATTGCCCCGGTTGGCGCCGGCGTCGCTGTGCTGGGCGGGATTGTCTCGTACGCTAGCGGCCGCGGGTACATCCGGTGGATTGGAACTGCGTTGGGGCTGCTGGCAGTATCGGGCCTGACGCGCCTGCTCGAGTTCTGGATCCAACAGGGCACGGGCGGTGTTTCGTAGCGCAGTCACGGTGGGCGGGCGACACGTGGGATGGCCCCCGACTTCGCCCGCCGCTAATCGAGGTCCATGGCGATGCAGTTGATCAACGACGGAATCGGGGTATTGCTCGGGTTGGCGCCAGTCGCCGCGCTGGTGGCTCTGGTTCTTGCGGGTCTGGCGCTGCGCAACCAGAGTTCGGTCCTGCAAAACAGCAAGTTCGGGCTGTGGATGTTTTGGGCCGTCGTCATGTTGACGCTCCCGCAGATTCTGAGCTGGTTTTCCGGCTTCGGAATGAACGTCCCGGTCGCAGCCGGAGGAGGCACGGCGTTGCTGAATGTTTTCAGGGTGGACGTCACCAATTTCGTCAATCAGTTCGTGGTGGGATATTTCGCGCCGGTGATGGCGGCTTGGTTGGTTCTGCGCGGCGTCATAGATATCGCCGAGGGACGCAACCCGCTCTATTCCATTCTCGGCGCCATGTTTCTTCTATCCATCGCCAGCACCCAGACCTTGCTCCAAGGGTGGAACACCGGGACGAAGTTCGCCACCGCGGACGTCCTGGCGGGGCTCTGGACTTACACCGTAAGCCGCATCCTCCCCGTCGCGGCCGGCCTGGCGATCATCGGCGCCGTACTCAATTTCGCGTTTGGCAAGCCGGCGATGCGACTGATCTGTTGCAGCGCGGCGTTCTTGACGGTTTCGGCACTGTGGCGGTTGGTACTGGCGATGATGTGAGGCTCGAACGATGACTCTCCTGAACGGCATCACGAACCTGACGAATTGGATGGGCAACGTCATTATGCCGGCCCTCGCTGGGCTGTTCTTCGCGCTTGCGGTGATCCGGTACGCGCGCGGGTACCCGCATCAATACATCGCGTGGTCGGGCCTGATGTGCCTCATGATTTCCGGACTCCTGCGCGGTATCGAGAAATTCGCATCGCAAGCGGCCTGGAACAACCCCGACCTGATCTGGATCACGCTGCTCGGGCTGGTCAACTGGACGTGCGACGTCTTCATGCCGGTTTATGCCGTTTTGCAAGTCCTGCAAGGTGTCCTTGCATTCGGTGGCGTCGGCCACCGGATATACCATGGCATGCCATGGATCCGGCATTTTGCGGCGGCTGGAATGGCATTGGCGCTATCGGGCTTGCTGCGACTGGCGGAGTTCTTCGTCCGGCGGGGCGTCGGAGGGATCAGTTAGGGGCAATCGGGAGCAAATATGAGCGGACTAAACATCACGCCGGTTCATCGAAACCTGCTCACGCGTGTCACATTTCTCTACCTGGAGTTCGAGGATGCGTTCGTGATCCTGGGTATTGCGGTCTTTGCCAATGTATTCGGCCGCTTCTTACACAGAAACCTCGCGGGCATCCCCCTAAACGTCATCCTGCAATACATCGTTCCGGTGCTGGCGATTCCCATGTTGATCGCGTTCAAGTACGGGAAGCCACGGCGGTACCTGTTCGACTTCGTCGAGTGGCACGCCAAGCCGCGGATCTATTGCGGCTTGGAGAGGGACTCTCAACAGACCGTTGGCTACCTGAAGGAGGACCGGCCAGAATGCCTCTGACCATGCGCCAGCACGAGACGAGCTTGCACCAGCCGGCCCTTTGCGAGTTGTTGCCGATCCGCGATTATCTCGACAACCTGATCGTCAGGTCGAACGGGGCGTTGGTGGCCGGGTACGACCTGGGAGGCATCAACTCCTACTACCACTCCGACGAGACGCGAAACCAGACGAAGTATTCGCTGGAGGCACTGGTGCGCGCACTAACCGAGCGGTCCATGCGCATGCAGGTGCGGTTCGAGGTCGTAGAGGGTGTCAGCGATCTTCCAAGACGGTACAAAGATCAACTTCGCACGGACAATCCGGTGGTGCAGGGCCTGGATCGGCTCCGCTTGGCTACCTGGCGGGAGAGAGGCCGGTCGGGCTATTTCCTCCGGCCGCTGCTGCACACGTACTTCTATTGGGACCCGCGGATTCATCATGAGGCGCCGGGCAATGGCCTCGGGAGCCGCCTGGGAACCGTAGGTGGTAGTTGGAGCCTCTCAGCGACCAAGTGTATCCAGCATAGCCAGCGCGAGCATGAGGACCAGGTCGCGGAGTTTGAATCCATCTTGAAGGGTATTGAACAGACGCTCAACGCAACTGGCATGGCGGTGAGGCGGATGAGCGCCGACGAGATGTTCCTGGAACTGAAGCGGGCAATGAATCCGCTCCTTAACGACCAGATCCCGTACCACCCGCTGGAATTGTCGATCGACTACCGCAGCGCGCGGGAACAGGCGGCAAACACGCATATTGAAGACGATCAGGAGACGTACATCAAGATCGGCGGGCTGCTCTATTCCTTCATATCCTTGAAGGACTTGCCGGACGCGACGTTCCCGGGCATTTTGCGGGAGTTGCTGGGCCTCGATTTCCCGCTCGTCGTGAACACCGAGGTCTGTATCCCGGATCAGGCGGAGCGGTTGAAGTTGTTCAAGGGCAGGCTGCGCCGCATGACCGCCGCCCAGCGGGACGCGAAAGGCGGCTTCAAGGTCAATGTCGATGCTCGTGTGGCAGAAGGGCAGTTGATGCAGACCCTCCAGGACCTGATCTCCAGCTCGCTGAAAAGCGCCCAGGTCAGCCTGGTGGTGGCAGTGCGTACGTCTACCCCGATCCAGAGCCGCCGCGACCTGGAGGAGCAGGAGCGGGTTCTGGCAGACCGCCGGCAACGGGCATTGCACGCCATGATGCGAATGAATGGCGCGCGGGGCCTACCGGAAGACCTCGCCAAACGGCGGCTCTACATCAACAGCCTGCCAGGTATGACCGAGGAGAACAAGCGTGAGCACGACTGCTTCACGCTCCATGCGGCGGACCTACTGATGGTCGAATCGCCATGGAGGGGGACGCCGAATTCGCCGCTGATCCTGTTGGAGACGCCGTACCGGCAGTTGGTTCCGTTTTCCCCCTTCGACCCGAGCCTGAGTGACGCCAACGTGCTGATCACGGCGAAATCGGGCGGCGGGAAGACTTTCATGGCCCAGATGTTCCTGACGATGATGGCCCGACTGAACCCACTCATTTCGATTCTGGAGCGCGGGAGTTCGTACAGGCCCCTGGTCGAGTTGATGGGCGGCCGTTGCATTGATGTGGATCTTGAGGGTGCGGAAACGTTAAACGCCTGGGACCTGCCGCGGGGGTCGACAACGCCGTCGAACGATAAATTGGCGTTCCTGAAAAACCTGACCCGGCACATGATCGGCATGAACAGCCCAGCGGCCGACACGGCAATCCTGGACAACCTGCTGACCGATGCCATTGTGAGCACATATCAGCGGTGCAGGACGAGGGAGGACAGGCCGATCCCGACGTTCAACGATTTGCGGCAAGAACTGGAGACATGGCGCGACGAATCCGAAGTCGAGCGCATCCGGGATGAAGCGCAACTCGCCGCCGTGAAACTGCGGGAGTGGACGGGAGACAAGGTATACGCCAGGTTGTTTGACCGGCCCACCACCATCCGCACCGACGAGAACTGGCTCTTCTTCAACGTGGAAGGCCTGACCTCAGATCCGAAGCTGGAAAGCTCGATGAGCATGATCATCGCAAACGCGATGTCGGAGCGTGCGTCGGGACGAAGCGGGCAGCCGAACATCACGGTCCTCGACGAGTGCTGGTCCCTCCTCGACTCCGCGGTCCTGGCCCCGCAGGTGGAACAGTTGTTCCGGACCGGCCGAAAACGCGGGGCCAGCATCTGGGGCATCAGCCAAGCGCTGGAGGACTTTGTCGGGACTGAGACGCAACCGCGGCCTCACGGCCCCGGCATCGTGAAGAACGTCTCTACGAAGATCATTGGGCAGCAGCAGGGTGACGTCAAGCTGCTTGGCACATATCTGCATCTCAACCAGACGGCTCTGAATGAGGTGCGAGGCTTCAGCGCTCCACGAAAGGGGCGCAAGGCCCAGGCCCTACTGGTATTGGGTGAGAAGGCCGAAACCACGCAGACCATCAACATTGTGCCGACGCCGGTCGAATACTGGATCTGCACGACGTTCAAACGGGAACGGATGTACCGCGCATGGTTTCTGCAATCGAATCGGGGCTTGGGTCTCTTTCAGGCCTATGAAATGCTTGCCGCGAGGTTTCCATCAGGCCTGGCCGACGTCGCCGAGTTGCCCGAAGAATTATCCGGCGCGGTGAAATCCGCCGCGGCAGCAACGGTAGCAGGGTAATCCAACATGCAATGCCTCAAGCACTTTTTCGCGTCGTTCCTGATTGGTAAGGGCCGATCCAGCATCGCCGTATTCCTGGCGATGGTGCTGGCGTTTGGGCTGGTCGGCCCACCGCCGGCCACGGCGCAGATCGGCGCGATTGCGGTCACAGCGGCGGCTGCCGCAGTCGTCACCTTCATTACGAATACCATCGGGGGTCTGCTGGGCGGCTCCAACGGCCTTCTAAGCGACATCAACGGCTTCTTTCAGGCCCTGGTCAACCTGTGGCAGAGGGTCGTCTACCCAATTGCCCTGATCAACCAAGCCCGGATGATGGTGACACAACTTGTCGCCCAGTTTCGCGGCTTGGTTAGGGCCATCGACAACGTCAACGTCCGGAGTGCGACGCTGCCAAATCCGACCGCTCTGGAGGGAATCATGCGGAACGGGTCGGTGGGGGACTTTGGCCAATTCGACCAGGTGTTCCGAACCACGTTCCAACCGTTGCCTCCGGCAGCAAATATCAATCCCGGCGACCGGCAGCGCGTGGACATGAGCGATGCACTGGCAATGGACACCCTGAAGGCACTGAAGGCTTCCGACCAAGTGGTGCAACAGACGCTTCAGGCGTCACAGATGATCGAGGACGAAGCGGCCCAGGCAGCGCCGGGCTCGGCCGCATTTCTAACCGGCGCGGGTCTGGTTGCCGCGGTCGAGAACCAGGCCATGATGCAGAGAATGCTCGCCGCCGAACTGCGGGAGGAGGCGGCGATCCTGGCGGACACCAACGCAATCCGTAAGCGCCAGGCCGATATGGCGGGTCAGTTCCGCCAAGACACGACGAAGTTGTTTAAGTAGGGGGCTCCAAATGGATCCGAAGTGGCGGTTATTGCACGTGTTGTGGGAACACCGAGTGAAGTTCTTGGTGCTGATGCTCGTCATGTCGTTGGTGGCGCCTCAGCCCGCCAGGGCGCAGTTAGGAATCGACTGGGGCGCGATCGTAGCGGCCATTAACAGCATCGGTAGCGCCATCACCAATACGATCGCTCCGGCGCTGCGGACGATCAACGGTGCGTTGGGGACGCTTAACAATCTAATGAGCAGTATTCAGGCGTTCTTCACCAACATCGTGTATCCCCAGGCGGCGATCAATCGAGCCCAGGGCTTGGCGGGAGCCATACAGGGTCTCTACAACCAGATTCAGGCGACCTCCCGGGTAAATGTCGCCAGCGCCACGCTGGCTAATCCGCAACAACTCGAACAAGTGCTGCTGTCCCGCAACCCAATGAACGTGCCAAGCGTTACGGCGAATTATCAGACGCTCTACCAGACTGTTCCGGTCCCGCAAGCTGCATCACCGCAGACGCGGGATTTGGTCGACATGAACGACGCCGCGGCACAGGCGGCCATGAAACGAGCAATTGCCATCGATGCGATTGCCGACACGGAAATGCAAGCCGCGGACCGCATCAATACCGAGCTCGGTCAGGCGGCGCCCGGAACCGCGCCGATGATTGAGGCGGAAGCTGCCGCCTGGCTCGTACGTGCAAACGCATATACGCAGTCGGCGCTTGGAGACGTGATGCGGCTTCGCGCGGTCACCCTCGCGAATAGCGGTGCGCAGCTGAAATTCAATGCGAACAGCGCTGCCCAGATTCGGCAGAACGCCCTCGATTCGATGAAGTGAGGCGACGGCATGTTCTACTTTCAGTCCATGTTTCAGCAGGTGTACAACGGCATCACGGGCTCAACGGTGTTGCCGGCGGTTCAGCAGGTCGCCGAGGCGATTCTCCTGCTGGCTGCGCTATTCGCCGTCTACGAAGCCTACGCAAAGGGTGGAGACGCACGGTCACTGGCACTCGCGGGCGCGCGCTACCTCTTCATGGGTTTGCTCATCAGCCAGTACCCGAACGTCTTCCGAAACGTGAACAACGCCTTTGCGAACGTGGCGCAGACCATCGCGCCCACGGACGTCTGGACGAACTTCCGGGACCAGGTGCAGAGCTACCTTTCGGCCAACACTGGTGACGGAGCCTGGTGGAATTGGATCGTAGGCGGGGTAGCCGGGACGTTCAGCCTGATTCTCCAGGCCATTGCGGTGATCGTGTTCCCCATTTCGTACGCGATCTTCTCGTTCTTCTACAGCATGTATGGCGCCGTTCTATACGTCTGCGGGCCTCTGGTCCTTGGGTTGTACCCTGCCCTGGGAGTCGGCCAACTGGCGAGAACGTATTTGGTGAACCTTTTGGTCTGGAATGCCTGGGGCGTGATCTACGCGATCATCAGCCAGTTGCTGACGATCATGAGCGCCAATAGCTTGGGGAACATCTTCACGGCGCAAAACATTGGGGGAGCGTTTCAGGGAGCCAGCCAAATGCTCCTGATCTCGCTGGCCAGCATCCTGCTCTCCATCATGATTCTGCTGATTCCCTTCCTCGCGAAACGAATCGTCTCTGGCGATGTGGGAAGCACGATGTTCGCGGTGGCGGGAGTCGCGGCCGCCGCCGTGCAGACGGCACTTGCGGGTTGGGCTGGAGTGCAGGGCGGCGCGGCAAGCGCGATGAACGAGGGGGGCGGCGGTGACTCCGGCGGGTCAGGGGGCGGCACCGCCGGAGTGGCGGATGCTTCGAGCAGACCACCGACGCCACCTGCGGAAGGGATGGGCGGTGGCGCGGCCCTCGCTTCGAGCGGCGCGCCGCCCGCCGGCCCAGCCCGCAGCGCGGATGGGTTGGGTGGTGGAGACACTGCCGGCATTTCCGGGACCGGCTCAACGGACATGAGCAATACCCCGGCAGGCTCCCGCGGGCACGCTGGCCACTTCGGTCGGCACGGCATAGCGCACGCTGTTGGCTGGTCCATCGGATCGGCCGTAGGTTCCACCCAGCGTACCGTCGCAAGGGCGTTCCGCTCTGGAGATTCGACCGCAGAAGAGGAGGTCTGAGATGGACAAACAGCAGCCCAGCGAGGCGCCCGAGAAGCTCCGATACACCAAGTACTACGAGCACGACGGCGCCTTGCGCGCATACGCGAACCGCATGATGTGGTTTGGGATTTCAGCCGTGATGATTTCGTTCGTCCTGGCGCTCCTGCTTTTCTGGGTTCGCGTGCAGCCGCCCACCGTGATCCGAATAGCGGCGAACGGTGATGCTTCGGTAGTCAGTGGCACCGCCAACCCACCCCGGGGACTGAGTCTTGTGAACGCACTGGCGGCTTCTTCGGCGCCCGGCGAGCAGCCGACCGACATCGAAGGCCGGGCTGTGGTGCGAAGGTTCCTGGAGAACTACCTTATATACACGCCAACCACCATGGAACAGAATTGGGCCAACACACTGAACATGATGACCCACAACCTCCGCACCGTGACGCTGAACCAATTGCGCGACCAGGACATCGTCTCGAAAGTCCAGGACGAACAGATCACGTCCACGTTCAAGCTTCGCTCGCTGGAGTCGGTCAAGGGGCAGCCGTGGACGTACGTAGGGTTCGGCGTGAAGGAAGTGCACCGCATCCACAACAAGATCGAATCCACAGACAGGCTGGTCGCTCGATACAACGTGCGGCTGCTCCAAACAGAGCGCTCAGAACGCGTTCCGAGTGGGTTGTTGGTCGCCGAATACGGTGAGAGCCAGATGGTGGGGGAAAAGGACAACGGCCTTGTGCAGTCGAGTGTGCTGATCGACGACGGGAAGAAGTAGACGGATTCTGTCGCGGCCGCCGGGAAGACGCGTATCTCCCCCGGCGCGGTAGCGGCTGGAACGAAGGCCAGAACGATATCTGGCGATTTGATGGACGCCGGAGGAGGGGCGTGAGCGCGGCTCGTGGGCCTGACCGGCGCGCGAGCCGCAATATTTCTTCAGTGGGAGGAGGTGGAAAGTGGCAAATTCAACGGCAGTACAGGAAGCGGTTGCTGAGCGACGCGAGCCGGAATCCCGGCCGTCGGTTGAGCCGAGGCCGGCGAAGGTACATGGAACACCAGACGTGAAACCAGAAGTCCGGCCCGCAGGGCGGCGCGGCCTGAAACGCCGGCGTGCTCCGAAAGACACCGATCTCGCCACCACGGCGCGCTATTTCTTGACGAAGCCCAACAGTAATGGCAAACCCGAGTTTGATGAAGAAATGCCCGACGAAAATCAGGCGATGATCGAGGCCCTCAAACGAGACCGGCATTTCGTGATCGTCACAGAATGGCGGTCCAGAGTGGACGTGACGAGGGGGGCGCCGATCATTGATAAGGAGCCCATTGGCCGGGAGTAAGAACACTTTTCATATGTCGAAACGATGGCTTCATAGCACAGAGTGAATCTGTCGAAGCGGCCCGGAGCATAACCGGGAAAGTGCTGGTTCGGCAACTCGATGAGTTCCGGCCAAGGGTAGTAACCTTTGCACGGGACTCGGGAGCACGCTGACACCAGCGCCCTCCCCGCTGTCCTGTGCTCATCCACAGAACAGCTAGGAGAAGACATGTTCCTTCACAGAGTGAAGATGAACTGGAAGAGGTACCAGAAGTTGACCATGGCGGTCCTGCTATTTGCACTGGCTCGGATCGTCCTGGAGACATGCTTCGGGGAGGCGCCGTTAGGGGCTTTCGCGGTTCTCAAGCTTGCCTTGACACTGCTGGCCGCGACGGTTGCCTGGGCGTGCCTCAAGACCTGCGGGGAATTGGGGGCCGTCTACTACAAGAAGCTGTGCACGTTCAAGGTGGCACTGCGCAGACTCTGCCGCGATTACTGGGGTAAGACGGCGGCAGTTTAGATATGACTACGCTATCCGGCAAGGCGGATGGGCCGTAGAAGACCTTTCACAACGAACACCCGGCTCTTTTGAGCCTGGGCTGGGGAATTCCGAGTAATTTCACCCGCATCAGGCAAAAAGAGACCGCACGTGGTCTCCACTTCTGCCTGTTGCGCAACCAGAGCAGAACAAAAGGAGATACGCAAATGTCCAACGTGAAAGAGAACAGTTTCCTGCGCGTGGCCGCGCTGGAGATCAATGAAGACGGCAAGGTATCGAGGAAGAACATGACGGTCGATCGCGACAGCCAGCTGGAGAACACGCTCCTGAAAGCGGACTATCCGGCGATTCGGGTTGCCACGATCGATATCCCCCAGCAACAGCTCGATCAGTACCAGCAGGCGATGGTCGAGCATTCATTGGGCAAGAAGATCATGTGCGACGGCGTGGAGTACAGCCTTGTGGGCGCCTCGGCATCCGCGAAAAACGGCAAATACTACGCCGTGGACGCTGCGCACGCCAAGGCGATCGCGCAGCGTTTTCGATTTTGGCCAGAAGCCGCGATGACGTACTTCGGTATTCTCGTTTCGCCCTGCAAGGTGTGCATCGAGTTTCCGAACGCTCGCGTACTGGTGGTCAAGGATCACGACCTGGGAACGAACGACTGCCGAGGCTGGATCAGCCGCTCCCTATTCGAGCATCTCCATCTCCCCGACCGGCGTTTCTATCAGTTCCGGTTGTCCTTCGACAACAACCAGGCCAAGGGTAGCTTCAAGATCATGGAGGATGATGTCGCGAACGCGCTGGCGGCAGACATCGTCATCCCGCGATCAAGCTGCAAACCTGAATACCGAAAGCCAGAAGTTGCCTATCGGTGTCCAACTACCGCTGGACGTATCACCGGGCAATATTCGGCCGGCCGGGTGGTGGTCGGGATCCGGGAGGTCTCACGGGATCTTCAGTTCTCGTCCAGCTACACCCTTATCGAGCACGCGCCGCTCAAGTCGATCGAGACGGAAATCAAGCCGCTTGCGATATCTGCGGTGGAGGCCGTCAAGAATGCGGTTGCCAACAACGATTTCGCCGAGTTGTTTCGCGTTCTGGGAATATCGGACGAAGTCGAGCTTCTCCGGCCGGATGAAAGCGTCGCCGACCCGGAACATACGTCAACCGAGCACACCGTGGTGGAAGCCGTCCTCAAGGCTGACAGCACGGGGTACTGGCTGAGGCACCCCTTCGTGAATTCCCATCTGCAACGCATCATGGCGAGGTGGGCGTTCAAGCTTTGCACCGCGGGCGGCTTCACGCTGCCGGCGTTCGCTCTGGCGGACGACGGATACCTGGTGCTCCACAATGGCAATATCCTATGCGGCTCCGACTGGTTGCCGGAATGGAAAGCCATCACCAGCCTTGATTCGCGCCGCATGCTCGTGGTTCGGTACCCGATCCGGACGAAGGCCGACCTGCTGCCCGTGGAAGAACTGAACGATTCGGGACTGCTGGAACTGTTGATGCGGCACCTCGGCCGGCAAACTGGCTCCGTTGATTCCGGAGCGACCGCTGAAATCGTCGACAAGCAGCTCCGGCTGGACGGAACGTTCACAATTCACTCGGAGACAGCCAAGAAAAATGGTGGGGACTACGACTTCGACTGGATCTGCCTGGTGGAGGGCAAGCGGTTCCCATCGTTCGTAGACGACCGGTTCAGCTACAGCCCATCGGGGGAAAACACCAAAAACAAACAAAACAAGAAGGAATCCCCGTGGTGGAATCTGGCGCAGGTCGCGTACTCTGCCAAAGGCAACACCATCGGCAGCATCACCGATCTCAAGACGTCCTGCTTGGCGGCGGGCCGGCCGGATCTGGCGGATCGCTGTGCGGTGGAACTTCAAAAGGCGCTCGACCAGTTGAAATGGGGCGTGGCGCCAAACCACGAGGAGATTGCGAAAATCCGCCAAGAGGTCGGCACGGCTCCATGGCTCAGGCTCAAGCGGATCAAGCGGGTTTCCGATCTTCCCATGCAACTTCCGACCACTCCTACAGACAGAATCGGCGAACTCTACAACTACGTTCGGAAGGAAGTGTACGAACTCTTCGCAGATGTGCGGCCCCTGGAGGACTTCCGAGGCGCAATCTGCGGAGGTATCTACGACCGCGACATGCTGCAAGAGGCCGGCATGCTTTCGGCGATGTACGCCGTCAATATCGGTCTGGTCGCTGAAAAGCGGCGTACCTACGAAGAAGCTCTCACAAAAGCCCAAGAGGAGCTGGACGCCTTTCCGGTGGCCGCAGCTCGGGCTTCGAAGGAAGGTGCCAACCGGAAACGGGAGTTGTACCGCAGGCGTAACCAGGCCCAGGCCGCCCTTCACTTTTACGAGGAGCGGTCCCGGAAAGACTTGCGCAACCTGATAAACATCATCCGGAAATGGGCCGAACGGAAGGAGGATCGCGCCACGGACTGGCTCACGGCGTTGTGGGACATCGCCTGCAAGAGCCGACGCTGGGACGAGCGCGAGAATCGCCGTTTGAATACTGGGAGCATCGTTTTCTATGCCTTCCCGCAACAGGTCGTCGATCTGGTAGTGGAGCGGACAGGCGGTAGACCGATTACCGTCTCGCTGCCGAACCTGGTTGACGGCGAGGTAACCATCGACCACGACGGAAGCGTGTATCTGGTCGATGAGGTGTCCGACGGCGCCGGATCGTTCGTGCGTCGCCAGACTTTGCTCTTGCAGGTTCCGGGGGACGGGAGGTTGATCACGGACAGCGGACGGACCTACCAGGTTCGGCCCTTTGCTGTCCAGGATGGTCAATCACAGATTCGTGACGGCAGGCTACAACTGCCCAACACGCAGCAGCGTCCGGGTATTCCGAAGTACAAGGGCAGCAACTAAGGGACACTCCAGGCGGGCCAGTTCCTCGGCCCTCCTGGAGGTTCTTAAGGCTTTGACTGCAAGCCAGCCACCCTGCAGCCGTTCCAGCCTGAGCTTTCGCCGAAGTCCACAATCAGCTACGCTATCGGGAGGCTCGGAATGAGCAAGAGACGAAAGAAGTACCGACCTTCGCTGCCGCAGTCTCTGACGAGGCTACCCGCTGGGTTACAGTCGGACGCAGGGGACATCGATGCAGCTTTAATGCGGGAGGCATGCGATCCGATCAAACACCTGCAAATAGCCCGTCCAGTCTTCTTCGTCTATATCGACGGCTACAATTTCTATGCCGCGATCAACCATTTTGAACCACCCGATCTGCTTCGTCTGGGCTGGTGCAACTTCAAGAAGCTCGGACAAGAGCTTGTCCGTTTGGCTTTCGGAGAAGGTTTCGCAAACGGCGGGAGGATCCAGGTGAAGTACTTCACCTCGCTCGTCCCGAGGGCACGAGATGGGCAAATCACGAACGAGGGACGAAGGCAGCAGCTTTGGTTAGATTGCTTGAAGGAGGAGACGAGCATCGAGCCGATCTTGGGCGAGCACCGCTTTCGGCCCTCTAAACAGGGTCGGGAGGAGAAGAAGACCGACGTCAACATCTCGTTGGAGATGTTCAGTGATGTTTCGGAGCGGAAGCCCACTGGCCTTATTTTGGTTTCTGGTGATCTTGATTTCCAACCAGCAGTGATACACGCAGCCAAGAAAGGGATACCTGTCGCCGTCTTTTGCCCGCTCGGGCATGAGATATATGAAGTGAAGGCGCCCTCCGGTGAAGACTGGGATTTACGAGTAAGGACAACCCACCTGACTCGGGAGGTTCTGCGAAAATGCCGACTTTCGAGTGAACACAGTGACGGGAAGTGGCCTACATACCTGAGGATGAAGATCGAATCCCAACCGGAGTTCGCGGCGTGCTTGAAGGCGGAGACTCATTATGCTCCCTCGAATCAGGGCGCGAAGGCCAACCAAACATGACCCTCTATGTAGTACTTCACCACTATAGCGATCCGGATCAGCCGTGGGCCAATAGCTGGGTCGATAATGACCACATCGCTGCGATAAGTACGACCAGGGAAATTGGCCGTCTCTGCTCGCGCGCCAAACAGAACTGTGAGATGGTATACGTTCACCGATGTGCGCATGGCTCCGCGCCGGCCACGATCAGTTGCGCCGCCCAGGTTCAAGATGTTCATTACATCCCAGGAGGCGCATACGTTGTTTTCCAAGCGCCTAGGTTGATCGGTGCGGTGCCGCAATATAGCCCTCCACGCGGAACGAACTTCTATTGGGGTTGATCATCCCGACGAATCGTCTTTGCTGCGTGACTACTGCTTCTCTGCGTACCCGGCGAATCCATCGGCACTGAATTTCCTCGCTGGCGGTTCCGGCTCTTTTTGGAGCGATGCCGGAATCGGCGGAAACTTGGGCATGCGGAAAGTCCTGGTTTTCTCAATCGGCATCGGGCTGACGGCCAACGCTCAGAGAATCGACACTGAAAGATCGGACTCCCACAGGGTGGTCAGGGTCGCCACGGTGCCGAATCACCTGAGCGTCATCGAACTGGCCGAGCCAGTCATGGAGGTGGCGGCGGGGAGTTCTTCATACAAGATCGAGTGGCGGGAAAACAAGGTATTCGTCCAGCCCCTCGACCCGGAAGCCACAACCAACCTCTTTATTTGGACGGCGTCCGGCCGCCTGAACTACGAACTGGTGCCGGCTCAATCCGTTCAGGACATGCAGTTCGCGATCGACCAGGAGCCGGTGCCGCACTCCGCAAAAGTCGTGGTTCCCGACAAACCGGCGGAAGATCCGCGGGCGGCGGAGGACGCCAAACTCGCCTCCGACATGCTGTTTGCCAGCACGCCCGTGCGCCTTGCTGGTGAAATCAAAAGCCGCGCGCGCGTAGAGGTCATCCTGAAGGACGTTTACCGGCTGAACGATCGGATCTACGTTCGGTATGCGATCCAGAATCAGGGCCAGTCCATCTATGAGCCAGGGACGCCTGACGTATTCAGTCTTCGTTCCCCGCGGAGCCCGAGCTCGCTCTATGTGCTCTCGAAAAGCCAACTGGTGGGCGACGCGCTCAGGATAAAGAGCGATGGGCAGGCATCGCTCAAAGTCGTGAGCGCCCAGGTTCACGAGAATTCCATTCCGCCGGGCGGAACGGCATGGGGCTTGGTTGCGTTCGAACTGCCAACTGGGCCGAACAGCCCGACGGTTCTGAAGTTTGCGTTCCCACCCGATGCGGCAGGAGAAGTCACCGCCGTACTGGTTCTCTGACGCCATGGACCTCAAAGAACCGATCACAGCCGATTCGATCCTGCGGCGACGGACGCCCAACAGGATTCCGGAAGTCCCGCCCTCGATCTTCCCAGCCCTGCGGGTCGTCACTGCGTCGAACATTGGTGATGCTATTCGGAACCACTTCTCCCAGGCTCCCGACGCCGGGGTGTGGAGACGCTTGGCAAACACTTTGCTGGAACCGCCGAACCCATTTAACCCGAATGCCCGCCGACGGCCGAAACAGGACTCCGTAATCCTCGGCGCGCTGATCGTCGCGGTAGTCGGGTTGGTTTTCTACTTCAACATCACGGCGGTCGCGGGGTAACAACTTCTATGGAAACCCAAACTATATCGCGCTTGAATCGGGCCCTCCGCCGAGGAGAGAGCATCGGCCTCTTCGTCTGCGTAGCCGCCCTGATCCTGGTGGAAGCTGGGTATATTGCGTGGCTCGAGCGGCTACCTGCCCTCCCCACCCATGGGAAGCCGGTCGGGTTCCTGGATCTGCCGCCCTGGTACGATCACCCACGCGCCGAGGTCACGCTGCTGCTAACCGTCCTGGGTGGCCTCATTGGGTGGTCATCATGGCAAGCATGGGTATTCCTTCGTTCCGGTAGCGGTTCACCAACCGTGCCGGAGAAGCGGACGGCCGTCGTGCGTTGCCTGAAGACTGCCGGCGCCTTTGCGGTAATCGCCGGCGCGGATATGTTGCTCGTTCAGTTACTGCGGACCTAGCACCAACCCCACTGGCCCGGGAGAACACATGGACAATCAAACTGGCATGGACCGGCGACCCGCGCGGGCGCCGCTGTCGGAGACTCCGGCATTTCTGATCGCCGTCGGCGTGTGCGTCGTGTGCGCAGCCTATTGGTTGCTTCTAACCAAGGTCTACCATTTCACCAACCGCCAGGCCGTCGAACTCGCCGCATATGCCCTTTGCGTCATTGCGATCTGCGTGACGGCCGTGGCACTCCACCTAACCCGTCGATCACGCCGGGAACAACGTCGGGTGCAGCCGCCGCTCGCAATGGCCACAGCCCGGGACGAAAAGATGGTTGGCAAGGCCTGGGCTGAAGGCGCGGTTGTGCTCGGCTACGACATCCATGGCGATCCGTGGCTGTGGCCGGACCGCGTGCGCGTGATGCAGGGTATTGTGCTGGGAATGACCGGCAGCGGCAAGACAACGCTGCTGAAGAACATCATCGTCCAGGATCTGGCGCGCCGGGTTGGCCCCCCGGAGGACCGCCACAGAATCCCGATGGTGATCTTCGATGGCAAGGGCGATCTGGAATTCTTCCAGGAACTCCTGCCTCACATTCATCGCGCCGGCCGCCTCGATGATCTGCGGCTGATCAATCCGGCTCGGCCGGAACTGTCCAGCCTCTACAACCCTTTCTACACAGAAGATGAGGATTACATGGCCCAGGTGAACATGGTGTTCGGCTCGTTCAACCTGCACGACGAGTTTTTCAGCAAGCACCAGTTGAACTACCTAGCCGACATCGTGCGCATTCTGCATTACACCGGCCTGCGATTCAATTTCTATGACGTCATCGTGGCAGTGCTGGACCAGGAGGTGTTGCAGGGGCAGATCGACAAAGCGCGTCAACATCTCCGGACAGATACCTCGGTCAGCGTGCAGCGCCGGCTGAACTTCGAGATGTCCGTGCGCAACCTGATGCAGTCGTTCGAAGACCGCGAGCGGGTGCCGAAGATCCAGGGCTTGCTCAACGAGTGCATGACGTTCCTGGACGATGCGCTCTCGATCATCACCGGGCCGTACGACAACCTGCTCTCGATCAACGACGTCATCGAGCAGGAGCTGATTCTGTTCGTCACACTGAATGTCAACAAGAACACCGAGCCCGTACGCGCGCTGGGGAAGATGCTGCTGCAGAACATCCAGCTCGTTGTTGGGAAGCGTTACGAGAGCGAGGAGGAGCGCAAGCGGATGAACCGGCCGCTGTTTTCGATCGTCATGGACGAGTTTGCGCCGTTCGGGTATCAGAATTTCAGCCAGATCCTGAACACGGCCCGCGGTACCAACACAGCGTTCCTGTTTTCGATGCAAAGCCTCCCCCAACTGCTGAAAGTCGGCAAGGGATTCAAAGAGGATGTGACATCGGCGCCGAACACCAAGATCGCGCTACGTACGCAGGACGAGGAAACAGCTCGTTACTTTATCCGGGCGTCCGCCGAGCACGCCGTCACACGCCGTACGCAGTCCCTCATCCGGCACCAACTCTTTGGGTTTGAGCGGTTCGAAAAGGGAATGAGCGCAACGGAACGGGAGGAACGCGAGTACCGCGCCGAGGACGAGAAGATCAAGAACCTGCCGAAGGGCCAAATGCAGATCCTCATGACGGACGATAGCGAGGGCACGCTGCATCGGCATCTCCACGTACGGACGCCTCCCGACATCGCCCTGCCAGGCTTCCATTGGGAACTTCTGCCTCGTCTACGCCACTCGCGGTCTGAGGAGCGCGGTGCGAATCTGCGCTTCAAGAATCCGGAGCTGGCTAATTCTCCATGGGGCCGAAGAATCCAAACCGGTAGGAGACATGGAGGTACAAATGATGCGACTGTACGTTAGTGTTTGCACGGCCCTGCTCGCCGCCGCACTTGCATTGTCGGCACAAACCCGCGCGGAGAACTCTGGACGGACTGCCACGCCCCATGATGCCCGAGGGGGGACGTATTACGGGGGAGAAACGGCGGTGCCGGCGGCACGGTACTCTCCCCTGGCAGCTCAGGGGGGCTACGCTGGCGGACGAACGTCACCGCTGGACGCCGCGGTTCACGCACTCAACCCGCACGATGTGAACCTGGGCGAGATCTGGGAGCGGCGTCGCCGTCAATGGCTGGAGAACGCGGGCGCCAATCCGTACTTCTGGTTCAGCTTCGCTGCCACAGTTGCAGTTGTCCTGAGCTGGTTCGCGCTGGCCTGGGTTCATACCGACCGGGTCCGAGAGCGGTGGCGCCTTGCCGAACACGCGTCAGACGCTTTGCGCTATGCCGAATACTGCAAACACCGGGCAAGTGAAGCGATCGGACGGTACAACGAACACGTCGAGAGGTGCAATCGGCTGATTGAATCGGGGGAGTCAGGGCTAACAACACCGGAGACGGCGAACCTGGAGGATCACCGCCGCGAAATCACGCGGCTCGCGGCCGACAACGACAGCAAGGATCTGCAGGTGAAGCGGCTTCAGGAGGAACTTGATCGCAAAACCCAAGAACTGACAGACATCGCCAAACGAATTGAGCAGGCAGAGCAACGCTTGAATGCTCGCGCCAAGGTTGCTTCGAGCGTGGACGCCCAGGCAAAATTGGCGGAGCGGATCAACCGGCTGGAAACGGAGAATCGGACACTCGCAGAAGAGAATCGCCGCTTGCGACAGCGGTCGGGGAACAACAAGGCTGTTGCGGTCGACGACCAGAGCCGGCCCGGGGAATCGTGATGCTGCTTGGGATCCACAGCTTCGGCAGCCTCTGGACGCACCGCGCCGATGCACAGGGAAAGCGCGGGAGCGCTTTCTTCAACACGACGGGGGTTCTAATCGGCAAAATTGTGCGCCATCGATCCTGCCTGTACGGTCACGTGCGGCTGAATGGATGCTGGGGATTCCGGCCCGAGAACGCGGCCAGGATGCTGAATCGAGTCTTCGAAACTGATGAGTTGGCGAATTGGAACGGACAAGCCAAGCTTTTTCTGCGGGCGCCGGCGCCAGCCACGGCGGCTCCCGCCCGGTACCTGGTGGCGATCACATCGGAGATGGTCGGCTGGATGGATCGCCGTGGTGCGTGGAGATCCGGTGCAACAGAAGTCATCTCATTCAGCGAGGCGAACGATCAGCAGGAGGCGCTGCTGCTGTTCCCCGCGTTCGGGTGGGTGCACGGTGCGTCGGGGACATTCTGCCTGTTGCCGGATGATGGCAATCCCGCGCGGTCCAGGCTGCAATGCGTTTCGCAACCGCGGTGAAACATGCGTCATGCCAAAGGAACAATTGCACTCAGCCAGGAGCAGGACTTGCCGATGCTCCGTCAGATCCTGAACAGCCAGTTCATTACACACACGCAGTTGTGGCGGCTCATGCGGCACGCCTGTATTGAGCTCAGCCGTGCGTCGTTTTGCTGGCGTGTCCGACGGCTCTGGGCACACGGATTTGTGGCGCGCCACAGCCTTCCCATGGTGGATTCCGATTTCGTGTACTCGATCGCCGGTCCGGGCGTAACCTTCCTGGAAACCGCCGGTGCCTTGTACAACGGTCCAAGGAATGGCCCGAAAGTGACCGGGGATGGCGCCAGCGTTGCGCACGCGCTGGGGCTGAACGCGATTCACCTGGATCTGTTGAGGAGTGGGCAACTGGTGCTTTGGCAGACGGAGGTGGAGATTCGCTCGGAGAACGAACTTGCGATCAGCAACTACGCCAAACACTACGACGCAATTGGGACACTCCAGCTTGACGGGCATGCCGCCAGATTCGCGCTTGAATACGAGCGAACGCCCAAATTGCAGTCTGAATACCTGCGGATCCGCGAATTGCTCGAGGTGGAGCAGCGGATCGACCGATTCCTTTACCTGGCCGCGAACTCGCACATTCATTCACTGCTGAAGAAGTGCTTCTGGGGAACGACTCGCAGCGTTTACATCGGGTTGGCGAATGATCTGTCACTTCACAAACTTGATGCGGTTGAGGTGGTGGATGCCCAGACCATGCAGTGCCGGCGCCTTGCGAGCAGTCTTTGACCTCCTATTGCCCTTACCATGCGCTGCGATTGAGCTTCGGTGGGCCTTGGAAGCCACGGGCCCGGAAGGACTTCTGATTTACTATTCCCGGTTGAGGTGGTTCTGATAAGGGCAAAGGGGATTGAGAGTCCAGACGAGTGCGCGTTCGCCGTTCGGCATTGCTGGAGAAAGATTCCGCAGCGCCGAATTCGACGGGCGAGCTGGCCAGCTTTCGGAGATGGTGGTCGAGGCGGTTTGGCCTGTCATCCGGAGGCGCCGGACCCCGCGCCTCCCGCGATGTGCCTTGTCCTCAACCCTTCTACGGGATGAGTGAGCAGCTCCTTCGCGGCTTCCAGAAATCGAACCGTGTGCGGCAACTGCGCGTGTAATTCCAACGCAGCCTCGTCCACCCACTCGGAATGAATCGCGAAGACGGTCGGCTCCCGGAGGGACTCGAAGTCATTAATGGCCACGCAGCCGGTCTCAGTTCGGGTAGGCTCGACGACCCGCAGCAATTCCTCCCGAAACTCCACCGCCTTCCCCGGACGCGGTTCAAACCGGACGAAATAGTGAATGGACACGACCACCTCCTGGACGACCAGCATGACAGCCGGGTGGACGAGATCGAAACGCCGAGATCGGGATTGATTGCAGTGTCCGGTTTGATGCCGGGTAGATGCGCGGGTACTGCGACGCCAGGTCGCGGACCCCATCAAAACCAGGCTCCAGACACGATCCCGCACTAGCCACGGGTGCAACTCGTGTCGGGAGGACTACTGGTTCTCAAGACAACGAAAGGAGTTAAATATGGATACGACCGCAGCAACCGCGGAGACCGCTATTGCGGCATCCGCTCAACCTCAACGCTTCGATCCGGCTCTGATGTACAGCGGAGAACAGGTGGTCCAACTTGTCGCCGCTCTCGAAGAGCCTTTCGACCCGAGAGAGATCAAATGGCGGGTCACGAACACGACCTCAGACCGGCGCCGTGGCCAGGTCATTGCGTACGCGGACCCGCGCGCATACACGGATCGATTGAATGCGCTCTTCACAGTTCGCGGCTGGACACGCGAGTATTCGATACAGGTGATCCAAAATTTCGAGCGCATGGAGCGGGGGAACTCCGGTGCGCGCATCTCTGGGAAGATCGTCGTTGCCTGCAAGTTGACGATCGAGGGATTTGGCGCGCACAGCGGTCTGGGGGAAGAGTGGGCTGACAACGAAAACGCCGCGACGGCAGCGGAAGCGCAGGCGTTCAAGCGGGCATGCTCCTGCTTCGGCCTTGGTCGATACCTGTATGACATCGCCGGCAGTTGGGTGGACTTGGATGAAAAGAAGCAACCTCTGTCCAGGCCGAAGTTGCCCGAGTGGGCACTCCCGAGACGGAAGTCGAGTGGGAGCCAAGTGGGAGGCAGGACAAACCAGAACGGCCAGCAGACGGGAAGTCCGGCGCTGGACGGTGCAACAATCGGGCAGCAGGTGAGGAGCCTGTCGGGACGGGTGGGATTCAGTCTCGCGCGTTCGTTGAGCATCGCGATTGCGGGTGCGGACACCGTGGAGGAGGTTGACGACGTCAGCGTGCTCGCGACGCTTGCCGCGAAACTGGAGGATACCGCGCGAGGCGTCGAGCGCCTGCGGGCTGCCACAGCCGTTGTTGGCCAAGCGAAGTGCTCAGAGATTTGCCGGTCTCTGAACTTCCCCGGTGACTCCCTGGATGACATCCCCGACCGCGCGGGATTACGGCAACTGATTGAAGCTCTGGAAAAGGAAGCTGGCGCCACACCGATGCGGCAGGACCGAAACGGGGCCGGTGGGGCACCTGGCCCCAATGAAGGCGCTGGTGAATCCGAGCAACCCGCCCAGACTTTCGCACCACGGGAAATGAGGGACCTTGGAGAAGCACGAGGGAAGTTGTTACGGGAGGCACAACGTGTCGCGCGTCTAAAGGGGCTGAAGCTGGCAGAAGTGATTGACCGTGCCGCAAAAGGTGCATTTCGGTTCGCTGATCTACAGCGACTGATGCCGGACGCGGTACCGGCGATCCAAGCGGCGACGCAGATCCTGCAACGGGTCGCGTAGCCATCACAAATCCGGGCGGCCGCATATATAAGGATGGCCGACTCGCCGCAATTCCACCGGGATTGTTGCAGGTGAAAACACAACCAAAGCGAAAGGAGGCTCAGTATGGAAAGGGTAAAGATCGAAGACATCCTGCATCTGCAGGATTTTGGGTTGGAACGGCTGGACGAGGATCGAGCCATTGTGGGTTTCGCGGCACGAGCGGAAGCGCGAATTGCGCGGTGGCTGGATTTCGCCAAAGGTGCGCTGTTGCTCTTGATGGTTCCGGACGATCCGGAGTCGGGCTGTTTCTACATCTACGACCGTGGTCGGGGGGCCTTCTACGTGCTCTCGCTCCCGGTCGATGGCCGCTACGGTGGGTTCCGCGAGGACGAATTTGAAGTGCTGGCCGAGACTTTCGGCCTGGCAGGACTAGCGCGGAATCCGCAACCGCTGAGGGCATGACGGTGTGGTTTTTGGAGGAATGCAGCCGATGCCGTATACAGAACTGGTGAGCACAATGACGGAACACGGGCGACCCGCGACGGCCGAGATGGCGGCCGAATTCCGCTCGCTGTTCGTGAATCGGCTGGCTTACACTCTGCAGTCCACGAAACCGCACCCGGAAACTGGCCGCCACTATTACTACCGGCCGAAAGCTCGGGACGGAGGGCCGGCGCCGGCGCTCACGTTGGAAACCGTGCGGCGACACCTCGCCGGAGACATCACCCTGGGGATGTACTCGATCAATCCAAAGACGCAGCGGTCAAAGTGGGTGGCCATCGACGCGGACTACAGAAACGCCATTGAGGACCTCTTGAAGTTGCAGTACGAGCTGACACAGGACGGCGTTGAGCCTGCTCTCGAGAAGTCGAACCGGGGCGGTCACCTCTGGATCTTCTTCGAAGCGCCGGCGCTCGCCCGAGATTGCCGCATTTACATCTACCACACCGCGTTAAGGCTCGGCCTTCCCATAAAGGGAGCCGGGTTGCCGGAAGGAATCGAGATCTTCCCGCGCCAGGACGAGATCGGCGCGCACGAATTCGGGAACGCCATCCGGGCGCCACTCGGCGTTCACCGTGGCGCAAAGGAAAGTCGGGGTTGGCGGTTTTGGTTCTACAACGCGGACTACACGCTGCCCGATCAATTGGCGTACTTGGCGCGCATCAGAAAGTTAACCGAGACGGAATTGCAGCGATTCATCGCGGGGAAAACGATCCCTCCAGAATTCGTGCAGAGCGCCAGGCGGCCGGAGATGGCAACGCGGTATTTCATGTCGGCAACGACGGAGTTCCGCATTCTCGATTACGTCGAGGTTAGGCGGCAGGTGGGGCGGAATTTCGTTGCGAGGTGCCCATCCTGTGCGCGCACTGGTCACGATCAGAGCGGCGACAACCTGGCCATTTGCGTTGAGGAGCCTCGGAAGTACATCTGCTGGGCTGGGTGCACGAAAGAAATGATCCGGGAAGCGCTTGGGCGCCCCGTGAAGGAAAAGAGGTACGCATGAGCGTCAGGACGAGCGCGAAGTATCCACTTCGCCTGACCCTTCCTGGCGCCGCAATCAGATGGCTGCGTGAGGCGGGGATCTACTGTACGCCGGAAATCAGCCTGGAATTCCAGCGTGCCGACAAGCGGTATGTTCTCCGCGGTCGTGAATCCGGTGGCTCCGTCCGCCAAATCGGCCGTTATGTCACCTTCTGTGACGAACAGGGCCAGCGCCTCCCATGGTTTCTGCGGCCCGATTCGGTCACTCCGAATGCAGAGCACGCGATCGTGATCGCGCCGGCGCTGGTCAGCGTGGAGATGTTCAGAGTGGAGCATACTTACGAGCTGCTAGTTGCGCGGCATCAGATACACGCGCAGAAAGAAGGCGCGCGACCCAAGGTGGCGTCGCGAGTGGTATTTCGCGGATGGCAGGGACAGCTTCCGCTGGATCTGGCCGAGAAGGACCGGGCCGTCGCCGGACGAATTACTCCGGAGTTCTTCACCAGAGCGGGGGAACCGAGGCGGTTGCCGGCCGAATATGTCGAGGCAGTTCAGGCCGCAACCCTTGGAGCGAATTGCGGGCCGTGCGTACACCCGCACTTCTTGATTGCACCAAATGCCGCCGCCGCCGCCGCGATCACCGACGCCGTCACCGGGGGAGCATCGGTCGCGTCCGTCGCTCAAGGGCAGATGGCTGGAGCCGAGGTCGAGTGAGGAAATCTCGGCGGTCCGGAGGAGACTGTGAGACGAGCTAGAAATGCAGGGTTGGTGCTGTGCCTGTTCACTCTGTATTGTGTTCTGCTCTCCCAAGGGCTGAAAGCCAACGGCCTAAGCACCCTTGTCGGTGCGCTCGCGGCCGTGCCGCTGACAGTACACCTTTACAGGCGCGTGATACCGGCGGCTGTGAGCCGGTCAGATGATAGCCGGCGATCGGGCACTGCCGGTCGTGAGATTTCTGATTCTAGCGAAGGCGCTGAGCGAGCGTCACCTCCGGCGCCGTCGGGGACCGGGTATACACCTATCTCCGGATAAGCGCGTCATTTGTCCGGAGCGCTCGACAGGTCGATTCTTGGCCCGCCGACGGCCGGATACCGCGCCAATTGCCCCGGGGGGAGAATAGACGTATGCCGCAAACGACTCCTGCTCTCAACGGGCTCGAACAGTTCGATGGTCAACTACTGGATGGTTTGGACTTCTGCATCCGGGCTTACGCAATGCTCGATGAACTGGCCGGCTCCTCGGAGGGCATCGAGGAACTGAGACTTTTGACGACGCTCAGGTCGAAACGCTTGATCGAAGAACTCCTCCCGATTGCAGTCTATGTCCAGTTTCACCACAACCTTGGCCTTAGGCTCAGGGTGCGCTGGCTTTCTGGCAATCAGCCGTACGATGCGTGCTTGCTTTGTTCGGGCGGCTTTGTCGAACACGGTTCCGTCCCACGCGAGCAGTTTCTGGAAGTCACAACGGCCGTGCATCCCAAGCACTATCTGGTGCGCGAGAAGGTAGCCAAGGACGGGTTTGCTTTCGGCCCAGATGGCATCCACCGCGATCGGAAGACGGGACAGATCATTTCCAACGCCGTTGTCAAGGACGGAACGGAGGCACACTTCGAACTGGCTGAGATCATCGTCGCCAGGATCCTCGAGAAGAAATCAAAGCACTACCCTCTTGAGACTTCCCTGATCGTGCAGTGTGAGGCAATGCTTGCTCTCCCCCACGAATGGGCGGACATAGTCGACAGCGTCCGTTCGCGCATCAGCGGCCACCCGTTTCGGGAGATCTTCCTGTATAACGGTCTCAGCGCTCGGACTGCGGTCCTATGACCAGCGTCGCGGTCAAGGCCCTTCACCTCCGGGCTCTAAGATTCTCCGCCCGCGTGGCCGGCCACTCGTAGAGAGGTTCGCTGCCCCAAGGGAGCCGAGGTGCAATGGAAGAGCAGCGCGTTATACGACCTGAACTTTCCAGAAGCCGACGTCTTGATAACGGGAAGGGGGACAGCGGGAAGGGGGCAGGCATTGGCGTCTTCGGGGGGCGTTGCGCTTGTCCCGAAACGTGAGATAGCAAGTTAGGACACTGCCAACCGTCGTTCCGGCGGCGCCGCGCGGCGAGCCTAACGACCAGAAAGGCTGGGAGGGCGCGTTAGGCCCGGCGACCGGTCCGCGCGGGCGACACTAGGCGGCAGTCGGTTGGAGTGTCATACTCAGCAGGTGATGTTCGCTTGTACAGAAGATTGGGATCGATTCCGCTATTCCGTCAAGAATCTCCATCGATACGTCCTAGGCCCATCGCTCTTTGGGGGTGAGAAGTGTCACGGGCTACTTTCCCACGAACATTTCCTTGAGTGGCTTCTCTACTTCCTGAAAGAGCGAAACCGATTTGCGAAGTTCGATAAGGGGACGGTGCTCTGGCGGGCACAACTCGATGGAACAGCCCAGACACCACCTCCAATCACTGTGGGCGAGGAAGAGTGGGGGATGAGGACAATTCTCACACCTCATGGTCGCGATCGAATGACCCCGTATCCCGACAAGGCTAAAGAGGGCCGCATAAACCCCAAGGGCATTCCTTGTCTATACGCTGCCACGCATCCCCGGGTCGCCCTGACCGAGATGAAGCCAAGGATTGGCTCCTATTTAACGTTGGCTGAGTTCCTGACCGCAAGGGAGCTAAGACTTGTCGACTTTGCCAGCGAACCGATCGAAATCGCCGACTCCAATGGCGGCCCCACTAATGACGAAATGGGTTCGCTAGTTTGGGAGCATATCAACGATGCGTTTGCCGAGCCCGTAACAAATACGGACGATGTCGCGGACTATGCACCGACCCAAATCCTTGGTGAGTTCTTCAAGTGTGCCGGCTACGATGGGATTCGGTACAAGAGTAAATACAGCGAGTTCGAAAGCCTGCAGCCCTGGGGTTCGCAAGAACGTGTTGAAGAGATCAAAGCGGCGAAGCCATCTGCTGGTCTGAACGTGGCGCTATTCAAGATCGCCGACGCCGAGTTTACGACTTCTAGATTGTATCGATTTGCAATCAACGCGCATGGGCAATTTGATTTTCGAGAGGTCAAGATGGACGTCCTTTGCTCTGACCAGATTCCCGATCTAAGGCCGTGAGGTCGTCGTGGGGCCTAGATCGGGTGGCCCAAACTGGGTTCTGGGGTTCTGGGAACCGTTGCATTGCATCTCCGAGCCTATCGTCGCCGACTCGGAGAGTGGTCCCAACGGCAGTCTGGGAAAGGTCGGAAAACATCTTTGACAGGAAGAAACCGTCCGCCACACTATCCCTGCGCTAGCCCTGAAGAATGGTGGAGGGTAAAGCAGATGAGTCTCCTACGCAGTCGCTGCTGTCCTCTCCTTCGCCTTTCTTAGCGCGGCCCACCGTTTCCGAGCCGCGTCTGCTATGGCCTTTCGCCCGGCGGCACTCAGTTTCCGCTTTGGAGCTGGTTCGGCATTAGTCTTCTTGGTAGCCGCCCAACGCTTCCTCTGGGCGGCAGCGATCCGTCTCCTTCCGGCTGCACTCATGGTGCGTTTCCGAGGAATCAGAGGGTCAGATCCGCTCGACGGTGCGCGACGGATGAGTTGCGCCTGAATTCCTGCGATCGCGGCGTCGAGCTTGGCTTTTTGAGCCTGGTAGCCAACCAGCGCCATCGCCAGCAGGTCGTAATCTACAAGTTCGGATTTCATGCTTTGATTCTCGTGGAACTGCAACAGGAAGGCAAGGAAATGGTTTGGCCAGCGACACAAGCTTCCCGCCCTGGATCATTGTCATCAACCTCGCCTGAAAGCGCTCTAAGAGGAGTTCGGCCGCACTGCCATCGGCCGAAGCGGGTTAGACTCCCGCAGGTCGAGGCGGTCCCGCTGGTGGATCGGGTGACGGTACTGGCAAGGTGATCCAGGGCGGGAGACGGAATGGCGATGGTCGGCCCGGGGCGCCGGGAGGCAGAACGAAATGTGAAGTGAATCCCACTCAGAAGGAGTAATCAAGATGTCAGAAAGCAGCACTCTTATCTGTTACCAGGGCAGAACGATCTGTCGTGAAGAACTCGCCCTGGTCCCCACACCATTGGCAACCGACACGCACCGGCCCGTTCCTCATCACGAGGTGGTCGGCGCGCTCGTCGAAACGTTAGGCTTCCGACACATCGGAGTAGTGCACGATGAGTACGCGGTGTCCCCGGACGGCATGAGAATGTTCGGAGTCTTGGATCTCGCCACGGAGATGCATGGCTGCCGCTTTTCCATCGGCGTTCGCAACAGCCACGACAAGAGTATGCGGCTCGCGATGACCGTCGGCTATCGCGTATATGTTTGTTCGAACATGGCGTTCAGCGGGGACTTTACCCCAGTCCTCGCGAAGCACTCGAAGTCCCTGAACCTGCTCGACTCCATCTCCGTCGGCGTCGACCGCATGCAGCGAAACCTCGCGCCAATGCAACAGCAGGTGGAGGCGTGGCAGGGAACCGAACTAAGCAACGTGGCAGCGAAGATGATCGTCTACGAGGCGTTCATCGAAAGCGAACTCGACGTCCCCAAGCACTTGGCTCGGCGGGTGCACGACTTCTACTTCTTATAGAAAACGCCAGTGGAAGAATTTCCTTGTAAGTATCGGCCAACGCGTGTACGCTCTGAGTGGCGACATTCCATAGAGAAAATGTTTGGAGATCCTTCGTGGGGGCTGGGTACCGGGGAGGGATTCTCCAGGATGCGGTCGGTAGCAAGCAGCATCATTTCGTATGCTGTTTTCCGCTCCGCGTGACCGCCCGGCGCGATCGCGCCGAGATGTCGCCGAGGGTGAGGGGCGTTGCTGAAGTTGCTCTCAACTCCGTCGTCAGCCTACCGCTATCAGGTCGTGCGTGCTGATGGCCTTCCCGACGTTGAGCTGACGCTGTTCGCCGATGACCAGATGAAGGCGCTGTCGCCGTCGTCTGTGCCGGTTTATCTTCGAGAGATTCTCTCATTCATCAACTGGTCGGCATGCGATCCGATTGTGACGGGGAACCGCTGGAGCCTGTTCGGCTCGCCCGACGAGGTGCGCAACGTCATCCGGCAATACCTGACGGTTGCCGCTCGCTGCAAGGTGGTGGTGAGGCCCGATATGGCGGGGCTGAAGGCGACGTATGTGAACGAGACGAGCGGCGCCCGGATCAACGTCCGTGTGTTCCTGACCGCCCTGAAGCGCTTTTATGATCACCTCATTCTCAGGCATGCATACTGCCACGCCAACCCACTGATTCACAAGTCTTCTGCAGGCATGCTGGCCGCTCTTCGTAATGGCTATCGGCGGGCAGTCCGAGAGATGGAAGGCCGTGGCCCCATGCCCGTAGTTAGCGGCGTCGATCCTCCATCGGGAATACGCCTTTCGCAGAACTTCTTCCGCTGCGTGCAGAAGGAATGGGTGCCGCAGACGATCGATGACCCATACTTCCCGGGTCTGATCTATCAAGCTGGGAAGAATTGGGGTTGGGGTCTGCGGGAGATGTGCATCGTCAGGACCCTGTTTGAATCCGGCGCCCGGATAAGCGAAATCGTGGACCTGACAGCGCTGGACTGGGCGGTGAGCCATTTCTTGAACCGATTCCGGGCGCGTAATAAGGGTAGCTTCGGCGAGAGGACCAAACATCTGGTCGTGTCCCAAGCGACCGCGAAGCTGTACCGGCGCTATTTCGATCACGCGGCTGCTGGCCGCCGCACCTGCGATCCGGATCAGATGACGGTAACCGGACTGGAGAAGCTGCTCGCCAGGGACCCCCGTCGCCTTGAGCAGATCCCGATATTCCTCACGAATCGTGGGACGAGGATGACAGAGAAGCTGTTCCGCGATTGGTACTGGAAACCCGCTCTCCGCGCCGCAGGCGTCCACGCCCATCCACATCAGGGCCGCCACTGGTTCGTTACCAACGCGCTCCGGAACATCGAGCAGGCTTCGAAGAACGATGGGGACCGAGAACGGCGCAAACAGGAACTGATCCAGTATATGAGCTGGAAGACGGGTGAGAAGACGCTCAAAGCATATGAGCACCTCCGGCGGGAAGAAGAATTCGTTACGAGCACCCTGCCGGGTATCCACGCAGCAATGAAACAGCGTGAACAGGAATCCGCGAAACGACCGCTGCCGGATTCAGCGCAGCAATCGGCGTCGGCGGCACCGTCTCTTCCTTACGACGAGGAGTTCGCCACTCTGACCGGATGCTTCGATGAACACTGAAGAGATCGCCGCACGCATTCAGTCGGAACTGGGGCCCGACTGGCCGAGAATCAAACCGATTCCGCTCGGCGTGCTGGCGCCACTCTGTGAAGCGTTGTGGGATGAGGGCAAGTTGCCCACCCGGAGCATTCTCAAGCAGTGTTTGCCGGCGATGAGCATGCAGGCACTGGCGCCGGCGGGGGGCGAATGGCGCAAGGAGAAAGGGCTCTCTCAGATGGGCCGCGGCGCTCGTGGTTCTGTTGCGACGGGGCTGCCGGATGTTGCCAGGGTAGTGAACCTCTCCATTGCGACGGCTCCGCTCACATGTTTTGACCCGGCGAACGACGGACGATGGTCCTCTCCTTCCACGGAGGTTCTGGCGTACCTGGTGCGTATTGAGAACCGATCGATTCGCGAGGTCATGGCACTGTTCGCCGCCCTGAAGACCGAGTTTTCACAGAACTCCGTGCTCTCGCAGATTGCCGGATTCACCTTGATGTGGCGGCACGTGATGACGGAGCAAAACATCAACGACGTTTGCTCCGTCGATCCCAACGATCTGCTGTTTCGCATTTATTCAGGTCACGCGGGCAAAGGATTGACTCGTAGACAGCGGCAGTCGGTATTCGTGCAGTGGAAGGTCGTGCAGCATTCATTCGAAGAGTATGCCGAGCGCCTGTCAGGGGAGCAGCGCGAGAGGCTGGCGCCATTTTTCATTCAGCCGCTGACGAGCCGCCTGAGGCTGTTGCAAGCCCGCGCGTGGGCCTCATGCCACGACGAGCAGCAGGCACGGGCCAAGCTCAAAGCCGATGCCGTTCAGAGCCAGTTTTATCGAATCCGGCATCTGGCGTGGCTTCGGTGTAATCAGGTAGGTCGGTTCTATGCGGCCATCGGGCAGACGATAACCGGCGTGAAAGGGAACCACCGCTGCCCGCATGACTTCAGCTACGAAGAGACCGTAGAAGACCTGTGCGGTCGGAAGCTCCGTCAACGTGTGGAACTGACTCTCTGGGACTGCGCTGCGCTGTTCGAAAGAGCCCACGTCCACGGATTCGAAGAGGGGCCACCCAATCGAACTCGACGGGAAGAGTGCCAGGGCATATTCTCGCGCGAAAACCCGACGTATGTGATCGAGTACCGAGGGACCGTCAGCCTCACGGCAGGTTGCCAGCCGGAGCCATTCTGGTTCCTGGAACTCTTTCGCGGTCACGTTTTTGTAGACCTTGATCGCGGCGGTGATCAGGATCTTCACAGAAAGCGGGCTGAGTTTTATCGCAACTGGGGATATGAAACCACGGGTCGGTGGAGTGACGCATCGGGAATGCTGGTATTCCGGCAAGAGCTGTTTCGGGTGATCCGCTGTTTGACCCGGAAGGCCGGCCACGAGTTCGTTCCCTACGAAGGGATTTACGCGGCGGCGCACTTCGCGGGTCTGGCGGTGCGCATGGCAACCATTACCGGGTCCCGTCTCGGCGAGGTCCAACAGATCGCGCAATCCGGCGACTGCATCAAGAAACTGGTGAATGTCGGGCCCAAAGCGGCGACGCGGTGGCTTTTGCGCTTGGTGCCGAAAGGCCAGAAGACAAACCGGGCGGATTATTATATCGACGAGGACACCAAAGACCTTTTACTGAACGTGATCCGTTTTCAGATGGAGAGGTGCGGGGGCAGGTCTATCCCAACGGTTGCAGGCGAGTTCAGTAAAATACCGCCAGATCACTACGTGCTGCAATGGCGAAAGCGGGCCGTCGGTCAGGGTTCCCTCAACACCTTCATCCGGTTCCTCCTGCATGGGCTGGCGTTTCGCGCGAATGACGGAGCCGCAATCCAGCTCACGTCACACGTTTTGAGGCACGTTTTTGCGAACGAATTGGCGACGTTGAATGTGCCCGTAGACATCATCGCCAAAATTCTTCACCAGCGGGACACAACGGTTACGAAGTATTATTCGCAGCCCACGGCGACACAGGTTTGGGCGGCTTCGGAACTGATCTTCGTCGATCGGATCGATGTGGGCGCGGAAGCTCTGCGCGAACCTCTGGAGATTGGCCGTTTGCTTGAAGAGGCGGCGGGAAAGGTCGGCGCGCTGACGGAGGTAATCGGCGGAACGTGTGTCGTCGGAAATATGTGCCCGGCCAAGTTCGCCTGTGTCGGTTGCCCAGGTAATGCGCCGGATCCGACCAAGCGGCATCAGATCGAACGCAAGATGGAATGGGCTGGCGAACAGGCCCGGCATGCGGCCGAACAACAGCTCCCGGCGGAACAGCGCCAGATGCAAAAGGTGGTTGCCGACTGCAGGCTTATGCTCCAGGAAATGGACCTCATCGAGGCTGCGAGAGCCGACCAAACCCAACTCGTCCGCATCGAGTATGGGGCCCAAGGAAAACAGTGATGTCAGATCGTGCGGCGCCGGTGTGGCTGACAGCCATTTGGGAGCATCGGAAGTCGGAAACGGCCGCGCGAATCGCTGCGGCGGTTGCCAAGCTCAGATCGGAGGGGTGCGAGGTCACCTATTCAAGCATCTGTGCCGCCGTTCGAGCGATCAATGGCATTTCCATATCCCCCAACACGATTAAGCGTAACGGCGGCGCATACGAGATTCACGTAGCGCATCGGAACCCGCAGCGCCGGCGCTGCCTCCCAGAGCCGCTTTTGACACAGACTCTCGCGGCGGCGAGTCCGGAGGAAAAGCGGCCTCTCCGATCGCGCATTGAACGCCTTCGGCGCGAAACCAAGGACGTGCTGATTGCGCGAGTCCTCCGTCTGGAGGGCATCGCGAAACAGCAGAAAGCTGCCGAGAATGCGCTTCGTGACGAGGTCGTCCGGCTCAGCGCGAACAGGCCTTCCTCGAAATGACCGGCAACCAAGGAGCGAAGCTGAAAAACCCGACTGGCTGGTTTGCGGCCGGCCGGGAAGTGGTTCGGGCCAGTGCCGTACTTTCGGACGGGGCTTTCAGGCTATACATGCACCTTTGCCTCAGCGCCGATCGCAGCACCGGACGCCTGCGGACTCGTCACGCAGACCTCGCCAAGGCTCTGCGAAAGAGTCGCCGATCGGTCGTCACGTATTTGGAAGAACTGCGTACGCTCAACGTTTGTGCGATCCGGCCAGCCGTGAACCAGCACGCGGTTGGTGAAATCGAGATCTGCGATGCTTTCTGGCCCTATGAGCGCATGGCACCCGCTCAGGGCGCAAATGACGAAGCTGAGTACACCGAGCAGGTACGCCGCTTGTTTCAGGCCCGCCGATGCGTGGAGAGCGCATTCTCGCCCGCGGACCAGAAGTTAGCGGCCGGGTTCTTTCAACAGCAAGTGCGTCTCGAAAAGATCGAAACGGCCCTCCTGCTCGGCTGCGCTCGAAAGTATGTAGCCATGCTCAACGGAAAGATCAGCGGACCCATCACCACTCTCGGCTACTTCCAAGCGGTGGTGGATGAGGTCGGAAAGCTTCAGATGCCCGCAGACTACATCAAGTATCTGCGCCAGCGTGTCGCTCGCCTTGAGGAGCAATGGCTGGGCCAGAATCCCGCTCGCGTCCGCCACCAGGCCTGACCGCAGTCGCTTCGGCTTCACCCTAAACTCACCAACCGCTCCAAACTCAGACAGCAATAGCCCGTAATTAATTCGACAGGAGGAACTATGTCAGAAAACAGCACGTTGATTTCCTACAGTGGAAAGATCACGCGGGAGGAACTGGCACAAGTGCCGACGCCGCCCGCAACCGAAACACATCAACCGATTGCACACCATCGTGTGGTGGAGGCGCTCGCCGAGAGCATGAGCTTCCGCCATATTGGCATTGTCGGAGAGGAATATGCGGTATCCAAGGACGGCATGCGAATGTTCGGGGTGCTCGATCTCGAAGCCGGGTTCGAAGGGTGCCGCTTCGCCATCGGTTTGCGCAACAGCCATGACAAATCATTCCGGCTGAGTTGCACCGTCGGCGTCCGTGTGTTCGTCTGCGAGAACCTGGCGTTCAGCGGCGACTACACGGCGGTGTTGGCGAAGCATTCCAAGAACTTCTCGCTCGAAGATAGCCTGTCAATCGGTGTCGATCGAATGCAACGGAATTTTGAACCGATGCGACGACAGGTTGAGGAATGGCGCGCCAAGCAGATCTCGACCGTAGCAGCAAAACTGATCATCTACCAGGCGTTCGTTGAATCCGAGTTAGACGCCCCGAAGCACTTGGCCCGGCAAGTCCATGATCTGTACTTCCGGCCAACTCACCCGGAGTTCGAACCGCGAACATTGTGGAGCTTGACGAATGCCTTCACCTCGGCGTTCAAGGAACTCGAACCGATACCCCAGTTCAGAGCTACAGCCAAGCTTTCCGGCTTCCTGCAAGCCGTGCGGATTTAGATCGCCGGCTTCCGTCAACAACCCGGGCACACGCCCCCGCAACATGAACGGTAAACGCTGGGCGACTACCCGAGTGTAGTCGGCAGCAAACGACGGTGGAGTCCCGAGTCGGTCGTGCCGACTACAGCTTCGCCGACCCCATGAAAAGCACCACGGTTTTGTTGGGCTCTAATCGACCAGTTACGCTGCGAGTTGCGTATGCGCACCTGACCGTGACCAGAAGGAGAACTCCGGTGGCCTTTATCAGTGTTTACCAGGCTCGATCGGCTTGCCGCTCCTTTGCGCCAAGATATAGGCTTCCATGGCCCGTAGCCGCGGGTCGTCGTCCGCCAGCGGCTTTCCCTTCGTGGGGTTCTGGATGCACCAATTGATCATGTCTCGCAACAGCGCCACTCGCTGGAGTTGGACCTGATACTTTGGATAAGTTTCCGGGTGGGTGTTGGAGGCGTTGGGATGGCACATGTCGCACGACACGCCGATGGTGCCGCCAAATGCGTCCGCGTTATGAAAGATGCGTTTCCCTTCCGCGATGAACTTATCGGTCTCCAATTTCCAGACCAGTTTGTCGCGCTCGGAAAAGCGGCTATAGACTTCACTTTGCTTGCCTGCCGCCGGCGGCGCGGCCTGTTTTTGTGGGACGGGAGCGGGCGGCTTGGGCGCGGTATTCTGCGCCAGCAACCACGGGCTCGACGGATTCTTCAGCCGCCACTCTGCCAGGAATTGCTTGGCGACCGCCTGCGCCCGGCTGCGGTCGAGCTTTTCGCCCGGTTTCAGGCCGGGAACCGTCATTTCGGTCTTCCCGTCGCACAACGTGACGCTGACACTATCCGCTGAGGATTTCTTCTCCTGGGCCCAGAGACGCATATGCAGGCTGCCCGCGATGCCCGCGGCAGCGAGCGCCACGACAACGAAGTATTTTGACCGGCTCATAAGTATCTTCCTCCCTCTCTCAATAGGTCTTGAAGGTGGGAGCCGGAGGCCGGTCCACCGTGCCCATCGATTTCAAATAGCTTGCCTTGACGGTGATGGGATTGCGATCCCAAAGGCTGTAAACCTTGTTCAGCAGTCCGTCGGCGAGCACGTCCACACGGCCGTCGCCAAGGCCATCATAGGTGTCGAAGGGATTGGCGCGGCTCATCTCGACCGTCAGCTTCGGCAGGCCCTCGGGAGCGTAGGGCCACGGCCAGGCGGTCGACAGAAGGCCGTGGAAGTAGATATTGCCGATTCGGTTGGTCAGGATTTGATGGGTGTGGCCGTGAATCACGGTTACCGTCTCGAAGGGCTGGAGAATCGCCTGCACCTGCTCGGCGTCGTCCGTCCAGAAATTCCAGGGACGGTAAAGCTTGTACAGCGGCGAATGCGAGAACACCACCAGGGGGGTCTTCTTGTCGACCTTCGCCAGGTCCTTGGCGAGCCAGTCGCGCTGCGGCGCGCCCACCTCGAAGGCAGATTGGTTGGAATTGTCCAGACCGGCAACGGTCTTCATCCTCTCCATGGGGTTATAGCCCTTAGGCGTCCAGAAGTCTTTCTCGACAACGCTCATCAGTACGACGAAGTGAACGCCTTTGTGATCGAAAGAATAGGTAGGCTGGCCGAACAGGTCGCGCCACTTGGCGCCCATATCGAAATACCAGTCGTGCTCGCCCACCATAATCCGCAGTGGCGCCTTGAGATCCTTCAAAATCTGGTGCCCGAGTTCGAGTTCCTCGGCCTGCCCGAGTTGTGCCAAATCGCCGCCGAAGAACACGAAATCAGGCTGCGGATCGAGCCGGTTGACGTCCTCCACCGCCCTCATCGCGGCGCGCACGAACTGGCCATTCAACTTCGGCGAGTAGAGGTGCGTATCGGAAACGTAGGCAAAAGTGAACTTGGGCGCGGCGCCGGGTGGCGGGGCCGCGTGCGCAACCTCCACGAGTTGGAAGGAGTGGGGCGGCAGCAGCCCTTTGGCCAGAATCGCCGCGGCGGAGGCGCCCATGACCTTGGCGAATTGGCGGCGAGGCAGACGTTTGATCCCTTGCATGAGCTCGTCGCGCTGTTCGTACCACTTGGTTTCGACGCTCTTGTATTTGGTAGCCATGACAGTCTCCCGATTCCTTTCTACTTGCTGATCGGACGCCCGCCCATGCGCGCCGGGTCCTTGCTGCCCGGGTCTGGCGCGGCGTCTCCCAGATACCCTTTGCGGCCCATCGCGGCGTCGGTGTCGCGCTCAGGCCGGTTGGCGCTGGCAATCCGCCGCTGCTGCTCCAATTCCCTGCGGCCCTGATCGGCGAACTTATCCGACGTGAAGGTGGCCAACACGGCCACGAGGTCGTCGATCTCCTGTTCACTCAACCCCAGCCGCGTGATGCCTCCGTCCAGGAACGCATTGGGCTCGCCGCCCTTGTTGTAGTGGTCCACCACATCCCAAAGCGTGGCCAGACTGCCATCGTGCATGTAGGGCGAGGTCAGCACAATCTCGCGCAGGGAATTGGTCTTGAACGCCCCGATATCGGAACGATTCTTGGTGACCAGGAAGCGGCCGAGTTCGGAGAACTCCGAATTGAGCGCCATCCGGTCGATTTCCGCCGGAATGCCTTTCTGGACGGCTTTGTCCGCCCGCCTTGCCAGATCATCGAAGTTTGATCTGCGGGCGGCGATGCCGATGTTGTGGAAAAGATTGTCCGTGAAGAATGGGTAGGAGGGATTGAAGGCATGGCAGGAGTTGCAGCGTCCTTTGCCGTTGAACAGCGACCAGCCCCGTTGCTCCGCCGGTGAGAGGGCGCTCGCATCGCCGCGAACGAAGCGGTCAATCGGCGCATCGCTGGAGACAACCGTCCGCTCGAAGGCCGCAATCGCCCGCCCGATATCGTCGTAGTTCACAGGCCGCCCAAAGACCTTTTGGAAGGTGGCCTTGTACTCCGGGATGGCGGAGACTTTGGCGGCGATTTCCTTGCCGTCCTTCATCCCCATCTCGATGGGATTCACGGGGGGCATCTTGGCCTGATCCTCCAGGCTCTTTGCCCGGCCGTCGAGGAACTGGGAGTCGAGAAACATCGCGTTCAGCACGGTGGGAGCATTGCGTTTCCCAATCTGATTGCGAATCCCCTTGGAAGTCTGCAGACGATCCGTGAACCCTTTGTCCGCATCGTGGCACGTGGCACACGAGGTACTATCGTCCGCCGACAGCCGCTTGTCGTTGAACAATTGTTTGCCCAACTCGATCTTCTCGGGCGTACTCGGGTTGTCTTTCGGCGTCACCAGCCGGACGAGTTCGGGAGAGACGCCCAGGGGAAGTTCCGACGCTTGATCGGCGGCATAGCCCGTGAGATGGAATAGAAGCAGGCCAAAGCCCGCGATCGCCACTTTCGGAAATCGCATCTGTCTGGTCATTCGAACCTCCTTGCTTGAATTGCGTCCTCGATCCTCATTTTCTGTCCGCCTTCTTGCTCCCGATCCTCTTCCGTTCCGCCGGCGCCACGCGCGCGGAAACCTCGGCGGTCTGAGCGCAACTGGCACAGGTCCCCCGAAACTGGATCGAATAGTCGGTGAGTTCGAAACCGTAGGCCTTTGAATCGGGAAGCGGGAGTTGGTCGAGGCGGGGGTCTTCGAAGTCCGTCATGCGGCCACACGCGAGACAAACGAGGTGATGATGACGGTCCCGGACTATCTCGTAGCGAGCCGCCGCGCCCGGGTGACAGACCTTCCGCGCGACCTCGACCCGTACAAGTGCCTCCAGCACCCTATAGACGGTAGTGCGCGAAATCTCCGGGGCTCGCGCCCGAACGTCGACGAGGATCTGATCGGCGGTCGGGTGATCGGTACGGGGCGCCAGTGCTTCCAGAATCATTCTGCGCTGGACGGTAAGCGGCAGACCGTGGCGCCGGCATATCTGTTCTGCTTCCTCCAACGTGAGGTACCGCGCCATGGTTGCAATGTTATTGCGTTTGGAATATTGTTGTCAATAGATAAACAGACCTCATCATCTGATATCTTCGGGGCATTCAACTCGATCCAGCCGCTAACGGGAGTTTTTGATGGCTTTTTGCTGATTGGAGGCGGCGGCTTGCTTCGCACGGATCTCAGCGTCAACGCATTCAAGCTGGTGAGCGAAACGGACGTCGCAATTGGCGGGAACCAAGTCGGCGTTTCGCAGCCCGACTCAGACCACTTCCGGAGGTGGGAAGTTGCTGGCACGGCTCATCTGGACCTTTGGTTCCAGCAGGCAGTCCTTCCCCTGCAAATCAGGGACGGCGTAACACAGATCCCTGACAATCCGCCATGCACTAATCCCCCGTTCAGCCGGAACCCGTATCATTTCGCGTTGAACGCCGCAACCGACCAGATGGTCCTATGAGGGAATTACGTCCTGGTGCCCCCCACCGCGACGGAAATCACGCGTGACGCGGGCTCCCCAACGCTGGTCGCCCGGGATAGCTCTGGTAACGCCCTCGGCGGGATTCGCCTGTCGCAACATGCCGTGCCCACGGCAGTCAACACCGGCGTCAACTCTCCTCCCGCACCTTCGGCCTGCCGCTTTTTCGGCTCGTATCGAGCCTTCGATGGGCAAACACTCGATGCGCTCTACCGCAACCACGGGTCGTACGTGAGTCGGGCGACCGGAGCAACCGTAACGAATCTGTTGCACGGCTTCCTTGTGCTGGAGGATGCGATCGTGACGATTCAGGAGGCGGCACACTCAGCCGTCGGGAAGCCTTGATGTTTTGATGCAATTGTGCGGAATCGACAGAAGTGCCCTGTTCAGCCACTGGATGGCTGATGCGGTCAGACCCATAGAACGCGGATGTGGTGGGATTTCCAGCCCGCGCGGAAGTAGCCCCTGAGTGACGGCATAGCATTTACCTTTCTACTGGGTAACAGGCCCGGCGTACCGCGGCCGACTGCCTGTGCAACTTCTTCGCGGGCAATGCGGAGACGAAATGATGCTGCTATAGGGCCTATCCACAAAGAATGCGCCTGTGTTTTCATAGCAAGCCTCGCCTTCCTCAAAATTGGCGGAAACAATCCCCAATACGAAGAGTTCAAGGATCGGACGCTGTGGAGTCTGTCGAATGCGTTCACGTCGGCGTTCAAGGAACTCGAGCCGATTCCGCAGTTCAAAGCGACGGCGAAGCTGAGCGGCTTCCTGGAACAACGCTACTCGCGCAAATTCTGATCAAGGCGCCGCCACCAATAATGAGCCAGCCCCACTGGCATAAGCGGGGCTGGCTAATCTGCCAAGCGGGAGAACCGCTAGTGCGGGGATTCGCTCGCGGCTGCTGATTCGGTGTACCAGCAGTCTCCTTTGTAGTATTGGTCCCCACAGTCTGTGGTGACCAGCCAGCACCAACCACCGTTTGGACCATTCTTGGTGATCAGGGTGGCAACGATGATTCTGCAGGCATCCTCTTCGGCGGCCATTACGGAATACTTCGGGGTGAGGTTAATTCGACTTGCCTGTTCGGACCTGGATTGGCAGGCCGCGTCTGATGCGGGTGTCGGCGGCGCCTTGGAAGCGCTGATTGGCTGGTTCGCTGCTGTCGGACGGCTCGACGGCTCCTGCGCGAGCGCCGGGCGCCAACCTAACAAAAGCATCGTGCTGGCCAGGCTGAATACAGCCACGGCCACACGAGGGCATTTCTTGACGGCTTTCTGCATTGCTATCTCCTTTTGCGAGGACCGCGTTATTGCTGCGGCCCCGCGTAATCGGTTTTAGGGGAATTGGTGCAGGCCGCCAAAAAGCGCTGGCTGTAGACCGGCGAGAACTGTTCTTTGGAGGAGAAACGAAGATGACCCGCGACTATCATGCGACGGAATTCATTGGCCGCTTAGCGGCCGACCCCGAGACGAAGTACGCCGACACGAACGGCACGGCGAGAACTCGGTTCCGCGTCCTCGTGAATGAGGAGTGGAAAGATCGAGACAACCAGGTTCAGAAACACGTGGAGTCCTACGTCGTGGTAGCGTTTAACGGCTTAGCCACAGCCTGCGGCAACTTTCTGGGCCGCGGCCGCAAGGTCTTCGTTCGGGGCAGGAACCGGACTCGGACGTACGATGGCGAGGGCGGGAAGAAGCGATGGGTGACTGAGGTCATCGCCGACACCGTCCAGTTCCTCGATGGGGCAGCGCCGGAAGAAAATACCAGTCGGCCCGTTCCGGGGCAACCGCAGCCTCTGGAGACTGACGATTCGTTCTAGGCTGCTACTCCCGCCGAACGTCCTTTGGGTTCTTGTCCGAGCGGAGACCGATGAAGCGGGCGTGCCGAAGGTGGCCATCCGGGGTCCATTCGAGGAACTCGAACTGGCCAACGAGAGAGGGCGTGAGCCACCGACACTCGTTCATCTTGTCTGCCGTCAACCCCTCTCCCCAACGGCCGCCCGAAGCCTCCGGCAAATTCGTGAATGGGCACTTGGCAGTCTCCAGCCCTTTGAATCGTTTGAACAGTTGCTGCCGCGATGCGGGAGTGAAACCGTTGCGAGTCCTGGCGACATAGATCAGCTTCGGGCCGTCGTAGTATCCGAAAATGATGGCGTCGAAGTTTCTTGGGCCTGGAGTAAATCCGGCGATAACAAATTCTTGCCCGTGGTTTATCCGCATCTTCTGCCAGGCTCCGGAGCGCTGCCCGGGTTCGTAGCGGCTGTCCAGCCGTTTGGCAACGAGACCTTCAAGGCCGTGCGCTTTGACTGACTCTACCAGCGTCGACAGCGTCGCGTCGAGGTCGGCAGACTCACGAATTGGATCGCCCAACTCGGCGAGAACGTTGTGGAGGGACTGTCGCCGGATACTCAGCGGTTCCCCCGCCAAATCCACACCGGCCAGGACCATGACGTCGAATACGTAGTAGAAGAGCGGAGTAGGGCTCGACCCGAGATTCTGTAGCGCGTTAAAGGATGGGCGCCCGGATTGGTCGAGGGCAATGATTTCCCCGTCGATCACCGTCTCGTCGGGAATGGCGGAAAGCGCGGTTACGATCGCGGGGTACTTCTTGTTGAAGTCCTTGTCGTTCCGGGACCGCAGATGGACGCGACCGCCGGTCTTCACGGCCACGGCTCGAAATCCGTCCCACTTAATTTCATAGCGCCACCGGGCTGTATCATCGGGCAGCCTGTTGGTACGGAGCAGGAGCATTGGCTCCATAAAACGGGCCTTGATCTTCGACGGTGGCACGTCTGCTAGTGTGACGCAAATTCGCCTCCCAAGACGCGGCCCAGAAGGAAGGCAGTCATGACGCTCGCTGAAGCGCTCGCCGATATAGAAATGCGCGGTCACGGTGATCGATGCAATCAGGCTCCCCCACAGGAGGACGTCGCATGGCCAGATACCCAAGCAGCCGTTCGGCTCCTCGCCGCGGCGTTCGAACATTTGCGGAAGCGGGACCCGGTGTTCGGCCACCAGCGTCGATCTCGTTCTCTCGGGCTTCCGCCAGGGAGTGTGCCGCCCGCTTGATGGCTTGCGGTACGGCGCTCGATCTCCCCCGATTGGCTTGCGGGGCGCTGGAGCCCTTCCAGCCGAGGCAGACCTATTCTGGGGCGTTCGACCTCGCGCGGAATCTGCTCTTTTCAGGCGTTGGGAAGCCTGACGACTGGGGGCAGGCCAATGGGGATCCCGTGAACTTCATGCTTCGGACCGTAGAGCGCACCGCCGGCGGCTTCAATCGAAAGGCCATTGACGGCGTCGCGCACGTAGACGTTCTCTTCGGCACCAGCCCGTACATCTCCAGTTGGCACGAGAAGGAATACGAGAGCCCGGACCGGGTATTTCTGGCGATCGAGGCAACCCACATTTCGATAATCTATCTCCGGCCCACTCTGGAACTTCTCGGGAATGTACATCAGCGGCTGCCGGCAACGTTCTACCGGCTTCTCCAGGAAGGGCTTTCATCCTCGATTCTGTGCTACGACGAATCCGCCACCGAAGCGTTCTACGAGTGGAGGATGGAGTCGTACGAGGAAGCCAAGGAGAGCGGCGAAGAAGGTCTGGAGAAGCCTCAGGACATCGGGGCAGCCAAGGGACCTTGGCTGTCCAAGAGGTTCAGACCGCTTCCGGAAAGCAGGATCGACGAGGCCATCGAATCGGTGAAGCGTGGCACACGGGCGCGACGAATCCTCGAAACTGCGCGAAAGCTACAGCGGCTGGCCAAATCGCGGGAACGCACGCGGCCATATTGCGATGCGTGGGACGAGTACTATCCGAACGGCAGCTTCTCAGTCCCATTCACGATACTCGCGTTTCACGAACAGGACTTGGTGTGCCAAGCCTTCCAGAGCGATGAAGAGGATTGGATGAACGGCGGCGAGCAGCAGAGTCCGGCTTTCGCCGTCGCATTCAATCCGTCCGATCCCGATGCTATTGCTGCCGGATTCGACGAATTCCGGCACTTTCTGCGATTGCTGGAGATGCTCGGCGAACTCCTGGCTCTGCTGCCCGGATGTGATGTGCTGGAGGAACAAAAATGAGGTTCGATGCTCATTTCGCCGAAGCGGAAGCGCTTCAATTGAAGGCGGCGATTTTGCTTTATGGTGGCGCTAAGAGAATTGCGTTCGCGTCCGTTCACGAACCCTATCGCGATCCCGGCGGCGGAGCGCCGTACCTCGATGCCGGTCGGCCGGTCACAGTGGAGTTCCTGCGGACGCTGGCGCGTGACCTCGGCCTGGGGATCACGCCCGAGATCCTCCCGGCTTCGATCCTGATGCGGACGCCGGAACTGACGGCGTGGTGGATTCCGGCCGGGGTTCGTCCAATGTTCTTTTCCCCAACATCGGACGGGAAGACCCTGAACGCTCGGTTCTATCCACATCCTCCGCTGGTTTTTGCCGTGGACGGTGACCACGGTCTGAGCGTTCGCGCATTGATGGAGGACCGCCGACCCGGACCGCAGAGCGCCGTTGCTGTCGCCCCATATTGGAATGTTGACGAACGCGGGAGAGTCTGTCTCGGATCGATGAACACGCCGCGAACGACCGGGATCGCCAGCTTGGATGAATGGGCCGCGGGATTCTTCGAAAGCGAATTCACGCATGCAGGGTGTGCGAGAGTAACAAGTCACCCGGAGGGCCACCTCGGGCTGTGGCGAGATTTGGCGGGGCAGAGCGCGTTTCCCACGGCATGGCTGGTTCCAGCGGGAACACTGGAGGACTGGCTGTGCAGACGGACGTAAGAGAGCACGTTCCCGTCGTCAACTGGCGAAATCGCCACATCGTCGTCAGCATCGTCGGATGTGGCGGGACCGGATCTCAGATCGCCACAGGACTGCCGTATTTACATCAGGCTTTGCTGGCAGCGGGCCATCCTTACGGCTTGCGCGTGTTCCTGATCGACGGCGACCGGATCAGCGAGACGAATTGCGTGAGACAACCGTTCAGCCGGTCGGAGATCGGCCTCTACAAGGTCGTTGTGCTGATCAACCGGCTGAATCTGTTCTGGGGACTGGACTGGGAAGCGGTGCCCCACTTCGTTCGTTGCGGACAGGATGTCCCGGATTCGGATTTTCTGGTGTCATGTGTGGATACGCGAGCGGCGCGAGCGGCAATCGCCCGGGTAGTGACACTCAAGTCACGACGCTTCCACTACTGGCTGGACACTGGCAACCTGGCGGATCGCGGCCAATTTGTACTCGGTCAGCCTTTGCGCAGGGGTCACAAGGATCGCACGAAGCGCCTGCCTTGCGTCCACGAACTTTTCCCCTCGATCACCCACCGGCGAGCAGACGAACGGGATCGCCTGCCGGCATGCAGCGCTGCCGAGGCGCTCGATCGGCAGGAGCCATACGTCAACGCCTCGATTGCCACTTGTAGCCTGGCTCTGCTGGCTCGGTTGCTCCGCTACGGGCGGATCTCATACCACGGCGGCTTCGTCAATCTGGCGACCGGACAGATGACGCCGTTGACCGTCGATTCGAACTCCTGGGCGCGGCTACGGCTGCAGGCGGAAAAGGAACGAGGGCGCCTCGGGCCGAAACGGGTTCGACCTGCTGGTGGGCAGGCCAGGGAGAAATCCCAGTCAGATCGAAAGGAGATCTATGTTTGCTGAATTATTACCGATACTTCGGAATCGCGCACTGATGATTACGGTCGGCTTGGTCAATGGCGACGCCATACGGGTCCACGTGATACCCAAGCAGGTGAAAACCGATGATTCGGGGGACTGCGCTTTGGCCAGCCCATTGACCGTCACCGGAACGGCGGAGGAGCTGGATCGGGATTTTGCCACGCAATTGGTAGGATTCACGAATTCGTTCGTGAAACTTGGGTCGAACCTGTCTGAAATTGAGGTCTTCCACGCAACGGCCGTAAAAGCCGTAGAGGCTGAAAAGAAGAAGGATCTCGACAGCAGGCGCAAGGGCACAGCATCGAAGGCGCCGGCGGCAGCCGCACCCGTAAAACGCGAGCCGGAGATGAAGGAGGGCAAACCGGTATTTGGAAGCAGGGTCACTTCGGCTGCGGAACCCCTGAGTCTCTTCGATTCACCGGAATCCGGGGTATCGGAGAGACCTGCCGGGCAGGCCGTGCCAGAAGGGCCAGCGGATGTCACGCAATCCGGTTCCGCGATCGATGCGCGACAGAATGAGGAAACGCGAGAAGAAGAAGGAGCAGAAGTGGCATGACTCTCGAAAAAACCATACGTTTATTCCGCTACGCCGGAATTACGCTGCCAGATCCTGACGGGCGCCTCGACGTCGAGAGCGTTCGATCGCTCTATGCTGCTACATACCCGGAAATCACGACGGCGGCGTTGACTGGCCCGGAGACAGTAGACGGCAAGCTGGTCTACACGTTCACGAAGGCGATCGGTGCGAAGGGATAGGCAACCCGGAGATGCTCATCGCCGATTCTGGGATTCTCAGGGAAAACAAAGGCTGCGGACACGTGGATACGCTGCCTCGGCTACACTGAATGAAAGGAAGCCCGGTTCCTGTCGCAAGCCAGTTACCGGGCGCGTTTGCTGAATAATGCACGTTACGGTGGTTCGATAAGCGCTACCGTCCCTTCTGAACGCCCGCGTTACCAGCGACGGGCGTTCGGCGTTTCTGTGCGGCAAGCAGACCCCTTCTGCTGGTTTCGAAGAGGCACTTGGCCGCCCACATTCGTGAAATCGTCTCACTTCTACAGTTTGTGATGCTTCCCATTGGAAAGTCATTGGAAGTTGACTGGAGAATCTCGGATTCCATCGGACTGCTCGCTATCGGGGCAGTTTCCCTACGTCAACCCCCAGCGCGGATGCGAGTTTCCTTCGCGTGGATTGGAAAGAGCGGGTCTTGCTTTTCAGGTAGTCATTAGCGGTATGGAAGTCGACGCCAGCCTCATTGGCCCAATCGAGGATCGACCAGCCCTTTTCGTCGAGGATCGGCATTACATAATCGCGGCGGGGATTCTCCTTGATAACAGTGGGTGATGGGATGGCGATTTGTAGTGGAGGTTCCAGTTCGTCAAGATCGCGCCGCGCGGCCGAAACATTGGCGGTCTCCAACTTCAGGCAATAGTCTGCCGACGCCTCCCAAACCCGGTAGATGGTCCCCGCTTGAGCGGTTGTGATCCGACCGTCCAGCTCACGACTGCTGATCTCAGCGTCCGAATGGAAGCTCTGGCTGTCTCGCTTGAGGCGATCAAGCCAGAACGCCACGGCTTCCTGCCCCCCATCGTGCCCAAGCTCCACGGCTGCCCGCTCGGCAATCCACTTAAAAAATTCATGAACCCTCACATTCTGGGTACCGCTTAAATACCAGTGGTCCCCGTCATCGTTCCACGACGTCGATATCCAGTTAGCCCGCAGCGCATCTCCGTCAGGTGACTGTAATGATCGAAACCGAGCCTCCAGATCGCGCCAGATTTGCCTATCAAGAGTAGGTCTTCCCACTGGGCGAGTGGGAACAAAACGCCAGCGCTGAATGTTCTCATGCCATTCAATATTGCCGTACACCCGAACCGCTGCGCGGTTCTTGTCGCGGATGAGTTGAGTGATCTCGGCTATCTTCTCCAGCGGGACGGAAATGACGTTATTGCAGGAGAGCTTCTCGAACTCGACCTCGGTTTCACGGATTTCCCGGATTCGGAAATCAGGGTAAGGATCGGGATCTTTAGGAGCCAACTCAATGGCAAAGAATTGAATTTCCTTTAAATGATCCCGCACGCAAGGGATTCGGTGATCACGCAGCTTGGCTGCGGACATTTCTGCTGAACATCCTGGACACCGGGAGCCTTTAGGCCTTCCGCCGGACCCGCGGTGCTGGCGCCGCGCCCCGATCCGCCGCGCTGTTTCAGCGAAGAGGATTGCATCATGAAGCTTGGCAATAACGTCCTTTTCATCAGTCTTCTGGTGGCAATGGACACACTCAAACTGCAACACTTCTCGCTCGGCCATTAAATAATTAAACACCGGATGATTAATTTTGTCAATTCGCCGGGCCGACCAAAGCTGTGCTCTAGATTTTGTATCGCATATGGATAGCAAATGCTATTAAAATGGAATTAGGGAATGACAAAGCTAGTCCTAGAAGTCACCAGCGCCGAGTTGCTGGACCTGCTGCGTTTGCCGGATGTCGCGAGACTTCTGGACGCCGGCCGGGCGTCTGTCCAACCCGACAATCCGCTAGTAATGGTCGAGTCTTCCACGCGGCAGAGGGGCCGCGAGACCTTCGAACGCCGGGCGACGCAACACGGACTTCACGTCAGGACTTTTTCTCAGCCTGGGGTGAGCGATTTCATCGTGGAGGGCGCAAAGAGCTCCAGACCCGTCCGACTCATCTGCTCGGAGAGTCCACGCATTAGCCTTCGGAAGGACTGGGCCGAGCCAAGCGACCTCCTCTGCGCGTACGTTTGGCTGCTGCCGTCTCGCACGCGAATATTCCTGATGAGCTACAGCGAGGCGGCAGGCGTCCTGGGCGATAAAGCGCTGGAGAGTTCCTCCTTCAAAGATAGTGGCTACTACACGACCGCGTGCACGCCTCGGCGGCAGCAAGCGATGGAGCGTTTCGAAGACCAATGGGACGTATTCAATTCATGATCCAGGAGTGCAAAATGCAGAAGAACACCAGAATGATTGCAGCGGCGGGTCTGATTTCGGTAGCACGCGAACTGCGGGCTGTGTGTCGGGGTCGGGTTTTTCTCGACGACATCAGGGACCTAAGGCTGACGGGTTCCCATCGTGTCTTCAAGGCCGTCCTTGACATCGACGGCTCGATTAAGATCGGCGGGCACTCGTGGCGCGATGGATTCCCCTCCTATCCGCTGGCCGCTGTCAGGAATCTCGTGGAGGGGAGAAGCCTTCTTGACGCGCCGAAGCCGACCGGGGGATGGCCATATTGGCACTACCTCGACGAAGTCACGGGGACGTGGGAGAACCTCGCCCACCTTTGGCAGCGGGCACGTAAAGGACCTCCTGCGGTTACTACTGCGCGCTAGCCGCAACACGATGGAGGCTGTAAATACCAAACCCGACTCCAGCTTCGCCCACGGTGGTCAACGTCTATATTGACGGTTACAACTTCTACTACTCCATCAGCAAGCGGGATGAACCCGAGTTGCTGCCGCTGGGTTGGTGCAACTTCGGCACGCTGGCCGATAGGCTTGTCAAAAAGATCTGGCCAGCGGCTCGGGTCGGGGCGATCAAGTACTACACGGCGCGAGTGCCTAAGCATCTTTAACTTCACAGCGGCCAAATCCAACGGCAGCAACTCTGGCTCGATGCTCTCAAATTCGGAACGAAGGACCGGGTACGTGTTATCGCAGGCTACTACGCCCCCGATAACGTGAAGCCCCGAGTCGAAAAGCAGACCGACATTAGCCTTGCAATTGGTATGGTGCGGGACTCGATCATGTTGCCGGCAGACCCTCGCCACGACCACTTCTCCGGCGAGGACGTCTTCGCGTATTGCGATGGAGTCCTTCTCATCAGCGCAGACAAGGACTTCCTGCCAGCAGCGAAGATGGTCGGCAGCTATGGAAAGAAGGTGGCGATCTTTCGGCCCCTGGGATTCGCCGATGCCGAACGACCTAGTCACCAGAACTTGGAATGCTTCGACATCACGGAAGAGGACCTGCGGCGCAGTAGACTACAAGAGCGCATTGAGCGAGACAAGGGCAGCGCGTTCACCTGGACCCGCTACTGCGAGTTGAAGGCTGCGAGCAAAGGGGTGTCTCCCAAGGTCGCGCCAGCCGATCCTGCATTTGATCGGCAATGTCAGGATGCCTACCGTCTGGAAGCGGCAAAGAGCATCGACAAAGATACCCAAGTCGGCTGTGTAGTGGTTGCTCCCGAGGGAAACATCCTAGCCAGAGGCCACAATACATTACCGCACGGCGTCACTGCAGAACCACCAGAACGCCTCGCGAGGCCCGACAAGTACACCTGGGTCGAACACGCCGAGCGGAATGCGATCTATACGGCGGCTCGGTTCGGTATTTCACTTGAGGGATGTACGATGTATGTCGATCTTATGCCATGCATCGCCTGCGCCCGGGGTATCATTCAGGCCGGCTTGCGGGAAGTCGTCGTCTCGAAGGAGAGGAGGCAGGCCTACTCAAGCCAAACCTATCGCGAGCAGCACCTGATCGCAGCGTCGCTGTTGAAAGAGGCCGGTGTAGTTCTGCGGACCGTATAGCGCCGCTGCCGAGCCATTTCGGGACGGTGAAAGTCAGAATTGTTGTCCACATTTTGTTTCAAAACGGCCAGCTTGTGATTCAAGGCACGGTAGTAGCGGCGGCGGCGGAGTGATCGAGCGACTTCCCGATCCGTTCCGCCAATTCTCGAAGCCAAGTGCGCGGATGGCTCCCGTGCATGATGCGTCCAATAAAGCCGAGCTCACCGGCCGCATTGCCACGATTCTTTCGGATGTCCTCGCGGCTCGCCAGTGAATACCGCCGAACGAACGCGTGTACGTCCGTGGGCCTCGCAAAAATGTACGTGGCGTGCCCGAGCTGCGGCACCTCAGCTACGATCGCTTGTGGAAGCTGGAACACAAACTCATCACGGAAGAAATAGACATTCTGGCTGCGTTTCTTCAGCTGTTGATAGAAATACGGATCGTAGTCCGGCTTCCAACAGAACTGCGCGATCTCGAAATCGGCCGGAATTCCGAGGCTGCGGCTCAGGGAGTTCAGTTCACTTTCATTCAGTGGTTCACGCGAGAGCCGCATCTTGATGTGCTCTATCGCATCGTGGTACTCGCCCAAGCGACGATAGGTTCGGCGGGCGGAAGACAGCGCATCCTCGGTGTTCGCGGGAAGATCGAGAGAGAGGCGACTCGGCACTGCGGTTTGCCATTGGACCAGGCGCCATTCTCCCTTGAATCGGCGATATTTGCCGGATTCGACAAATGTGCCAGCGATGCCTAACTTTGTGCCGATGAGATGCCTCCACTGATTCCAGGTCGGATCCCAGCCGATCGGGAGAAGAGCACGATCGATGTACACTTCCGCCTTGCGCCTGCTGTCCCGGTACAACGCGTACTCATTCAGGTACTCGATTCGGCGCAGTGGGGCCCGAAACTGGCGCTGGCGCTGGTCCGGCAGATAAGACAAGATCCGTCGAACAAAAAAGGTCTGGCCGTCCGCGGCCATTTCGCCGGCGGCGACGCATTGCCCGAAACCGCCGTAAGGGAAGAGCACCGGAGAGTTCGGGTCCTGAAGAAGCGCGTCATAGCACGAGCGGAGTTGAGGGTGAGCAAGCAGATTGAATGCCCGCTCGGCCCGCTGCAGATCGAGCTTGGCCGCTTCGGAGGTATCGAGCTCGATTCGGCGGAGTCGATACGAGAGCCGCAAATCGGCTGGGGATGCGATTCGGGTGACTCCCAGGATGTCGTAAAGCGTGGGCTCGCCGGGCTTCTGACTGAGGCGATAGAAGTAGTCGCTCACGGCGGCATTAGATAGGTGCAGGGCACGAATGCCGAGGTCACTCTCCAGAACCTCCGCGCGAACGAAGAACTCACCTCGCTTGTCAGACTTTGGCTGTGCGGCGTACCCGATACGGCCGAAGTACAGCTGCTTCGAATTGTGGCGGCGGCTGGGTGGAACAGCTAAGAATTCGCGGACTGGCGAATCGGGCACACCAATCCCGATGGCGTCCGCAGTTCTAAGGAAAGAAGCGGGCACGCGGGGTATCAGAATCTCGGAACAGCCGGTCGCACAGCGTACAAGTGCGCCTTCTTGTCGGAGGTTGCGGATGCGCTGCCGGTCGCCATCGGAAGCCGGGCCGGGCTGACCATCGACTTGCATCCCGCCAACCCCGTCAGTTGATCAGGTGATTGCCGGCGACCAGAATTGGGCCTTCGAGAAGCGCCTTGAGGTGAGCTTCGGCGTCGGCAAAGATCAGGTCTAGTTCCGGGTCGGGGGGGTAATCCACCTCTGGATCGACGGCCAGAGCTTCTTCCATGCCTTCGGGTGGCAGGCGGAGATGGTCTGCCAAGCTGGCGACATCCGCTAGTGCCGCGGCAATCCCCGAGTCATCTTCCGCCCGTTCACAGGGAGCTGGTTGGCCGCCGCAGGCCGGACAGGCCTGCTGTGATTCATTAACGGGATCGAGCCTGAATCCGCATTCGGGACAGCGCATTTCTAGCAAAACAGTTCTCCTCAACTGGCTTCACTGTAGGCCAGGAAAAGAAACCCACCAAAAACCGGGTGATGGCATTCAGGCTGTTGAGGTTGCCACCTCGCCAAACTCCATGAAAGGAAAGCAGGTTCAGAATGGCGTGCCCCGATTGTGGTTTCCCGTCCGGAGAATTCCGATTCGCCACGTCAATTGAGACGCACGGGCTCGACTGCGGGCCGTTCGAGAGATTTGACGAGGAGTTTATTGTGTGCGGCGGCTGCGGTGGCAGGTTCGATCCCCGCGATTGGGAAGAACCCGAGGAGGCGTCGCTCGCTGCCCTGGAAAGTGTCGATACGCCTAGCGATCGCGACAACGGATCTATCAGTGAACTGGGGACGCCGGATTTGGCGGCGGCGGCAGCGGTGTTCGAACAAGGGAGGTCATTCGATGTCCAGGCCGGCGGCGAGGGTTCGCTGTAATTATTTCCCCCTACCAGACGCGGAAGCAAACCTGATTCGAAGCTGTCTCGCGTTCCCCGACCAGGAGACTTCGGCGCTGGATCCCTGTGCTGGTGAAGGCCGGGCAATGGCGGCGATCACAGCGGAATCGAAAGCTGCCACCTATGGCATCGAGCTGGATTCGTACCGTGCCGAGGCGGCGGCGACCGTGTTACGGCACGTCATTCAAGGTGACGCGTTGAGCGCTCAATCGCGTGTCGAATCGTTCGGGCTGATCTACGCGAACCCGCCGTTATCTCAGCGATTTTTTCCGTATGTTTGATTTGAAGAGATCCTTTGTTTTCGCGCGGCCTCGCCGCGGCCGCACAATTATCATAGTCGACGGGACTATATGCGTCGCGAGGTTCCCAGCCCCATTTTGCCAACCGTAGCCGCTAGAGACCGTCTCATGCTCATATGCATGTGTTCTTCGGGTCCGACGGGCGGCCGTTCATTCTCGACTCCCAGATGAGGTGGAACGGCGATGTGAACGCATATTTGGCCCGGCTGAGCGTGATCGATGGGAAGACGAACTCTCCACGGACCTGGAGGAGTTACGCCTATGAGCTCGCCGACTGGTTGAGCTATTGCGGCAGGATTGGCGTGGATTGGACGGTTATTACAGAACTGGATCTTGCGACGTATCGGAGCATCCTGGCCTCGGAGCCCAGCGTTCGGACCGGCCTGCCGCTCCGGCGGGGCACGATCAACCACAGGCTGGGCGTGATTACCCAGTTTTATCGGTTCGCTCTGAAAAAGGGTTGGATTGCTGCATCGCCGTTCGAAGTAGAGGAGGTTCGGATCCCGCACGGCGTATCCACTGGGCTCACCGCTCCGCGCAGGGCATGCGTCGCAGGCGCCCGCTTGCGCCTTCGAGACGCCGGGGAGGAATTGGATATTCCGTCACGGCAGGACATCCGCCGGTTCATCAAAAGCTTCCCCGTGTGGCGTGACCGTCTGCTTGCCGAGACCATGTGGTTAACCGGGGTGCGCAGTGCTGAGGTGTGCGCGCTGCCGTTGGACGCCCTGCCAGAAAATCCAGCGGCGATTGGGAGAGAGACTGCAACCATCAAGATCACGGGGAAGGGACAGAAGCGGAGGACAGTGCTGTTTCCGGTGCGCCTGCTGTGCTCGATTGACCGCTATGTCCACATGGAACGTAAGCGCCACGTCCGCGGCGAAGACCCTCCGAGCGTGTTTGTGGGACGGGGCGGCAAGGCGCTAAAGACGCCTGCTGTCAATCGGGTGTTCTCGACCAACTGCAAGCGGACCGGGCTATACATCTGGCCGCATTTGCTTCGACACGCCCACAGCGTGGAGCGGCTGGCGTATTTGCAGGATATCGGCGCTCCGAACCCGTTGAAGACGGTCCAACTGGAGCTTGGTCATTCACACATGGCAACGACCGACCGTTATCTCCATCTCACCGAGCGAATGCGGGCTGACGTGATCGAAACGCACAACAGCTTCGTGGACCGACTGCTGGGGGAGTGACCTATGCAACAAAGCGGCGCCGGGAAGCGGTGGGATTCCGTCGATAACGAGGTGCTTCGAAAGCACAGCCTCACGCGGAATGAAACCCCAGACGTGCCGCTGGTGCAGAGATTCGAACCGCCTGGCGGGAGACCGGTCTCGGTGAATCTGACTTTCCTGGCGTCGCGCCCTAAGCTGGGCCGGATTCTGGCCAACACGTTCTGGATGACCTACCAGTCAGGGCCACGGCGGAAAACGGTTCTAGCCATAGCGTGGGTACTGAGAACATTTTGCTCGTTTCTGGATCACCGTTCCAAAAGCATGCCGGACGTGCTGGAGGCGCGAGATTTGAGCGCGGACTTGTTGAAGGAGTATGCAGTCTGGCTGGTTGCACGGCGCAGACTCCGGCGAAGGACGGCCGCCAACATATGTATGACCACCGCCTGCTTCCTGCGGAGGGCCAAGCGGGCTTTCGGTGCCGAGTTCGATCCAATCTTCCGGACGCCCCGACATCTCTTTGATGGTGCGGACGGGGACCGCTCGGAGTCCATGGCGCTCTCGGCCACCGAGTTTCAAAAGATCCTGGTCGCCGCCGAACAGGACGTTAGGCAAATCCGGGAGAGCCACCAACCGGGCGACGCGCCAAACAGCGCTCAGCAGCTTATCCCGTTCATGGTGCTGATAGCCGCGCGAACAGGCATGAATGCGTACTCCCTCTATGGTCTAGAGCGGGATTGCCTGACGCCGCATGAGTTGGATGAGGGCCTCTTTTACTGCGTTTGGGACAAGCCTCGGGCCGGCAAACAACAGCGTCAGATTCATCGCATCGACCGGCGCAATCAGACCGGCGTAGTCGAACTCATTCGATTTATGCGGACGTACACCGAGCCGCTGGCGTCGCAAGCAGAACCGGCGGAGCGGAACAGGTTATTCCTCTACCTCAGCCCGTGGTGGCACCGGATCGTTTCGCCAGGCACGACGTGCGGAGACAGTTTTTCGATCCACTTTCAGGAGTATGTGGAGAAGCGTGGTTTGCCGCGCTTCACCGTCGCTCAATTGCGCCCATCCGCGGCGACCCAACTGTACCTGGAAACCGATGGCAACATCCGCAAAGTCCAGCAGTTTCTCCAGCACGCCCGCCTTTCGACGACGGTGAAATACCTGGTCAACAGCATTACCGAGACCTTTCATGCGCGGGTTATCCAGCGAGCGCAAGAGAAGATGCTGGCGCACGTGACTGCGATTCCGGAGAAGCGCTCGAACGGCGTGGAGCGCCTGAACTTGCCGCCGGCTCAAGCGCGGAAGATCGTGTCCGGCCGCTTTGACACCGGTGTCGGCTCGTGCCGCAACCCGTATGACTCGCCGCAGCCGGGCGAGGAAAAGGGCCGGCCGTGCACATCGTTTCACGCTTGTTTCAGCTGTCCGAATGGTCTGTGGTTTCTCGAGGACCTGCCGCAAGTGATCGCTACCCGCGATCGGTTCCTGTCTTTCCAATCCGAAATGAGACCGCAGGAATGGGCGGCGGCGTATGGCGAGAGCGTGCGAATCATGGATACGGAGATCATCTCGGCTTTTCAGCCGAAACAGGTCAAGGCCGCGGCGGAAAAGGCAAGGGCGATCGCTCAAACGCCGTTGATCGTTGCGAGGGGAGTGTTGGCGTGAAAGGGGCAAAAGCCGCGATCTCCGCTGCGAATGCGTCGGCGGCGCTTGCCGCCGACGCCAATCCGGAAGTGTCCCAGGTTTCGAAGTTTCGCGATGATGTCTGGGATTTTTCGAATGAAGACCAGAACCCGTCTACCCATTACTCAACCAAGCAGATCCGGTGGGCGTTCCTGACGCCGGGTGGAGGGCGGTTCACGGACCCACGATTCCGGAACCTGTGTGAATCTACGAAGCAGTTCATCTTCGCCCTGTTGTGGCATCCGGTCGACGAACCGCCTTTCGCAGCCAGCGCCGCTGTCCAGCTCTTCCAGCGAATGACGTTTCTTATCGCCCACCTTCTTTCCTACCCGAATCCCATCCTCCGCTTCAAGGATGTTCTGCCGCTCCACTGTGACGATTACATCGAACATGTTCTGGCGATGGATCTGAGTGCGAGCTACAGGTACGGCCGGATTCATATACTCCAGAAGCTCTTCCAATATCGGGAGGCGATGACCAACGGCCTGGCAGTCGACCCCTTTCAAGGCAAGCCTCCCGTGCGCAAAATCGCGGGTCATAGCCACGCCGCGCAAGCGGAAACGCAAACGGCAATTATTCCCGATGAGATCCTCGGTCCGCTGGTTCGATTGGCGCTCGAATATGTGGATCGCGGCGCGGACTATCTGCTCGATGCTTTCGACGGCATCGAGAGAATCCGAAAGGCAGGGTGCGACTTCGAGTATCGTGCGAACCGTTATCTCCGCGGACTGAGGCCATCCGCTTATGGACTGGAGGGCGCGCAATTCGAAGGCGGGCTTGGCGGCATCCTCCAGTTGTACAAGGAACTGGGCTATCTTCAGACGGCCTGTTTTGTCTTGATCGCGTTCGCCACCGGAATGCGAATCAGTGAGATCCTCTCGCTACGCCGGGGTTGCTGCGAAATACAGAAGGAGTGCGGGAAGCCGGACCTTGTGTGGCTGCGCAGCCGCGTGTTCAAAATGCAAGGGGTCCCCGCCGGACGGTCTGCGAAATGGCTGGGAGGGCCGGTCTGCGCCAAGGCTGTAGGAGTCCTCGAGCGGCTGCATGAACGACGGCGGCAGAAAAAAGATAGCCCCTACTTGTGGCAGCCCACTCCAGCTTTTCGGCGGGATCGCGCGCCAAAGCCCCTGGTGGCGATCTCGATCGCGTACCGGTTGAGATGCTTCCTGTCCATCCTGGGCATCAAGGATGCGCGTGGCCACCCGTTCCGGATTCACCCGCATATGTTCCGCCGCACTTTTGCACGGTACGTCGCGAGGCACGACACTACAAACCTGCTGGCCTTGCAGGAGCACTTCAAGCACACTTCCCTGTGGATGACGGACTACTACGTCGGCAGCGATCACGAACTGTGGACGTTGATGGTGGAAGAGGAAGAGAAACTCTACGTGGAGAGTTTCGATAAGGCCCTCCGGTCGGATCGCCTGGCAGGCCCGGGCGGCAGCTACTTGAAGAAGAAGATCGATGAGGCGATCGCCAATGGGCGGCTACCGAAGGACTTCCGGGGAGAAGCCGGCAGCCATCTGCGCAAGGAGATGGTGCGCAACCTGGTGGAATCCGGCCAGCGCGTGTATCCGTGCGCGGCGTCGAATTACTGCTGGTTCCGGCCGGAGTCAGCGCTCTGCACGCAAGGGAGCCACCCGCTCCTGAAGCGCTGCAACCCCGGCGCATGTGCGAACTCGATTATCACCCTGGAACATAAACCGTATTGGGAGAAGATCCAGCGCGACTGTGAAGACCTGATGGAGCAGAAACCGCAGGCGGAGCCTTACCAAAGGGCCCTCCTGGATATTCACGCGGTCAGCGCCAAGATTCTGCGGGGTCTGGCGTGAAGGTCAGCGCCAGAAGGTTGGCCGGCCTACGCCGCTACCACGCCGAGCGGCCTGCCAAAACGCGCCTCAAGTTACTGGAGGCGCTGGACCGGTTGGAGACCGGCAGCACGGTGGTTGTGGGCTCCGGCTTCAACTGGAGCAAGACAACGCTTGCACTGGAAGCCGGCGTAAACATCAATACGGTCGTGAGAAAACTGCCGGGAGGGCAGTGGGCGTTCCCGGAGATCAACGAGCGATTCGAAGAACTGAAAAGCAAGCGACTCCAGCCGGCGGCGGGCATCGACGCACGCGAAGAGAAGATCGCGGAGCTGCGGAGCGAGGTGGAGAGGCTGAAGAATCAAAACCGGTTGCTTGCCCTGGAAATCGACCGGCTCGGCCGCCAGGTCCTTCAAGAGAGAGACCGGGCCGATCGAATGGCCATATACGAACGGCAGAACGCCTCCCTGCGAGAGGAGATCCGGCGCATCCAGGCGAATACAGAGGTTTCTGTGAGCGCCACCGGCAAAGGATGATATGGGACTATCCGGACCGGAGCGCGGTGAAGAGAACCTGGCGAAAGTGCGAAAGTACCTGACGGGCCTTCGGGCGGCGGGCCAGTCTCTACCCCAGGAAGAACACGGGCGACCCAACATCAGCGCCATAGCGCAAGCGGCAGGCGTGCTCCGAAATGTCTTCTACACCAACTCAGGCGTGAAAGGGCTATTGGTAGAGTTCATGGGCGGAGGCGATCCGGCGGCGGCCGATTCACTGGCTCTTTTGCGTGCTCAGCAGCAGGCGGACGCCAAAGGCCGGCGAGTCCTGCGACTCGAGCAGCAACTGGCGGCCGTGAAGGCCGAAAACGAGGAACTGCGCGGGCGGCTGGCGGCAGCCGAGCAGGAACTCGCCCGCCGCGCATTCATTGAAGAGCATGTCATCAAGGTCGGCAAGCGGGTGCTGCCGTGAGCATCTCTGTAACCGTCACAATATCGACAGTCTATCCCGGCAACTCTGGCGGCGCCATTTTCTTGGGACGCGATGCGGCGGGCAACCGTATGCGCTTTGTGGCCGGTCGCGACCGCATTTTTCGCGCCCCCGTTGTCGGGGAAGTCTGGGCGCTGAAGGGAGTGAATCGCCGCCACGACAAATACGGCGAGCAGGTCCATGTCGAGACGGCGATGCTGGCCGCGCCCAGCGGCCGGCTCGTCGTCGACTTCCTGATGAGGCATCCGGCATTCAACGGACTCGGAATCGGAAAGGCCAGGGCCAGGCGATTGTGGGAGACGTTGGGACCGGACCTCGGCGTAGCGTTGGGCCAGGGGGACGTGGAGAAACTGGCCAAGGTGTTCTCTGCCGAATGCGCTCGGAAACTGGTGGAAGCCTGGCACGCCGTCTCCGAGGAGGCGGGCATCGTTGCGTTTCTCGATCACCATGGCTTCGATCTCCATCTGGCTAACAAGATTCGAACCGTCTGGCCGCGCGATCCGCTAGCCAAACTGCGGGAGAATCCCTACAGGATGCTGGCCTTCGCCTCTTGGGAAAAAGCGGACCGGATGGCGCGCTCGTTGGGCGTGGCCGACGACGATCCGCGCCGGAGGATCGCGGCGGTGGAAGCCTGCCTGTATCGGCGGCTCGACGCCAAACATACGCTGACAGGCGTGAGCACGCTGGCCGGCAATGTCGCCTCCGCTCTCCATTGCGGGGAATCGACCGCCATAAGGGCCATAGGTGACGCGCTGCACGAACGCGCGATTGTCGCCGTTCCGGATGGCTACCAGCCGGTCGGCGCCGCCGTGATGGAGAAAGTTGTTGCCGGTTACCTGCGCCAGTTGCTCGCAAGCGAGCTAGGGCCCGAACGAAATCTCTTCTCTGGGAACCTCTCTGCCATTGTTACGGAATCGATAGCGAGGCATCGGGGCGACACCGGGCTGGAACTCAATCCCGCGCAGCACAGAGCCGTGGAAATGGCAGTGCACTATCCACTCAGCGTCCTTACCGGCGGAGCGGGAACCGGCAAGACAACGGTACTTCGGCTGGTCCATGACGTGGCGGAGCGGATCGGAGTTCGAGTTTTGCAGATGGCTCTTAGCGGGCGCGCGGCCCAACGCTTGCGCGAGGCTACCGGCAGAGGAGCGTCTACAATCGCTGCGTTCCTGCGCGCCGCCGCACCGGGGCTCGTCGATCCGACGGGCGAGCCCCTGATCGTCATCGATGAATCGTCTATGCTGGATCTGCCGCTCGCGTACAGCCTTGTTCGCGCTCTGCCGGCTCGCGCGCGCGTGTTGCTGGTTGGCGATCCATATCAACTGCCGCCGATCGGTTTCGGTCTCATTTTCCATGTTCTGGCCGTTAGTCCGAGTGTGCCGAGGGTGGAGCTCGTCGAGATTCACCGGCAGGCTATGTCGAGTGGCATTCCGCAGATCGCGGATACGGTCCGGCACGGCGTGGCCCCTCGTTTGCCAGACTTCACCGGCCGCGCTTACGGCGTGAGCTTTATCGACGCGGCGGATGATGCCATCACGGACAACGTGCGGCGGGTTCTCACGGCCTGGAAGGGATGCGACGATATCCAGACCCTCGGCGTCGTCAAACGGGGAGCCAACGGCATCCGCGCTATCAACGCGACCATGCATGCGTATGCGGCGGCCACGAGAAAGAAGCTGGAGGGATGGGATCTCGCCGAAGGCGAGCCGATCGTTTATCTGACGAATGATTACCAGAAAGGGCTGTGGAACGGGTCACTGGGCAGAATCGATCGCGTGATGGTCTCCGCCGAGAGGCGGGCCCTGGCATGTTCCCTCGATGGCACGGAGCACGTGCTTGTAGAAGAGGATTTCCAGCATGTGGACCTGGCCTATGCAATCACCGTCCACAAGGCGCAGGGCAGCCAGTTCAAAAGAGTGATCGTTCCTGTAACGCGGAGCCGCTTATTAGACCGTGCGCTGGTCTACACGGCGTTGACACGGGGCATCGAACAGGTTGTGTTCATCGGAGACAGGCACGCCTTCAACCGTGCGATCGTCGCGGAGCCTCATTCGCAGGAACGGCAGGTAGGTTTCTCGGTGTAAGCGCCGCGGGCGGCGGGCGTGAGCAGACCCAGGAGGCGGCCCGAAGGCCGCCATCCACTCCGGGCTTGAGTCGGCGCTCGAGTCGCATCCCTGCTTTGCTCTATCCTCCTATCAAGCCCCTCCATTTTATTGGCACTGGCGCATAGCCACAAGAGAAAAACCATCCACTCTGGAAGAAAACTGCGATAAATCCCAGGGGGTTTGGGGGGCGGAGCCACCCATCATGGCAATGGACTCTTTCCCATTCACGGACGTGGGAACACACCCGAATCCAAGGGCCGAGGTTCAGGCCTGGTGAATCGCCTTGACGGCTAACTGTGGCTCGTACGCGATGATCCTCAAAAGAGTCGCTGCCGGCCCGGTTGGACGGCGGCGGTCTTGCTCCCAGTTCTGCAACGTCTTCACGCTGACGCCAATCAGCCGCGCGAACTCCGACTGTGAGAGGCTGGTTCGCTCGCGAATCGCACGGATCCCGGAAGACCCGACTTCAAACCGGCGCGAAGCTTTCCGCTGGCCACGGAGAATCGCTCCCCCTTCGCGCACGCTTTCCAGCAGTTCTTCAAACATCTTCGGTTTCATCCCTGAACTCCTGTTTGACTACCTTGGCGAGCTGCGCCACCTGCTTCGGGGTCAGATCGGCGGACACGCTCTTCGGGTAGGCATAAAGCAGCAAAATCAGATCCCTCCGGACCGCCCAGTAGTAGATGACGCGGGCGCCTCCGCGCTTGCCGCGCACCCCAATTGCCACGCGAATCTTGCGTATTCCGCCGCCACCTTTGATGAGAGCGCCGAGACCGGGGTTTGCTGCCAGCCGGGACTGAAACGTCCCGTATTCTTCATCGCTGAGCAGGGCCGTAATCTGCCTCGTAAAGGTGGAAGTCTCGATCAGCTCCACTTGTTTCCATTATCCGCCATTGGCGGATAATCGTCAAGACGTCTACCGAAAGGAACAATCGTGAGAATCCAAGGAAAGCTTCGCCTCGGATACTTTCCGCTGCCACTTGACGAAGCCCGGCGAATCAGGGCCTGCCTTCGCTTCCCGGCTTCGCCGTTCTCCGCGATTGATCCCTGTATCGGGGACGGTGCAGCCCTCTTGGCAATTACGGGGGAAACGTGCGCGCGCCGCTACGGGGTGGAGTTGGATGCGTATCGCGCGGAACAAGCCGCCGCGGTTGTGGATGAGGTCATTCACGGCGATTCCCTTCAGGTGCACTGTCCGGTGGAATCCTACGGACTCGCGCTCCTGAACCCGCCTTACGATTGGATCTGGGGCGAAACTCGAAGCGAGCGTACTGAGAGGGTGTTTCTGGCGCACACTTATCGATGGCTCAAAGCCGGCGGTATTCTCATTCTCGTCGTGCCAGCGGTGCATGTCCGCGACTGCGCTGAGATCCTCGCAGGGCAGTTCAAGGCGGTTCGAATCCTTCGCCTGACCGATCCAGAGTCCGTGCGCTACCGCCAGGTGGTGGTCCTCGCGGCGCGGCGGAGCCGCCGGGAGCGCGACCAATTAAGGGACGACGATATTGTTGCGCGACGTGCTCAGATCGCAAATTTCGGCGGCAGCTATGAGCGACTCGAGCCCCTGGGTTACGTCAACGCGCCGATGTACGATGTTCCCGAGAGCGGTCCAGCCAAGCTCGAATATCGCGGCCTGCCGCTCGATGAGATCGAGGACTTGCTTCCGCGATCCTCGGCCTATCGCCAAGCAGCGCGAATCCTCTTTCCCCAGCCAGCCGCCATCACGGGACGGCCATTGACGCCCCTGCATGGCGGGCACGTGGCGCTGTGCGCCGTCAGCGGCATGTTGAACGGCGTATTCGGCTCCGGGAAAGACCGCCATGTTGCGGCGTGGCAGGCGGTGAAAGTTATTGACCGCTCAGAGGAAACGGAGGAGGATGGGACCATTATTCAGAGAGAGCGGGAGAGATTCACCAACGAGCTGACCCTGGTGTTCGCTTCGGGAGAGACGGCAATCCTTCGATAGCAGGCCCGCTCGCAGCACCGCGGAACCCGCGCGATATGGGGAGGGCCCGTGCTGTTGGCAAGAACGAAGCCTTTTGTAGTGTCCTCATCGGTTCGCCGCGGAGACAAAAGGCGCGGCTGACGACCGTAAGGAAAAATCGAACAGAGGCACCCAAAACGCGGTCAATCCCGTGCCAGTGGCCAGAAGTCGGTTGCTCGCACAAGCGCCAACTCGTCTTCTCCGTCTGAAGCGGCCGCCCCGAATCGAATTCCTTTTTTCTGCGACCAGTTGCCTTGGCTGGTGTCGCCCATCGCGGTATACTGGCGTTCGCCTCCTGCGCCGAGCGGCAATGATGGAGATGACAGCCATGGAGATGACAGTCGAAACGAACACCAAGAAACCTAAGACCCAGACTTACGTTTACGAGATCAGGATCACTCTCCAGGACATTCGTCCGCCGATCTGGCGCCTGGTCCAGGTTCCAGATACCCTCCCACTGAGTCGTCTCCACGCCGTCCTCCAAACCGTCATAGGGTGGACCGATAGTCATCTGCATCACTTCGAGAAAGACGGCATGCACTGGGGCGTACCCGAAGATGACGAAGACTGCGGGATTGAGATCGTCGACGAGAACCGGACCGCAATCGGCGCTATCCTAACGACACCGGGCGATTCCATGCTCTACGTCTATGACTTTGGCGACAACTGGCGGCACGACGTGACGCTTGAGAAGATTCTGCCTGCGTTGGGTGTGGTCCGCCCGGTCTGCATTGCCGGCGAACGTCACTGCCCGCCGGAGGACGTCGGAGGAGTGGCAGGATACGAGGAATTTCTTGAGGTCATCTTCGAGCCCGGCCACGAAGAGCATGAACACTACGTACGTTGGGCTGGAGGGCCGTCGCCCACCAACCGCTCAGTCGGCCGCTTCCAGCCGGAGGAGTTTAACCAAATGGTGGTGAACGGCGCCCTCTCGCGGATTCGCTGGCCAAGCGCCTCGAAACGGAATAATCGATAGGTGCTATCGCGGAATGGATTCTAATATGGGTGTTGATTTTCCGCCGGGACGCCAGCCCCCTTGGCTGAACGAGCGTGGGGAATTCCTGCCCGGGAAACTGCCCCTTGATGCGACGCTGGCGCGGGCCATCAGCGGCGACAAGCGCGAATGTCGTGAGGCGGTGGGCGTCTTAAGGATGATGCAGCAGTCCGGGCGCGTCGAAGCCGGCATCTATCTGATGGGGTTGCTGGCGGCCGCTCCGGATGATTGGGAATGGCGTACTGCTATCGTAGAGGCACTCCATGGCTTCGATATCGAGGGTTGCGCGCGCCTACTGTTCAGCGAGTTGCGCGCCGTAAAAGGCTCCAACACGACGCGGCGTTATCGCGACGCAGTACTGAAAACGCTGGCCACTCTTTCGGTCGGATTGACCCGTGCGGGCTTCGCGGCGATGTTGGAAGACCCAACCTGTTCGCAGCGCACGCGCGACAAGGTCTGTTGCATCCTGGATGGCGTCGATGATCGCTAGCCGATGAAGCGCTATCTTCGTTGGGAACGAACTGGCTTCGCGAATCGATAGGCGTCCAGCCAAGTTATTCGCCCTTCATACGCATACGACCTTCCCCTATGCATGTGCACCGAATGCCCGGAAACACGGCGTCTGTATCATACACATACGTCCGCTCGCTAATATAACCGCCGTACGACTGGACCATCGGCGAAACTCGAAGCGATCGCACGGAGCGGGTCTTCCTGGCGCACACGTACCGGTGGTTGAAAACGGGCGGCGTTCTGGCCCTTGTCATCCCGGCGGTGCACGTCCGGGACTGCGGCGAGACTCTTGCTTCGCAGTTTAAGGGCACCCGAATCTTCCGACTGACTGATCCAGAATCCGTGCGCTATCGGCAGGTAGTGGTCTTGGCGACGCGGCGGAGCCGCCGGGAGCGTGACCAGTTAAGATACGACGAGATTACCGTGCGGCGCGCTCAGTTCGCGAACATCGGGGGGAATTATGAGCGCCTTGCCCCTCTGGGCGACATCAGCACACCGTTGTACGGTGTCCCCGAAGGCGGCCCCGCCAAGTTGGAATATCGCGGCCTCCCACTCGACGAGATCGAGGACTTGCTTCCACGCTCGTCGGCCCACCGGCAAGCTGCTCGAATCCTCTTTCCCGAACCAGCCGCATTCAAGGGACGACCGTTGACGCCTCTCCACGGCGGTCACGTGGCGCTATGCGCTGTCAGCGGTATGCTGAACGGGATCTTCGGCTCCGGCAAGGACCTGCATGTTGCAGCGTGGCAGGCGGTCAAGGTGGTCGACCGCTCAGAGGAAACCGAGGAAGATGGGACCATCGTTCAGCGAGAGCGCGAAAGATTTACCAACGAGCTGACCCTGGTGTACGCGTCGGGAGAAACTGCGATCCTCCGATAACAGGCCCGCTGGCGACACTCTGGTGAACTCGCTGGTCCCCCGCACCGGCTCGCTGGCACGCGCGGGAGTGGGTTCTACAGGAACAGTCGTTTCTGATAAAGCGCAAACGGTAGAGTATAGAGGAAGAGAGGGTCACAACTCTTGGCATCAACCAGTACGAAATACGAGCGAGCGCTGTTGGAAGATCTCCGCTACGCCGTGCATGGCCTTAGCGCACCGTTCACGTGCGGTGGTACGCTTGTGCCCGAACAGCCAGTCACTCTCTGCTTCCCAGACAATACCCAAATCCCAGTGATGCGCGCGACGAACGCATTCGAACAGGAGCGGCTTCTCGAGCCGCTGATCAAACGCTGCTCGGCGGCGGCGTTCGGCGTGGGGCGAAAGACTCGGTACGACCGCACCGTCCGCGATGCCCTTCAGCTCAAGGCTGAAGGTGACGCCTTTTCCGTCCTTCACTTCGACCCCGCTGCGACGGGCATACTGGAACAGATCCGCCGCGAGTTGGTGCCGCATGTTCCCGACGCGCTCACCGCGGAGCTATACAACCTCAATATCTATGCGGTTCTGCGCAAGAATCTGACGGAACCCGCATTTTAGGCGGCTTTCTTGAAGACCACGAATTCGGTCCTGGTGGCGGCCATCCGCTGAGCTTTCAGAAGCAGGTAACGGAGATTCTTGTAGCCGCGGCTGCGGCGGAGCAGTGACTTGATGTTGCCATTGATCGCTTCCACGACTCCGAGAGGCACTTTCGTTCGGCAGTAGTTCAGGATTCCGTCAAGGTGGTCCAAGAGCATCGCGGCGAGCTTCTGAAACGGCTCCAGACGCTGCCAGCGGAGTTGGTCAATCCAGCGTTGGAGGTAGTTCAGCATCGCGCCCTCATAGTGGTACGTCCAAAGCCGATCCAGGCTCTCTTTGAGGAGGTATGCTTTGAAGACTTTGCGGTTCATGGCGAAGAGTTGATTGAGTTCCTGCCGCTTGCCGGCGGTCAAGTTTACCCACCGCGTCAAAAGCAGCCAGCGCTTCCCCTTCACCAATCCCCGCATCCGTGCGCCCTTGCGAAAGAATTCCGCCCGGCGCACTTCGTCCACCGCCTGGTTGGCATGTTGCATGACGTGGAACTTGTCATAGACGATCCGGCAGTTCGGCGCGTGCTGCTCGATGCTGAGCCGATACGGTTCCCACATGTCTACACACGCCGCCGTGATCCGCATCCGCTGTCCGGCGCTCAACTCGTTCAGGAAAAACTCGTCCAGCGTTTCCTTTTTGCGCTCCCGGCCGAACCACAGCGGTTCTCTGCTGTCCAGGTTGCTGACGACGGTGATGAACTTCTGCTTCTTTCCCAGATGGATCTCATCGACCCCCATCTGCCTCAGCGCCGGCTTCCGTCGCGCCGCCGCCCACCGCTCCAGATATCGAAGATCGATCGATCGGACGGTGCTCGCGGGTAACCCGAACTGCCGTGCGACTTGGCGGGCTGCTGCGCTCTCGCACGCCTGCCCGACCGCGTCTTCGAACCGTTTGCTGAACGGCGCTTTGCTCGGCAACTGCGGAACCTTCTCGATCTTGATGCCGCAGTCCGGGCAACACACCCGGTACACCTCTACAACGACAGTCGTCCGGAATTCCATGCAAGGCAGATCGCGCACTTCCCGCTCGCTCACGTCGTGGGCCGCCTCAAGTTTGCGCCCGCATCTCTTCGTAGCGCCCGGTGAGATCGCGCAGCTTGTGGTTCCCTTGCTGAACGGCAAAATCCGTCAGCTTCTCACGCTCCTGCCGGGATCGGCGTACACCCAATACGGCCACCTGCTTGTAGGCCGCCGCCTCGGGTTCGCTGAGCCGATAGATCGTCTTGTCGCGGAAGTGCGGCGTGAGCACGCCCTTGCAGTCGATCACACGCTCGAACGGCACGATCATCACCAGCACGCCACCCGGCTTAAGCCAGCGGAATGTGTGTTCCAGAAATACCTGCTCAAGCCGCTGGTTCTTGCCTTCTCCGATTTCGTGATCATAAGGGAGCTTATATAAGCGATCACGCCTATGTGTATGATACAGGCGCCCGTCTTCGCGCCGTCAGGATCACCTGCATAACAAAAGAGCGTATGCGCATGGAGGCATGCCTGAAGTGTTGCGATCACGGCTTGCCCCATTCCGCTCCTGTCGGATTCTTTTCGAGTACGTCAAACCGTCAAATGGCCCTTATGAACGGTGCAATGCCGATCAAGAAACACGGGCGGGGGGTAGAGCAAGCTCGACGGATGCTGGACGCGTTCGCGAATCTCGAAGTGCACGCCTTTGACATCACCGAAACAAACATCGATGGATACAAGCAGGGCTTTCGTGGTGGCCAGCGGGTGGACCAGTTGCGAGAGTGGATGCCTCGCCTGATTGCGTCGGCCATAGAGCGCCAGCACAACGTCATCGTGCGGCCGAAGGGCGCACCGATCAACTTGGTGCAGCTGGACGATCTCAGCCGGGCCGCGATGGAGCGGGTAAAAACCGCCGCCTTTCTGATCCTGGCGACAAGTCCGGAAAATTACCAAGCCTGGGTTGCCGTGCATGAATGCGATGCGGACTTGGCGCGGCGGCTACGCCGGGGCAGCGGTGCGGACCCGAGCGCTTCCGGCGCCAGTCGCATCGCTGGAAGCGTGAATTTCAAGCGCTGTTACGCACCAAACTTCCCGATTGTGGAGATCGTGGAAGTGATTCCCAAACACACGGTCACCCGGACAGAACTGAAGGCGCTGGGCTTGCTCGCCGCTCCGGATCCAATTCCGGCAAGGCCGCTCGCCCGAGATTATCGCGGGCAAGGACCGAGACAATGGCCCAACTACAAGCGTTGTCTGCAGAACGCGCCGCTGGCGCATCATAGAGACCTACCGGATGTCAGCCGCGCCGATTTCACCTTCTGCTTGTTGGCGATCGATTGGGGTTGGAGCGTCGAGGATACCTGCGCGCGTCTGCTGGAGGAGAGCAGCAAAGCCCGAGAGAATGGGCAGGCATATGCTTGGCTCACGGCGAAGAACGCTGCGGCGGTGATCGCCCGCCGGCAGCGCGGGTGACGGCATGACCGTGATTCTGCTAAAGCGCGTCGTGGATGTTCCCCGGGCCCGGAGGATTCGCGATCCGTTTTAAGCGAGCTTCAGATAATGGAAAGACACAGGCTGCACGAAGAGTTGTTGGCACGTGAGGTGCGGATTTTGGTGGTTGGATGCGGAGGAACGGGAAGCTCCATAGTAGCCGGATTGCCCTATCTCCACCAGGCGATGCTGGTCCAAGGGCACCCTTATGGATTGCATGTCACCATGATGGACGGGGACACTATTTCGCCCTTCAATTGCGTTCGGCAGCCGTTCAGCCAAAGCGAGATCGGGTTGAACAAAGGGATCGTCCTGGTGAACCGGATCAACCTCTTCTGGGGTCTGCATTGGAAAGCAATTCCGAGTCCGCTGACAGCACAAACACTCACTGCGGGCTATGCCGGCTACGGCGAACCGACTTTGCGCCCTGACATCGTGGTCGGTTGCGTGGACACTCGGGCAGCACGCGCCATCATCGCCAAGAGCACCGTGGGTCTCAGCGGCGTGGGTTACTGGTTCGATCTCGGTAACACCCGTTCGAGCGGGCAATTCGTATTGGGCGAGCCGTGGAACGCGAGAAACCGGCGATCACGGACGCGCTTGCGGACCGCGGCGGAGCTCTTTCCGGAGATTGTCGATCCGGCTCTCGACGACGATAACGAGCCGAGTTGTAGCGCGATCGAGGCGCTGGAGCGGCAGGAATGCTTCGTGAATTCTGTGCTCGCGCAGCACGCCCTCGCATTGCTTTCGCGGTTGTTCAGATACGGTCAGATATCCCATCATGGCGGCTTCGTGGATATTGCGCATTCGCGGGCCGTACCACTCGCGGTCGATCCGGAGCTCTGGCGCCGCATGAGAAAACGGGCCGGCTTGCCGCGGTCGGCCACGAAGACCAGGCCGGCCGTGGCGGGCCTTTAGACCGATTGCCGAAAGGGATCTACGATCTGGACGCCTCCAATGCTGCCGTAGCCGGAGAAGTCCTCGGTATAAAGTCTCTCGATACCGTGCGCCAGGCATGAGGCTACGAGCAAGGCGTCCCAAAACGACAGGCTATAACGACCGATCAAACGCTCGGCCTCGTCCAGAACATCCCAGGTCGGACTGCAACACGTCCACAGCCGGCGTAGCGTGCGGATGTTGTCGAGCGCCGCTGCTACCGTCAAGCCAAAGGGCGTGAGTTTGCGGGCTGCCGCCACGTATTCGCAAGCCACCTGCCACAACAAAGCCGGGTCGTCCAAAGAATTCACCAGCTCCGTGGCGATCCGTTGCTTGCGGACGTCTCTCGGGTCGTGGACGTACAGAAGGACGTTGGTATCAACGGCGATCATGCAGGTCGTCGCGTGTCAGCCGTGGCGCAGCAGGTGAGAGGGGCTGAGCGCGCATCCGGTCCACGAGTTCCGCAACCAGTTGACGCCTGCGGGAAGGATCGGTTTCCTCGGGGGGAACGACTCCTTCGGACACGATTAGGACGTCCACTTCCGCACCCTGTGGCAGGTCGCACGGATTCCGCAGTTCCAGTCTCCCGTCGCGGTAGATCGCCTTGTTCCGCTGTGTCATCTACCTTTTATTATAGGCGGCGGACTCGGCGTTCCCAAGCCCCCAAAAACGTGTTGTATTTGTGCAGCAACGTGCTGCACAAAATGCCTTCGACAAGGGGTGCCTTAGCTGGCTGCCGGCCGCCACCGCCGGATTTCTGTTGGCGAACTTGGAATTGGAATGGCGGGTGCCATCTGTTGGTTGCGGAAAGCAGTCACATCGAGAAGCCAACGTGCCGCTCATGAGAGTGAGGCGGCGCGGTGACGGCCGCTTCGAATGCGTGCCGGTCACCGACGAAGACCACCTGTTCCACCCCGCGCGTTAGCGCAGTGTAGACGAGGGTGCGGTCCAGCAGGCGGTTCCTGAAAACTGGTACGATCACCCGTTTGAACTGGCTGCCCTGCGCTTTGTGGACCGTGATTGCGTAGGCCAGATCGATACGATGGAACTCCGGCTCCGGGATTTCCCGCCGCGCGCCGTCTAGAAAGCACAGCAGGGAGCGTCCCCCGTCCGACATAATGATCGTCTCGATCCTCCCCAGCGAGCCATTCCACAACTCCTTCTGATAATCGTTCACCAGATAAATAATGGGATCGCCCTCGGCGAACCCCCATTCCTCCAGCTTCGGTTTCGTGGCGGAAGCCATCGCGTGCAAGATCGCATTGATGTTTCTGATCCCGCTTGCCCCGCCCTTGGTCAGGCCGAGGACTTGCACATCATCACACCCACGCCACTCCCTGAGGACTCCAAGGATGTCGTCTACGGCGGCGGCGCCACCGGTTTCGACGAAACTAACGCCGGCGGATACTCCGGCAAACGCGCTCAGGGGAGGCACGATGCCGTGCCTAATCTCGCGCGCGACCTGCGGGATGCCACTGGATCGTGCCTGCCGGTGAACCTCCACAAGCTCGACCCTCGGGACATTCGGACTCGCCGCAAGCACCTGAAACACCAGTCCGAACCCGATCGGCGGCAGTTGGTATGGATCGCCAACCAGCAGCAAACGGGCGCGAGCCGGCAGCGCTCGGACAATGCTGTACATCAGAGGGAGGTCCAGCATGGAGGCTTCATCGATGATGACCAGCGGCTCGCCTTGCGGTACAGTCCGCCGTTCAGCCATTCGCAGGAAACTGGCGATGGTGGATGCGGGACGTTCCGTCGCCTCGCGCATGCGTTGCGCGGCTCGCCCACTGAGAGCCATCTGAAGAACCGGGATGCCAACCTGCTCCGCAATGCGATGGACAACCTGAAGCACCGTTGTCTTCCCGGTTCCCGCCCCGCCGGTCAAGACGCTGAACGCTTGATGGACAGCCATTTCCACGGC
>Ga0335082_10000153_pt1 | contig 69237 bp, 44 predicted proteins | sample Lox_Sample_41_FD_206718 | JGI IMG/M metagenome (GOLD analysis project Ga0335082, IMG submission 206718) | Soil microbial communities from Loxahatchee National Wildlife Refuge, Florida, United States - Lox_Sample_4.1 | ecosystem: Environmental > Terrestrial > Soil > Wetlands | place: USA... | reverse complement strand
ATCTACTGCGACAAAGTGTCCATGTGTGTCCGGCCGATACCCGAGTTCCCAAATCGCAAAGTAGTCTGAGACGGTGTACCCCGTGAAGCCGAACTCCTTGCGCAACACGTCTCGCAACAGCCATTTGTTCGCGTGCGAAGGTATGCCGTCGATCTCGTTGTATGACGGCATTACGCTGATGGCGCCGGCTTTCTGCAGGGCCTCCTTGAACGAGTAAAAGAACGTCTCCCGCAACACGCGCATCGACACGTTCGCCGGAGCGCAATTCATGCCCGATTCCGGCTGGCCGTGTCCGACGAAATGCTTCAGCGTGGCAATCAGCCGTTTCTTGTCGCGAAACTTTCCATCGCCCTGGAAGCCCCGCACCGCCGCGATTCCCATGCGCGAAACCAGAAACGGATCTTCGCCATACGTCTCTTCCACCCGGCCCCACCGGGGATCCCGCGCCACGTCCACTACGGGCGTGAGCGCCTGGTGAGCACCTCGCGACCGCGCCTCCAGCGCCGTCACCGTGAAAATGGATTCGATCAGCCCTGGATTGAACGTCGCCGCCAACGCGATCGGCTGCGGGAAGCTGGTCCCCCCCACCGCCGCATGACCGTGCAGGCACTCCTCGTGAAAGACAACCGGGACTCTCAGCCTCGAATTCTCGAGAAAAAACTTCTGGATCGCGTTTGTGGTCTCCGCCATCTCTCGCGGCCCAAGTCCCTTGCCGGCATCGCTCGGACGCCCGACCTGACCCAGCCCGTGACCACTTTTGAAGAACTGCTTTGCCTTGGCCTCGTCGAACCGCCCGTCCGCATCCACCAGCGTTTGCGGCTTCTGCTGCCAGATACACAGCATTTGTGCCGCTTTTTCTTCTAGCGTCATGCGGGAAAGCAGGTCTTTGACCCGCTTCTCCGCGGCAAGAACTGGATTTTGATAGGGTGTGACACGCGGCTTGGCCCCACCGCCCTTTGTCCGGGCATGGGTGTGACGCTTCCGAGAGCGAGCTTTCATGGGAATCTCCGAGGCAAGAGATTTGTTTGCGAGCGAGGTGGAACGTGTTAGTATATCACTATCGTTAACGTACACGGTACAGACTTTGTTTGTTCGCTCCTCCCTTCCCGGGAGTTGGTTCTGGCCGAACCATCGCGAACTGTCACCGCCTTCACAAAGCCTGTACTGACGCGGGAGCCGTCGGTCGTCGGTGCAAGGCCGCCGGCTCCCCTACGATGCGATTTTTCACTCCATTAAATCGCTCCAGTTGTTCACTGCTGCTCGCTAGGGGGCCAACACACCATGAAAAATTCGAATGATTCCTATCGGCCGCAACCCGATCATAAGTTTTCCTTCGGCCTCTGGACCGTAGGCAACCGCGGCCGCGACCCCTTCGGCGACTTCGTTCGCCCCCCTCTCCCCCCCAACGACATCGCCGCCCTCCTCGGTGAAGTCGGCGCCTGGGGCGTCAATCTCCACGACAATGATCTCGTCCCTATTGACGCCACTCCATCTGAGCGGGATTCCATCGTTCGCGAATTTAAGAAGGCTTGTCAGGCCGGCGGTCTTGTCGTCCCGATGGCCACTGTCTCTCTTTTCTTCCATCCGGTCTTTCGCGATGGGGCATTTACCGCCAACGACCCCGAAGTCCGGGCCTACGCCATCCAGAAAACGATGCGCGCCATGGATCTCGGCGCTGAATTGGGCGCCAAAATCTTCGTTCTTTGGGGCGGCCGGGAAGGCACCGAGACCGACGCCTGCCGTCGCGCTGATGAAGCCGTCAAGCGACTGCGCGAAGCCGTCAATTTTCTCTGCGAATACAATATCGACCAGCGTTACGGCTTCACCTTTGCTCTCGAAGCCAAACCTAATGAACCTCGCGGCGATATCTACATGCCCACAACCGGCCACTATCTCGGCTTCATCAACACCCTCGCCCATCCCGAGATGGTCGGGGTGAACCCGGAGTTCGCCCACGAGCAAATGGCTGGACTCAATTTCATGCATGGTGTCGCCCAGGCGTGGGAAGCTGGCAAGTTGTTCCACATCGATCTCAACGATCAATCTCCGGGCCGTTACGACCAGGATCTTCGCTTTGGTTCCGCGAGTCTCAAGTCCGCCTTCTGGCTGGTGAAATTCCTGGAAGACGTTGGTTACAGCGGCCCGCGTCACTTCGATGCTCACGCTTACCGCACAGAAGATTACGAAGGGGTGAAAGACTTCGCTCGCGGTTGCATGCGCACTTATCTGATGCTCAAGGAAAAAGCCTCTCGCTGGAACGCGGATCCCGAGATCCAATCTATTTTGAAGGATCTGGCCGCTGGCAATGGGAAGCTGCCTTGTACGAAATGCTATTCCAAAGACACGGCCAAGGCTCTCCTGGCACACTCCTTCGACAAAGACGCAATAATGAAGAAGCGCCTCCCTTACGAAAGGCTCGATCAGTTAACGATCGACATCCTTCTCGGAGTGCGCTGAGCGGTCGTCCATTACGGTTGCGGGGCGCGCGCAGGCGTGGCCCTCGGACGGTTCATCTGGTCCGCCAGATCGTCTTCTGCTTTTTTCTGCAGTTCCTTCACCTTCACAAACTCTTTTTGCGATTCCGCGGTCTTCCCCATCGCCTTGTACAACGTACCGAGTCGGAAATGCACGTCGATCTGGTCGGGATCGAGCTTTTCGGCATGCTGTAGCGCCGTCAGCGCTTCATCGTACTCCTGCAACTGCGTCTGGATCGACCCGATGTCCAGATACGCGTAGCGTATGTCTGCTCGCAACTGGACCGCGCGTTTTAGTAGTTCCAGCGCTTTGTCCAGATGGTTTCGCTTCAGCTCGACATCTCCCAGATACGTTAGCGCTTCCGCATTCTGCGCATCGATTGCCAGTTGCTTTTCGAATGCCTCGGCCGCTTCGTCATACCGCCCCGTCTTCCAGTAAAGATAACCAAGGCCGAAATGCACATTTGTCGCTTGCGGATCGGCTTTCACCGCAAGCTGAAATTCCGCAATGGCTTCATCCGTCCGTTTCAACCCGTCGTAGGCCTGGCCCATCAGCATGTGCGCGCTCGCCGAGTTCGGATTCTGCTTCATGATCCATGTAAACTCGCCCAGTGCGCAGTCGAATTTTTTTGCCGACAGGCAGCTTTGCGCCAGCACGCTGTGCAATTCCGCGTTCCGCGGATCCGCCCGCGACGCCCTTTCGAGATACTCGGACGCCTCCGAAAATTGGCCGGCGCCGTAGTAACTCATCCCCAGCAGCGTAACCACCTGCATGCTCTCCGGATCGGCGGCCAGCGCCGCGCGAAAAGGATCGATCGCTGCCTGGAATTTCGCCTGCCGAAACTCCGTAATTCCGAGATTCAACTGAATCCCCGGCAGTTTCGGGTTCAACGCAACCGCTTTCCGGTAAGCTCCGGCGGCCGCTTCATAGTTGCCCAGTTTGGACAACACCACCCCCAGGCTGGCGAACGCCGCCGCGTCTTTCGGATTCGCTGTCGTCCATGCCCGCCACTCCCTCTCCGCCTCCGCAAGCTTCCCTTCCTTCTCCAATGCGATCGCTCGTTCAGGACTCGGCGCTTGCCCTCCAACTACTCCTGTTGAGAGGAACAGCGCCACGACAGCCAACCAAGTCGCGATTCGCACGAAGATCCAGTTCCTTTTCGTTTGCAGGTTCATCTCAATCCAATTTATCAGTTCCTCCTCGCCGCGCGGAACGCTTTATCTTCCCCTTGACGCGTCGACGCCTCGAGACTACTCTGGCCGGGTTCGCCCACCGCGCAGGCGCCCTAATATGAAACGCCGCTCCCGTTCTAGTTTGCTTCGACAGCTTATTCCCTTGTCGGCGATTCTCTGCCTGTCCCCCAGTTCCGCCCGCCCGCAGGACAGCGGCGACCAGGGCACTGCCATCCGCGGCGACCGCGGCGAAATCGCTGTTACCGTTCGTGACTCCTCCGGAACCCCGGTCGCCTCACCCGCCACCGTCAAGCTGTACAGGAATGGCATTCCGACTGACCAGTCGTCCACTTCTCGAGGTCGCGCCTTTTTCATCCCGGGGAGCCTCGGCGAATACACGATTGTCGTGGAGGCCGCCGGCTATAAAGTGGCGCAAAAAGATGTCTCCATGATCGTTGCCGGCAGGGCCGAAATCGATATCTACCTCCAGCGCGACCTTGCCCCCAACGAAAGCTCCACCGCCCCGAACAAGCCCATTCTTGCCCCCAAAGCCCAGGACGCCTTCACAAAAGGAACGCAAGCCCTGCGTGCCGGCAAGCTCGACGAAGCGGAAAAGCAACTCAACAAGGCTGCTGCTCTCGCCCCAGGCAACCCGGACGTTCTCTATGTTCAGGGCTTACTCTACATGCGGCAACGTCGCTGGGACACGGCCGAGGCTGCTCTTCAAAAAGCCAACCAGCTCGACCCAAACCAGTCGCGGACTCTGAGCGCCTTGGGCATGTCTCTGTGCAATCAGAAGAAATTCGTCGAGGCCGTCCCGGTTTTAGAGAAGTCCATTCAACTTGATCCGAATTCGTCCTGGGAAACGAATTGGGCGCTCGCTAAGTCGTACTATTCCGAACAACAGTATGATCAGGCTCTTAAGCTGGCTCAGCAGGCCCACACCGTCTCCCACGGCTCGGTTCCGCAGGTGGAACTACTCCTTGCCCAATGTCTTACCGCGGCGGGCCGTTACGAGGATTCCGCTCAAGTCCTTCGCTCTCTCTTGACCGCCGACGCGAAAAGCCCGGAAGCCGCCACCGCACGCCGCTGGCTCGACAATCTTGCCGCCGACGGCAAGATCCGTCAGTAACCACTCATTCCGACAACATCGTCGACAAAAAGAAAAATGCGGCGCGCGGGGGGTGGACCGCACGCCGCATGTTGTAGGCAGCTACGCCGTTTTTTCTAGCTTAGAAGTACAGCTTCAAAGCCAGCTGAATAATGCGCGGATCCCATGCACTCGTGATCGCGCCGAAATGGGTCGCTGGGTCAACTTGTCCATTCGTCAGGAACGTCGCGGTTGCATTGCTGCCGCCCGTCCACGCTCCCGCCCGATACTGGGTGTGGTTCCACACGTTAAAGAACTCCCCACGGAATTGCAGGTAGCTCCCTCGCGATTCGCTGAGCATGAAGTTCTTGAAGAGCGAGAGGTTCCAGTTGTCGCGTCCCGGACCACGCACTGAGTTGGCTTTTACGTTACCCCAGGTGCCGGCTGCTGGTGCCGTATAGATCGACGTGTCAAACCACTCGTCGACCGTATGCGGGTCGTGTCCCTTTCCGATTTGGTCGGGCCGCACGGAACAATTCGGGACGATGCTGCAAACGTTCGAGCCGCCCAAACCGATGTTGATGGGCACGCCCGAGCTCGCCGTCACGATACCGGAAACTTCCCAGCCACCCAACATCGTCTTCGCGAACTTGTTGTCGGTGTGCTTGAAGAAGGGCAACTCATACACGAAGTTGGCAAAGAATGCGTGCGGGCGATCGAAGAACGACGGCCCCCAGTCAAACTGCCAACCCGCATAGGCGTTGGAAATCGTGCCGAGGTCGCCACCGCTGCTTCCCGTGCTCCACGCATCATAAGCCTTCGAATACGTGTAGCCAACCTGGTACGTCAGGTCGTTGTTGAGCAGTTGGCCGCGCAACGAAACCTGCAGTGCGTTGTACTCTGCATTGGCCTCGTTCCGGGACAAGCGGATGCCGTGATAGCCAAGGTACGGGACGAACGTGTTGTAGTTGGTGCCCGTGATCGTGCCATCCGAGAGCCCAGCTTGATCCGGCAGGTTGATTTCCTGATAGTAACTCTGATGACGGTTTTGCGTACCGACGTAGGCGAACGACAGGACGGACCTGCCGATCGACTGCTGAACGCCCAAGCTGAACTGGGTGCTGCGCGGCGATTTGTAGTTGCTCTTGTCAAGTCCGGTCACGTTGTTGACCGGAATAGATGTGGTCGCTTCCTCGCCGTTGGTACCTAGCTTGGGATTGTTGAAGACGACGTTGTTGAAGCTTACGCTGGCGGCCAATGGCACCGTGCCGGCGTTGTTGTACACGTCGTTGCCCTGTACGCGCTCGTTCATGATCCCGTACCCGCCACGGATCACAGTCTTGCCGTTGCCGAACAGGTCGTACGCGAAACCGAGGCGCGGTTGCCAGTTCTGCCATGCGTCGTCGACACAACCCTTCGGCACCCCGTTGACCCCGCAGATGCCGATGCCGTTCGTGTAGAACGTCGCATTCAAGGCCGGGTTGGTAAAGAGTCCCGGGCTGCTCGGATCGACTGTATTTCCACCGCCGGTCAAAATGGCTGAATTCGCCTGGCTGTACAGATCTGGGTAGAAGTTCGCCATCTGGTTGCTCGCCTCATACGTGTGCGGGATACCATCCCACCGCAGGCCGAGGTTCAACGTCAGGCGGTTGTTCACGCGCCAGTTATCCTGGAAGTACAGAGCCCAGGATACGTTGTTCCAATACCCGGCACTCTTCAGCGCGTCCTGGCTGTAGTTCTGTGCAAGTCCAAGCAGGAAGTCGGCGAAGTCGTTTCCCGTATACTGGTTATTGAACACATAGTTGCCCTGCGTGTTCTTGAACCAGTCCTGAACCTTCTTGTACAGCATCCAGCTGCCGCCCATCTTGAACTGATGGCGGCCCTTGGTCCACGATACGTCATCGCGGAGTTGGTAGCTGTCGGCCTTGTTGTTCCACGGCATCCAGTTCACCGTGTAGTTGGTTCCCGTGCCTCCGCTCAGGTTGATCGACGGGATGATTGTCGAACCCGCATTGAAATAATTCGTCGGGTCCAGTGGGTTCTCGAACACACCCTTCGGCGTGATAGCAATCCGGTTGCCGTTGTAGTTGAACGCCGCTTCGTTAATCAGCGTCGGGCTGATTGCGTAAGTGGCATGCACAACTCCCGCATACGACGGGTTGCCGAACGTGTTGCCGATGGTCGGCACATTGTCGCCGCTCCACATCGTCCTCGCATATTCCTGGTTGATTTGTTCCGCGACGAAGTGGCCGTACACCGTAAACTTATCCGTAAAGTTGTGGTCGACGCGTACGATTTCTTCACGAACGTCCGTGGGCGAACTCACCGGCAAAACGAATTTGTTGCCATCTGTCGGCGCCGGGAAAATTCCGGCCGACAACAACTGCTGCGAGTTCTGGTCAAGCATGCAATTGGGAATGATATGGTTTCCCTGCCCGTCGACCGGGAATGGGCTGCCTTGTACGATACCTGCGGGAAGAACGCCACCCGGGCAGTTCCGCGCGAGAATCTCTGGCGTTACCAGGTTCGCGCTGGGAACGTTGATAACCGTGGTGCCAAAATTCCCGCCATAGGTACCGGGGTCCGGCACCGTCTGGTTGATTGGCGCACCACCGTTGATGATCTTCCGCCATTCCATGTTGTAGAAGAAGAACGTCTTTTTCTTGTCCGGATTATAGAACTTGCCAAACGTTACCGGGCCTCCCACGTTGAACCCGAAAATGTTGTACCGCAATTCGGAAACAGGATTTGGCGCCGGGTTGAATGGGTTCCGGGCATCCATGTAATCGTTGCGGAAGAATTCCCACGCCGAGGCATGGAAAGTCTGCGTTCCAGACTTGACCACCGAGCTGATCGTTCCGCCCGAAGACAGTCCATACTCCGCGCTGTAGTTCGACGTCAGCGTCTGCGTTTCTGCAATCGCGTCCGTCGACGGCATCACGCTCGAGTTTGCACTGGATCCCCCGCGGTCTGCGTTTTCGCCTCCGTCAAGGAGGTAGAGGTTGTGCGTCGGTCGGTTGCCGTTAAAGCTGATGTCGCCGTTCCCGCCCACCGGAACTGGCAACTGCGTGTCCGGCGTAAGGCTGGACGCGCCCGGTGTTAGCTGTACATAGCTGTACAGCGTTCTACCGTTCGTCGCGAGTTCCGAGATCTGCGTACTGTTGATCAGTGAACTCACTTCGCTGCTGTCGGATTGCACCGCGATCGGATTCGCTTCAACCGAGACGCTTTCCGTCTTGGCGCCCACCTTCATCTGAAAGTCAACACGGTCCCGGTCGTTGACGTTCAACTGCACGCCCTTTTGCTCTTCCGTCTTGAAGCCGGAAGCCTCAGCCCGAACATCGTACTTTCCGACCGGCAGGTTCGCCGCGACGAACTGGCCTGCCTCGTTCGTCGTCATCGTTCGAACCGCGCCTGTCTGCACATTCGTAATTGTAATCGTGACATTCGGCACTACGCCGCCTGTCGGATCCGTCACCGTCCCGACGATCGTTGCTTCCTGGCCTGCCGCGAGGAACGGCAGCCCCACCACTAGAAACAACAGGAGAGCGAGTCGGGTTGGCCAACTGCACAACAACTTCGAGCAAAACTGCATATCTACACCCCCTGCCCATCGTGTTTTTCAATGGGAACAAACACCCACTATCACCGTTAACGTTAACGGTTATAGCACTTTTATTTGATTCCCTGATGCTTGTCAAGCAATTTTTTCATCCAAAATTGCCCGTTTCCGCCAAACAAAAACGTTATTTCAGATGTTACGCATTTGTATTAGATGTCCAGTTTTGTCTCGGCGTGCCGCATCTCACGGAAAAGATGGTAGTTTGTGGCCATTACCACCCCTGGACTCAGGTGGATATTCCCCGGAAACTTCTGCTTATTCGCAAAATGGTCCGCTAGTAACCGAACCGCTATCTGGCTCTGCCGAAAGGGGTGTTGGTAGATCGAGGCCGTGATCGTACCCTTCTCCAGGTGGGTGGCCATCTCCGGAAACAGATCGGTCGCCACCAGCCGCACCTTCCCCGCCAGCCCCCTTTCCTCCAACGCTCGGCACACCGGCAGGCAGTTCACCGTGTTCACATACAATCCCGCCAGATTCGGGAAACGCTTCAACAGATCGTGCGTCTTCTGCAGGCTTTCCTTCTCGTCTTCGTGCCCTTCCACCACTGCCGCGATCTCTCCACACGCCGAGTATTTCGGAAAGGTCTCCGTAAACCCATCTGTCTTCTTCCGGTGATCTTCAGCGGACAACATACCTGTCACTACTGCCACTTCCGCCCCCGCCGGCAGGCTTTTCCCCATCAGCTCTCCCGCGAGGCATCCATTCAAATGCGGTTCGACGCATACAATGCTCGACCTCTTGCTCTGCGGCGCGTCCGTCGAAACACACACGACGCGAATCCCTCTCGCTTCCGCGGAATTGATCAACGGCGTCAGCCCGCCGGGATTTCCTGCCGTCACCACGATGCCGTCCACGGCTTGTTCCACCAGCTCTTGAAATGCCTCGGTGTCGTTTTCTCCCAGCGAACGCACCGGCCGGTGCACAAACTGGATCCCTAGATGCGACGCCCGCTTTTCCTCATCCAGGATGCCGCCCCACATCTGATCGTAAAAGAAATGAATCTCTCGTGGGATGCACACGCCAATCCGCACGTTCGCTCGGGCCGTTGACAGCGCGCGAGCCGCCAGATTTGGGCTGTATCCAATTTGACTCGCGATTTTCAGTATTCGCTGGCGGGTCTCCGGGTTGATTCCGGGACGTCCGTGAAGCGCCCGATCTACTGTTCCAATCGAAACGCGTGCCAGCTGTGCGATCTGATGAATGCCTCTGCGTTTCTGCTTCGTGTCTTTCGGCATCGACGATGTTCTATAACTACTTGCCTGCTCCGTGCAAGTGCGGGTGCCCCTCCCCCGCTACTCCCCCTCGACAATGTGCAACACTCGGTCCACTTGGATGTTCCGAAGTCTTTGGACGATACCCGATGGCCACCGCACCTCCACCTCATCCACAACTTTCGCCTGCCCCAATCCGAAATGCACTGGCCCGGCACTGCTGGACGCGTAGCCCGTCGCCGTCGTCATGTGGTTATACTGCGTTTCCCCTCCCGCCGTGACTCGAATGCTTGTCCCGATCCCATCCCGGTTACTCTTCGTCCCCTGCAGCGAAATCTCCAGCCAGTGATTCGAATTGGGACTGTCATTCAACCAGATCTCCGCCGGACCCGATAGCGCCGTCACCACCAAGTCCAGCTTTCCGTCGTGGTTCAAATCCCCGAACGCAGACCCCCGGTGCCGCCCCTTCCCCTGCGTATTGAAACCGGCTTCCTCCGTCAGCGCCGTCCACTTTCCGTCTGGCTGGTTTCGAAAGACCGTATTCCATTGCTCGATTGCTCGGCCGGGAGCCAGGTTCAGCGATTGCACGTCTCCCCGGCTCACAAAAATGTCTTTCCATCCATCGTTATCAAAGTCCGCGATATTTGGGCTATAGCCAGACATCGAATTGCTCAGCAGGCTCATCCCAGACCTCGCTGTAATCTCCAAGAAACCGCCTTTTTTATCGCTCAAATACACCGGAAACGTCTCCGTATCCAGTGCCACCACCGCGATATCGGGATACCCGTCATTGTTAATGTTCGGGCAGTGCCACCCCCGCATCAAACGCCACTTCCTCGAATTTCAGATTTCCCTTGTTGTGAAATAAGAAGTTAAACAGCTTGTCGTTCGTCACAAACAAGTCCGGCAAACCATCCCCATCGTAATCCGCTACCCCCACCCCCATCCCTTTCCCCGGGTGCGCCCGGATCCCCCCCTCCCCCGATATGTCCACAAACTTCCCGTTCCCCTTGTTCAAGAGGAGTTGGTTCGGCGTGGGTTTGTACATCTTGGGATGGCAATATTCCGGCTTGCCATTGAAGGTGCAGGTCGGCTCATGTGCCGGGTCCCACTTCAAATAATTCACGATAAAGAGATCGAGCAGACCGTCATTGTTCACGTCGACCCACGCTGCTCCGACCGCCCACAGGGGCCCATATTCCGCATCAGTGTGAACCAAGCCGGCTTTCTCGGTCACATCGGCAAATGTCCCGTCACCATTGTTGTGATACAGCGTGTTGCGGAATACCCCCGCGACAAATATGTCCTCGTACCCATCGTTGTCATAGTCCCCGATCGCCACACCTGTGTCATAGCCGGTTCCCACAAGTCCCGCTTTCTCCGTAACGTCCGTAAACGTCCCGTCTCCATTGTTGCGGAAGAGCCGGTTCCAGTATTTCGGAACATCTTTTTTCAAGGTACTGATGTTGGCGCCATTGGTGAAAAAGACGTCCAGGTAGCCGTCGTTGTTGTAGTCGAACAGGGCTACCCCCCCGGCCATCGTTTCCGGCGCATGTCTCTCGGGCGTCTCGTTGCTGTCCAGGCGGAAGTCGATCGGCTGGAATTTGAAGTGAATCGCTCCCTTGCTCGGCTCGGGGCGGCTCGCAATTCCGGCGAGCATAGCCATACCTGCGGCGCCCATCAGCGCTGCGCTACACGCAAACCTTCTCGAGACCATCTGCCTATAGTAGCCGACGCGGGCTACCGTTTCATTCTGGCAATTGTTTCTGCCCTTCAATCGTGAACGTCTTTTCCGCCACTGCAGCCCCGCCCCCCGGCTGCCCCCCACCGATCGATATCCCGTACGAGCCCGCCCCGATTACGATTCGGGCGTCGTCCGTCACATAGCTCAAGTCGCGCGGCTGCAGGGTGATCTTGACATGCTCCGTCTTCCCCGCGGGTATATGCACACGTGTGAATCCGCGCAACGCCCGGTTCGGAGCGCCGGGCAATTTCGGGAACGCCAGATACACCTGAACTACCTCGTCTCCGTCCCGCTTGCCTACGTTCTTCACGTCTGCTTCTATCGTCAGGGGCTCTCCCGCTTGGAGTTTCGTCGCAGACGCCTTAGCATTCGAATACTCAAACTTCGAATAGCTCAGCCCATATCCGAACGGATACAGCGGTGTCCCGGTAAAATAGCGGTAGGTACGGTTCGCCATCGTGTAGTCCTCAAACGGAGGCAACTGATCTACGCCCGTGTAGAACGTCACGGGTAGCCGTCCCGCGGGGTTGTTCACGCCGGCGAGGGTCTGAGCCACCGCTCTCCCCCCCTCCTCCCCCGGGTACCATGCCTCAATCGCCGCGTTCGCATGCTCTTTGACCCAGTTCACGCTCAACGCACTTCCGTTTAGCAGCACCACCACTAGTGGCTTCCCGGCCATAGCTGCGGCTTCCAGAAGGTTCTGCTCAGCCTTCGGCAAGTCCAGGCTTGTGCGGTCGCCTCCTTTGAATCCATCCTCGCTGACCGCCATTTCCTCGCCTTCAAGTTCGCTGGTAATCCCGACAACCGCCACAACCACGTCCGCTTCCTTTGCGGCCGCAATTGCTTCCGGTGACGGGTTGGGATCGCGCTTCGCCCACACCAACTTCGGATGCGCGCTTGCCTGGCCTGCGTATTCTGCGCCCAGGGCGTAGGCGTGTCCTGCTTCGAACACCGCTCGGCCCGTTTTCGTCTCAACGCCATTGGTGTGAAACGACATCGCAACGATCTTTCCATCGAGCGAAACCCGCAGGAAGCCGTCTCCTTGCATGCCAAAATTGAACTCGCCGCTTTCATTCGGCGTAAACGTTCCCTGCCAGCGGATCACCACCAGTGACTTCCCTGCGGTTTCAGCCGGTAGCGGCCCGGTCTCCAAACCCACTCCCGCCTCCGTGCGAGTTGCGAGCGGAGTCACCAGGTTCGCCGGATTCAGCAGGGAGAGCATGTCATTCATGGAGTAGTAGCTCGCCTTCACACCGGGCTTCCCGTCCACAGTCACTAACTCAGCCGGAACCGGAAATGCCGTCTTGCTCAGGAACTGTGTTCCGGGCACGTATCGCAGCTGCGCATTCGGAAACTCTGCCTTCAGCCCCTCCATCACGGACACCGTATGCGTCGGAATTCCGTTGTAATTGCCCAGCAGCACTTTCGTCTGGTCCGCCAACGGTCCCAACACGGTAATCTTGGTACCGGAAGTTTTCAGCGGCAGCGTGCCGTCATTCTTCAGCAATACCATCGACTCATTCGCGAGTTTCAGTGCCAGAGCACGATGCTCCGGACCGTCCAGCAATTTTTCGTCGATTTTGGTGTACGGCACCATCTCCGGTGGATCAAACATTCCCAACTGAATCCGAGCCGTGAACAACCGCTTCAGCGCCAGATCGATATCACTTTCCTTCAAATAGCCCTTCTTCACGGCCTCGATATACGGTGCGTAGTCGTGGTCGTCCGTCACCTTGACGGTAAAGTCGATGCACTCGTTGTCCATGCCGCGCTTCAGGCTGATCGCCGACGCTTCCGCTTGCGTTGGCGCGAAATGATGCCCGTTGAAAATATTGCGAACCGCCTCGCAGTCCGATACTACGTATCCTTTGAACGCCCACTTGTCGCGCAGTTGGTCCACCAGCAGGAATTCATTCACGCACGCGGGCTGGCCATTGATGGAGTTGTACGCGCACATCACGGACGCCGCCTTGCCTTCCGTCACGGTGGCGCGGAATGCCGGCAGGTACGTGTCCAGCATGTCGTGTTTGCTGACATTCACATTCGCACTGTGGCGCGTCGTTTCTGGCCCACTGTGCACTGCGTAATGCTTCGGCGTCGCAATCGTCCGGTAATAGCGCAGGTCCTCTCCCTGCATCCCCTTCACAAATGCCACTCCCATTCGCCCGGTCAGGAACGGATCCTCACCGTACGTCTCTTGCCCGCGTCCCCATCGCGGATCGCGAAAGATGTTGATGTTGGGTGCCCAGAAATCCAATCCTTCAAAAATGTCGCTGTGTCCGGCGCGCACGAACTGCACGTGCTTGATTCGCCCCTCGGTGCTGATGGCCACCGCCATCTTATGAATCGCCAGCTCGTCAAATGTTGCCGCCAGCCCGACTGGCTCCGGAAATTCCGTGGTGCCGTTCACCATCACGCCGTGCAGCGCCTCACTCCACCAGTCGTATGCCGGAATCTGCAAGCGCGGAATGGCCCGCGCTTGATTCACCAACTGCGACGCCTTCTCTTCCAGCGTCATGCGAGAGATGAGGTCGTCCACTCTCTGCTCCGTTGGCAACTTCGGATTCAAGAACGGTGTATCCGTTCCCGCGGACTGTGCCGCGGCTTGCGTCGGACAGAGCATGCAGAAAACGCACAGCATCATCACAAGCAAACAACCCAGGGACGTTCGATTCATGGGGTTTCTCTCCTGATTCAGACCGCGACAACGTTCGCACGGCTCCGCGCGAGCAAGCATTGAGCCGAGAGGTTCGGATTAACGATCTGTCTTGATGATTTTGGCAGGTCGCGCACCCTGTACGCGCCATGCCAAGTCTCCACGATTTCTTCCGGCGACGTCAATAGAAAATCTAAAGAATTCCCAATCGTAAACGTTAACGTGATTCTAGCCACTACGAGTACAATCGCCTTGCCGGACTCTCTGAGCGCTCCCGGAGTTCCGCCTGCTTTCCAAAATTTCTCAATGATGAGCCATTCTTTCATGAAAAAAAATTTCAATCCGCTGCGATTTCTTCTGACGTTGGCTACCTCCGCAATTCCCCTCGTCGCGCTTTACGCCTCCGACCTTCAACTCAGCGCCCTTGACACGCTCGAATCCCACGGCCTGAGCGTCTTCCTCTTTCACAGCAACTATCACAGTGTCTTTGGCGATCAGAAGATGAGCGGCCTCGAGATTATCTTTCACGATCAGCGCATCGCCACGAATGGTGACGTGAGGCTCTCTCCGACACCCGCGCAGTGGGATGCGATTCCACAATTCAAAGCGCGCAAGCGAGGCCCCCTCCCGAACGGGATTTCCGCCGAGTGTGTGTACCCGGATCGCGGGCTCAGTTATCACATCGACGTCGCCCCCGAAGAGAGCGGCTTCCGTATTGCTGTCCAGCTCGATCAGCCCCTTCCCTCCGGTCTGATCGGCAAAGCCGGTTTCAATCTGGAATTTCTCCCTTCGGCATACTTCGGCAAAGGCTATCTCGTCGACGACAACGCCGCGCTGTTCCCTCGCCACCCGGACGGCCCCATGATTCGTGAACCCAACGCGGAGGCGGAGCCCGCTGCCCTCGCCTCTGGTCGCCAAATCACCCTTTCTCCCGGGGATCCCCGCACTCGAGTCACGATTACGTCTCAAACCGGCTCACTTCAGCTCTTCGACGGACGCAATCTTGCACAGAACGGTTGGTATGTCGTTCGCACACTGATTCCCGCCAACTCGACTAAAGATGTTGTCGTCTGGCACATCCGCGCCGATGTGATTCCCGGCTGGACCCGTCCGCCCGTCGTCGGCTACAACCAGGTCGGATACACTCCCGAACGCGGCAAGGTTGCTGTTATCGAACTGGATCCTCTCTTGGACGCGCCCAAGACCGCTCGCGTCCTCCGTGTCACCCCTGAAGGCGAATACCGCGAGGTCTTTCATGGCGAAATTCGTCCCTGGGGCAAATGGATGCGCTATCAGTACGGGCACTTCGATTTTTCCGCAGTCCGCGAACCCGGAATCTACTTCATCGAGTATGCCGGCCGTAATCACGGGCCTTTCCGCGTCGGTCCCGGCGTCTACGACAAGATTTGGCGGCCGTCCCTTGATATTTACCTGGCGGAACAGATGGACCATGTCAAAGTCCGCGAGGCTTACCGCATCTGGCACGGCATCTCGCACCTCGACGACGCCCGGCAGGCTCCAGTCAACTACACGCACTTCGACGGTTATTCGATGGGCCCTACCACGGACTCTCGCTTTTCTCCGGGTGAGCACATTCCCGGATTGAATGTGGGTGGCTGGTTTGACGCCGGCGATTTCGACTTGCGCACGCAAACGCAGACACGTGTCATTACAGACCTTGTGCTCGCCAAAGAACTCTTTGGCGTCGAAGGTGACGACACGGCGATTGACGAGAGCGCACGCTATGTCCAGCTTCACCGGCCCGACGGATCTCCGGATGTGTTGCAGCAGGTTCGACACGGCGTGCTTTTCCTGCTCGCGCAGCAGAAGGTTTTTGGCCATGCGATACCCGGCATCGTCGAACCCACTCTCGAGCAATACACTCATCTTGGCGATGCCGCCTCGAAGACCGATGGCAAAATTTATAATTCCAAATTTGGCCCTCTCGAATCGGACGGGTTTTATTCCGGTATCGCCGATGACCGCTGGGCCTTCACAACCCATATCACCGCGCTGAACTATGACGCTGCTTCTGCCCTTGCGGCAGCCAGCCGCGTCCTCCGCGGCTTCGACGATCCGCTCGCAGAGGAATGCCTGGCCAATGCCAAGCGCATTTGGGAAGAGGAGCACAAGGCTGCGCCTGCCGAGTTCCATTCCTTCAACACCACGGGCGGTGAACTTCCTGAGGAGGAAACCAAAGCGGCTATCGAATTGCTCCTCGCGAGCAACGGCGCTGAGCCGTACCGCAAGCGTCTTCAGGAACTCACGCCAACCATTAGCGATCGCTTTTCCCGTCTCGGCTGGACCGCTGTGCGGGCGATCCCGCTGATGGATGCCTCCTACAAAGACAGTCTCGCTACTGCTCTTCGCGCATACAAGCCCAGGCTCGATGAATCTCTCTCCAAAAATCCCTATGGCGTCCCAATCGCTCTCGGCCAGTGGGGAGGCTCCGGCCAGGTCGCCGCGCTCGCGTTCCACATGTACTGTCTTCGCTCAGCTTTTCCGGGTATCGTGGGTTCCGAATACTCTTTTCGCGCCCTCGACTACGTCTTGGGCGTACATCCCGTCTCTAACGTATCCTTGGTTTCGGCGGTGGGTGCGCAGTCCAAGCTGACCGCCTACGGCAACAATCGCGCCGACTACACGTTCATCCCGGGAGGGATGGTGCCGGGAGTCACGGTCATCGCTCCAGACTTCCCCGAGTTGACCGATTCCTGGCCATTCTTCTGGTACGAAAATGAGTACGTTCTCGACGCGGCAACCGCTTTTATCCTGGCGGCGAACTCCGCTCACGCATTGACAAAATAGAGCAGCGCTTACTGCGGCTTGTTTGGCTTCATCCAATCTTCCACGTTCGGCAGGGGTTGTTGGTCCTGCACTCGCTTCGCCGCAAGCGGGTCGTATTTCTGCCTTTGCTCGTCATTCAGAATCGCCCGGATCCGCTCTGTGGTCTGCACCTGCAACGTGTGAAACTGATCGATGCGATCGCTCCCAGTCAAGCCGGGATTCTGACGGATCGACAGCAGTCGCTGCTGGCGCTGCTCCAGGATTGCTTTCACCTGCACTTGCTGGGACTCTGTCAGTTCCAACGCCTTCGCCAGCCGCTTCACTCGCTCATCCAGAACCATTGCGCTACTTTTGGCGCTCTGAGGATGCGCCGCCTGTGGCTTGTCGGTCGACGGCGCGTTTTGCGTGAGCGCCGGCCAAGCCAGCAGCAGCGCGAGCAACCCGGCACAGCAAATTCGTCTCAAGACACACCCGGTTTTCATAATGGCTCTCGTCTGCGCATGAAGTCCCTACTGAACGACCAGCCCCTCGGCACGAAATTGTCCGATCACCACGTCAACGTGGTGGCCCGGTTTCACATATCGGCCCTTGTTCGAGAATGCCATCCAGTACGTTTTTCCTTCCACCGGATTCCCACTTTGCCGCAGTTGCCCGACCTTTTCCATTGTCGGTACCACCAGCTTCACACCGGCTCGAGGATCGATGAGGAAAGGCTCAGCCGTCTTGGCACCCAGCAGCTTGGCTTTCTCGGGGTTCAGTACTCGATAGGTGAACTTGATTAGCTCCCCCGACTCCACGGCCTTCACGATCAGCGAATCCACTCCCCACACCGATGAGTAGTATTCATTGGCTCGAGCCGGAAGCTGTGTTGACTTGAATCGCGTGGCCGGTGCAGGCGCTGCCGGCTGTGCCGGCGTTTCAGTTGCCCCTGGCTTCGCCGACTGGCTCGCCATTCCCGGAACGAAAATGCTGCCGGCGAGAATTCCCGCCAGCAGCATCGAGTAGATCTTCGATCTCCGATGAACCATGCTTCCCACCTCTCGGATTTTGCGAGGGCAGGCCCGGTGCTCAGCGCCAGGCCCGCCTCCTCGCGACCTCTCTATGGATTGGCGTGCCCGACCAGGTTCACCACTTGCGGGCTACCCGCTCCGTTGTCCGTGAACGTCAGCGTTCCCTGGCGATCCACACCCACTGCCGCATTCACGTTCGTGAATCGTACAGTGACAGTGCAGGTCTGACCTGGGTTCAGCGTTTGACCGGTGCAATTATCTCCGGTACCAAGCAGGTTGATGGTGAAACCCCAACCGTTGGCCCCGGGCGATGCGATCGCCACGTTCGTCACGGTTACGCTTGGCCCTCCGGCTGCCGACGTGTTCCGGAACGTAACTGCGCCCGTTCCAGTGCCGGCGTTCCCGATCGGTGTCGCTACCGTGATGGTCAGCGGATTCGGCGTTGCAGTTACGCTGGCTGGCGCAACTCCCGAGCCACTCAGTTGTACCGGCGATCCCGTCACGGCGACGTTTGCGCCGATCGTCAGTGTCCCCGTGGCCGCGCCTGTCGCGGCCGGTGTGAACACCACGTTGATTGTGCAGTTCGCCCCGGCGTTCAGGGTCGCGCCACACGTCCCGCCTGCGTTTCCGCTGGGTCGAGAGAATACGCCGTTGGAGAACGTCAACGCGATGCCGGTTGCCTGCGCACTGCCTGTGTTCTGCAGGGTCAATTGCCGCGACGCGCTCGCTGAACCGACGACTTGATTGCCGAAGGCCAACGGGCCGCCCGTTACGCTCAGCACCGCCACCTGCGGGCCAGCGTATTCGATTGCGCCGATGTCCACCGCGCCGTTCGTCTTGCGCAACGTCCCGAAGTAATCGTCCTGCGGTGCCGCAGTGTAGCTGATCGACGAATTGGACGATGTAACGTAGCTGATTGCCGGGGAACCCGCGCTTGGCGCAAAGTCACCTAGCACTCGCGGCGTCGTACCCGCCGTTGGGTTCGGTTCGATCAGCGACAACGGACCCCAGGTGATGTTGATCCAGTTGTTGCCTTCGTCCACCGTCGCGCCTGCTTGCAAACTGAAGATCGGCACAGGCACGTTGGACTCGTTGGTTCCCGGCGGCACGCCGTACCAGCCACCAGTTGCCAGGTTCTCCGGCGGCACACGCGACCCATTGCAATACAGGCTCACGAGGTTCGGATTTGACCCGGAATTGGACCGGAGGGTCGAAGCCCCGCCGTTGCCTCCACCTGTATAGTCGGCCGCATCCGTCAGAATCGATGCGCGTGGCGTCATCGTGGCGCCCGAGCTGTGGTTCGACGGACCGGTATCTCCGCGGAAGCCGATTTCCCAGTAGGTCACGGCATTGTTGTTGGCGTCCGTGGTCGGGCAAGCACCCGTCGACGTTTGCGCCAGTGCTGGCTGCAATGTGACCACGGCCTGTTGCGCGGTTGGCGTCTGCGCTCCCACTGCGATGTGGAACGAGCGGTTCCGCCAGATCACGTCATTGTACAGGGCCGGGATCGATACTCTCCGGCAGGCGCCGTTCACCACTCCATTGTTCGGATTGCCTGTGCTCAGCGGATGTCCCGGTGGGCACGTCACTGTTCCAGGCAACGCCGCCAGGAACTCGGCGCTGTGTCCACCGCTCGATACACCGGCGGGTTGCGGACTCGATGTTGTGCCGCAATTCGAAGTGCACGGTGCTGGGTGCGGCGAACTCGCCAGCGGTCCGAAGAATGCGCCAAACAGCACGCCCGAGGACGCCGTTGAATCGTTCGACACGATCGTGTTGTTGACCAGGTTCACGGCCAGCGAATCCTGCAGGGACACGCCCGCTCCGTCCCATCCCGCGACGTTATTCGCGATGATGTTGTTCGTCACGTTCACCGAGTACCAACGTTCCGGGTTCCGCGGGAACGTGCCGACTTCGGTGCCGTTCGCGCCTTGGAACCGCAAACCACCGCCGGCGCCCGCATCAGCCGCGTTCCCCAAAATCAGGTTCGCGTTGATCACGAGGTTTCGGCCGATGCCGTCGCCTACCGTGCCGAAGCTCAACGCGCAGTCTGCGTCTGGCTCGCCGGGGCACGTCGGATCCGTGTCCGGAGCGCTCATGACCAGCAAACCGCCGCCGTTTGTCGGCGTTGTCGGGTTGGTGCTCTCGTTAAAGATGATGGTGTTGTGCTGGATGCTGCCATCCCACACGAAACCAAGCTGCGAAACGCCCGCGCCGTCGCCGGTGCTCAGGTTGCCGCAAACCCAGTTGTAGTTGAACGTGTAGTTGTCTGCGCCCGTGCAGAACGCCACGCCGCCTGCCCCCGAGGGAGTCGCCGAGAACAGCTCGTCGCCCTCCGAGGAGTTCGTCGTGATCGAGTTGTGGTGAATACTCACAAATCGATCGAAGCAGTAAGGGAGTTGCGTGTTCGCGGGTACGCCGAAGTTCACGCACGACCCAGGATCCGCGTTCACCGCGCCCTGAAGGTACGCGTCCGGATGTTCGCCCTGACCGACTGAAATGCCGCCCGCCAGTGTGCCCTGGTTGTTCGTAATTCGGTTGTTGGAGATCTCCAGGTTGTGCGACCACCCGTGCACGTAGACGCCGCCGCCACCCTGCGAGCTGTTCGTAACGGTCAAGCCGTCAATTCGCGAGGGGTTGCACGAGAAGTTGCTCGGGAACGGATTCGGCGTTTCGTTGCAGCGCGCGCTCGCCGGTCCGGGGATGTCCTGCAGCAGCAGGGTTCCCGCCGGGAATGTGTCGGCCGCGAACGGATTGGATCCATTCGGGAATGCGACGCCCTTCGAGAGCACCGTGATTGCCGCTCCCTCGTATGCGCCCATCAGTGTCGGCTCCTGCAACTGTTCGGCAAGGTTGCCGTTTAGCGTGGCGTCCCAGCCGACGGTCGCTTCCAGAGGAAGCCGGTCGACCTGTGGATTCGACTTTGTTGCCCGGAAGTAGTTCCATCCGCTTCCGCAGCTTGCGTTCCAATCCGCGGGAACTCCGTTCTCCGACAGCCCGAACAGGCATACCACGCGCTTCCTCCAGTCGTTCAACTTGCCTGATGGGTGAGCGTTGGCATCTATTGTGGACGAAGCCGCGCCGACACCTTGTAGTCGGACCGGCTTCCACATCAGCAGGACTTCGCTATAGGTTCCCGGACCCACGATGATCAGATCGCCTGGCGCTGACGCGTCGATCGCGGCTTGAATCGACTGACCTGCCGCCACTCGCGTCGGTGCCTTGCCTCCGATCGTGATGGTGATCGAGTCAATGGACTTCTTGCCGTTGTCGGCTGTGATCACCAGCTGACCGCAACGGGCAGTACCCGCTCCATTGCGGTACTGCACCTGTTGCTGCAGCGAACAGAGCGGAGCTGACGGTGCTGTCACCACGATCTGCGTGTCGGACCAGCTCTGAATCGTTGCCGCCACTCCACCGATCGTCACACTGCCGGTTCCCTGCGTTGCCCCGAAACCATAGTGCCGTGTGATGGTCTTCTGGTTCCACGGACCGGTTCTGGCGTTCGGTCCAGAGTACGCATAGTTGTTCACCTGCTGGTCGCCGAGCGCCGAGATCGTGATGGTACTCCCCACGGCTGACACCCACGGCCCAATGCCGTCGCCGTCGACCTCGCTCACTGCCGGTGTGGCGTCTGGATAGGCGCAGTCCGGATGGTTGTAACCTTCGGCGAACGCTGTCGTCGGGATTACCGGTGTATCAAAGTACCCGGTCTGGCCTGGCATGAACGGCAACTCGTAGCAGAACTGGCTATAGCTCGCCTGGTACAACGGATCTGCCGCCGTACCGTTCCCACGGTCGTTCATGCATAGCACCATCATGTTCGGGATGTATCCGCTAGGATCGGGCGGATTCACCGAGAATGACGAGAAGTTCAGGCCGTTGTAGATTCCGTGCTGGTCCGAATACACGCGGGAAATCTCGTTCCCGTTGTAGTCTTTAACCGACACGGGCAAGTTTGCCGGCGAGAATTTCTCGCCGAAATGTGGCGAGAACGGATCGAACTCAGAACTGAAGTCGTCCGTGATGATTCCCGTATAGTGCCCGGCGACGTGCACCGAAGTGAACACGTAGAACTTCGCCAGCACCGACATCTGGTCTTCCAGGATGACTTCCTTTCGATCGCACAACGTACGCGTAGCTCCTGCGAATGGCGCGTTCTGCCCGGAGCCTGGGAACAGGCTCATGAAATCCGGCACGATTCGCGAAGCGCCCACGCAAGGCCAGAAGGTCTCCACGCTTCCGGTGTCCCCTTCATGCCTCGGTTGCGCGCCCTGGTCGACTGTCGGCATCAACGGGTTGTTATAGTTGTAGGAACTGGCTACAGATGCCTGGTCCGGCATGATGAAGATGTTTCCGAAGCCCGCAAATTGCGACGTCACCGGCGCTTCATACGCATCGCCCAACAGGATGTTCTTGTCTTCTTCTTTCACTAACTCATATCCTGGCGGCACGATCATTTCGACAACGTACCGGCCCGTGGCTTTCGTTACGCCGTCCGACAGCAACTGGCCGGCGGAGGGCAACATTGGATTGCCGTCGGGACCTAGCACGCAAATTGTGCAATTCGTCCCAGCCATCGAGGCGACCCGGCCATTCACACCGCCCGTGCCTGTCGGGGCACCGGTTTGTGGATTGCGGCCGATGACGCTCGGGAACTGGTACATGCCGTCGTAGGGAGCCGGTTGCAATTGCGCCCAGTTGTGCATGCCGTCATAGCACTTGTATTGGCCGTTGGCAGGCAGCGCAGTATGGTTCGGATCCAAATACATCGGCTGGTCCTGCAGCGTATACATGAATGGATCCGTCGGATCCTGGCCCGGGCAGTTCATATTGGGAACGCCGTCGGACCGCAATCCCTGGGCCCAATCGTCCCAGCTGGTCGTCTGTGTCGTGTCCACCAGCGTCAGAGCTCGGCTGCCGTCCGGCGCTTTGCCCACCTGATAGAGATTGATCGTAACGTGAGGCACCAGCGGTTCCCAGCTCAGTTGCAGGAGCAACGCTGGATCATCGAACGGACGGGTCGAGGCATATACCACGTGCCCGTGGATGCCTCCGTTTTCGCCCACCGTAAAGGGCTTCTTACCAAATTCCAGGAACTGGTTCTGGCCTGCGAATCCTTGCCAGCCGTAGCTCGTCACCCATGGAGGATCAATGCGGCCTGTGGAACCGCCGCCGTTATCCCCTGGTGCGCAGTCCGCATCCGCGCAATACCGCGAACCCGGGAAGTGCAGCGCATCCGGCAGTGGGTAGTCCTCATGCGTCCGCGCCATGTGCTCATAGGTGCCCGACGTCCCGCAATCAGGATAGCCCGCCGTATTGCACACGGGCGAACCATCGACCGGTCCACCGGCATCGTTCACTACGTGCGTATACGTGTTCTTATAACGAGTGGAATCCGTCTCCAGCACGTACCAGTTGAAGATCGGGAAGATTTCGTTGAATCCCGCGTACCCGTTCAAATCTGTGCTGTTGAAGTTGGAATAGCTTCCGTCTCGATAACGGATGTTCGTTGGCACCAGCGCAAGTCCTGGCTCGTTATCCTGCGATACGCCGTCTCCGTTCTCGTCAAAGAACGTCCTGGTGTACAGGTTCTGTTTCCAGGCATGGACCGCCACTTCGCCCATTTCGACGTTGCCGCTAACGTGTACTGGCGTAGAGATGCCGTCCACGATCTGATCGTTCCACTGATCGAAGATCGTCAGGCGCCAATCGCCAGCCGGAATTCCGTTTAGCGTGAAGCGACCGTTCTCATCGCACTTGGTAAACGCGATATCCGCGCCATCCGGGCTTCCCAGGCTGGCGTAGCACAGCGTGTAGCCAAACGTATCGCGGTTGCCGCTGCTGTACAGCCGTTCGTCCGACGGACGGCTCATGTGGACTCCCGTGACCAACCCCGTCACGCTGTTGGTGCAGCCTGCTCCGGGCGCCGCGCACAGCGCTTTGCCGGCCGCGTTGATGATCGCCGGATTCGCAAATCCGATGGACACGTGGTAACCGGCTGGACCGAACTCCTGGAAATAGCTTGGCTCGTCGGCCTTCAGGAACGCTTCATGGTCCTTGCCGCCATCCAGCGTGTTTGTCTGCAACCACTCTTCGCCCCGGGCGATGCGGTCGGCGGCGGGTGTGGCCACCACTCCGTATCTGCCTGGAGGCATATTGGCCACAACGGCCTGGCCCGCCAGCGGCGAAAGCGTAATGCCGTCGGCTTCGTACTTCGGGCAAACGGGAATCATTCCCGTGATACCCGCTGGGCTTGGGGTTCCGTCGAAACCTACACGAGAAATCGCTGAGATCGGACACGCGTCTTTTCCGGTAACCGGATCGATGGTTCCTGCCAGCGCGTTTGATAGCGGTTGGTTGAACTCGTCATACGTCATTTGACCGGCCGAATCGCCCGTGCCACCGACCAGGTCGTTGATCGTAATGTTGAAGCCGCCCAGACCAGGCTCGTTCGGCGAAATCGTGTCGATACCCCCTCCCGCGTCATGTTCGCCATTCAACGGATGGTCATCCTCAAACACGAATACCGACAATTTGGCCGGTGGCGCTCCCTGAGGGTTCACGATCACGCCCACAGGCTGCCACGTGCCGTTGCTGTAAACGATCTGCGCGCCGCCCATCTTGTGGCTCGCAGGCAAGTCTTCGCCCGCAGCGTCGACGCCAATCGCATCACCCGGCATGACGGAGATGTAGTAGCGTTTGGTGGAATCTAACGCCACCGAACTCGGCAGGGAAGTCGTCTTTGATGTTCCTGGCCTGCACTGCCCGTTGCCCTGATCGCACACCGAATCTGCGCCTAATACCTTCTGCCCGGACTCGCAAGACAGTGGGCCTGTGCACCCTGTCGCTACGATCGGCATGTAGCTGGTGTGGAAGTTCGTCCCGAAGATCCCCGCCGCTGTTGCGGCATTCGTCTGGGAGTTCGGGTCGATATAGAACGTCCGGTCTTCTTCGATGATCCACCGGTAATCCTGCGGATCGAGCGCTTCATGGGAAACGCCGTCGATCAATGTCACTTGCAGGTTGCTTGGAGTCGGGAAAACGATCGTCGCTGTTGCGGAACCCGAACTAACGGTCCCCTGAGAGTTTTTCGCTTTGTATGTGAACGTGTACGTTCCGGGGGCAGCCGTCGCCAGGAACGAACCGTTCGCGTTCACATTGACGGCCAGTCCGGCCGCCGCTACGATGCTGGTGGTATCCACCGTCAACGGATAACCCGCAGCATCCGTATCATTGGCCAGAACTCCCGGTTCCTTGATCTCGATCTTGGAGAATGTTGTGCTGTACGAATCGGGCAGAACCGTGATGCCGCCAGCCGCTTCGATTGGCGCCGCCCCCAGGGTTACCGTCGCGCAGGCTTGCCCGCTTGCCGCGGTCGTTCCGCAATACTGGAACGAGCCGGTCCCCGCCGTCGCAACGAACGTGAAGGTACCGTTCGTATAGAGGGTTAGCGTTCCGCCGGCTACCGGCCCCACCACGTGTACCGACGTTATGTTCACGTCGTTCGCCATAACGCCTTGCGCAGGATCCAGCACACTCAGCGTTTGCCCGGCAATCAGGGAGTTGTACGTATCCGGATTCGCCGTCGCAGCGCCCAGAGCCGCCGCGGCCGGGGGTGCAGACCCATTCGAACCGATGTATGCCAGCATACCCGCGTCGCGCACAGTGGAATTTGCAGAAAGGCTCAATTGCCGGTCGAAAATCGCCAGCGCCGATCCGCCCGCTGGCACATTAATCATTACGTCGTAGGTCTTGCCGGCAGCCATGAACACGTCGTTCTGAATTCGCCTTGTTCCTGGGAGCGGGTTTCCATCTTCTGCTACCAGGCCCATGCCCGGAACTGCAGGCGTCCCCGTCTGGGCTCCCACGATCGAAGGCACGTGCATCTTCAAGCCCGCGTTGACCAGGCGCACCAATAGCGTGCCACTTACTGGCGTGGTGGAATTCCCGGTCGGTGCCATCGGGAAAAGAGAATTTGTCGCATTCGACTTATCAAACGCTACGCCATTGATCATGTAAAACAACGGTGCATAGTTCACCGCAGGGGGATAGCAAGTGTGATAGTTCGCCGATGCCGGGTTCCCGCACTGATCCTTCTGCCCCGACCAAACGGCAGTTTCACTGAATCCCGCTGTGTTCACCGCAGCCGTGACCTGCGTGTTCTGCACCGGGTCGATTTCACTGAGCAGCAAGGGCACTTCCGCGTTGTAGTTCACCAACGGCGTTGAGTAAGCCTTACCAGCCACAGCACCTTGCGGCGCTGTCGTCACCACCAGGATTCCGTACAGGCCCATAGGCCCCTGAATAGACGGGTGTGTGCCCGACTCGATCAGATATGTGCCTTCCCGCAGACCTGGCCACACCAATTGTCTCGAAGTTCCCGTTGCCACTGCGTTTGCGAACGACTGCACGCGTGGCCCTTGTACGGGCGGCGTATTTGTCGCGTCCGTGCTTCCGACCGGCCAAGTGAGATTCTGATCCGGGTGTGCCGGGCTTGCCGTCGAAGTCGCCGACGTTCCTTCGCCCGTCGCTAATTGTCCGGCGATGAAGATCGACGTCTCCGGTACGCGCGCCGGCAGACTGTTCGTCAAGTTGATCGTCAGAGTGCCCGGCGGCACCACGATCAATACCGGTGACCAGTTCCCAGCCGCGTTCGGATTCAGGGCCGAGCAGCTCGCCCCGGTCGTCGTGCCGCAGGTGTAGCCCCACATCGGAATCTGCGAGCCGTCCGGTAACACCGCATACTTGGGCTCGGCCGTCAGGTTCACCGACTGCGCGCGGGCTCCCGTTGCACCAAGGAGGAGAACTATCGCCGCCAAAACCGCTGTCTTCACAATTTGGAAATAATTGGATCGCATCGTTCCTCTCCTCGCTTAGTTCGTCTCGTCGATTGGAAATTCCCGGGAGTCGACGAGCATCATCATCATCATTCCGCCGGGGAAAATATTGTTGGTAGTGATCTCGCGCTCATTGTGCGAGTGCCACATAAACGCAAAACCCGCTTCATCCGTCGGGGAGTTAGCTACCGTGCCCGATGGCGGTGTCGAACCCGTTGACCCCACCGCCCGCACCGTCGCGTTTCCTCCCAAGTACGGGCTGCCTCCATACCAGGCGCCGTTCGCCAAAATGTTCGGATCGGGCAAGGTCGCCGGACCTCCAGAGGCAACATCTCCGTTCGGTGACTTTTGGAGCGGCTTGTTATGGTCTTGGCACCATTCGAAATAGTTGATCGCCGTTGGAGCGCCGGTGTTATAGCCGTTTGCATCCGGCGTGCACGTGAGTTTCGCAGACGGATCTGAAGAAGTCGGATTGTGTCCGTACGCGTCCCAGTTCAGGCCCCTTCCGGTCCAGTAATAGATCCCGTCCATCGCCTGGCCCGGTGTTGTTGTCGTTGTGAAAAGGGCCGGACCTGCCAGGTTATTTGCCGGGTCAGTCTGGCTCAGGATCAGATTTCCGTCGCGCGCCAGGATACGCACATGGTTCCCGTGCTCGTGGAACGGATGCTGCCATTTGCCTTGCCCCACGATCCGTAACAGAACCAATTCACCGGGATGTAAATGTGGATTCCCGTTGTACGGCTGGTGTGGATACTCGTGGGCGTAGTTGGGGTCCATCAGGTCCGGCATCGACCGCCCGTTCACCATGAAGTACGCCGGAATGTATGGCTCCATTGCCACCGCCAGGCTGCACCCGGCCGTCCCAACCGTGCATCCCGATCGGGCCACCACCTGCTCTTCCGCCTCACGATGAACCCGCGGATCCATCTCGGAGAACTGGAACAGATATTCGCGGTCGTAGCAGGCGCCTGGATGGTTGTACGCAGCCGCAGCCAACCGGTAATCGCTCTCACCCCATGTTGACCGGGCCGTCGCGTTTGAAGCATGTACTCCCGTCGTGCACGCCGCCGGTATCGATGACGGAATCACCACAATTACGCCGTACAAGCCCATCTCTACCTGCAGATCGCTCTGTGTTCCGCTGTAGTAGGACCGCGTACCCGGCGTCGTTGCCGTGAACGTATACGTCACAGTTCCTCCGGGCGCTGCCTCTTGCGTCAGCAATCCCGCGACGCCGCCCGATGTCGTCACATTGAAACCCGGGAACAAAATCGAGGTGTTGCCTGCCGCCGCCGGAAGATTGTTGGTCAACGTGACCGTAACGCTCTGGCCCTGCGTCACGATGAGCGTTGGCCCTGGCACTTGCATCGCATTGCAGAACGACGTCGTGATCTGCGATGGCGCATATCCGCTCGGTGCTCCGCTGCATCCGTATCCCCACGAGTAGACCAGCGCCCCGTCCGGCTGGCTCAGAAATGCCGGCTCTGCCACCAGATTGAAACTTGGCCCAGTGATTCCGGGCGTCGCCGACTGGGCCGCCGCCGCCATCCATGTCACCAGCGCCAGCGTTGCCAACAGCATTTTGCTTATCGCGTTCTTCATGTTCGTCGCCCTCATCGCCTTCTCCTACTTGATCCGAATCTCGGTCATCAGTCCGCCGAAGTTCTCCGCATCGTTCGACAGGTGATCCAGGTTTGGTGTGTAAAGGTAGTAGGTCCCAGCTGGAATGCCCGCGCTGTCGAGGATCACATCGATCGACTCGCCTCCGGCAAGCGTGATGGAATTCGTCGTGTAATACAGGTTGTTGCCCGCCTGGTCCCGCAGCAGCTTTGCGTTAATCCCGATTACCCTCATCGGAATGCCTTGCGACGCCAACGTCTGGTACTCGGTCACATCCAGATCGGAAATCCGCAGTAACGCCTTTCCTCCCGCGGGGATTTCAATGATCGTCGGCAGCGGTTGCGAGAAGTGATTCGAGCCGTCCGTCGTCTGCGTCTTCAGCGGCCCCGGCGTGACCGTGTCCGGATAGCTCCGCCCGTTCAGCAGGAAATACTTGTCCTTCATGTCTGTCATGTTTTCCGGGTTAAACGTCATGCCAACAAAGTGGAAGTTGGGGTCGAACCCGTGAATCTGGATCGGATACTCCACGTCATATTGCGTCGAACCATCGCCGTCGTTATACGCATACTTGAGGTTGCCCGCGTTGCTGGCATTGGTCACCACTACCGGCAGCGGGTTCGTGCACAAAATGTCGCTCCGGTCACACCTCGTCCGTGCATCCGCCTGTTGTGCCTGCAGCCCTTGGTACAGCAGTCCCGTGTAGCGGTTCTGCCGCGGCCGAACGTAGATTTGTCCGACCATGCCCATTTGCAGGTGCTCGGGCGGCGTAATGTGGCAGTGCCAGAAATACGTTCCGGCATCTGGCGCAAGGTAGTAATACGTGAAGCTGCCACCGATGTTGATCGCCACCGATGCGTCCGGCACACCGTCGTAGAACGCGGAGGCGTTGGGATACCCGTGGAAGTGCACCGTATGCTGTTCGAACAGATCCGGACGCATCACCTGGCCGACGTTGGTCAGCGTCAAAAAGAACTCGTCGTCCTCATCCAGCGCCATCAAAGGTGCGGGAAGGTTCCCGTTCAATACCGCCACGTCCATGATCGTCCGCGTGTCGACATGACCCGTAATCAAGCTCGTGTTGCCACTGCCGTTGCCCGCATCGATGTCTCCCGTCAAACCCACTGCGCCGTTGAACCCGAACGTTCCTCCGTTGCCGATCGTCGTTGCCGGGTCTCCCGGTAGCAACGTTCCGCCATATAGAGTGTTAAATCCCGCTGGGAACTGTGTCCCCGGTTGGCCGTTCGCGATGTCCGCCAAGCCCGACAGTGGACCGAACGCAAACAAATACGTTTGCGATCCGTCGCCCATCGTGGCAAATCCGTCTCCGCCCGAGATTTGCTGGCACTTGATTGCGCCGTTCACGTTCGCGCCGGGCACCAAATAGCCCGCCGAGCCCGTGGTGAAGGTCGTCGGCCCACTGTAAGCAGGCTCGCTGTTGTTGTTTGCTGCCGTCGGGTGCGTGATCGTGCTCGTTGGGCACTGCACCAGGAACGATTGAGCAGCCGCGGGCAACGTCGCAACGCAGAACATCACCAGCAGCCTGCCTGTAGCTCCCCACTTCTTGTTTCCCATATCCCCTCCTTCTTCTTTCGCCGCCGCCAGCGGCGACAATCTCGCTCTTCCCTCTCCACCAATCTCGACAGCTGTGCCGCGCCCGCGCACACTTCTAGTGCACGAACTGGCGAGCACTCTCGCCTTCGCTCCCTGCTCGATCGGTGCCTCCACCGACTTACGTTTTGATCCAGCCAGCCGACTTCTTTGGGGACAGGTGGGCTGCGCTTGCGATCCCGGCGAACTCTCGCTAGGTCACATGCACAAACCTGAAAGACCGGGAGTATCGTGAATCTCGATGCACTTCCTGCGGATGCGCAAAAGACCCTGACTTTCCAGGCCGCTCAGCGTTCGATTCACCGTGAACGTGTCCATCGCCGTCATTTGCGCCAGAGCTTCCTGCGGAATGTTGATCTCGACGTGTCCGTCTACCTTGTTTCCCATCTGGTCCGACAGCCGCATCAGTTCGGACGCAACCCGGTTCGACGCGAGTTCCGTCGCAATTCGCCGGATCCGTCCTTCCATCTCGCTGATACGCTGGCCTAGAATATTGTTCACGTTCTTTTGCAAGAGCGGGTAACGCACCAGCGCGGACTCGAATACTTCCGTCGGCCAAACGAATGCGTCGCAATCATGCAACGCCCGTGCGGTCGAACTGTGCACGCTTCCTGCGGTGTAGCCCATTTCGCCGACCAACTGCCCGCGCGCGGCGATCCGCAGTACCACTTCTTCACCGCTCCGTGTCAGCTGCGTGACCTTGGCACAACCCTCCACGAGGAAATGAACCTCGCTAATCGGGTCGTCGATCACAAAAACCAACTGGCGCGATGCGTACCGCCTCGCTCGCGCGCTTCCGAGGATCGCGTCGCGCATGCCTTTCGGCAGGCCCGTAAATAGTTCCGAACTTTCCAGCACGTCAGGCTTTTGTTCCGTCATTCGCCACTCCAGACTTCGAAAGCACGGCACAGTACCGCTTAGAGTGGTCCGAGATTATCGGCTGTGAGGTGGGCAGTATTTGCTACAGAGCAAAACAACTGCGGCGCGCGCGACAATTCACAACTAGTTTGCAAGGAACCGTACATGCAAAGATACTTTGCATTGTTTTCGATCGGCTCGAATTGCGCCTTTGCTTCATTCAATAAAGCAGGCTATCACGCCTGTTCCGGACTGCTTTTTCCCTGTGAATCTGCTTATTCGCTGGACCCCTGGAATTTGTAGCCTACGTTCGGCACCGTCACAATAAGCTGTGGACGCGACGGTTCTTCTTCCAGTTTCCGCCGCAAGCTTCCGACGTGCGTATCGACGGTTCGTGTGAACGCACCGGTGTCGTACCCCCAGATCGAACGCAGCAATTCTGCCCTCGGTACTGCCGTCTGGCTTCGCTCCATCAGGTAACACAACAACTGCAACTCTCGCCTCGTCAGTTCCACGGGCTTTCCGTCCTTCGTCACTTCGCCGCGCGGCACGTTCACCTGAATCGAGCCAAACTGGTAAACTCCCTGGCCACTCCGGACCGGCACTCGCCGCAGCAGGGCCTGGACACGCGCCACCAACTCTGCCGATTCGAAGGGCTTGGTCACGTAATCGTCCGCCCCCAGATTCAGTCCTACCACCTTATCAACCAGTTGATCGCGCACGGTGAGCATCAGGATTGGCGTGGCCATGCCCTGTTGCCGTACGTCTCGGCATACGTCGAATCCGTTGCGGACGGGCAGCATGACGTCAAGCACAATCAGATCAAACGGCAGGGTCGTCGCCTTCCGGAAAGCCTCTTCCCCGTCTGCCGCGATATCCAGTATGTAGCCCTCTGCCCGAAGCCGGGTTTCCAGGGCACTTCGCAAAGCCGTATCGTCTTCCACCAACAATATGTGTTCGTTCATTTCCGCACATCCGCTTTCTTCGCGTTCTGATCGGTAGCTGCCGGCCCTGCTACTGCCGGCAGGTGCAGCGTGAACGTGCTTCCCGCTCCCACTTTGCTTGTCACCGACAATTTCCCTCCCATCGCTTCCGCGATTCGGGTAGCCACGGTCAGCCCCAGACCTGTTCCGTGAATCTGCGCCCTTACCACCTTGGGACTACGATAGAACGGTTCGAAGATATGTCGCAAATCGGCGCCCTCGATCCCCGGACCGTCATCGGTTACGCTGATCTGCACTTCTTTCCCTCCCTTCTTCCCTTCCTGCAAAGATGCATTCACCAGCACCTGCCCATTCTTTCCACTGTATTTGATGGCGTTTCCAACTAGGTTCTGCACACACTGCGCCAGTCCCGTCCGGTCGCCTACCACGCACGGCAAGCCTGTCTCTGCCTCATATCGCACGTTACACTCGCCCTGCTCCGCGACAATCGCCATATTCTGCTGCACTTGTTGCAACAAGTCTCGGACCTCCAACGGGCGTAGTGTGAAGCGCTCCACATCACTGCTGCTGGCTGCGAACGACAGGTTCTGCTTGATCAGATCGATCACTTGCCTCGCCTGGCCCGTTACGATCGCACCATGAGCCTCGACATCCTCCTTGGTGTGCAGCAACCCGTCCTTCGCGTTCTGCCCGCTGCAGTAAATCGCCGAAAGTGGCGTCAACAGCTCGTGCGATGTCGACGCCACAAATTCCATCTGTGCCGTCGCCAACTTTTCCGCGCGATGACTCTCAAACACAATGAGCCCGATGTTCGCTGCCAGAAGCACCAATACCACTCCTCCAGTCAGCAGATTCCGTCTCCGTATGCTCCCGGCTATCTCACTTACAGGCTGCGTGCGGTGCTGCAACACCAACACCCACGGTTCATCCGCCGTCCCGTATTGAAAAACTGGAAACCAACCGGGTGCCGCAAAATTCCGCCAGTCCTGCACCTGCAGCGTTCGGCTGTCCTTCAATCTTTGCCAGAACGCGCTGTTCCTCATCGTCGAAACCGGTCCGAAGATATTCATCATCGAATCGAATTCCGCCACATCCTCCAGCTTCAAATGCGGCTCGGATGAATAGATCATTCTCGGGCTCGAATCCGTGTCAACAACCGCAACTTTGTATTCGAGGCCAGGCGGACCTGCGAAGTATCTCTGTGTCAGCTCCGGCAAGATCTGGTTTTGAATCACTCCCAGATCCAGCGCGACCACGAGCCAGTCCACTTTCTTCCGGTCTACCGGGCTCTGTGAGTGAAACGGATCGGTGTGATGAACCACAGGATGCACCAGCGCGGGCACCCGGTCATCCAGCTGCCAGCCTGCCAACGCGTTGGAATGAGGCCTACTGCCGCTATCCGCAGCGGCTCCGCGCGCGCTTTGTTCAACATTCCTGTAGGCCCACGCGTTAAGCGCCGCTTCCACATCGGACGAGCGCTCTTCCAACCGGCCCAGCATTTTCTCCATGTCGGCTGGCAAGCTCACCTGGTCCAGCGTCTTTTCCGTCGGATTCAGTCGCAGCAACCGCGGCTTCTCGGCTCCGCTCGTTTCCCACTCATAAATGTTTTTGACCAATCCCAGCCGAACCGGTGCCTTGCTTTCCGTCGCCGTGCTCGTCTCATCCCGCTTCCATTCCACGTACCGTTGCAGGTAGTCGTTCCAATCGTCATGCTTCCCTGAGTCCGGTCCGACCTGCAACGCGATGCAGATCGTCGACAGCTCGTCATACAAGTCTCGATGCCACTGTGTCATCCGGGTCTGCAGATTTTCTCCGGCGCTTCCTTGCGTAGCCTCGCTTAACTCTTTCGCCCATCGGTACTGCAGCGTCGCCGCAAGCACCCACAACAGCGCGATTCCCGAGACCAGAATGATCTTGAACGCCGGGGGCTTCCCTCCCCGAATTTGTCCCGCGTCTTTCATTTTCGTAATGCATCAACTCCTGGCTCTGCCTTGTTCCTGCGTCCTTCTTGTTTCACCTCTACTTCTGTCCGTAATAAGCGGAACTGCCGTGCTTGCGGAAAAAATGTTTGTGGTGCAGATGCTTGGAGATCGCACGCGCTTGTGGATTTGCCGTGAGCGTATTCAGTGCCATCGTAGCGATCTCTTCAACGATGACCGCATTGTGCGCTGCGTCTGCCGCTGTCGTCCCCCAGCAAAACGGCGCGTGCCCGGCCACTAGTACCCCCGGTGTATGCAGCGGGTCTCGCTTTCCGACGCAACGGACTATAGTCAATCCCGTGTTGCGCTCGTAGTCGTCTCTGATCTCTGCCGACGAGAGCGCCTTCGTGACGGGTATCGGCCCGTGAAAATAGTCCGCGTGAGTCGTTCCGAAACAAGGAATTTCCCTTTGTGCTTGCGCCCAGGAGGTCGCGGCTTTCGAATGCGTGTGCGCTACGCCCCCGATCGACCCAAAACGCTGATAAAGGATGATGTGCGTGGGGAGGTCCGAGGAAGCACGCAATGTTCCCTCGACTGTTTTCCCGTCAAGGTCCACGACCACCAGATCTTCCGGCTTCATCCTGTCGTATGGAACTCCGCTCGGCTTGATTACCACCAGCCCCTCTTCACGTGAAATTCCGCTCGCGTTCCCGAACGTATACAGCACCAACCCTCGCCGCACCAGTTCGAGATTCGCTTCCAATACTTCTTCGCGCAGTGTCTTCAGCTTCACGCTGCACCCCTTGCTGCGGCGGCAATCCGCCGCAGGCTTGGCAATACACGGCCGACCGCCGCACTCGGCGCATCGCTTGTGCCAAACGCGAAATACAACTCACGGTATAGATCGTACAACTCGGCATAAACCTTCGCCGCCCCTGGTTCTGGTTCCACCACGCGGTACTTCGGACACAGCGCCTGTTGCGCCGCTTCAATGGACGGAAACGCCCCGGCCGCCAACGCCGCGAAGATCGCCGAGCCCAGGCTGGTCACCTCAGTTTGCGGAATCAGCACCGGCTTGTTGAGCACGTTCGCATACACGCGATTGAGCACGTCGTTCTTCTGCGGAATTCCGCCGGCGTTGATCACTCTATGAATCGGCACGCCATGGTGTTCCATTCGTTCGAAGATCACTCGCGTGTGAAACGCCGTTCCTTCGATCGCCGCGAACAGTTCATCCTGCGCCGAGTGCGTCAGGTTCCAGCCCAATGTCAACCCACCAAGTTCCGGATTCACCAGCACCGTGCGATCGCCGTTGTCCCAGGTCAGCCGCAGTAGGCCGGTCTGTCCGGGCTTGTAGTTCTCCAGCCCAGGAGAAAGTTCGCCAATCGTCTTCCCGGCGCGGCGCGCTACCGCTTCGAAAATATCTCCGGTGGCGGAAAGCCCCGCTTCGACTCCTGTCTTGAGCGGATGCACCGATCCCGGCACAACGCCGCAAACTCCCGGGATCAGCTTCGTTTCGTCACTCATCGCGATTATGCAGGTCGATGTGCCCACGACATTCACGACATCGCCAGTGCGAGCCCCGGCCCCGATTGCGTCCCAGTGCGCGTCAAACGCACCAACGGGAATGGGAATCTCCGCCTGCAATCCGAGCGTTTTTGCCCAATCCGCTTGCAGATGTCCCGCGAGCCTGTCGCTCGTTTCGTATTTTCCTGCCATTCTCGAGCGGACCCCCGCGAGCAGTGGATCGACGGCCACCAGAAAATCCTCGGGCGGTAACCCGCCGAGCACCCGGTTCCACATCCACTTGTGGCCCATCGCGCACACCGACCGCGGAGCCTTCTCCGAGTCCGTGATGCCGCACAGCACCGCCGCGATCATGTCGCAGTGTTCAAACGCCGTCACAAATTGTGAACGCTTCTCGGGATTGCTTCGCAGCCAGTGCAACAGTTTCGAAAAGCCCCATTCCGAGGAATACGTGCCGCCGCACCAATCGATCACTTCCAGTTTCTTTTCGTGCGCCGTCTTTGTGATCAGCGCCGCCTCACGCCAGGAGCGGTGGTCGCACCACAGGTAATATTCGTTCAACGGCTTCAGTTTCTCTCCGACTGGAATCACGCTGGAGCCCGTCGTGTCCATCGCCAGCGCAGCCACAACTTCGCCGTTTACCTTTGCCGTCGCCAGTGCCCGTTGCATCGCCCCCACCAGAGCGCGCATGTGATCGTCATGACTCTGTGTCGCGTAGTCGGGATCTTCCTTCTTGCGGTGCAGAGGATACTCGGCCACGCCGGAACCCAGCCGCCCCTTCTCCGTATCCACCAGCGTGACCCGCACGCTCAACGTCCCGAAATCTGCGCCTGCAACAATAGGCATCGGACCCTTCCTTACAACTCGCTGTGTCTCAGCATTCGCCCGAGTCGGATCGCAGAATTACTTGCATTCCGCACTCCCGAAGGACTAACTTAATGATCATTACAAAGTCCGCTGCGACTTGAACGATGAGACCGGCCTCCATCTATGCACGCAACATCCGGCAGTCCTTGGATGCATTGAGCGCTTGCCCACATCATACCAACCCCAAGGAGCATCATGACAAACCGTCTCCGCATCCTCTCTTCTGTTCTTCTTCCCTTACTTTCTCTGATTCCCTCTTCCGCTTGTGGTCAAGACTCCATTCCAGCCGCCGCTTGGCGTCGACCTCTCGGCCTCCCTCTTGAAAATCCCGGCGTCACCCGCGTCTCCGGCGATATCGACGACGGGTTTTGGCAGGGCGCGCCCGTCGGAGGCTTTGGCTCCGGCACCTTCTCACGCACCTATCGTGGCGATTTTGCCCGCTGGCACATCAAGGCTGGCGTCCACAAATATGCCACGGTGTATGCAAATCAATTTGCCATGTTTCAGCAGTCGAGGGGCGACTCCCACGCAACCGCTCGTGTCCTGATGACCGATCACCCGAAGAATGGCGTCCTCTCCCGCTGGCAATGGGATTATCCCGTGGGTGCCGGCGAATATGCGGCACTTTATCCCAAATCGTGGTTCGCCTATAAATGGGAAGACTTCCCCGCCCTCGTCACGCTCGAGCAGTTTTCGCCGCTTCTGCCGGACAACTACCGTGAGTCCAGTTACCCTGTCGCCGTCTACCGCTGGCACGCAAAGAATCCCACCCAGCACGCCGTGACTGTCTCGGTTCTTCTTTCATGGACCAACATGGTCGGCTGGTTCCGCACGTTTACGCGTGATTTCCAAGGCGCGCCCAATCAGGGAAACCACAATCGCTATGCCGCCGAAGCCCTTTCCTGGGGTGCGATGAAGGGTGTGATCTTCGAGCGGAATCGCTCCGGATCGCAACTCACCGAAGCGGACGGCCAATTCGTCATTGCGGCCCTCGAATCGCCCGGAGTTGAGGTTACGTATCAAACTTCCTATGCAGCCGAAGGCGACGGCCGCTCGGTCTGGGATCATTTCTCGAAAGACGGACGCCTCGCCAACAGCGACACGTCATGGGTCAGCGATGGCGAGAAATTGGCGGGCGCTATCGCCGTGCGATTCACCTTGCAGCCCGGTGAATCCAAAACCGTTCCCATGGTTGTTGCTTGGGATTTTCCTGTTGTCGAGTTCGGTCAGGGTCGCCGCTGGAATCGCAAATACACCGAGTTTTTTGGTACCAACGGGAGCAACGCCTGGGCTATCGCTCGCGACGGCCTCCGCAATGCCGCCGATTGGAGTCGCGCCATCGATCAATGGCAAGCCCCGTTCCTCAACAGCGACCGACACCCTCTCTGGTACCGCGGCATGCTTTTCAACGAGCTCTATACGCTGACCGATGGCGGATCGTTCTGGGGTCGGCCCGAAGCATCAGACAAAAAGACTCCCGCATCGTTTGCCCTTCTCGAATGCTTTGACTATGCCTACTACGGAACCCTCGACGTTCGCTTCTACGCTTCCCTGCCTCTCCTCAAGTTCTGGCCCGAGATCGACAAACGCGTGCTCCGCCAGTTCGGCGCCACCGTCTCCCGTGAATGGCCCGAAAAAGGCCAGTGGGTCTGGAAATCGCAACAGACCGGAGCGCCCGTCCTGCATATGCGCAAGAAAAAAGGTGTCGTCCCCCACGATCTTGGTGTCCCCGAAGGGGATCCCTTCTTTGCCGTCAACGAGCCGGGCTGGCAAGACACCAATGAATGGAAGGATCTCAACTCCAAGTTCGTCTTGATGGTCTATCGCGACTATGTTCTCACCGGCCGCAAGGACATCGCCTTTCTTCGCGAACAATGGCCTGCCATGCGCGAAGCGATCGCTCGCCTGGAACAGTTCGACCGCGGTTCCGGCATCCCCGAAAATTCCGGTTTCCCCGACCAGACCTACGACTCTTGGGTTGTTCGCGGCGTCAGCGCCTATTGCGGCGGTCTGTGGCTGGGCGCCTTGCGGGCTGCGGAGGAAACGGCTCGCGTCCTGAAAGACGCCGAAGCCGTCGCGCTCTATCGCGCAAAATTCGAAAAGGCGCAGAAAAGCTACATCGATTTGCTGTGGAATGGCAACTTCTTTCGCTACGACACGGAAAGCGAATATCGCGACAGCATCCAGGCTGACCAGCTCGCCGGCCAGTGGTACGCCGATCTGACCGGCCTCGGTGATCTCGTTCCTCGCGAGATGCAGCTCGCCTCCTTGAAATCAATCTTCGATGCGAACGTCCTCAAATTTGGAAATGGCGATCTGGGCGCCGCGAACGGAATGAACCGCGACGGTTCCATGATTCCAGGCAACGAACAGGCGCCCGAAGTCTGGGTCGGCACCACCTTTGCCCTCTCCGCGCTCCTGCTGCATGCCGGCATGCGTGAGGAGGCCTACAAAACGGCCCACGGCCTTTACCAGATCATTTATGAGCAAAAGGGCTACTGGTTCCGGACCCCCGAAGCCTGGGATGTCCACGGAAATTTCCGTGCCTCCATGTACATGCGTCCAGCCGCTGTCTGGGCGCTGGAAATGGCGACAAACAACCAGAACTGAGGGAAGAGACCATGCAAAACTCAACCTGCAGCAGCCTCCGAAACGCCCTGCGCGCAACGATTCTCATGCTGTTTGGCGCCGCAGCCTTCGGTGCAGTTTCCCGTTCCCAGGAAGCCGTTCCGCTCATGCCCATGCACGAGAAATTCGAAGACGGCGCTCAGTTCCGCTGGCTCAACAAACAGATCCTCGACTCCCGCCTCCTCGACGGCATGGAAGATCTCGCCAATTGGACTTTCACTGGCGCCGGCGAAATGTCCCTCGTGGGCGACCGCGTTCAAGATGGCCAACACGCACTGCGCATTCGGTCCACCACCAACATCGCCCAGGTCGAAGGCGCCGGCGAGTGGGAAGATCTGGTTGTCACCAGAATATTCAACGCGGAAGATTGGCGCGCTTTTAATCGCATTTCTCTCTGGGTATATCCCAACGTTCTCGGCGCGCCCGCGCTTTCCTGCTCCCTCACTCTCCACAACGATGGCGCTCACAAATTGCCAGATAGTTATAATGAAGGCCGCCACGAATCCATCCCTCTCCGCAATCACGCCTGGAATCACATTGTCTGGGAGATTGCTCCTCTCGATCGCGATCGCGTCACCGCTCTGGATTTTGCCTACAGCCTGCCCAAGAAATATCCCGATCCCGGCGATCAGACGATTCTCGACATCGATCACCTCGAACTTCAGAAGATCGTCGCCGATCATGTGGAGGGCTGGGACGTCTCTCCCGGAAGCATTGCCTTCAGCCAGAGCGGCTACACCCTGGGGGCATCCAAGTCAGCAATCGCCAGCGATCTTAGGGCCTCCGCCTTTTCGATCGTCAATCAGGACACCGGCCAGGTCATCCTCACCAAAGCCGTCGACCGGAGATCCACTCCTCTCGGCGACTTCCAGTTCCTCGATTTCTCCGAGATCCGCGCGCCCGGAACCTATTTCATCAAGGTTGGCGATACGCTGACCCGTTCGTTCACCATCGGCGAAGAAGCTTGGCGCAACAGCATCTGGAAGGCCATCAACTTCATGTACAGTGAGCGCTGCGGCACCGTGATTCCCGGAATTCACGGCATCTGCCATCTCGATGTCTACACAATCCACGATGACAAGCGGATCGTCGTCAACGGAGGCTATCACGACGCCGGGGACCTCTCAGCTACGGGCAACACTCCTTCCATGGTCTATGGCTTGCTTTCTCTCGCCGAAAATCTCAGGCAGCAAAACGCCGATTCCGTCCTCACCGCTCGCCTTCTTGACGAAGCACGCTGGGGGTTGCATTGGGTGCTGAAGACCCGTTTCGGCGGCGGCTTCCGCAGCACAGGACAACTCGTCAGCTACTGGACCGACGGAATCATCGGTAACGGGGACGATCGCTTCGGAAAAGCCGTGAACGAGCCGGAGTGGAACTTTCGTGTAGCCGCTGTCGAAGCGCTGGCCGCCCGCGTCCTCAAGGAAAGCGACCCCGAACTCGCCAATCGCAGTCTCGTCACCGCTTCCGAAGATTGGCGTTTTGCGGTCGACGGGCTGAAAACCGCTCCTCCCTTGCCGGAGGTCTATGGCGCTAAAGACAATTTGGAGCAGATCTCCTACGGTGTTGTCGCCTCCATCGAACTCTACAATGCCACTCATGATTCAACGTATCGCGATGAAGCCGTCGCTCTCGCCGATCTCGTCCTCTCCTCTCAGGAACGCAAGCTGCAGCCTTGGTCCGTTCCACTTACCGGATATTTCTACACCGGCCCTTCGCATGAAAATCTGTTTCACCGCTTTCACATGGGCCGCGAAGAGCAACCCATCGTCGCGCTTACCCAACTCTGCCAAGCGTTTCCCGATCATCCCAATTGGATGAAGTGGTACTCCGCTGTCGTTCTCCATTCGCAGTACTACTTGAAAGCTTCCGCCACCCTTGACGCTCCCTACTCCGTGCTTCCCGCCGGTGTCTACCGTGAAAGTGAGTCTCGGCTTATTCCCGAAGTGAAGAATTGGACGCCCCTTCGCGCCGCCGACCGGGATGCCTATGTCGAGGAGGTCCGGCGCGGTATGCCCCTCGGCGGCGACTATTATCTCCGCCGCTTTCCGGTTTGGTTTGATTTTCGTGGGAACTCCAGTGTCTTGCTCTCGCAGGCCAAGGCGCTCTCCTCCGCCGGCCGGTTGCGGCGCGATTTGGACGCCATCGACCTCGCGCAACAGCGGGCGCAATGGTTCGTTGGCCGCAATCCTTTCGCCTCCAGCCTCATGTATGGCGAAGGGTACGATTGGACTCCTCTATATAGTGTCCGCTCCGGCCAGATTGTTGGCGCTCTTCCCGTCGGAGTTCAGACGAAAGGCTTCGCCGACGCGCCCTATTGGCCGACTCAAATCTGTTGGACTTACAAGGAGGTTTGGACCCAGCCTGTCGGCCAGTGGATATGGCTCATGCAGGACATCAGCGTTCCCGCCGTCCTCCACGGGGTTGCCGATCCCGGATCGAATGCTCCCGTCGAGCTCCGGGACGCAAAATCCGGCCAGGCAGTCGTGTCCATTTCCGTAGCCCGCGACGGCAGTTTCGAATCAAAAATTCCAGAAGGCCGCTACAGCATCACTCAAGGCTCTGTCCGCGCCGCACTGACCGTTTTGCCCGGTGAGTCTTACCGCGTGGACCTCCGCACCGACCGCGCCTTCGGTTTCGACGCGCGGTTCGAAACTTCCGGCAAGGACGACGTCACGATTCACGTATCGGCTACAGGGGTAGGCCAGCACTCCTTCGCGATTCGCTCTGACAATCTCTCCCTCGTCGAGTCGGGAAACCAGGAGGTCAATCTGAGTCTCAAGACTCCTCAAGAGATCGTCTGGCACGCGCATATCATCTCTGCGGACACGCCTTGGATTGCTGTCATCTTCCCCGACGGCGTGCTTAGCGATCGCCGCGAATTGACCGGCTTCGCCGCGCGGCACTAGCCACTGGCAAATCAACCGGCACCGGCACCGGATCAAAGATGATGGTTCTCAACAACCTCCCCTCCCTGTCCTCTCCTGACCTCACCCTTGGTACCGACTCCGGTTCTACGGTAAATTGTTCGCCCATGGCGAGACGGCAAGTTGAGGCCGGCAGCATCGCGCGATTCGCAGGGATCATGGTGTGCAATGTCCTCGTGATCCTGCCGCTGCTTCTCGCCTCGTGCCGCAAACCCGTCGAATCCCAGGTCACCCTCACCGTTCTCGATCCCGAATGGTACCGGCCCGACGAGCTTCCCCGCCGCGACCAGGAACTCGCTCAATTCACTCGGGAGACGGGCATCAAGCTCAGACACTCCCCCACTCCCGAGGCGACCCTCTCTCAGCTCGAACTCTGGCGCAAGCTGCTTCAAGGGAACAATGTGCCTCCTGACGTTGTCGGTATCGACGTGATTTGGCCCAGCCTTCTCAGCGATCGGCTGATCGATCTGAACACTACTTTTCAGGACGAGATTGCTGCCATCGAGCCGCAACTGGTCGCGAACTATACCGTCGACAACAAGCTTGTCGCGATCCCCTATCACACCTTGATCGGCGTTCTTGCTTATCGCGCTGATCTGCTTCGGGAATATGGCTACAAAAAGCCCCCGGCGACCTGGGACGAACTCGAACAGATGGCGGCCCGCATTCAATCGGGCGAACGCGCCAAAGGCAGGCAGGACTTCTGGGGATTCGTCTGGCAGGGTGCGCCTACCGAGGGCTTGACCTGCAACGCGCTCGAATGGCAAATGTCCGAGGGTGGCGGCTCGATCATCGAACCCGATAAGACCATTACTGTGAACAATCCCGTCGCGATTCGAACCTGGGAGCGCGCCAAACGTTGGATCGGCTGGATTTCCCCGCCCAGCGTCGTCGCTTATCGTGAACTGGACTCTTCCGACGTCTGGGAATCGGGTCGAGCTGCTTTCTATCGTACCTGGCAGTGGCGCTATCGCCTTGCGCAGGCCCGTGATTCAAAGATGGGTCTCTCCACCGGCTATACCAGCGTACCTGGAGGACGCGCTGGCCGTTTCGGTACTCTCGGTGGGACCGGCCTTGCCATCGCCTCTGCTTCCATTCATCGCGAGGAGGCCTTGGCTCTCGTCCGCTTCATGATCCGTCGGGAGCTGCACCCTCAAGACGATGGGGCAATCGGCTCCAGACCTCCCTTTCCCCAATTGGTCGATGTTCCTCCCGAATTGTATCCTCTCTCCCAGCTACCCGCGTCCAATCAACGCGCAAGCCAGTTGGCTTTTCGTCCCTCTCAGGCCGCAGGCGCCAATTACGAGGAGGTCACCCGCGCTTACTTTGAGACCGTCCACGCGGTCTTGACCGGCAAGCTCGGCGCGCAACCGGCTGCCGCGGATTTGGAGAAGCGACTCGTGCAAATCACGGGCTTCCAGACTGGCCCGCCGCGCCGCAGGAATGACGGAGCGCCATGAATCCCGCCTCTCTCGAGTCTCGGGCCAGATTCTATAGCGAAAGAAGCCGGCGCACGCGCGTATGAAGATACCTCGGGTAGACCAGCTCAACATCGGTCCACGCTTGGCGCTTTCCTTCGCCGTCATCACCATCCTTATGATCAGCGGTACTGCCCTGCTTCTCTGGCAGTTTCACCTCCTCCGCGTGCAAGCCGATGAATTGACCGGCATCAGTCGCGAACTCACCACCGTGATGCGCCTGCAATCCTCCCTCCTCGCCATCGACGCCAAGCTCAACGAACTCGTTCAGTCCGATGATGTCGATCGTCTCGCCAGAGAATCCGGCCCGTTGCGCGCCGCCCTGCTTCGAGAAACGCAGCGCGCCAGAGACGACCTCTCTCGGCTCCCCACGCACACATACATTGAGCCCACTTTCCTGCCGACGCTCGAAGTCATCGAAAATACTTTGCCTTCTCAGATTGAGGCCATCACGGACCTCGCCAGGACTGGCGACTGGAAGGCTGTTCGTTTGCGCCTCGCTAATGAGAACAAGCCTCTCGAGGCTCAGACTTCCGCTCTCGTCAACAGTCTCGACCAGGAAGTCAGGGACGGAATGAGCAAGGCGTCCCTCAACATCGCCAGTCTCCAGCAGCGTATTCTCCTCGTCGTTTCTGTTACGATCGCCCTCATTCTCGGCTTCGCTACTGTTTTCGGCTGGACCATCACTTACAGCATTACTTCACCCTTGGGCCGTTTGGTCGAAGGCAGCCAAGCTCTCGCCCGCGGCGAGTTCAATCACCAGGTGGTAGTCACCGGCAGAGACGAGCTCGCCCAGCTCAGCGCTGTTTTCAATGACACTGCCGGGAGACTTCGCAGGCTCTATGACGACTTGCGCTCGCGCGAAGAGAAGCTCCGCGAAGGCGAAAACGAACTCCGCCAGCTCATTGAATTTGTCCCCACTCACGTCTTTGTGCTCAGCCCCGATGGCTCCGCTCTGTCCGCGAACCGGCCGGTCCTCGATTATCACGGCGTCACCATCGACGAATGGAGAGCCGATCGCTTTCAGCGCGACATCGTACATCCCGAGGATCTGGACCGTTACTCGGCCGAGCTTCAGTCGGGCCTGTCCTCCTCCCAACCCTTCGAAATCGAAGCCCGCCTCAAACGCAATGATGGAGAGTACCGCTGGTTTCTCTCGCGCTTCGCTCCGATGCGCGATGAACGCCGCACTGTCCTCCGCTGGTACTCCGCCAGGGCCGATATCGAGGAGGGCAAACAGGAATCCGAGCGTGCCCGGCATGAAAACCTCGTCCTGCGCGAGGAGGTCAACCGCTCCGGCGTCCTTGAGGAAGTTCTCGGCTCTTCCAAGAAGCTTCTCCGTGTTCTGCTGGAAGTTGCCAAAGTCGCTCCCACCGATTCCACGGTCCTGATCCTCGGGGAAACCGGCACCGGCAAGGAACTGATCGCGCAGGCCATCCATCGCCAGTCCAATCGCGCCAACCGTCCCTTTATCCGAGTGAATTGCGCCGCGATCCCGCCTTCTCTGATTTCTTCCGAGCTCTTTGGCCACGAGAAGGGCGCCTTCACCGGCGCGCAACATCGCCGCCTCGGCCGCTTCGAAGCTGCGAACGGCGGCACGATTTTCCTCGACGAGATCGGTGAACTGCCCCCCGAAACTCAGGTTTCCCTTTTGCGCGTCCTTCAGGAACGCCAGTTCGAACGCGTCGGCAGCAACCAATCTATTTCCGTGGACGTTCGCATCCTCGCCGCCACCAACCGTGACCTGGAGGCCGCCGTCGCCGCCGGTACCTTCCGTCAGGACCTTTTCTACCGCCTCAACGTCGTTCCCATCCTGCTTCCTCCCTTGCGCGAGCGGAAGAGCGACATTCCCCTTCTCGTTGAGTACTTTGTCGCGCGACACGCGAAGAAAGCGGGCAAGAATTTCCGCCAGATTCGAAAGAGCACGCTCGAGCTCTTCGAGTCTTACCCTTGGCCGGGCAACATCCGCGAATTGCAGAACGTCGTCGAACGCGCTGTGCTTGTCTGCGAAGGCGACACCCTCTATGTCGAAGACGCCTGGTTCAAACAGACTCCTCCCCCCGCTGCCGCCTCTCCCCCTCCTTCTCCTCACCTTCAGCCTCCCGGCGCCACCGAGCCTCGCAGCCTCGGTCGGCTGGAGCCGGACCGCGAACGGGAACTGATCGAAACGGCGCTCGTTGAGTGCAGCGGCAGAATCTCCGGTCCTTCGGGAGCCGCCGCCAAGCTTGGCATTCCCCGCCAAACCCTCGAATCCAAGATCGCCCGCCTGGGCATCCGCAAGAACCGTTTCCGCACCAGCTAGCCTGGGTGTCAGCCTACTGTCGATGTCCACGCCGAAAATCGGCATTTGCCAGACCTTGGCACACTACAACAGTATTAACCATAACAATATCAAACAGTTGCGCGTTGGCCTACGGATTGCCCTATACCAGCGCGACGATGACACTTCGCATTGAGCGACGTGATTCTGGCCAGTCCGCCGTTTTGCACTTGATCGGCGAACTGCGCTCGCAGGACGTCAAGAGTCTCTCCGCTCAGATTGCCGACGCCCCGTTCCCCGTCATCTTGGATTTGGCGGAATTGAGCGTTGTCGACTTGACCGCGGTTCGTTTCTTGCTCGACTGCCAGTCGCGTGGCATCAACATCGTTAACTGTCAGCCCTATATCAGGGAGTGGATGAAGCGAGAGAAAGAAAAGGAGTGACCTGGCAATGAACCTGAACAATACCCTTGGCGAATTGAGAGTGGAGGATAGGCTTGTCGCCGCCGCCAGATCCGGAGACGGATCCGCTTTCGCTGAACTCTGCGCCCCGGTGACCCCCAAAGTCTTCAGCACTCTGCTGCAGATCACCGGAAATCGCGAAGACGCCGAAGATGCACTGCAAGACGCACTCCTTCAAGCCTACCGCCACATCGGCAGCTTCCAGGCTAAGTCAAAGTTCTCCACCTGGCTGACCCGCGTCGCCATCAATTCCGGCCTCATGCTCCTCCGCAAGAAAAATCAGCGCCGGGAAGTCTTCCTGTCCGATGGCACCGAGGAGATCGACGTCGAAAAAACATGGAAGCTATTCGATACTCGGCCCAACCCCGAAGATCGCTTGGCGATCAAACAACGTTCCAACACCGTTCGCGCTGCCGTTCAGGACCTTCGCCCCACCCTGCGCCGGGCTGTCGAACTTGTATGGTTTAGCGAACTTCCTCTGCGCGACGCGGCTGAGGAACTGGGCGTTTCTCCGGCCGCCACCAAAGGCCGCCTCTTTCACGGACGAGCTGCATTGCGCAAATCCCGCCGCCTCGCCGCCCTGCGCGCTTCGGGTAAATCCGTGCGCTTCCGCGTCCAGACCTCCTCCAACGTTCGTCGCGCCTTGTCCGCAAAGAAGGCGTCTACGCCGGCCGTGCTCCGTTCGTCTCCCAAGCGCAAGCGCAGCCTCCCTCCGGCCCCCGCTTGGGCTAACCGCGAGCAGCCAGTCTTCTACTCTCTGTCTGCTTGATGCATCCTGCCGACTGGCGAATCCAGTGGTACCATGCATCGCATGAAGACTCGTGCGGGCAAGAAACTGAAAGACGGGGCCAGGTGTAAAGTGGTTCGTGGAACCCACGCTGGCAAATCTGGCGTCGTTAAGGACATCAATGCCAGTAAGACAGGGCACATCACCATCACCGTCATGCAATCAAACGGCGCGCGTTTCAAAACCCTCGCCCGGAACGTCGAGTTGCTCTAATCGCGTTGCACCGCGTGCATGCGACGGAGTCGATTCCCAACAATGAGCTGCGGCAACGGTGAATGCACTTGATATCCGGTGGCCGGCTTGTTGTGACCGCCGTCTATTGAGGCGCGCTTCGACCTTCCCAGATGCGCTGTCCCTTGCGGTTGATGTAAACGGCAACTTCACCCTTCCAGATTCCCACGTATGCGAGGCCGTCCTGAAAGGGCTGGGCATCGTCCCACGCCGGTTTCACAGCCCACTTTCCTTCCCTGTCCACATAGCCGAATTTCCTCGTCGCTTGCCCGGTCTCCGCCGTCACCAGCGAGAGTCCATCCGATAACGGCTCGGCAAAAGCGACTTCTTCGGGAAGCTTCGCGGCCTTCGCGCCTGCCTTGTCGATGAAGATCCATTGCCCATTGATCTGCACGGGTGCCAGGCCCTCGGCGAACGCGCCTCCCGCCTCGTAGCGCGGCTCAATCGCGATCTGCCCATCGAGATCCATGTACCCGACCTTCCCGTTCCCCCGCACCGCGATCATCCCGTCAGAATAGTGCGTGGCATCCAGCGACACCGCTTTTTTCGGGAGAAAATTTCCCGACTGGTCGATGATCCATTCGTCGGCATCATTCTTAACGCGCGCGCGGTCTTGAAAAAAAGGGTAGGCTTGATGGTAAGGACCCAAAAAACGATTTCCCGACCGGTCATAGAACGTCGGCCGCTCACCGGGTTCCTTTTGCGCTAGCAGCAGCCCATTGGGCCCGTCGGCTGCCGTGATAAAGCGGAACATTGGTTGCACCACCCACGTCCCGGTCGAATCGATCAGACCGGCCGGATGTTCCGGCAGCCCGGTATCCACAATGGCCACCCCGCCATGAAAACTTCCGGCGGTCCGGTACAGATACGGAATCACTTCCTTGCCGCTCCGGTCGATATAGCCCCACCGGCCCTCGTGCCTTACGGCTGCCAGTCCTTCCGAAAAGGGCAGTGCGCCTTCGTATCGCGCCGCAATCACGACTTTCCCGCGATCATTGATGAAGCCCATTGCTCCACTCACGGGCACAGGAAACAGCGGCCCTGTAAGATCATCCGCCGCCGTTTCCGGAGAGGAGCGCCTGCACCCGCCGCCAAACAGTAGCAGAATCGCTCCAACCGCGACCGAAAGCGCAAGTTTCGCCGCCCGGGATTCGCGTAAGCTAAGCTCAGAGGTCCAGGTCATGAGACAACTCTCCGTCGCGATCTCTTTGCTTGGGTTTGTCTTCCTTGCCGCGTCGTGCTCGCACAAATCGAGAGAGAAAGTGCTGGCAAAAGAAGATTTTCCGTTGATTCAAAAATACAGCACCGGTGCCGGCGACGTCTTTTATTTCCGGCCGCGCGATGGCCAATTCGTACTGGTTGAACGCCGCAAAGCCATTGCCGTGGCCATTGCACCGGATCCGACCGTTGAGGCCTTCTCCTTCGACGATCGCATCACGGTAAGCCGGAGGATGCCGGAAGGTGACGCGCTAGAGAACAAAATGTTCTTGGAAAACGTTGTTGCCCAGCAGGCTCTCGCCATCACCCAGAACGGACACACCTTGGCGGGTGGCGACGCGGATGGTGTGGTCAACTTGTGGAGCCTCGTGGATACGAGCCTGCTGCTCCAATCGAACAGGCAAAACGCGGTCCAGACATTGGCTTTCTCTCCAAACGGCGATTTCCTCGCGATTGGCCTGTCCCAGCCTGCGCGTGGCCCGTCAAACACGCTTTGGATTTACGATGTCAACGCCAAAGGCCCGCGTCACAGCTTCGGAAGCAATTCCGTACAGGCGTTGGCTTGGTCGAGCGACGGTCGATGGTACGCCGCAGGACTCGACAATGGTTCAGTTCTCCTGGGAGAGCCGGATTCGAGTATCGAACCTCGCCTCATCGTTCTCTCCACTTCTCGTGTGGTTGCTCTCAGCTTTCACCCTTCAGGACTATTCCTCGCCTCGGCGCATGCCGACAAACGTATCCTCATTTCCAGAGTCCCCAGGGGCGAGCCGGTCTTCACCTTTGACCCGCCCTTGCCCCCTAATCCTCTCTTCCCTCGCGCCATCGAGCAGTTGGCCTTCGACGGCACCGGAACTCGCATGGCCGTTTCCTATGCGGAAGGCGACATGCGCATTTGGGATTCCTCCGCTTTGTCTGCTCTCAATTAGAGAGAATCCTCTCGACCGGAACCCGGCGGTCTAAGGAGCGAAGGTGTTGCACGGCGGGGTCGGCTCCGACCGCACGCAGTGTTTCGGCGCCGTCAGCCCGACGCCGTGCTTCACAAATCTGCGCGCTCGTTGTAGAAGTAGAGGATCATTTTTTCGCGCTTGCTTATATATTCCTTGCCGTTGGGCGCGTAGCGAGGAGGGATTCCGTTGTTTTTTCGACCTGATAGCCTCGTGGACGCTCTGGAAGTTTTGGCTCGCACGAACGCGACTATCTTGGCCGGTGGCACAGACCTCTTTCCTGCATTCACGGGCGCCCAACTCAACGGACCGATCATCGACATTTCCGCAATTGACGAACTTCGTGGCATCCGGGTCGTCGATGGCTGGATTCACATCGGCGGGCGCACCACCTGGACCGACATAGTTCGTGCGCCTCTGCCCCAAGGGTTCGATGGGCTGCGCGCAGCCGCTCGCGAGATCGGCTCGGTGCAAATTCAGAGTCAAGCCACCATCGCCGGTAACATTTGTAATGCTTCTCCGGCGGCTGACGGAGTTGCCGCTCTACTTGCTCTGGACGCGCATGTTACGTTGGCATCGCATTCAGCGTCGCGCACTTTACCACTCGCTGACTTCGTTCACGGCAATCGCAAGACCGCCCGCCGGCCGAATGAGATTCTCACCGAAATTCGGGTCCCGCTCGCCTGGGAGAATGCCGCTTCGGCTTTTCTCAAACTTGGCGCGCGTCGGTACTTGGTCATTTCGATTGTGATGGTGGCCGCGAATCTTGTGATCTCGGACGACGGCCTTGTCGAACGAGCCGCGGTCAGCGTTGGCTCGTGCTCGCCGAAGGCTCTGCGGCTGACCGAACTTGAACGAGTGCTGATTGGCCGACAGGCGGACTTGTCCCTCGAAAACCAGTTTCGCCATGGTCACTTATCGCAGCTCTGTCCGATTGACGATGTGCGTTCCTCTGCCACATATCGGCGAGAAGCTGCCGCCATTCTCGTGCGCCGTGCGCTCCGACATTGCCTGAGTAAAGGCTCACGATGACCCGGACGCTCACGATACTTTCCCTGTCATTGAACGGCAAAACCGTCGCCATTCAGTCAGATCCGCGCACCCGGCTGTCGCACGTCTTGCGCGAGGAGTTGCGTTTGACGGGAACCAAAGTCGGATGCGATGCCGGCGACTGTGGCGCCTGCACGGTTCTCATTAACGGACAGCCGGTCTGCTCCTGCCTCACGGCTGTTGGCCAACTGCAGGACGCGGAAGTCACCACCATAGAAGGGTTAGTTACATCGTCGGGAACCTTTGACCGCTTGCAAAACTCTTTCCTTCAGCACGGCGCAGCGCAGTGCGGCATTTGCACGCCGGGCATGCTCGTCACAGCGACCGCGCTTCTGGATCAAAAGCCCTCCCCTACCGAGAACGAGGTGATGGACGCGCTGGGCGGCGTGCTCTGTCGCTGCACCGGTTATCGCAAAATCATTCGAGCCGTGGTGAGCGCGAATCAGCTCGAGTCTTCCACAGCTCCCGTTGACTTGGAATCGCCCGTGGGTCGCCGAATTGTTCGTCTCGACGGCCAGCGCAAAGTCCTCGGACAAGACATCTACGGCGCGGATGAGTGGCCCGCCGGATCTCTCCTGTTGCAAGTCCTTCGCTCGCCCTATCACCGCGCCGCGTTTTCCTTCGGTGACCTGCGCAAATTGATCCAGCAGAACCCCGGCATCCACGCCGTCTTTACCGCGCGAGACATCCCGGGAAGAAATCGTTACGGCGTGCATCCCAATTTCGCGGATCAGCCGGTGTTCGCTGAACGCGAAACCCGCTTCCTCGGCGAAGCGGTCGCGGCAATCGTAGGTGAACCGGACGCGATTTCGACTCTGGACTGGAAAGCATTCCCGGTACAGTGGCATGAGCTTCCTCCCCTCGTCACACCGTCACAGGCCAATGAACCAGGTGCACCCGCAATCCATGCTTCGAGGCCGGACAATATTCTCGTTCGTGGCCGGGTCATTCGCGGCGATGTCGAAGAGGGGCTTCGCCAGTCCGCGGTTGTGGTGGAAGCCGGGTTCGAGACGGGTTTTGTCGAACACGCCTACATCGAACCCGAGGCAGGATTCGCACGCCGTGTGGGCGACCGGATCGAAGTTCAATCCTGCACCCAGTCTCCCTACATGTCGCGCAAAGACATCGCTGCCATTCTTGGCATTCCCGAGGAATCGGTGCGCATCATTCCGACAGCCGTGGGCGGCGGATTTGGATCGAAACTCGATCTTTCGATTCAGCCGTTTATCGCGATAGCAGCCTGGCATCTTCGCAAACCCGTCCGCATGTCTTATTCGCGGCCGGAATCCATTCGCTGCACAACGAAGCGTCACCCCTCGAAGATTCATTGCCGTGCTGGCGCCTCCGCAGATGGCATGCTCCTCGCGATGGATCTCGATGGCGAGTTCAATACGGGTGCATATGCTTCGTGGGGACCGACCGTTGCCGCACGCGTTCCAATTCACGGCTCTGGCCCTTATGAGGTGCTTCACTACCGCGCACTGACCCGTGCCATTCACACGAATCTCGTGCCAGCGGGAGCCTTCCGGGGATTCGGAGTGCCGCAGGCAACGATTGCTCAGGAGCAACTCTACGATTCGCTCGCCGAAAAGCTCGGTATGGATAAGTTGGAGTTTCGCCTCCGGAACGCCCTTGGCGAAACCAGTCCGACTGTTACCGGCCAGATTATCGGTTCAGGAGTAGGTATCCGTGCTTGCTTCGAAGCTCTCAAGCCGCGCTGGAGTGTCGCCCGGGCTGAAGCCGCTGCGTTTAACAAGCCTGGCCATAGACTGCGCCGCGGCGTCGGTATCGCCGGCATGTGGTATGGCTGTGGCAATACATCGCTGGCGAACCCCTCCACGATGCGTATCGGGCTCCAGCGCAACGGCCGCATTGCGATCCACATGGGTGCCGTCGATATCGGCCAGGGGTCGTTCACCGTCGTAACTCAAATCTGCGCCGAGGCTCTTGCTGTTCCCGTTGAGCGCTTCGATCTGCTTCCCGCCGATACTGACATTTCACCCGACTGTGGTAAGACTTCCGCGTCGCGCCAGACCTTTGTCAGTGGTAACGCAGCTATGCTCGCGGGAAAACAGTTGCGCGCGAAAATCGATGCGCTTGGCCCTCTACCAGATCTGAATACGCTTCCGCTTGACGAGCGCGGGTACGTCGTGAGCGCCGAGGCCAGTTACGATCCACCAACCACACCGCTCGACAAGAATGGGCAGGGAAATCCCTATGCCGAGTTCGGTTTTGGTGCACACGTCGCCGAGATCGAAGTCGACCTTGAATTGGGCACGATCCGGGTTCTACGACTGACTGCCGCGCATGATGTCGGCCGCGCGATCAATCCCACCCTCATCGAGGGACAAATCGAGGGTGGCGTGGCTCAAGGGCTTGGCATGGCCCTGATGGAGGAATTCTTACCCGGCAAAGGGGAGAACCTTCACGACTATCTGATTCCCACGATTGGCGACATCCCACCCGTTGAATCGATCCTCATCGAAAGCCCCTCGCCCATCGGTCCGTTCGGCGCGAAGGGCATCGGCGAACAGGCACTTATCCCCGCGGCGCCCGCTATTCTAAATGCTCTTCACGACGCGGTGGGAGTTCGCATTCGCAAGCTTCCCGCTACTCCCGATAAAGTTCGCGCCGCCATTCTTGCCAAGACCGCGGCAGCAGAAGGAAATGGGCATGACTGAGGTGTTTCCGCCTGATACTGTCCGCTGCGACGCCTGCCCTGTGCTCTGCTATATCAAACGTGGCCAGGCTGGCGCATGCGATCGTTACGCCAATCATGATGGCCAGCTCGTTCGAGTCGATCCACACATTCTCCTTGATCGCGCCAAGTCGCAGGGCAGGCCGATTGTTCCCTTCCTCGAACGAGATAGTCACTGGGATGGTCAGTTGCTCGCGAAACGCGAGACGTTCGTCACGGCGATCGGCGCCGGTACAACGTATCCCGACTACAAGCCCGCACCGTTTATCGTGTCCTCCCAGGTCGATGGCATCGATATCGTCACCGTTGTCACCGAAGGAATCTTCAGCTACTGCGGTGTGAAGCTTAAAATCGATACCGACCGGCATCTTGGACCTGAGCGAAGTCTCGTGCGCGCTCAGGGCGAGCCTGTGGGTCATGTGACCACCGCCGAATATGGTTCCCAGATGCTCTCAATTGGCGGCGTGCATCACCTTACCGGCGGCGGTAAGTCCGAAGGCCGGGTCACTTGCCAGACTCTGTTGGATTTATGCAACGGCAACGAAGTGGCTTTAGCGGTCGACGATGGCGCACAAATCACTGTTGCCGCCGGGAAACCCCCCATTGTTAACGGGCAGCGCGAAGAGCGCATGCGAGTAGGCTGCGGCTCGGCGACGATCGGCATGTTCGCCAAACAGTGGTATGGCAGAGTCGACGAGGTCGTCGTCGTCGATGATCACATCACGGGAGTTCTCTCAGAACATCAAGCAGGGAAGATGCTTGGTGTCCGGGAAACTGGCATCGCCATTCAGGGCCGACGCTCCACGCCGGGTCGCTATTTTCAGGTCGCGCTGCCCGGCACAGGTTGGGGAGGCACCAACATCTCCGATCCTCTCACCATTCTTAAGTCCTTCAAGCCCAACCTTGCTTGGCCAGGTTTGCGTTTGCTCATGGTTAGTACCACCGGGGAGCAGTTCGCTTATTACGAACTCGACCAAGCGTTGCACCCAATCGAAAAAGAACTGCCTGATGTCCTCAAGGATTCAGTCGCGCGCGTTCGCGAGAATTGTGAACCGGCTCTCACGACGGTGCTTTTTATGGCAGGCGCGGGCGGATCACTCCGCGCCGGGGTCACGGAAAATCCGGTCAGGCTTACTGATTCTGTTAAACGAAGTCTCACGCGCGTTACTGCGGGGGGAGCCCCAGCATACATCTGGCCGGGTGGGGGCATCACCTTCATGGTGGATGTCTCGCAAATGCCTGAAAACGCGTTCGGCTACGTTCCTACGCCTGCGATTGTCGCTCCCATCGAATTTACGGTGAAGAAATGCGACTACGCCAATCTGGGTGGCCACATGGATTCCGTTCGCCCGATCGAAGAGGTTGTGGGTGAGAACGAGCGGCAGCGCCAAGTCGCGCCGTCACCGGCGAATCCATGGCCCCTAACTCCCCCCACGCCAGGGAGTCACGAATGAGAGATCCAGCGGTGATCCGCAAGCTTCCCGACGGACAGCGCGTTCACATGCACGATGGCCCTATCGACCTGATCATCAACGCCTGTGGCACCGTACAGGCTATCCGAGCTGCACATGAAGCCGCCGCCCGGCGATTCGTCTCCATCCTCGACGAGCTTTGCGGCGAACTGCCACTATTGCGCCGGCGGTTGACATCCGCTTCGCCGGAGCCAAGCGGCCCGGTCGCGCGCCGGATGGCCGCCGCCGTTGCTCCATATTGCACACACGATTTCATCACGCCGATGGCCGCTGTCGCAGGTGCTGTTGCGGAGGCCATTCTGAGCGAGATGACTCGAGCTGCCGAATTGGATCGCGCGTACGTGAACAACGGTGGTGATATCGCGCTGCATCTCTCGCGACATCAGGAATACAGCCTCGGCATGGTCGAACGGCCCGATTTCCCTTACCTCTTTGGCTCCGTCAAAATATCTGCAGACAGTCCAGTGCGAGGCGTAGCGACGAGCGGCTGGCGTGGTCGCAGCTTTTCCCTGGGCATCGCGGACGCCGTCACCGTCTTGGCTGCTAAAGCAGCGGCGGCAGACGCCGCCGCGACGATCATTGCCAATGCCGTCGATCTTCCAGACCACCCGGCGGTCCTGCGTGTCCCTGCGAATGAAATCGCGCCGGATTCCGATCTCGGAGCGATCCCCGTCACCCGTGATGTCGGGCCGCTTTCGGTGTCGGATGTGGAGCTTGCGCTGCAAAATGGTCAACAGCTTGCAGAGAAACTGCTCGACCGCAACCTCATCCACTCCGCCTCGCTTTGCCTGCGCGGCCGGGTGCGTGTAGTTGCGTCATCTCAAAACTCGCACGAATTCGAGTCAGCACCGAGGAGCCTGCAACATGCCTGAAGTTCGCGTCCGCAAACGCGTTCTCGTCATCGAAGAGATTTTCCATGAAGGCGGTCCTCCGGCAGAAAAACCGCTTCGTCGCGCCGCCACGCTTGCGGTCATCCATAACCCCTTCGCCGGGGAATACGTTCCCGAGATTGCAGGATTTATGGAAGACCTAAATCCACTCGGGCTGGACATGGCCCAATCGCTCGTTGCGGCACTCGGTGGTGACCCTAAGGTGGTAGAAGGCTACGGGAAGGGTGCGATCGTGGGTCAAGCCGGTGAACTCGAACATGGTGCGCTGTGGCACGTTCCGGGCGGCTACGCGATGCGCGAAATCCTTGGTAACGCTAAAGCGATCGTTGCCTCTACAAAAAAAATCGGCTGTCTCGGCACGAGACTCGATGTGCCGATAACACACATCAATGCTTCCTATGTTCGCAGCCACTTCGACGCCATGGAAGTCGGCGTCGCCGATGCTCCGCGGGCCGACGAGATGCTCCTTGCTCTGGTTATGACCACTGGACCGCGTGTTCATGCCCGAGTCGGTGGCCTGAAAGCTTCGGAAATAAAAGGCGAGGATGGCCTACGATGAAAGCCAGAATCCGCAAGATCATTACCTTCGTCGAAGAGACTCGCAGCGAGATGGACAAACCCGTCAATCCGCCAACCCGGCGGGCCGCCGCTGCCGCCGTGATCGACAACCCTTTTGCTGGAAAATATGTTGAGGATTTGACGGAGTTGATGGAAATCGGAGAAGAACTCGGATCGCTCCTCGCGGAACGCGCCGTCTCCGCTCTGGGAATTCCCGGCCCTTCAGCCGAAAGCTACGGCAAAGCCGCCGCCGTCGGTGAAAATGGCGAACTCGAACACGCCGCCGCTATTCTTCATCCGAGGCTCGGCACGCCCGTCCGAAAAGTTCTCGGCAAAGGTGCTGCACTGATCCCGTCTGCGAAAAAACGCGGTTCGCTTGGTGTTTCGCTCGACATCCCTCTGGGGCACAAAGACGCCGCGTTCGTGCGCAGCCACTTCGATGCCATGGAGATTCGCGTGCATGACGCCCCGCGCGCGAACGAAATCCTTGTGGCCATTGCGGTTACAGACAGCGGCCGCCCCCTCCCGCGTGTCGGCGGTCTAGCAAAAGATCAGATTAAGGGTGAAGACGGATTGCGCTAGTTGGAATTCGGCGATTCTCGGCCTGTCTCCCACCGCCACTAATCTGGCTCACTGCATGATCCGCGGCACTCGCGTCGCCGGCGGCGTGTTGCGGCTTCGCTCGCTTCGCACCACACCATCAATCACGGTCATGCCAATTCCCGGCAAATCTCCCAGCCGCACGCTGTCCAGCAGGTTTTTTCCTGCCGAGTGTTGCGGCGCGTCCATGAACACAAAATCGGCCGAGCGTCCCACCTCGATCAAGCCGCAATCGAGCTTGCGCATCCGGGCGGTGTTGCCGGTCGCAAAGCAGAACGCGACTTCCGCCGGTAAGTCGCCAATCGACGATAGGGCCGCGATGATTCGAATGATTCCCAGTGGCTGTACACCGGAGCCCGCCGGCGCGTCCGTTCCCAAAATCACGCGATGCAAAACCCCCAATTCCTTCGCCGTCCGCAGCACAAAGAGCGCCGCTCGCTCATTTCCATTGTGAACGACTTCCAACGCGCGCTCCGATTTTTCGCATAACGCGCGGATTTGAACGTCCGGCAACGCCGTGTGGCCACCGTTTATGTGTCCGATCACGTCGGTATCTGCCGCCAGGACTACATCTTTATCAATCAGACTCGATCCGGGAATCGACGGGCCACCCGTATGGATCGTGCTTTGGAGGCCATGCGTCCTTGCCCATCCCACCATCTGGCGTGCCGTCGGCCCGTCCTTTACGCTGCCAAGGCCGACTTCTCCGAGAAACTTCACACCCGCTTCCGCGAGCGCTTTGAAATCTTCCTCACCCATTCCCTGCTCGATGATTGGGGCGCCCGCCAGCACTTTAACGCCACTTGGCCGCAGCGCCGCAAACGAGCGTTGCGCCGTGATCGCCATGGCCTTCAATCCGACGATATCCTTCGGCCGCCCCGGTGTGTGCACTTCTCCGGCGGAAATCATGGTGGTCACTCCGCCGTGGAGGCAAGAATCAATCCAGCCCAACTGGTTCTGGCGAGGCGTCCAATCACCGGCCACGGGATGCACATGACTATCGATCAGTCCCGGAACCAGTGCAGTGCCGTTCGCGTCGATTATGCTCGTAGTGCCTTCGGCATCCAGTTCCTTTTCCCTTCCAATCGCGCTAATCCGGCCGTCCCTGACAACAATCGTATCGGCATCCAGAATCGGTCTTTCCAGATCGCCACTCAGCAGCAATCCGATATTCCGAATCACCAGCTTCAGTCTCCGATCCGTCTTTGCCATCTCCTCGTGCGACATTCGCCTAGCCTCCGTTCCCTCACACAACGCGCAATTTTGCGCCCACAATCAGCCGACCTTCACTCTATAATGCCCTCGCAGTTTTTGCTCGAGTGCGACTGGGTCCTGATCTGGCACCAGTCGGAAGCTGAGTTTTGCCGCGGCCGTTGCGGGAGGCCATGCGTACGATGCGCTTCCCTGGTTTGGGACGCAGCGACAGAGCAGGAACAGTCAGCCCTCGCAAGGCTCTTGCTCAAAAAGAAGAAATCATATTTTGACCGGGCGTTGAAAGAGATGACGCCAGCACAGCGAGCAGCGGACCCAACTTATCGGCGATTGAAGCAGATGTTTCCCACATCACTCGTCTTCTAGCCAACGGCACAACTCCATTTCTTTCCCCCCTCGGGTCTGCCTAAGGGGGTTCACTTTTCTTAGTAGTGCCGTTTGATAGAATCGCGGTTATGAACTGGCCCTCCCTTCTTCAAAACGTTGGTGTGTTCGCAGTCGCCTCGGGATTACTCGCTTGGTTGATAAAAAGTCTAGTTGGACAATCGCTCAAACGAGAATTAAAAGTGTTCGAAGCCGAACTCGCCAAAACGCACGCCCTCCAGATGGAGGAAGTGAAAAACCGCTTCACAATGGGGGCAATGTCGCCAATGGCTGAAATCGCGTTCAACAAACACGCGACGTTCTGCGAAAAATATGTCTCACAGGTGCTCGACACCCTAGCAAACCTTTTTAGAGAGGACCCCACGCTAACGCACTGAACTACGCACAAACGCTCTACGGTATCAGAAGGGAATTTACTGTTTGGCTGACACCGGAAATCGAAACTGACTTGGAGAAGTTCGAGGCTGCACTTGGGAAAATCGGGGCAAACGCACGCTTGCTCGATATGGTTCCGGGTGAGCAGGCAGCTATCCACGAGATGTTCTCTGAATTCGCTAACGTTTTCGGTCCTAGGTATGGTTTCAAGGAGTGGGCGGGCAAGCCAGTGACCGGAGAATATGCAGTCGAGTCCGTGGTCTCGGCTCTACGGAACGTTTTGGGCATTGCTGAACTTACCCGCTTACGGAGTGAAGTTGTTCGGCATGCAATCAACAACCTCAGCATCTAAGACTATAATTGGCAATTCTCGGTAATCTGTCATAAATTGCTGGCGTGCCAGCCGAGAAAAAGCCTCAGTACAAGGTCGGAGACCGCATTCAAATTAGTCTGAACAATCGGATTCTAGACGCGACTATCCGAGCGATTGTTCAGAGGGTGAACGGGGAATCTACAGAGGTTTTGGTGGTTTTACCGGAGGCACTATCGCTGACCCTCGGGCCTGGGCGTTGGTCATCGGGATTTGGTTTTTACGTCGTCGCAGGTTAAAAGCAAGTGAAGTAAAATAAAAGCTGCGTCCCTTTCCTCTACCCGCAAATTCCTAGCGGGGTCTCCAATGATTGGTTTCGAATCAGACCAAGTTCGACTCAGAAAATTGGGTGAGCGTTTGCAGGCAATGTCCGATGAGGAGTTAATCCAGTTCGGAAAGGCTGCCCGGAGGGTGAGCAGGAGCCGGGTGAGCGGTGTTACCGATGCGGTTGACCAACTGAAAAAGCACGCGAAGAGTGGAAGCGGAGACACCCACCAAAGCAACGGACGCTATGACTTCCACAATTCCCAGAAATCCCTTCGTCCGACCCCGAATAGAGTTACAGCTTTTCCATTGCCTTCCGATTCTCGTCGGACAACTTCAAAGGAATGTTGTCACACTGGGGTTTGCATTGAATCCACCGGATTCCGGTGGCCGTAAGCACTAGCGAATCTATCGGCCCGCCAACCCACATCCGGTTTCTATCGTACGCCATAGTTAGCTCTATGAGTCGCATTGCCCAATAAACATCTTTGTCTCTAGGCGGAATTCCCTGAGAAAACATTGCCCACTTTCCCAGTTCCCTCTTCGCAAAATCGGTTTGCCCCTCTAACACCTCGACAGCTGTATCATTTCTGCCCCCGGCACCGAATGTCATATCATCGTATTGTTTGAACACATCCAGCTTTTGACGAATCTGCTTACTGGATGGGTCGTAAAACACTTCGGCTTGATACATCTCGGCCCGGTTGTTCTCGAACCCCGCAAACAACCCATTGAATATCCGGTTTTCATCGAACTCTATTAGCTTCTTTGTGCCCGCTGGGTCATCCACCAAAGCCTGCTGAACAGACTTTTCCAAAATGTCTGCAAACAGCACAGTGGCGTTTCGGAGACGAGTTGAACCAACCGTAGGTTTCGCCTTCTCATAGGCCAACGCGGCAGCCAGATAGACGTGCCAGTAGATGTGCGGACCCACAATGTGTGCCGCAAGCCCAGACCCGGTAAACACCACTGTTTTGTCTAGGACTGCAAATTTACAAAGTGACTGGTCCTCTCCCCTCGCGTTTGGGGCTCCGTTGAAGCTGTCCGCTGCCAGCACAATCTTGTGCAAAGAGTGTCCAAACACGGTGACTGTGCCGATTACATTCTGTGCGCTCGTCCTACTGCACAGCAAAAGAGGCAAAAAAACCAATCCAAACAGACGTAGTTTCATGGGTCGAATATATACCGAAACGCTTTCTGTATTGTGTTCCAGCACAACGCAAAACCCTAACCAAACACATTCTCTCGATTATTCTTTTGTGCTGTTAACTGATTTATTTTATTTCTCTTGACTTCCTTGCCCCAACCCCTACTCTCGGCGTGGGACACTTCCGCTGGCAGCAGACATGTGACGAATTAAGCTCTCGACGGCTGGCCAAACGGCACTCTATCTCGGCAAGTCGGAGGCTTGGGTGAGGAAGTTTCACCGAGACCTGCCTTGCCTTTTTGGCGGTAATGAGATGAGTCAACTTCTGCGGCGGCTTGATTTGTTGAGGGGAAAGGACTTGGTGAACCGGGGAGGACTCGAACCTCCAACCCGCTGATTAAGAGTCAGCTGCTCTACCATTGAGCTACCGGTCCACAGGCAATTCTTAATTATACAAACTTCTTTTTTTCCTGTCGACTCGCGCTCCTCGCTTCGCTCGCCGCTCAACAATTTTCACTTCGTCGCCGCTCGCAACACCCCGGTCAAGTCCCTCGCCACCTGCTTCGCTCGCTCCACGTCCCGCGGCTCAAACGATATCGCCGATACTCGTTGATGCCCGCCGCCCCCGTATTTCTCCGCCAGCGACGCCAGGTTCTGATCCGCCGTTGCCTGGTTCCACGGGTTCGTCCCTAGGGACACCTTTGCCCGCACCGGCGACGCGCTCACGCTCACCGAGTACACCGCTTCCGGATGCAGCAGATACGGCACAAACTTGTTGTACCCCTCCATGTCCAGGTCGCTCACGTCGAAAAACACCACTCCATCCTTCGATTCGCATCTCTCCCGCAGGATCTCGATCGATTTCCGGTGCCGCTCGAGCAGCGGGCCCAGGTATTTCTCCACAACCGGCAGCTTCACCATCTCCGCCAGTGGACGGTACGCCAGCTCCGGAATCAGTTTCGCCGGCACACCGTCGTCCGGCGCCGCCTCAATCACCAGCGCCAGTTGCGTCGCCGGCTCCGCCAATTCCGTCGCCGATTGCGCTGTCGGAAATTGCGCGCCATCGATGATGTCGCCCCAGTGAATCAGGTCCGCCATCGGCTTCGTGTCGAACCCGAATTTTTCCTTCGTCACTGTCGCGATCAATTTCGTGCACGACTTGTAGTCCGGCTCGTAGTACATGTTCTTGCCGGGAAATCTCTTGAAATACTCCGCATCCGCCGGCGTCAGAAACGCGCTTTGATGATGATCGAACCACCAGGTCACTCTCGGCGAGTTCGAATACTTGAAATCAACGATCACGTTCTCGTCGCCGTCGAACAATTCCTCGCCCCACGGATGCTTCGCCTTGTGCGTCATCCCGCTCAGATGAAACTCGGCATTCTTGTCGAATTGTTCCCGGTAAAATCGGTAGAACAGTGCCGCCGAGGCTGTTCCGTCAAAGCACCGATCGTGAAAGCACAGCCGAACCTTTGTCATAGACTCCGACTATTTCCGACCTTCCTTCGGTCCGACCTGCAACCGACCACAAAGCCCTTTAAGATGGACGCCTCGAACCATATTGTCAAGCGCATTCCCCGCCAACCTTGCCCTTCATCCCGCCACAATCAGCGCTAACCTCCTTCGCTGCATCACGCTACGCTGCTCGCCACGCCGCTGTTTTCATTGTAACTTTGATTCCGCCCCTGAATCTCACTTTCAAGGGGCATTCCCCGGGAGGCAGCATGCCTGGCAAATTCGACGGCGGCTTGACACATTCGGACATCACGCCGAAGTCCGTTTATTTCAACCGCCGCCAGATTCTCCGCGGCATGGGTGTCGCCGGCGCTGCTCTGCTCGGCGCCAAGGCTTTCGAGCGTTTCGCCTTCCCCCCGGCGAATGTCGCGGCCGGTTCCAAACTCAATGCCGTCAAAAGCCCCTTCAGCACTACCGAAAAGCAAACCTCTTTTGATGACGTCACTCATTACAACAATTTCTACGAATTCGGTACTTCCAAGACTGACCCATCCCGAAACGCCGGGAAATTCCGTACTTCTCCGTGGACGGTTTCCGTCGAGGGCGAATGCGACAAACCCGCCAACTATTCCATGGACGACATCCTCAAACTCGCCCCCCTGGAGGAGCGCATCTACCGTCATCGCTGCGTCGAAGGCTGGTCCATCGTCGTTCCCTGGATCGGCTATTCGCTTAGCGCCATCCTCAAACTCGCACAGCCCAACGCCAAGGCTAAATATGTCTCCTTTCAATCCTTCTACGAGCCCGGACAGATGCCTTGGGGCTCCAGTTCCGGCATCGATCTTCCCTACGTCGAAGGCCTTCGTCTTGACGAGGCCATGAATCCCCTAACCCTGCTCTGTGTCGGCATGTACGGCGAATCCTTGCCCAATCAGGATGGCGCGCCGGTCCGTTTGGTGATCCCCTGGAAATACGGCTTCAAAAGCATCAAGTCCATCGTCAAAATCCGCTTCGTCAAGGGCGAGCCTCCCACCACCTGGGGCCGCTACGCTCCCACCGAATACGGTTTCTATTCGAATGTGAATCCCAACGTCGACCATCCCCGCTGGAGCCAGGCCACTGAGCGCCGCCTCGGCGAGATCCTCAAGCGCAAAACCCTCTTGTTCAACGGTTACTCCGACCAGGTGGCCGGCCTTTACTCCGGCATGGATCTCAAGAAATACTACTGACGTGAATCGCTCCCTTCGCCAACTCCTCATCAGTCGCTGGGCGAAGCCGGTTGTCTTCCTCCTCTGCCTTGTCCCTTTCGGCTATCTCGCTTGGGCTTCTTTCGCTCTGTTCCGTGGCCGCGATCTTCCTGCCTATGTTGGCGCGGAACCCGTCGCCTTTCTTCAGCACTCTACCGGCGATTGGACCCTTCGCTTTCTCCTCATTACCCTCTCTGTTACCCCTCTTCGCAGGCTCCTGAATCTCCCTGATCTCATTCGCTTCCGCCGCATGTTCGGCCTTTTCGCCTTCTTCTATGTTTGCCTGCACTTCCTCACCTATATCGGCCCGGACCAGGCTTTTGACTTCGCCGCCATGCTCAAGGACGTCGCCAAACGTCCCTTCATCACTGTCGGCTTTGCCGGGCTTCTCCTTCTCGTCCCTCTGGCCATCACCTCGACGAAAGCCTGGATTCGCCGCCTCGGCGGCAAGAACTGGCAACTCCTCCACCGCCTCGTCTATATCGCTGCCCTTTGCGGCGTGGTTCACTACTACTGGCTCGTCAAATCCGACCACCGCCTCCCCCTCCTTTACGCCTCGCTTCTTGCCCTCCTTCTCCTCTACCGCGTCGCCGATTCTCTCAAGTCCAGTTCCGCTAGGCCTTTGCCTGCTCCCGACGAGCCCCGTCCAGCCTCCTAGCCTCCCCCCTCACTTCCCCTCAGCATCTCGTCAATGCGCACGAACGAATAGCCGCGGCTCCTTAGCTCCGTGATTAGGGGTTCCAGCAACCGGTACATCTTGTCTTTCCGGTCTGCCCCCAAATGAATCAACAAGATGTACCCATTCAGTCCGTGCTCGTCTTTCTTCTCATACCCCAGAATGTCTTCGAATATCTTCTGCGATGGCACAAACTTCCGGTCGCTTTCCGGCAGATAGTCGCGGTTGGACCCGCTCCCCGGCGAAAAATTGAAGAGCTGCACCCCCATCTCCCCAGCCCATTTCACCTGCTCCGCGTTGTACCACTCGTACGGCGGTATGAAATAAACTCTCTCGGACCCCGGGGCCCCCACCCCTTGCAAATCCTCGATGTTTTTCTTCAAATCCTTCTGGAATTCCTCGCGCGTCACCAGCGAGCGTTCCCGCTCTTCCCACGGGCAATACAAAAGGTGCTGGTCCGAGTGTGGCCCCACGTAGTGCCCCTCCCTTATCGCCCGACTTAGCCACTCCCTCCTCTCCCCATCCTGGAGGTACGCTCCGGTAACGAACAGTCCTGCCTTCACTTGCGTCTTCTTCAGCGTGTCCAGAATCCCCGGGGTCCCCTCCCCGTACTCCCCTCCCGTGAAGATCACCGCAACCTTCTTGCTCCCTGTATCGCCGCGCACCACGGCTCCGTGGTCGAGAGTGAACTGAGGCGCGGCTGCCGTGCCTGTAAGGGTCAAACACAACAGCGCGGTCGTCGCTGCTAAGAGGTGAGGCTGGTGGATCGTCATGAAATCATTCTAATCCTGCCGGAGGTCGCTTCTCCGCGCCGAGGTTCGTGATTTCCCCATTGCGCCACTGTAAATATCTGGTAAAGTTCGCAAGCAAGTCTTTCGTCCCCGAAGGCCAAACAAAATCAATCGCATACGGAGCTGCAATGAACCGGCAACTCGCTCCCCTGTTCATGGTCCTTTGCTGTGTACTTTCTGCTTGCGGCGGTGGCGGCTCCACGAATCCCCCCCCACCCCCTCCCCCGGCCATTTCCGTCTCCTTCTCCACCCCCCCTCCCTCGTCGCTCGGGCTGAACGCGACCGCCGACGTCGCGGTCACCGTTTCGAATGATTCCACCAATTCCGGGGTCACGTTCAGTTGTACCCCCGCAGGCGCGTGCGGCACCTTCAGTAGCGTCACCTCCACCTCCGCCACTTACAACTCTCCCGCCTCCGTCCCCAGCGGCGGCTCTGCGACTATCATCGCCACGTCTGTCGCGGATACCACCAAGTCCGCACAAAAGACTGTCACCATCACTGGCCCGACCATTTCCGTCGCAATCTCGCAACAGCCTCCTCCGACGATGGTTGCGGGTGCTGCCGCTCAGGTTGCGGCCACCATCACAAACGATTCCGCGGGCGTGGACTGGACTTGTATTCCTACGGGTTCGTGCGGTTCTTTCGCTCCGGCCAATACCGCTACAGGAATCGCCACCACCTACACAGCCCCACCCACCCCACTGACCTCGGCCGTCACCATCACTGCGACCTCTCATAGCGACGCAACGAAGAAGGCAAGCACAACCGCGATTACTATCACTAAAGCGGCGACCAACGCCGCCCTCCACGGCCAATATGCCTTTCTTGTTCTGTCCCCTACCGGTGACCGAGGGACTGCCGCGTGGGTGGGGAGCGTAAACCTTGATGGGAACGGAGGACTTGCGGCGGTGGGAGGTACAACATTCGCCGGCATTGAGGACGTCGTTTCTCCCGTGCGCGACGATCAAAACGATTCAGTCTATCCGACCGCCACGAATGCCGCTTCCAAGTATGCGGTTGGATCCGACGGCCGCGGGTACATCACGATGGCTACACAAAAGGGCGAGCTACTGACCATCCGCTTCGTCATCAGTTCAACAAACAGCTCCGGCGTCGCCACCCACGCCGAAATTATCGAGGCCGACGGGGTTGGCGCGGACGCTGGCAACCCTGGCAGCGGCACCATGGACTTACAAACCCTCAGTGCCAGCATTTCCGGGACTTATTCCGTTATCCTTTCAGGTGTGGACGCGGCGACCCCGTATCCGCCGGTCGCGCTGGGCGGCGTATTCAACTTCACGGCGGGCACGCCCACCACGGTAACTGGAACGATCGACACGAATGCCAACGGTTCATTCAGTTCGGCGTCGTTCGCTCAGGGCCAGATTGATACCCCGCCAGATTCGAATGGCCGGGGAACTTTCCACATCGTTCCGGCAAACCCTGAGCCGGCTCGGTCGTTCGCCTACTATGTTGTCTCTTCCAAGGTTGTGCGGATCTTCGAGAGTGGCGGCGTTTCCTTCACCGGCGGGAGTATGTACTCCCAAGGCGTTCAGACAGGCGCAATTGCAGGCACGTACGTCTATCAACATTCCGGATGGAGCAATACGGGACGCACAGTCGCCGCTGGTCTCTTCCGTGCGGACGCCGCTGGCGGCATCAATACTGGAATCTCAGACTGCAACCGTGGAGCCGCACCTCCAACGACTGCACAGAAGGCAGTTGCGCTGACAAACGGCGGCTACACGCCTACGCTCGGCACGCCGGGCATCCTGGACATGTCCTTTACGGATGCCGCAGGTGCATCGACCTTCAAGGGATACATGGTCGACAGCTCTATCAATATCCTCGATCCGAATTCCCCCGGTGGTGGCGGCGGGCTTCTCCTCCACACGGACAACCAGATCATTGGAACCGGCGTGATTCTCCCGCAACAATCGCCTTCCGTCTTTTCTCTGAATCACGCTGTGAACCTGGTCAATTCCGTCGCCTCCAGTTCTCCCAAGGAAATCGATCTTGTAGGCATCCTCACCAGCGACAGCTCCGCAAACTTCCTGGGCAATCTCGCAGACTATGCGCGCGACAGTCCCGCGCCGATTCCGCAAATAGGCGCTGGCCTCGAAGGCACGTTCACGGCCGACAGTCTAAACCCCGGCCGCTACACGGGCACGTTGATTGTCACTACACTAGCGTCCGGATATTCATTCTTGACGGGTTCCCCCCTGGGCGGAGGAACAACCACGCCTTTCAGCGTCGCCATCTACCAGGCCACAGCATCGCAAGCGTTTGTCGTCGAAACGGATACGCAGTCTTTGGCCGCCGGCCAAATGTTGAAACAGAATCTGCAGTAACATCGCTGAGCGCGGCTAGCCTATCGCTATCAGGGTGTTTGCGCTCGACCGATGCATTATGACTACGCTCTTGCCGCCTTCAGTTGCGCCATCCGCTCCTGAAATTGCCGGGTGATGTGCGGCACGATCCCTAACTGCCTCTCGATCAACATCAACTGCGCGCGGTGGTGCATCTCATGTTCTTTCGCGCCAAGGAAGCGCTCAAAGCGGGTCTTCTCCGTCTTCCCGTCCGGCTCCGTAACCGTCTCCGCAAGAAATTCGGGCGCGAGAGTTTCGACCCATGACGCGTACCGTTCCCCTTCCACCCTAAGCAGTTCGACGATTTCCGTTTTTGTTCGGCTCTGGGCTTCTTCTGCCTTGAACCGTTCAATGGTCCCCAAAAAGTCAAAGCCTGCCAGGGTGGTCAGCCGCTTTCCGTGAATTTCTTCCCACAACCGGGTTGAAATTGCAATGTGCGTCAGCATTTGTGCGACGCTACGGAGCTCCGGTGCCGCGACGTGCTCGTACTTCTCCGCCGGAATGTCTTCGGCGACCTGGATTGTGTTCTTTCTGACCGTCCGGAACGCGCCGGCCAGTTCTTTTCCGCCGTAAATCTCCATCACTGCACCTCTCTTCGGTAGGTTTGGCCACTTCGAACGGCTGCCCATTTCGATGCCGCTCTACACGGCCGCGTAACGCCGGTTCCGCGACTTTTTTCACCGTCCCGGAACGCTTCGCCCCACTTGCCTGGGCGCAATTCCTGAATCAGAATATCTCGCCAGCATTCATCTGCCTTTATAGCGGAGCCTCTTATGACGGACCACACCGTGCGCGACATTCTGGATCTCTACAATCCCGCCGATCCGCTCGAAAGGGCGTTCACCATCCCCGCCCCCTGGTATTTCGATACCCGCGTCGCGCAACTCGAACGCGAGACCGTCTTTGCCGGCAACTGGCAGGTCGTTGGACGCCTCGATCAGGTCAGGGAGCCCGGGCAGTTTTTCACTATTGATGTCAACGAGGAGCCGCTTCTCATCGCTCGCAGCGATGACGGGCAACTCCGGGCATTCTTCAACGTCTGCCGCCACCACGCCGCCGCGGTCGAACCGCGCGAGTCCGGTTGCACCAAGCAATTCCGCTGCCCCTACCACGGCTGGACCTACGGCAACGACGGAGCGCTCAAGGGCATGGTGGAATTCGAAGGGGTGTGCAACTTCGACCGCAAGGACAACGGTTTGGTTCCGATCCGCGTCGACACCTGGGAGAACTTCATCTTCGTCAACCTCGATGGCAAGGCCGCGCCGCTCGCCACATTTCTCGGGAAGGTTCCCTCCCTCGTCGCACCGCTCCACCTTGCCGAGAAGCTACGCTATTTTGATCGTCGGATTTACACGCTGAAGTGCAACTGGAAAGTCTATGTGGACAATTATCTCGACGGTGGCTACCACGTTCCTCACGCCCATAAGGGTCTCAGCAGCGTCGTCGAATACACGAAATACACCATCGAGAATTTCGAGCGTGCTTGCTTGCAGTCCAGCCCGCTGGACTCGTCTTCGGCTTCCGATTCCACCATTGGCTCCACGCGCCAGGGTAACGCCTTCTACCTTTGGCTCTATCCCAACTTCATGATCAATGCATACTCCGGCGTCATGGACACCAACCTCGTTCTCCCGCTCGGCGTCGACCAGTGCGCTGTCATCTTCGATTACTACTTTGCCGACATTTCGGATGCCTCTGCGGCCCACAACCGCAACAGCATCGCGGTAAGCGAAAAGGTTCAGGATGAGGACATGGCCATTTGCGATTCCGTGCAACGCGGTCTTAGCTCGCGCGCTTACGTTGCAGGCCGTCTCAGCGTCCGCCGCGAAGCCGGAGAACATCTCTTCCACCGGCTTCTGTACAACGACATGACGAGCAGCCTGACTCGCGCCGACGCCGCCGATTAGAACGTCAATCGTCGTCAAAGCACAAGGATCCGATTCGCGGCACTACTCGAAAATGATCGTCTTATTGTCGTAGAGAAGAATGCGACTCTCGATGTGCCAACGCACCGCACGGGAGAGAGTCAGTTTTTCCAGATCCCTGCCCTTCTCCACCAAATCATCAAGAGAATCGCGGTGCGAAATCCGCGCGACTCCCTGTTCGATAATCGGGCCGTCGTCCAACACTTCCGTCACGTAATGCGCCGTGGCCCCGATTAATTTCACTCCGCGCTCGTATGCCTGGTGGTGCGGTCGTCCACCTACGAACGCCGGCAAGAAGGAATGGTGAATATTGATTATGGATTGCGGAAACTGCTGTACGAATTCGTGCGAAAGTACCTGCATGTATCGCGCCAGAACGATCAGATCAATCTTGTGCTGGCGAATCAACCTGATCTGCTCCGCCTCCGCTTCGGCCTTGTTTTCTTTTGTCACTGGAACACAGTAGAACGGCACACCATAAAAATCCGCATGCCGTTGAGCGTCCGGGTGATTGCTGATCATCAGCGGAAAATCGCACGCCAGTTCACCGATCCGCTGCCGGTACAACAGATCCACCAGGCAGTGGTCGTGTTTCGAAACAAACAGCGCCACCCGCGGGCGGTAGTTCCCCAGGCGGATCGTCCAATTCATTCCGAACTTCTGCGCGATCGGCCCAAAGGCTCCGGCAAAATCCTTCAAATCCAGACGGAAGTCCGTCAGATCCCATTCCACTCGTGCCAGGTAATACCGCTCTTCGCCGGCCTGATGCTGCTCAAAATGCAGAATATTCCCGTCGTACCGGTAGATAAATTCCGCTATGGTCGCGTCCAGCCCCTTCCGGTCCGGACACTGCACCAGCACTATCGCGCT